>MDTD01033861.1_pt1 | contig 17478 bp, 22 predicted proteins | sample 811221 | NCBI WGS metagenome assembly MDTD01 (sample SAMN05326646, study PRJNA326480) | marine metagenome | isolation source: seawater | place: Pacific Ocean: South West | collected 2011 | reverse complement strand
TATCAACTATAATATCTAAAAATCTTTCTTTAACATTAGAAAATTTTTTAATTAAATTTTTTTCTTTTTTTCTTCTATTTTCCCTATAAAATCTAAGCTTATGAATCTTTGTTAAAAACCTTTCCAATTTTTGACCTTGAAGAATTTTTTTAAAAACTTTTAAATTTAATGCAATAGATCCTGTCGTTATTCCTAATTTTTTACATTCTTTTGAAAGATAGTTTTCAAGAATAATTCTTTGCCATATAAAAAAATTATTATCAGAAATACAAATCTCAAAATCTTTAAATAATATTTTCTTTTTGATTTTTAAAAGATAAATATGATTATAAATTATTCTAAATAAAGATCTTTTATTATCTGTTCCATAATATGGGATAATAAAAATCTTAATATTATTAATTTTTTTTAATGTTATTTTGTTTATTTTATATTTAGTTAAAAGAGTATTATTACTTGTTAAAATAGTAATATCAAATTTATCTTTTAATTTATTAAGATCATGTAAATAATTTTTAATCATATAAAAATTATTCAAACAAAATAATAGTTTTTTTTTCTTCATTTTAAATATTAAACTTTATTTTCATGTAATTTAATTATGTAATTTTTAATTCTTTTTTTTTATTAAACTCTTTTAATTTTTTTAAAAACTCAAAACTTAAAAATGAAATTTTATCATAGTTTGAACCATTTTTTTTCCCTAACGATAAGTAATCTTTTTCTGTTTTTTTAAAAGCATAAGGAAAATTTATTCTTTGAATAATTTTTTTTTTTTTAAAAACGGTAAACTGACTAAATCTTAATATTAATTTATATCCTTTTAAGAAAACCATTTTATCATTTTTGTTTTTTGATGTTTGAATTGAAATCTGTTTTTGACTTGTGTTAATTGAAATTTTGCCTAATGCTTCGTGATAACTATTTCTTTTTGAATTAATTATTCTTTTCAAATTTAAATTTATTTCAATTTTTTGTATTTCTCTAAAACAAAAGTCTAAATAATGAATAGTATTCGATAACAACGTACCCTCTGGAACAAAAATTTTTACATTATTATTTTTAATATTTTTTGGAAGTTTTAAATTTCTATATAAATAATCACCCCATGTATTAACCTTAAGAATTAAATCTTTATAATTTTCAGAAAACTTTGCAAATTTTTTATATTGAACAATTTTGGGAAAAATAAATTTTTCTAAAATTACTTTATTGACTTTATTAAATTTAAGTATTTTTTTTAATAACAAAAATCTTATATCAGAGGATGTTGCTATTATTACACAATCATATTTTTTTTTCTTTGGAAATTTTTTTAAAAAATTAACTTTGTTAAAATAATTTGATATTTCAATTTTTGAATAATTTTTTTTATCATAGATTGAAATTTGATATTTATGTTTACTATTTATAAATGAATATAAATGAGATTTTCCCATCATCCCAAACCCTATTATTAAAATCCTTTTAATCATTAGAGTTTATATATATTGTATAACTAATGTTTAAAATTCTTTTCATTGGATCATCTAAAATTGTTGAAGAGCACATAAAAGTTGCTCTTGAGTTAAAATTTAAATTATTTAGTCTTAATTCTACCAGATTAAATTCTAAAAATGAATTTTTTATTAACAAAAAATATAAATTTGAAAAAAAATTCAATAATTGGAAATCTGCAGTAGATTATTCTGCAAATAAAAAAAATATAGTTTTTTTTATTGCTTCAAGAATTGAAGATACTGAGAATATATTAAAATATTGTTCAAAATTTAAAAATAAAATTTTTGTTGAAAAACCAATAACTTATAAGAATAAAATTATTACTTTTAATAAGAATATTTTTGTGGGATATAATAGATTATTTTTTAATTCTCTAAAAAAAATTAATAAAACTTATATAAATAAATTTTATTGCAATGTTGTGATTTCATATACTATTTTTGATGAAGTGAAAATGAATATTTCTCATCTTCTGTCTATTTTATTATATTTGTTTGGAGATCTTAAAATTTTAAGAAAAATTAAAAATGGTAATAATATAAATATTATTTTACGAGATAAAAAAAAAAATCTCATATTTTTTAATATACTGAATACGTCTACTGATAGCTATTCAATAAATATAATTTCTAAAAAAATTAATTACGTATTTAAACCATTAGAAATATTGAATATTTACAACTCAATTAAAAGAAATTATTTTTCAGGTAATAAGAAAAAACTTTATGTTACACAACTCTTAATTAAAAAGTTTAATGAATTTGAATCTAATAATTTTAAACCTGGTTTTTTAAATCAAATGATTAATTTTAAAAACTTTTGTTACAAAAAAAATAAAAAAATTTTTAATAATATTAATTTTGCTAATAAAGTTATAAATCTCTCACACAAAATTCTAAAAAGATAAAAATTATTCCCAATATCTGAGTTTTTCTGCAACTGGCTTTTCGCACTCCAACATTTTTTTTTCAGTTGAAGTACCTATTACTTTTGGAATTTTTCTAACTGCAGCAATTAATTCGCTAAATCCTTTTTCTTCAAGAGATGCTGATTGATCGCTACCATACATAGATCTATCTAATGTTATATGTCTTTCAAGACTGGTTGCGCCTAAACTTACGGCAATGATGCTTGGTGAAACTGAGCTTTCATGGCCACTATAACCGACATTGCAATTATATCTTTTTTTCATTACCGGAATTAGATTAAGATTTAGCTGATCCTCTGGACATGGATAAGTTGATACTGAATGCATTAACTCAAATTCACAATTATTTTTATTAAATATTTCAACAGCCTTATCAATTGTCTCAAAATCTGACATACCTGTAGATATAAATGTATACTTTTTTCTTTTTGAAAGTTGTTCTAAAAATGAGATATTAGTTATCATAGCCGACGCAACTTTTTGATATTCAAGATTATAAACATCTAAAAAATCTAAACTTTTTTTGTCCCATGCGGATGCAAACCATTTAATATTTAGATCTTTACAAAAATTATTGATTTCGTCATATTCCTTTTTTCCAAATTCAAGCCCTTCTTTTTGTTCACGCGTAGTTGTTCCCCAAGGACTTTCTCTCGGTTTATCTAATTCACTTTTACTATAAACAGTTTTAATATCTCTTTTTTGAAATTTAACAGCATCAAATCCAGATTTTTTTGAAGCTTGGATAAGTTTTTTTGCTATATTTATATCTCCATTATGATTAATTCCTATTTCAGCAATAATTATGCAATTTCTTGGAAATAAATGATTAGGATTACTCATATAAAATTTTTACCAAATACTCCTTCCGCCATCAATTATTAAATTTTGTCCAGTCATATAACTTGAAGCATCAGAGCATAAAAACTTTACAGCTGATTTATATTCAGATTTATAAGCCATTCTATTTAATGGAATAAGTTTTTTTATTTTTTTTTTTAAATTTCATTGATTGATCTGACTCAATTCCGCCTGGTGATAATGCATTACATCTAATATTCTTATCTGGCCAATAGGTTGAAAGATATTTTGTCAAACCAATTAATCCATGTTTAATTACTGAATATGTAACTGGTTTATAAGATTTTTGATTTTTGGTTAAAGAATATAATCTTTGGTCTGGGGCAATAGCAGACAAATCTGATGCAATGTTTAATATAACCCCTTTTTTTCTCTTGGACATTAATGTACCAAATACTTGAGAGCATAACATTGAGCCTGTAAGTCCTACTGATATCTGTTTTTCCCACTCTCGTAATGAAAAATTTTCAAATGAGTTTGAATTTTTTGAGACTCTTTTTTTAACTTTTGAATCAATTGCTGCATTATTAATTAAGACTTCAACATTTATTTTTTTTTTCTTTAATTTATTAAACACCTTTTTAATATCATTTAGTTTTGTAACATCCATTTTATAATAAATTATATTTGCATCTTTAAATCTTAATTGTATTTGTTTAATTTGTTTTTTTAATCTTACCATATTGATATCTGTCAAGATAACATTTCCATCTATTTCTAAAATTGCTTGTGCATGCTCAGGGCCCAATAACCCTGCTGCTCCAGTAATTAGACAATACTTGTTTGATAATGAGAATCTCTTATCTGTCATTTCTTTACCAACTTCTGACTTGTCCTCCATCTACTTTGAATATTGACCCTGTAATGTATTTCGTTTCATCAGAGGCTAAATATATAACTAAATTTGATATGTCTCTTGGTTTGCCAAATGACTTGAGAGCTATATTTTCATTTAAAAATTTTAGTGTTTTAACGGGTGAATTTTTCATTTTTTTTGACCAAGTTGAACCTTTGAAAATAATATTACCAGGGGCAATAGCATTTATTCTTGTTTGAAATTTACCCAAAAATTTTGAATGATTAGCAACAAATGAATTTAGCGCTGACTTGGCAACAGAGTAAGGTATTGGTGCACCTTGAATATTTTCTAAACCACATATTGACGAAATACAAATTATTGAAGCTTTTGATTTAATTAAAAAATTTTGTGCACAACTAATCATATTTAAAGAACTCCAAAAATTTATATCAAATGATCTATGCCATTCGTTAATATCGGGTATTTTTTTTATTTGTTTTCCATTGCCTACATTGCAAACAAGAATGTCTAATTTTTTAAAATATTTTTTAAATTTCTTTATTATTATATTTGCGTCAGTGTATTTTGCTACATCTCCTTTAATTGCCAAACAATTATGCAATTTTTTTTTGGCTAATTTTAATTTTGAGGGACTTCTACCATTTATAACAATATTACATCCATTTTCTTGCAAAGTTTTAGCTATATCAAATCCAATTCCTTGCGTCGAACCAGTTATTAGGGCATTTTTTCCTTTAAGATTTATTTTCATTTAATAAAACCATTTCTGTAAATAATTAAGATTAATTGATATTTCTTTTTTATGTTGACCTTGTTTTGCTCTTGCTGTTTGTAAAATAAAGTTTCCATTATATTTAATATTTTTTAAGTTAATAAAAACTTCGTTAAAATCCGCATCACCTCTTCCTAATCTTACAGTAGTTCCTCTAAAATACCTATCTTTTATGTGAACATTTTTAATATAATTACCATAAGTTTTGATTTCATCTTTTGCTTGAAAGCCTAGAGAGGAACTATTTCCTATATCATAATTTATCCCAAAATAATTCTTATCAAATTTTTTTATAAAACTTAAAGCTTTTCTTGGATTGAAATTTAATTCAAAAAGAATTTTTTGTTTATTTTTTTTTAAAATAGGAATAAATTTTTTAAGTGTAGATGTTAAAATTTTTAATTGTTGATTATTTTTTATTGACCCGTTGTCAACAAGTGGCAAAATTATTTTTTTTACTCCAATACTTGAGCTGTTTTGTAAGATCAGCTTAAAAATATTTATAAGTTCATCTTTTTTTTTTCCTTTATGTTTCCAAAAAGGTTTTTGCATAAAACAATCACCAGTTAATGAATCTATATTTATTTTATATTTTTTTTTTTAAATCAACTATTTCTTTCTTTCCCTCTAAAGTATTAATTGGATTACTAATTATTTCTTTATGATCTAATGTCCATTCCATGATATTCATTTTTAATTCTCGAATTTTTTTAAATTCATTTTGCCAATGATATTTTGGAAAAGACTGAATTTTGTTGTTATATAATGGAGACAATCTTCCTTGCATTACCCCTATTTTTTTTTTGTTAAAATACATTTATATTTCTTGAACAAGCTCTAAAAATGCTCCTTCAGGTGTTTTGCAATATGTCATTATAACTTTACCATCAGCGGAAACTCTTGGCTCCGAGTTAAACTTTATTTTTTTTTTTAATTAAGAACTTATACAGAATATTAATATTTTTAACCGTTAATGAAATGTGTGTGATCCCGTTTGAATATGGTTTAATCTTATTTTGCTTTATTCTTGGAGAATTTTTGAATGATAGTAATTCAATTAACAAACCACTAGTATCTCGTAATTTTACTGTTTTAACTTTTACATCTTTATATAGCATTATCTTATCAATAAGTTCGCCACTTTCATCTGCTTGTTTATAAATTTTAAATTTTAGATACTTGTTCCAAAATTGCAGTGACTTTTTAAGATTATTAGTCACTATACCTGTATGCCTAATTTTGCTCATTCTTAAAAATTTTCTCTACACTTTCTTCAATAATTTTTAAACCTTCTTTAAGTGCTTCTCTAGTTATAGTTAACGGTGGTCCAATTTTTATAGACTCTCTCCCTGTGTAACACAATAAAAGACCATTTTTCATAGCATCTTCAACAATTAATTTTAATTTATAGTTAATATTAGGAACTCTTTTATCAAAAACCATGGATGCAATTAAACCCTTTCCGTAAACATCAAATAAATTTGGAAATTTTTTTTTTATGTTATTCAAGCCTTTATGAAGAAGAACACCTAATCTTTTTGATTTGAGAGTTAATTTTTTTTTTTGTATTTCTTCAATAACTGCAAGACCTGCACTACAAGCTATTGGATTAGCAGAATTAGTGCTGCTCATGTTGCCTACATCAGGTAAATCCATTATCTTTTTTTTTCCAACAACTCCTGATACAGCAATTCCACCACCCATTCCTTTTCCACAACATACTATGTCTGGCTTTATATTGTAATGTTCGAAGCCAAAGTTCTTTCCTGTCCTGCTAAACCCAGCTTGCATCTCATCAAAAGCAATCAAAATATTATTTTTCTTACAAATTTTTGCAAATAGTTGCACATATTTTGATGGGTAAAAAATGGCACCCCATCCTTGAAATGTTTCAAACATTACGCCACAGACATCTTTTTTAAGATTTATTTTCCTCTTTAAACTTTTCAAAGAATTTTCTAAGAACTTTTCTGCATTTTTTTCATCAGTTTTCCATGGAAAAGGAAATGGAATATGATGTATATTTTTATCATGGTAACCTATCCACTCACTTTGTTTTTTATTTCCGCTCATCATCTGCGAAGCCATTGTTCTGCCATGCCAATTACCCTCAAAACAAATTATTCCAAGTTTTCTTTTTTTTTGGTTTTTACCATACATTCTCATTAATTTAAAAGCTGCCTCAGTTGCCTCCGTTCCAGCTGACATTAAAAATGCTTTTTCTAAACCATTTCCAGAGAATTTAACCAATTTTTTTAAATATTTTTCTCTTAACTTGTGAATGTAAGCATAGCTATGAATAAAGTTATTTTTAAGTGACTTTTGAATATATCTTTTTATTCTAGGATTTGAGTGTCCAGTATTTGACACAAAAATTGTAGAGGTGAAATCTATAAACTTATTCCCTGCAATATCAAAAATATTAAAATTTTTAGCCTTTGACCATGCAATAGGAATTTGACCATGCATTGATCTAGACTCATATTTTTGGATATTTCTAAATACTCTATTAGTCCCAGGTGCGGGTATTTTTGTTAATATCAACCTGTTTTTTGTTTTGATTATTTTTTCCATATTTTTTTGAGGTATTTTAAATCATCCATTGTGTCTATTTCTTGACTAAAATCAGTGATAAATGCTTTACACCTTTTTCCTAATAAAACTTTATTTTTTAAAATAAATTCTTTTCTATAAATATCAATTACACCATTAGGTAAATATGTTTTATTAAAACTTTGTCTTGGCAAATTCAAATCGTCTAATGACGAATTTAGGTTTTTAAGTGGTTTAAGCATACCATTGTTAATCTCAAATGTTTTATACGCTGTTTCTGACATTTCGTGCACAGATCTTAGGGATGAGTATTTTGATTTTGTAAATTCCTTTATTGCCCTCCTCATTTGACTAATTTTTCGAAGAGGAGAAGTTGGTCTTATATGAGCAATAAAATCAAAAGATATGTCTATATTTTTTATTGCATGAACAATCATTTCATAATCAGTTGATTTACTGGAGCTGATTTTTTTTGGTCTTAATATAATTTCAATTTTTCCAAATTTTTTTCCAATTTCTGAATATTTTTTTGAGTCAGTTGATAAGTAAATTTTAGAGAATAAATTGGATTTTATACAATGATAAATCGCCCATCCTATTAATGGTTTATTGCCTAAATACCTTAAATTTTTATGTTTTACACCTTTGGAACCAGATCTAGCAGGAATTATAGCTATTATATTTTTCATTATATTCAAAATACTCCTAAGTTTTAACTTATATTCCTAATAATTAATACATTGAAAAATTTTTTTATAATTATTTAAAAGTTTGAAAATGTATTTAATCACACTTCATGATCTAAAATTAAGATTATTCTATTCAACTCTAAATGATTTATCATAATATTTTCTGACTCTAAAATTTTTATTTTTTTTGATAAGTTTAGTTCTTTTTTTTTAAATTCAATTTTTTTAAAAAAATTTTTAATTTTTCTAAAGTCAAAAATTTTTAAAATACGAATAATTTTTCTGGGAATTAATTTCGATACTCTTGATAAATATCTAGTGATCATGTTGGTTTTATTTAAGTAAATTTTTTTAAAAAATATTTCTAATAATATTGAAATATATTTTTCATCCAATAAATACTTAGAATTTTCTTTAATTTCTTTGCAAGCGTCACTCATTATTTTAAAAAAATCTTCACGTTCATGTTGTAGGTTTTGGTCAAACCACCATTTAAGTCTTCCAGAATGAACATTATCCAATGAAGGGCTAGTTCCTCTTATTGGTTTAACCATTAAATTTCTCATATGCATTAATTCAGGGATAATTTTAGTTTTTCCTGAAAAAGATAATAAGAATTCTATTTGAAGCTCAAAAGCTGCATATAAAGCAAATTCTTTTTTAAAAACATGTTTGCAAATGACATCCCATTTGCAAGTTCTTATAACTGAATATACATGTGCAACTGTATAATTCTCCATATGTTTTTTTACTCTTTCTAAGGCACAATTTTCATTTAAAGAAAATTTTTTTAATTCTGTATAAGCATCCCTTCCAACAATTTGATTATTATCTTTTTTAAAACCAAGTTTTACACCTCCACATGTAGAGTAAGATTGATTATGTATCAAAAAATTTACACATGAGGATAAGGCAGATGGTAAGTAAAATTCATCATCACACCCTAGGATCATAAATTCAGTATTAATGTATTCACAAGAACTTTTTAATCGCTGATAAAGTCCCCTGGGATCATAAACATATTTTATATTTGGTAATTGGATAAGTTCATCCTCTAATTTAATAGAACTTCCATCAAGAACTAAAATTTTTATATTATAGCTTGACCAATATTTGAGCGTTCTTTTTAAATACCTATGTCTATTATAAGTATAAATAACAATAGTAAGTTTCTCTAGAAATTGTTCTTGCATTTTTTATCTATTATGAAACTTTTTTCAAATAACCTTCGGGAGCAACGCTAATCATTAATTTATTATCAATATTTTTATCAATTTCAAATTCAGGATGGTTCTTTAAATACTCTCTTACAGCGGTTTTTGGATTATCCCCGACATCCCAGGCTTTGTCTTCAAATGTACCCTTTGGCATATCTTCAATAATTGTATCAAATACTACGCAGTAACTATTAATACTAGTAAGCGGTGCATAGGCATTTAGTTCCAATAAAACATGATTGTGTGTATGATTTGAGTCTAAACATACTAAAATTTTCTTATAATTTTTTGATATACTTTTTACTTTTTCTATTATTTTTGGATCAATACTTGAGCCTTCTAATAGTTCGATCCTTGAAATCATTGGATGATTTTCAATAGCAGATCTATTATGTTTTCGAATGTCAATGTCAATTCCTATAACTTTTCGATTAGATTTATTTGGGTCAAATTTTTGTTTATTTTTTATAGCTTCACAAATATCTAACAAAGCTAGTGCTGATGCAGACATGATAACAGATCCACCATGAGCAATACCTGTTTCAATTATTAAATCTGGTTTGACCTCCCATATTAATTCCTGAATTGCTATCATATCTTGGGGATATTGAATAATTGGACAACCTAATGCAAAATAATTATATGAATATTTTGGCTTTGTCGATTTAATCATAAAATTTTTCGATGCATCAATTAATGATTGATTAGTACCATTATTATTTAATCTTTGAATTACTTCTTTAAAAAATTCACTCATCTTAGTATGTGTAATATAATAATTTACAAATTACAATTTGGAACTCCAACTATACAATCTATTTTTGAAAAATTGTCACTTTTTTTTTTATAATGCAATAAATGACGTCTATTGTACTTATTAGCAATTTGCTCAGCAAGCTTTTTAATTGTAATTGGTCTGCCAGAGCAAATATTAATAACTTTCACATTGTCATTATTTATAGCTTTTACTATCATCATTGCTGCCTTAGATACATTCAAATAATCACGGATTGAATTATAATTTTTTAATTGTACTTTTTTTTTATATCTTAATTTTCTATTAATATAAGGCACAAGCCTATCCTTATGTTCACCTTGACCATATAGATAAAATACACGACACCATGAAAATTTAATTAAATTTTTTCCTGAAATTTTTAAAAGTTTTTTGAATAGACTTGTTTTTGTTTTAGCGTAGAGAGTTATTGGCTTTAATGGTGTATCAATAGAGAGCAAATTATAGGTCAAATCATATTCCAAACAAGTTCCAATACCAATTAATTTTTTAACTTTTGCTTTAACCGCTCCTTTGGCTAAGTTAATAGATCCTTTCAAGCAATCTTTATTTTTATAAGAGTTCAAATATTCTCCAGGTTTTGTATACCAGGCAGCATGAATAATAACATCCACACCTATACAGTTTTTTTGCCACCAGGATACATTTTCCTTAAAAATATCTTTAGAAATTACAATTTTCTTTACATGATTGTAATTTTTTAAGTTTATTTTTTTTTCAGATCCTGATCGAATTACTAAAATAATATTCATTTTTTTTTGATTTAAAACTTTTAGTATATTTCTTCCTAGAAAACCTGTGGCACCAGTTAAAAGAACTGTTTTCATAAAATTTTAAGATGAGGTATTGCAACAACAAATTTTGTACGTTTTTTTAAGATAGTTGAGTTTTGTAATTTTACTTCTTTAGAAATATTTCTTGGCAAAATTAATACAAAATCTGGTTTTGCATTAATTATCTCTTTAGACGGTAAAATAGGGATATGACTTCCGGGCATGAATTTTCCATGTTTAGATTTTGCTAAATCATAAACATATGGGAGCAAATCGGATTTTATACCCGCATAATTAAGTAATGTGTTTCCTTTTGCAGCTGCACCATATGCTACAACTTTTTTACCTTTATTTTTTTGATTAATTAAAAATGAAAGAAGTTTATTTTTAACTAAATCTATTTTGTTTTGAAAATTCTTATAAGTATCTAGTTTATTCAAGCCTTTGTTATATTCTCTATTGAGTATTTTATCTACAGATACATTTATACGACGTGTCTCATTTTCATGGCAACCGTAAATTCGTATGCTTCCACCATGAGTAACTATTTCTTCAACATTGTAAATTTTTAATCCAAAACTTTTGAATATTCTATTTACAGTCAATAAAGATAAATATGAAAAATGTTCATGATATATTGTATCAAATTGTAAATTGTCTATTAGCTTCATTAAATGCGGAAATTCTAATGTAATTGTTCCCTTTGGTTTTAATAAAACTTTTAACCCTCTGGTAAAATCATTAATATTTGGCACATGTGCAAATACATTATTGCCTATGATTAAATCAGCTTTTTTATTATTATCAGCTAATTGTTTGGCGAGTTTTTCACTAAAGAATTTTTTAATTACTGGAATTTTTAAATTTTCAGCTTCATGAGCAGTGCCTTTTGTTGGCTCTATACCCAAACAAGGAATTTTCATATCTATAAAGTTTTTTAAAAGATAACCATCATTTGATGCTATTTCTACAACATGGCTCTGACTACTTAATTGTAGTTCTTTAGTAATTTTTTTTACAAAGTATTTTGCATGTGCCAACCATGTTTTAGAGGTGCTGGAAAAGTAAGCATAATCATTTTTAAAAATGTTTTTTTTATCAATATAATCTTCTGTTTGAACTAACCAGCATTTATCACAAACTTTAATTCTAAGTGGCAAATACATTTCGGGAAGTTTCAAATTTTCTTTAGTTAAATAAGAATTAGAAAGTGGAGCAAATCCTAAATCTAAAAATAAGTTTGAAACTAATTTTTTACAATGTCTACATTTCATTATAACTCTATGCCTTTAAAATTTTCTGTTAACATGGCATGAGAAATATCTCTTGTTGAGCGCATTGTTATAGGTTTTGGCCACTTAATATTTATCATTGGATCAAGTGCATTTATTGCTCCCTCTGAAGATTTATTATAATCTTCTGTGTGGAGATATAACATTTCACAATTTGAAGTCATTGTTTGAAAACCATGAGCAAAACCAGCTGGCACAAAATAACTAGTTAAATCATCTTCAGATAACAAAATTGCATGATATTTTAAAAAAGTTGATGATCCTTTTCTTAAATCAACTGCTACATCCCATACTTTGCCTTTTAGACAAGATACAATTTTAATTTCCTGATGTGGTGAATATTGGAAATGTAAGCCACGAACTGTACCTTTTTTTTTTTGTGAAAGTTTTATTTACCTGTTTAATAGTTTTATTTCCAACTAAATTCTCAAGTTTTTTTTGAGAAAACATTTTTTTAAAAAATCCACGCTCATCTAAAATTGAAACATATTCAATTACTTTAAGGTCCATTATTGGCGTTTTCTTTATATTGAATTGCTTCATTTAGCCTAATTGATAAGATTTAATCTGCTCTAAAGAATATTCATACATAGTATCGACATTTTCATTTGACATTTGGTACCATTTCACTGTCATATCTAAAGCTTTTTCAATAGACCAACGTGGTTTCCAGCCTAACTTTGATTTAGCTTTAGTTATATCTAATTTGAGCAAATTTGCCTCTTTAAATTTTTTTTGATTTTTTATAAATTTCCACCTTGTATTTGGAACTAATTTAATTAATTGATTTACTACCCACAAAACTGTTTTTTCACCTAATTGATCAGGTCCAAAATTCCAAGACTCTGAAAAATTATCACTAGTCTCAACCATTTTTTCACAAAGCAATAAATATCCAGAAAGTGGTTCAAGTACGTGTTGCCAAGGTCGTATTGAATTAGGAGATCTAATATTTAATGTTTTATTAGACTTATTAGCTCTAAAAAAATCTGGTATTAATCTATTTTCAGCCCAGTCACCTCCACCTATAACATTGCCTGCACGCACACTAGCTAATTTAATATTCGAATTATTCAAAAAAGATTCTTTATAAGCTAATGCCACCAATTCCGCACAAGCTTTACTACTTGAATATGGATCTTTTCCGCCAAGCCTATCTTTCTCAGAATATGGTTTTAGAGTTTCTAAATTTTCATAACATTTATCAGATGTAACATTCAATATTGCTTTTACAGATTTAATGTCTTTAGCAACATCGATTACATTTGCCGTACCAATTACATTTGTCATGTAAGTTTCCAAAGGTTCTATAAAAGATTTGCTGACTAATGATTGAGCAGCCATATGAATTATTATTGTTGGCTTTGAATCATTCATTGACTTAGAAAGAAAGGATTTGTCTGTAATATTGCCAATAATTGATTTATTGATTTTATCTTTTAAATTTGTTTGACTAAAAAAATTAGGATCTGTTGGTGGGTTTAAAGAATACCCATAAACGTTTGCTCCTAAATATGTCAGCCAAATTGCAAGCCATCCTCCTTTAAAACCTGTGTGACCTGTTAAAAAAACATTTTGATTACGCCAAAAATTGGGATTAATCACCAAGTTTTCCATGGTGCATTACCTTCTTCCCATAGATTATTTAAATAAATTTTGTCACGCATTGTATCCATTGGATGCCAAAACTCTTTATGCTCAAATGCGAATAACTGTCTCTTCTTAGAAAGAACTGTTAATACATCACTTTCCCAGCTAGTTGAATCATCTTTGATATAATCAATTACATTTGGATCTAATATAAAAAAACCACCATTAATCCAACTACTAACTCCTTCAGATTTTTCATGGAAACTTTCAACACAATGATTGGAATTAAAATTAATTAATCCATAACGTCCCTGTGGTCGCATGGCTGTTAAGGTTGCAATTTTTCCATGCTTTTTATGAAAATCAATCAATAAGGATACATTTATATTTCCAATACCATCACCATATGTAAAACAAAAAAACTTTTCATCTTTTACATAATCTTTAACTCTTTTTAAACGACCACCAGTCATTGTGTTTTCACCTGTATCTACTAATGTTACTTTCCATGATTCTGCTTTGTTTTGATGAATTTCAATCTTATTTTTTCTAGTATCAATTGTTATATCTGAATGATTTAACAGATAATTGTTAAAGTATTCTTTGATTAAATATCCTTTATAACCACAACAAATTATAAAATCGTTTACTCCGTGGCTGGAATAAATTTTCATTATATGCCAAAGAATAGGCTTGCCACCAATTTCAATCATTGGTTTTGGCTTTAAAATAGTTTCCTCAGTTAAACGGGTACCTAGACCACCTGCCAATATAATAGCTTTCATATATTACGTTTTGAATGTTTTTATAGTCTTATAATAAACCTTATATAATATTCTTTTTTAAAAGTCTTTTTTTAATTCTTATAATAATAATCTAGTTGTTTCGCGCTGTAAATTCCTAAAGGTTTCTCGTTGAGATAAAATAAATGCTGATCATTTAATTCGTCATAAAAATAATACCAATTTCTCTGTAAATTACATTTAAGAAATCTAGAATTTGCTGCTCTACCGTCTGAAATTATTATCGTTCCTGGAGTTAAAAAATGTTCTATTTTTAAAATATCACATGACATGGGCATCATATCTTTATGATTTGTTGAAATGCCATTAACATTTTTTTTTACATTAAATTGATCTGGACCATCTAGATATATAAGATCAGGATTTATTAATGGTAATTTTTTATATTGAGTGCAAACTCTGCCGTTAAACTTGGTCATTTCAACTTCACTAAAATAAAAAAAAGAATTTTTTTTTAAGTTTCCCAGTCTTTGTTTAGAGATTTTTAAATATTTTTTTACATCATCAACACAATGTAATTCAAAAGGATTGTTTCTCCTGAGTTTTTTAACATCATAAAGATATTTGCCTCTATTAATATTTAATGCATGAGCAAATATATAAGATGACCATCCAGTGCCCATTTCTAAAACGGTTGTTCTTTTATATTTTAATATGTATTGATGTAGTAAATATAAATCGTTTAGCTCTGGCTTATATGCCTCACTTACCTGCATTTCATTAACTTTTTTATTCCTTTTTTTTGATGGTTTTATAAAAAAGTCTAATTTGTGAGACTTAAAATAATCTATTATTTTTTTCTTAGATGGTAATTTTATAGCTTTAAATTTCATTAATAGTTACCTAAATTAATATATTTGAATTATATAATAAATAATATTAATAAATATAAAAAAACAAATTTAAAACTTAAATTTTCATGTATTTAAAGTAAGAAATAAATAAATATGAAATTTCCCGCTGTTCCTAACAATCTAAGTATTAATAGAAATACTAATGAAAAAAAACAGAATTTTTCATTAAAGATTTTTGAAAAAAAAATTATTCAGAATTTTTTATATGAAAAAAATAAATCAATTTATAATAAAAAATATATTAATGATCAAGCAGCCTCTGATACTTTTAAAAAACATATGCAAGAGGTTTATTCAATCATAAAAAATAAATTTAAAAAAGAAAGCAAATTAGTTGAGATTGGTTGTGGTCAAGGGCAATTTTTAGAGATCGTAAAACAAGATAAATTTTTTAATTATAGTGGCTATGATAAAGTTTATAAGGGAAAAGACAAAAAAATTTTTTCCAAGTATTTAAACAATAATAATAAGTTAGACGCTGATGTAATTGTTTTAAGACATGTTTTAGAACACATTCCATCACCACATTCTTTTTTAAAAAAATTAAAATATATTTTTCCAAAAAAATCTTTAATTTTTATTGAAGTTCCAAGATTTGAATGGATAGAAAAAAACAAAGTATTATTTGATTTTACGTATGAGCATGTAAATTATTTTTATTTAAATGGTATAAAATACTTTTTTAACAAAATTATAGAATGTGGTGTTTTTTTTAATGGTCAATACATGTATTGTCTTGCAGAGCTAAATTCCTTAAATGAAAACAAATGTTCAAAATTGGAAAATAATAAATTATGGAAAAAATACTCTTTAAAAAAATATATCAATAAGTTTTGCAAAAATATCAAGAAAATGAACTTGGATAAAAAAAAACAAATTTGGATTTGGGGGGCTGGGACTAAAGGAGTAATGTTTTTACACCACTTATCAGTTCAATTTCCAAAAATTTTTAAAAAAGTTAATGGCGTTGTCGACATTAATATCCTTAAAAAAAATTTATATATACCTTCAACTGGAATTAAAATTTATTCACCTCAAAATTTTATAAAAAAAATTAAAAATAATTCTTCAGCTGTAATAATAATGAATAATAACTATTATAGTGAAATAAAAAAAACTTTTAATTCAAATTTACCATGTTTTAAAAATATACAATTTTTAAAATCATAAAATGATAGATTTAAAAAGAATATTAATAAATAAATTTACAAATAAACACAAAATACTATTAGCATGTTTTCCAAAAAGTGGTTCCACATATATATCTAAAGTAGTTGCGTCTCATAAAGATTTTGTAAATTGTAGCCTAGTGCCTAGTCATGATCGAAGAGAACAAGAGCTCGGAATTGAAGAATTGAACAAATTTATTAACAAAAATTATATTGCTCAACATCATATTAGATTCAGCAGGTATACTAAGTTTTTAATTAGTCAATTTAAGTTAACTCCAATTGTTTTGGTAAGAAATATTTTTGATATCATTCCAAGTTTTGCTAATCATTTACAACAAGGCAATTTAGAGTTACCTATGTTCTATTTTTCGCAAGATATAAAAAGTTTATCTGATAAAGATCTCTACGTCTATTTATCTTACACAATAATTCCTTGGTATATCAACTTTTATGTTGGTTGGATAAAAAATTTAGGTCATGAAAATTTTATAACATATGAAGACATGGTCAAAGATAAAGAAAAATTTTTTCAAGAATTTTTTTTAAGATTTGGCTATAAGTTAAATAGTAAAGAAATTAATGAGATGATTTCAAGCACAGATTTGGTTGATACCAAATTTAACATTGGTAAAATCAATCGGGGACAAACGATACCCTTGGAAGCAAAAGATCACATTAAAAAGATTGTATCGATATTCAAAGATATTAATTTTGAATTAATTGGAATTGATCAACTATAATAAAAATTAAATATACTCCGATTATTAAGAGTTAAATTAAATCTATATTTTTTGAATTAAAATTTTTTTCAGTGCATAAATCAAGCCAATTGAGCTATTAGTACTGGTCAGCTGCACG
>MDTD01029327.1_pt1 | contig 17478 bp, 7 predicted proteins | sample 811221 | NCBI WGS metagenome assembly MDTD01 (sample SAMN05326646, study PRJNA326480) | marine metagenome | isolation source: seawater | place: Pacific Ocean: South West | collected 2011 | reverse complement strand
CGGGGCTTCGGCCTCGGCCTTTTATTTTATTAATTTTATTATATATTATATTATGGCAAAAAAGAAAAAACAAACTAAAAAGGTGGAGGCACCTGTTGTTGAAGCACCAGTTGTTGAAACACCAAAACCTAAAAAAGATACTTGGGAAATAAAAGATAGAAATTATTTTTTAATAGGAGACAAAGAGCCTTTGTCTTACCAAGTAAGATCGTCTAACATTTATTGGTTCGACGAAGAAAAAGGTTATGAAAGAGAACTAAAGTATACTTCTAACCAAAGAACACCATTTGTTGATGAGATGACAGGTGAACACAGATTAGAGCACATTGTATTTAGAAGTGGTACACTGTACGTTCCTAGAGAAAAAACTGTTTTACAAAAACTATTATCTTTGTATCATCCACACAGAGATAAAATATTTAAAGAGCACAAACCTGTAAAAGTAGCCGAGTCACAGTTAGATTGGTTAGAGTTTGAAGTTGCAGCAATGAACGCGGCTAATAACTTAGATATTGATATGGCTGAAGCTGTTATGCGTGTAGAATTAGGTTCTAAGGTATCAGAGATGAGTTCTAAAGAACTTAAACGTGATTTATTACTATTTGCTAAGAAAAAACCTAAATTATTCTTAGAGTTAGTTACTGATGAAAACGTTCAACTTAGAAACTTTGGTATCAGAGCTACAGAAAACAATATAATAAGTCTATCACAAGATCAAAGAACATTTACTTGGACTTCTACTGGTAGAAAATTATTTACAGTTCCTTTTGATGAGCATCCATATTCAGCATTAGCTGCTTGGTTTAGAACTGACGAAGGTATGGAAATATATAACAATATAGAAAAAAGATTAAAATAATCAAACTGTAGAGCGGTCGCCCTACGGGGCGATCGTAACTACAATAAAAAAATATTATGGCGATAAGTATAGATACAGTACATCAAAGAGTTTTGGCTTTAGCCAACAAAGAACAAAGAGGTTATATAACTCCTCAAGAATTTAACTTATTTGCTAATCAAGCACAAAGAGAAATATTTGAACAATATTTTTATGAATTAAATAAATTTGCTAGATTACCACAAAACAGCTACGAGTATTCTAATGTACCAGACATATTAAAAGAAAAAATAGCTGTGTTTGAAAAGTTCCATATAGACATGTCTGCGGTATCAGGTTCTACTTGTACGCTACCTACAGATGTTTATAGATTAGGAACAGTTTTTTACAATAACGGCACTAATAGCTTAATAGTAGAAAAAGTAGAGAAAAAAGAATTACAAAGAATGAATCAAGCTGCTTTGTACAAACCTAGACAAGCTAGACCTTTATACGTAAGAAAAAACGCTACGCAGATAGTGATATATCCTGAATCTGCATCCCCATCATTTTCCACATCAACAGTAAACTGTCATTACATAGCTAAGCCATCTACGGCTAAGTGGGGCTCTGTAATTGTAAATGAAAAAGCTTTATACAACTCAACTACTAGTGTAAACTTTGAATTACACGAGAGCGAAGAAACTAGTCTAGTAATAAAAATATTAGAATTAGCAGGTGTAACTATAAAACAACAAGATATAACTACGTTTGCTACTAACAAAGACATTGTAACAGAAACTAAAGAAAAACAATAAAGTATGGCTACTAACTATTTATTAAACGAAACACAAGAAAATTACTATGATGACACAGCGGTTGATTATGGTAATTATCAGTTTACATCTTTAACAGATATTATAAATCAATTTATGTTAGCTTATGTTGGTGAAGAGAAAATAATACCTAGAGCTAAAAGAGCTGATGTAGCTTTTCACGCGCAGAGAGCTATGCAAGAGTTATCGTTTGATACTTTTAAATCTGTTAAGTCACAAGAAATAGAAATACCACCAGCGTTAACAATGACACTTCCTCAAGACTATGTTAACTATGTTAAGCTTAGTTTTTCAGATGCTTCAGGTATAGAACATGTTATTTATCCAGCTATTAAAACTTCTAATCCATTTGCAATATCTCAAGCTGCTGATGGTAGTTATAATAATGATGGTACTAATTTAACAGAGCAAGATGCTACTAATCATTTATCAGATACTTGGACTAAGTACAAAGCTCAAACACCTTCAGAAAACAATCAAGACGATTACGAAGATGACATGTATTGGCCTAACGAAGGCGGTAGATATGGACTAGATCCAGCTCACGCTCAAGTTAACGGTAGTTTTTACATTGACGAACTGCAAGGTAAAATACACTTTAGCTCAAATATAAACGGCAAGACCGTTATATTAAAATACATAAGTGATGGCTTAGGAACTGAAGAAGAATTAAGAGTGCATAAATTTGCAGAAGAAGCTATGTACAAACATATAGCTTACGGTATTTTGTCTACAAGAGCTAATACACCAGAATTTTTAGTTGCTAGATTTAAAAAAGAAAGGTTTGCTGAAACTAGAAAAGCTAAACTTAGATTATCTAATATTAAACTAGAAGAAATTACACAGATACTACGAGGTAAATCTAAACATATAAAACATTAATTAAATGCCAGAGTTAAAAAGAAGTTTTAGTTTAGGTCAAATGAATAAAGACCTTGACGAAAGACTAGTTGAAAACGGTACATATAGAGATGCTTTAAATATAGAAGTTTCTACTTCAGAAGGTTCTGATGTTGGGGCTGTACAAACTTTAAAAGGTAATACTGTTTTAACAACAGCGGTAGAACCAAAAAGTTTTTGTGTTGGCTCTATAGCTGACGAGCAAAACGATAAAATATATTGGCTAGTAGCTGGAGCTAAATTAGCAGAAGGATCAAATGATGCTGCTACCACTGTTTTTAGAGATTATATATTAGAATACGAAATATCTACTACTACACTTAAATATGTTTTTGTTGACATATATAAATCTACAGCAATAACAACTTCTACAGTTTCCAACTCTACAACTATACCAGTTGGAGATGCTACTTACATAAGAAAAGGTATGCAAGTGTCTGGTGTGGCAGGTATGCCTTTAGTTACGGTTACAGATATAAGTAGTTTAAATATAACTGTTTCAGAAAGCGTTACAATACCAGATGCGTCTACAGTAACATTTGAGTCTCCAACAGTTGATGAGAACAACCCTGGAAAACCAGGCGGTAGAACTTTAAATTATAGCTCTGATAGATTAATAACAGGTTTAAATGTTATTGATGGTATGTTACTTTGGACAGACAATCACTCTGAACCTAAAAAAATAAACATAAGAAGAAGTATATTAGGCACGGGAGCTAATGACTTAACTATAGGTAACGGTGCTGTTTCTACGTTTCATACTAGATTAGTTATTACAGACGAAAATAATGATGATATAATAGTAACAGATACTGGTAGTTACCCTGTGTATATGCAAGAGCAATATATAACTGTTATAAAAAAATCTCCTTTGCTAGCACCCGTGTTAGCTATGTCTGATACTTTAGAAGCTAGAGGTGAAACTAAAGGAGTCACAACTACGGCTGTTAGATTTTATGACACTACGCCTAGTCCTAACGAAATATTAGAAGCTGGTGAAACTATAACTATAAGTATAGGTAGCTTGTTAGGTACTGGTTTGCCTGATTATAGAGAGGGAGATGTTATATTGTTAAGTAACACTGGAGCTTCTAGCTTTACAGAGCATAAAATAAGAGCGCAGATAAACGTAGGAGGCACACCTTTGCAAAACGGTAGTTCAAATGATTTTGATGTTACTATACTAGCTATAGATCAAAACGTTCCTGATGCTGACGAAACTTGGAATATTGTTTTAGAGTTAACGCCACCTTTGTTTGAAAAGAAGTTTGTTAGGTTTGCTAGTAGATTCAAGTATGAAGACGGTGAGTATTCTGCTTTTTCTCCTTTTACTAATGTAGCTTTTTTACCTGGTGAGTTTGAATATTACGCTAGCGAAGGTTACAACTTAGGTATGTCAAATAATCTTCGTAGCTTGAAAATACAAGATTTTGTTCCAGAAAAATCTATACTACCTCAAGACGTGGTAGCCATAGATATATTGTACAAAGAAGACGGCTCACCAAACGTTTATACAGTTAAAACTGTAGATAGAAATAGTGCTGAATGGGTAGCTGCTGGCTCTGGAAACGGTTTAAATAATGGAGAGTTACTTATAGAATCAGATGTTATATACGCTACTCTTCCAGCTAATCAATTATTAAGACCTTTTGATGAAGTACCTAGAAAAGCACTAGCACAAGACATGACTGGCGGTAGAATAGTTTATGGTAACTATCTACATAAATTTAGGATGGAAGGTTACGGTGTTAAAGCTAAAAACATAAGCGTAAACTTAAACACGCTTTTAGAGTTTAATGAAATAGCTGATGTTGGTATACCTGAAAAAAGTTTAAAGTCTTTACGAAATTACCAAGTAGGTATTGTTTATAGAGATATATACGGCAGAGAAACACCCGTGTTAACATCGGAAAATGTAGCGGGAAGCAATAATGTATTGCAAGTTGACAAGCCGCAAGCTATAACCTCTAATAAAATACATGTACATATAAATAGTCCGGCACCTAAGTTTGCTGATTCATTTAAGTTTTTTATAAAAGAAACTTCTAACGAATACTATAACTTAGCTATGGACAGGTGGTATAACGCTGAAGATGGTAATATATGGTTAAGCTTTCCTTCTTCAGAAAGAAACAAAGTTGACGAAGAAACATTTTTAATACTTAAAAAAGAGCACGATGGCTCTACAGCTGTAACTGAAAATTATAAATATAAAATATTATCTATAGTAGGTGAAGCACCTATATTTGTGAAAACTATACAAAAGTTTGTTGCTACAATAACTAATTCATCTGTAGGTAATGTTTCAGACGCAGTATTTGGTCAAGTGGTAGGTAATAGTTTGTCAGAAGGTTATCCTTTGAAAAACTTAAGTACATTTATGATACACACTTCAACTTACAAAGACTCTGCTTTATCAGACGCTTTTGAAGTTAAGAATACTTTTGTAAGATTTAGAACTGACACTGCTGCTTCTAAATATTATAAAATAATTGGTATTGTACCAGGAGACGCTGCTGCAGGTACCGCTACTAAATTTACAATAGAAGGTAGATTCGGTTCTGATATAGATTTTACTTCCACGGCTGGTAGTATAGGTACTAGAATATCAGGCTTAATTGCTGATTTTAAAAGTAGAAACGTAGAAGATAGACCAGAGTTTGAAGGTAAATTTTTTGCTAAAATATATAAAGACTTAGGTATAAGACAATTTATAACAAAAGAACTTTTAGATGATGAAGATAGTTTAGTTGTTAGTAAAGCGCTTCCAATTAGATGGGTTAAAAATGACGGTGTTGATTTTAATCAAGTTTTAAATGACCCTGGTCAAAACGCTTCTGTAGGTCAGTTTGGAGTTGTAACTAATGCACAGTGGGGTGGTGTTGATATTAAAGGTAGCGCTTCTACTGCTTGGCATGGTTTATCTGCTGGATTTGATAATGACGGTAATAGCGGTGGTTTTGGTTTAGACCCAAAACAAGTTGGTAGTAATGAAAATTCTGGTCAAGGCGCTGAGTACTGGAGAGATTTTGCTAAAGTTTATGAAGGCGCTGCTACTGGTAGTGGTGATGATAATCACTTTTTTATAGATGAAGCATTTTTTCAAAACAGGCTAAACTCAAAAGGTAATTCTATAGGTGCTAATGGTAGCACTAAAAACACTGGTGATGGTATAAGGCCTAATAATAATCCATCTAAAAACGTAACAGTAGATCAAGATTTAATAGATATATCATGGGCAAATATACATCCTTCAGGTTCAACAAATGGTTTTTCAGCTGTTTATTATCCTGTGGCTCATGATTTTATTTACAGCCTTTATCAAGTAGGTACTAAATTTAGAATAAAAGATGATCCAGACCAAATAATATATACTGTAGAATCTTTAGAAGGTCACACACAGAGAATACAAAACTATCAAGTTAATATTTTATCAAATAGAAACGATCCTGAAAACAAAAGAGAGACTTGGACTATGTCTGTATCTCCTAGATTTGGACTTGGCCCTTCTGGTTACCATCCATTAAAACCAAATACACACTTTGAGGTTTCAAGTGGTCCTGGTTTAGGCCAGATAGCAGTTGATCGTTTTCATAACAATGTAGGTTCTACAGCTGGTACACCTACTGGTACTGCTAGAGAAGGTTCTAGATTACAGCCTCACGGTAATTCACCTGGTCATACTTTTGAAATACTAGAAAACGTAACTAATACAAACTCTCCTGATGATTCGTTTACAGAAAATCCTGCTTTGTGGGAAACAGAACCTAAAGAAGATATAGGATTAGATATATATTACGAAATAGGTAGAACATATCCTATGAAGTTTGATTTTAGAACTAATGAGCAGTTAATACCTGTCGGCTCTTCTATTACTTTACTTACTGGTACAGCTACCAATTTAACCACACAAACAGTTACAGCTTGCAACGATAATACAGTTACAATTAATGGCGCCGCTGTGACAACTGCAACTGGCACTAGATTAAAGTTTACTTTTCCAAAAGAATATGATACTGACTTACCAGGCGCTGTTGTTATGCAAGTAGACTCTAGCTCTACTTCAAACACTGGTTCAAATATAATAACTTTAAATCCAGACGTACATCAAACAGGAGAGTTTATATTACCTTATTTTAATTGTTATAACTTTGGTAATGGTAATGAGTCTAATAGAATAAGAGATGATTTTAATGCTCCAACTATAGATAAAGGTGTAAAAGTGTCTACAGTCACAACAGAGCCTTATACAGAAGAAAGAAGAGGTAGTAGTTTAATATTTAGCGGTATATACAACTCTAGAAATGGTGTAAACAATTTAAATCAATTTGTAGCATCTGATGGTATTACAAAAGATTTAAATCCAAAATATGGTACTATACAAAAGCTACACTCAAGAGACGGAGATGTTGTAACTTTTATGGAAGACAAGATATTTAAAGTACAAGCTAATAAAGACTCTTTGTTTAATGTAGACGGTAGTACTAATTTAGTTTCTACAAATGCAGTCTTAGGTTTTCCAACGCCAGTAAAAGGAGAGTATGGTATATCTAAAAATCCAGAGTCTTTTGTTTTCCAAGGCTATCAAGCATATTTTACAGATAAAGCAAGAGGAGCTGTCCTACGTATGTCTATGGACGGATTAACTGTTATATCAAACGTAGGTATGAAAGATTATTTTTCTGATACATTTAAAACAGCTAATACTAATATCATAGGTACTTATGATGATAAGAAAAGTCAATACAACGTTACGCTAAAAGGTACTAGCATGACAGACACTACTATTAGTTGGAACGAAGGTACAAAAGGTTGGGTTAGTTTTAAATCTTTTATACCAGAATCAGGTGTAAGTTTTAATAATACTTATTATACTTTTTTTGAAGGTGAGCTTTACGAACATCACAACAATGAAACAAGAAATAATTTTTATGGCACTCAATATAACTCTGACTTTACTTTAATAATGAATGATGCGCCTGGTAGTGTAAAGAATTTTAAAACTTTAAACTACGAAGGAACTCAAGCTAAAGTTACTCAGTTTCAAACTTCGACAGTTGATAGTGTGGCTGACGACTTAGATGGTACTTATAATGATGGACAATATTATAACTTAAATGCTAAAACAGGTTGGTTTGTAGAAAGCATAACTACAGACATGCAAGAAGGTTTAATTAGCGAGTTTAAAGAAAAAGAAAACAAGTGGTTTAACTATATTAGAGGAGCAGCTACGACATTAGAAAATCTTGATACATCAGAGTTTTCTGTACAAGGATTAGGTAAAGCATCTGCTATTAGCAGATCAGATACAGAAAGAACAGTATTTAAATTAATAGTAAAAGAAAATAACGATTAACATGGCAATAACAAATTGTACATTAGCTAATGCAACAGGTGGTACTGACGTAGTTTTTGCAAACGTTGGTGGTTCTGCTATAGGTAGTGATGTTGCAGAGTTTTTTATAACTGCTAACCCTGGTTTTACAGTAAGAGCCGCTAATTTTGTAAACAACACAGGTAGTCAATCATGGTTGACTAGTATAACTTTAACAGATACTGATACTAATTTAACTAGTTTAAGTAATTACAGTTCTAATGGAGACGTGTTATTTCCACACGCAACAACGGCTAATACAGTTAAAGTAACAGTAACTTTAAATACTAGTTTTACTATGCCAACGTCTGACACTACTTTAATATTTGATATTGATGACGCGGCAGGTGAAAATGGTGGTGCCCAACAAGGTTCTAGAATAGAATTAAATGTTGATGCTATATACGATGTAGTAACTAATCAAACAGTTACAACTACAGCAGCGACAGGTTTTACAGAAACATCTGCTACAGCTAGTAGCGTTACTACAGATAATTATAAAGATCATATATTAGCTAATACTGATACTAATGTTTTTACAGCTACGTTTGCTGCAGACGGCGGAAGATATTATATAAATCCACCAGTACCTGTTATATCAGCTGGTAGTTTAGCAAGTAGATACACTTTAACAAAAACAGATACAACTAATGCAGCTGGTCAAATAACACAAAGAGTTTGGGTTTGCGTTTATAACGGAGATACAGATGTTACTATTAATGACAACCACGATATAACGTTCGTAGGTTTTGGAGGTGAAGCGGTTACTATATCAACAAACTCTGCTTTTGATAAAGGTGCTACAATAGATCAAATGTTTGTAAGACCTGAAAATACTATAATAAGTTCAAGTGGAGAAACAAAAACCGTAGTAGTTAGAGGTACACCAACAACTGGAAAATATACTTTAACTGTTACTAAGTTTGGAGAAATATCAGCTACAAGTGTTACAGATACTACTTATGATTTTTCTAGTGATACTTTTACATCTGGCTCTACAAATACAGGTACTATAACTTTAGGGTCTACAGGCGAACAAACTCACGACATTGTATTTCCTTCAGTTAGTGCTAACGATAGTTATGGTATAACAATAGCAGGAGTAGACACCACTATAGCTGGAACTGTGCCAAGTGCTACTAGTTACGCTGGTGGTAGTCCTAGAATAATAATAAAACAATTTACTTCAAATGTTTCTGTTAACTTAGGAGTTGTATCTACAACTTTTGGACCTGGAGGTAGTGGCGAAACAAGATTAAATACGCTGCCAAGTGGCGTTACTTTACAAGACGTGCCTACTAGAAATAAAAAACAATTTGAACAGCAAGAAGGTTCTGACAGATCTATAGTTAGAACTTCTGCTAATCAAGTGTCATTTAGTTTTGTAGTTGACACTATATCAGATTTTGTTTATCCAGCTGTAAATGAAATTAGTTTTTCAGATGCTAATGTAGCTGATGAAACTGCTATTAATCCAGACTCAAACGGAGGTACTTCATTAAGACTTTCTGGTTTAAAAGCTACTAGAACTAGTAATACTAGAATGACTTACACAGGAAGATTAGAAGTAGATAACTTTGGAGACACAGATGTAGATATTAATTTTAACTTAGAATCAATAATAACACCAGATAACTAATGCCAACAATAACTTTAACATTTGCAACAGCAGGAGACGCAGGATTAAACACATCAGTTCAAGTTGGTGACGTAGGTTATTACGTTCCTACAACATCTGTAGCTGGTTTTGACACTGCTACGCAGACTGCTATAGTAGAAATAGGTGTAGTAACGGCTGTTACTACTAACTCAGTTACTTGTGATATAGCTACTAATATAGCTAGTCCTACAACAAGTGACTTTATATTTTTTAGTAAAGATAATCAAGCTAACGCTAGTGGTTTAATTGGTTACTTTGCTGAAATAAAATTTAAAAATGATTCAACAACAGAAGCTGAATTGTTTTCTGTAGGGTCTGAGTTTTTTGAAAGTAGTAAATAAGAGAGAAAAAGTGTAATAATAATATAACAAAAATATAAAAATATGTATAAGCAGAAAGGATCAACATTTTATAATGATTTAAAACCACCATTTAAAGCAAGAGGTGGAGTTAGTCCAATGAAGAGCATAGGTGCAGGTTTAAGTGACATTATAGCTTCTGGAGGTGCTAAAAGAAGAGCTGCTAAAGAATTAAAAGGAGCGCGAGCAGAAGAAGCAGCGGCAAGAGAAGCTTATATGAATATGGACTTTTCTAATCCTTACGCAAACATGGAGAATACAGCAGAAGACTTAACTGTTAATCAACAAGCAGCTGATTTAGCTAAACAACAGTTTCAACAGTCACAAGCTAACATTTTAGGCTCAATGCAACAGACTGGTGGAAGTTTTAATGCTGGTAATATACAAGCTTTAGTTGGAGCTGGTCAACAAGCAGCAGCGGCTACAGCGGCAGATATAGGAAAACAAGAGCAAGCTAATCAAGCGTTAGCAGCACAACAAGCAGCTACAAATCAACAACTAGCAGCGCGAGGAGAAGCAGAAGCTCAAGAGGCAAAAAGAGGTCAAACAGAAACATTGTTTGGTATGTCTCAACAAAGACTAGGCGCAGCTGAAGCAGCAGACGCAGAAGCCAAAGCTATGTTAGGTAGAGGTATAGGTAATCTTATTGGTGGAAGTATAGACTTAGGAACAAAAGCGCTCATGGCATCAGACGTTAGATTAAAAGAAAATATTAAACACACCGGATATTCTAAATATGGAATACCTACGTATGAGTTTAAATACAAAGGATGTGATACGGTTTGGTCAGGTACTATGGCTCAAGATTTAATTAATTTAGGTATACAAAACGCCGTCGAATTAATGGATAACGGTTATTATGCTGTTGACTACAACGCGATAGATGTTAATATGTTACCTTGTAAATAAAATAATATGGCAGTAAATAAAGAACTATTACAAGCTTCAGCAGCTAGAGCTTCAGCACGTAGAAACCCAGCGGCAATTCCTGGTCTTCAAAAGGCTGACGATGCTTTAAATGAGTATTTTGATTATAAAATACAAAAGAAAAGAGAGCAACAAGATCACGAAGACAAGCTTAAAAGGCAAAAAGAACTAAGAGAAGATGATGCTGAATATCAAGATTACTTAAGTACAAAAGATACTTTAGAAGAATTAGAAAATGAAGATGAGTCTCCATTAACTTATAACGCTGGTCTAGTAGCTGCCGCGCAAGATCTTTATCAACAAAGAAGATATGCTAACAACGCTATGGGTAACGCATTAAGAGAAGTTGGTGAAGATATAGATAAAGGTATAACTGATTATTTTACTGAAAAGAAACTAGCAAGAAAAGTTGAAGAAGAAAAAGCTAGACTAGCAGAAGAAAAAGCACAGCAAGAAAAAGACAGGCAAACACAAGTTTTAGATAGTTATATATTAAAGAGCGGTGAAAACAATATAAGTCAACATGGTACAGACATGTATAATAGTGTTCAAGATCAAATGTATGATTTAAAAAATCAATATTTAGATGCTTACAACATGGAAGATGGCCCTGAAAAAAATAGACTTATGAACGACATAAAAATAAAAATGCAAGGGTTAGATAATCATCTTACAACGCATAGCACCCAGCTTCAAACTTATAAAAATAATATTGAAAATGATATTTATTCTAATGTCATGGAGGGTACAGATACTAAAAATTTGTTAGATGCTTTTTATACACAAGGCGAAACTGTTAATTATCAAGGTGTAGAATATAACTTTGAGAAAACCGTAGATGCTAGTGGTGTAAAAATGGTTTTAACAGATCCAGTAACTAACGAACAAATAGTACTAGACCCAAAAGAACAATTTGCTAGTACTAATATGTTTGCTAAAACAGATGGTAAGGCTATGAATGCTGTTTTAAATCAATTGCAAAAAACGGCTGCTAGTGGAAGAAGCGAGACGCTAAGTCAAGTACAAAATGTAATGTCTACTATATTGAAAGATAAAAACGATTTAATTTCTTACGCTAATGATACTTTACCAGGAAGAGGTAGAAGCATGCGTGAAGACTTTGAACAAATGTTTCCTAACGGTATAGAAGATAAAGACGGTAATATTATACCAGTTGCAGATGTATTTAATCCTAATTCTGCTTGGTTTAAACAAAACAGAGGTGAAGATATACTTAGAGATTTAGCTACAGATTATTATACTCGTATAGCAATAAACGGCTTTAACGGTTATGCTACTAAAAATGCTCAAATAATAGGTATAGAAGGTTCTGACAACTTAGGTATAGACAACTATAGCGAAACTACTTTAGGTATAAGCAAAGAAGAAGGTAACAAGTTTAGAAAGTGGGTTAATGCTAATTATCCTGATTATGCTAGAGAAATAGACTTAGATGAAGAAGGCCCTATGAATAATTCATACATACAAAAAGCTTGGCAAAAGTATGGTCAAGAGTATCAAATGGTAATACAGTATGATGAGTACGAAGATATGATAAATAAATATTTATAATAAAATAAAATATGAACAAAGAGCAAGTTAAGAAAGTTGTTAAAAAAATGATGGCAGCAGGTGAGTCTGATGCTAAAATAAAACGTTTTATTAAAAACTCTAAAAGTGCTTTTAAACAACTTATATCAGATCTTCCAGAAAATCAACCTACAAATGCTTACACTCTAAACGTCAATTTTTTTGATTTAGAAAAGTATGGTCCAACAGCTACGGTAAATGTTGAAAAAGAAATAGAAGAATTAAAAAATCAAGGCGTAGAGGTAAGTGAGTTAGAACGGAATGAATTTTATTTAAAAGAAGTTCAAAAATTAAAAGAAGAAGCAAGACTGCAACTAAAAGTTGAAATAGAAAAACAAAGTAAAAAACTTAATTTAGAAGATAGATACGAAAACGGCAATATAAGTGAAGAAGAGTTTAACTTAGAGTCTCAAAAGCTAGATGAAATATACGACAACTCTAAAAATGATGGTGATTTATATTTTAATAATTTAAGAGTAAAAAACAAGTACAACAAAAATATATCTGAAAAAGAAAGAGAAGTTATTTTTAATGATATACGACTTGACGAGGTGTTGTACAAAGATTACGATAAGTCTATTTCTTTACAAGAAGCAGAACAAAGATTTGAAAAACTTTCTTTATCTGAAATGCTAGACACGGATTTTAGCGGAAGTGTAGATGAAGAAGAAAGAAAAATGGGTGAAGAAAGAAAATCTTACGAAAAAACTATTACTAATGAGTTTAATAGTTTTATTGAAAGTGAGCCAGAAATTCAATATGATGATTTTTATGAGGCACCTATAGAAGGAGAAGAATCAAAAACTAGACTTGACACAAAAGATCTTAGTAATACTGTACGTAATATATTAGTACAAAAATACGCAAATCAAAACGGTTTAAGTTTTAAACAAGCTTCAGAAATTTACCTTGAAGCGGGTGAAAGTGACTTTGAAGGAGAAGATCCGTTTGCAAAATATAGATCTGCAGATATAAAAGAATATTTATTAAACATCAAGGACACAGACTCTAATCTTTACGAAGAAATAAAAAAGTCTTATATAAGTAATACTACTAGTAGAAAATTTAGACAGAATTTATCTAAAAGAATAGGAGCAGAGCGTTACCAAGAAGCTGGATTTTTTACTGATTCAGAAGATCGTTATGATGAACTTGCAGAAACTCGAAAAACAATAGAGGCGGGAAAAGAAGAGTTTGTAAGGCGAAATAAAAAAAATGAAAATATATCAAAAATTCTTGAAAAATCAAATAAGACTACTACTGATCTTAAAAAAGAGTTAGACAAAATGGAATTAGGTACCGTTACTGTTAACGGAAAGGTTTTAAAAGATAAAGATGGAAATGATAGTAAAATTCCTAAAAGTAAAGAAGTACAAAGCCTTTTAGATGAAAATGAAAAACTATTAAAAGGTAAATATAAAACACAAAAAGAAGTAGACGAGGCTCAACAAAAAGTAGATATTAACAACGCTAAGATTAATAAGATACTTTCTGATTATTCTAGCACTGTAAACGCTTATAATGCTAGTTTAGCTACTACTCAAGATTTATACTCTTTCCAAAGAAAAGCTGTTGAAAATCAACTTCGTATAGTAGACAATATAGATGATTATAATGCTATTTTTGAAATGCAAGACAAAACATATAGTGCTATAGGTGGTATTGCAGGGTCAGTATATACTGGTGTTGGTGCAGTATTATCCGGTGCTGATGAAATACTTGTAGGCGGTATACATGACGCGCTAGAGTCTTTTGGTCTTGTAGACGGTCCTTACCAACCTCATGCTGGTAGAAAATTATTAGATCAAGCGAGAAATTACTTAAAAGATAAATATACACACCAAAGTTCTTATTATAACTATCAAGTAGGTGATTTTGGCTCTCCTAAAACAGAGCGTATTGGTAGAACCGCAGAAATAATAGGTAATATGACACCTATACTTGTTGCTACTTTTTATACTAGAGGGGCAGGTGCGTCAACAATGTTAGGTATGTCTCCTTATGTTGCAGGTGTAATAGGCACGCAGGCAATAGGTGGTGATTTAGAAAGAACTAGATTAGAAATGAAAAACAACCCTTTAGTTAAATACGAGGGTTGGCAAAGATATACATCTGCTATTATACATGGTGCTACAGAAATCATATCGGAAAGATTACTTATTGGTCAAGTAGGTAAAGTTGCTGACGCAATGATGGTAGACGAGTTTGCTAAAAAAGGTATAGGTGGGTTTATTAGAAGTACTTTAAACATAGGTTCTAGAGCAGCGTTAGATGCAGTTCAAGAAGGTTTTGGTGAAGGTGTAAATACTTATGCACAAAATTTTAGTGATAAATATTTATTAGGAAAAGACGTAGATTTATTGGAGGGTGTTGGACAATCTTTTATAGACGGTATATTAGTATCTGGAGCTATAAGTACACCGTTATTATTGAAAAACACTGTTAGTCATGTAATACCTAACAAAGTACAAGCTGAGTTATCAAAAGTTAGTAGCGAGTTGTTAGAGTTAGAAAATGAACTTTTAGATAACAGATTTAAAACAGTGGATGGTGTTAGACAGCAAAAAATAAAAAAGAGTTTAAGTCCACAGAGAGTATCTGAAATAGAGTCTAGAATGAACGAGCTTGTAAATAAGCAAACAGAACTTTTTGAAACTCAAGTAAAAGGTAGTGTTGGTATGTCTACGCAAGACAAGCAAAGATTATTAGATATTAGAGCTAATCAACACAAATTAAAATCAGAAGCAAACACTATAAATAACGAACAAAGTTACAGCAAAAAACAAAAAGAAAAAAAGCTTCAAGAATTAAAATATGAGTTTAGTAAATTAGAAAGAGAAAGAAACGATATATTAGAAGCTGACACTCGTACTGATGAAGAAAAAATAGCTGATTACGAAAAGTTCAAACTAAGTGTACAAAACAAAATAGTTAGTTATAGAGAAAGAAAAGATAAAGATCGAGACATAGAAATGATAGAGCTTGAAACTAAAGAAGACGTTGAGACTTATTTTAATGAGCAAAGCTTAGAAGAAAATTCTGAAATGCAAGCTGAAGTTGATGCCGCTAAGAGTCAGTTACGACAAAACAAAGATTTTCGTAGCAGTGATATACAGACTAGACAGCACTCTGAACTATCTCCAGAACGAAGAGCCCAGTTAGAAAACATAGTAAAACAAGGAGAAGCTATAATAAATGATAATATACAGCAGTCTAAAGAAGATGCTAATCAGTTTGGTTTTATACACAGAAAACAAAACGGTGATCAAGTGTTTGTTATTAACAAAGAAACTAGTTTAGCTAAAGGCGGTAGAGTAACAACTGCTGCTCACGAATTTTTACATGCTACTTTGTTTCAAACAGTAGGTGGTGACTCTAAAATACAAATGGCTTTAGGAAGCGCTTTGAACCAATATATAGGTGATAAAAGAGGTACTGTTGGTATGGACAAGTTTGCTCAAAGAATGGAGCCTTATATATATAGAGATAAAAAAGGAAAATTATTAGGTGTAGAACGAAATTATGGAGAAGAAATTATTACTGTAATGTCTGAGTCTATATTAGATGGTACTTTACAATTTAACGATGGGCTTTTTACTAAAATAGGAGATGCGTTAAGAAGATTTTTTCAAAGAAGATTCCCTAATACATTAGGTAAAATAAAGTTTGACAGCGGTAGAGATGTATACAACTTTTTAAAAGATTACAATGATAGTATAGAAAAAAATTACGTTAACAAAGCTATTGAAGATGTAATGGTTAGAGGTGCTGACGGTAAGTTAGTACAAGGCGTTAACCCTGTGCTTAAACAACAAGCTGGTTATACTTACTCAAGAGCTAACAAGCTAGATATGATGCTTAAAAAGTACGGTGATAAAAATACTTTAATACAAAAAGCTGTATCTCAAAACGAGCAAGGAGATTTAGTTGAAGACTTACAGCAGTCTGAATTAGGTCAAGCTATGGGTGGTATGATAGAAACTATAACTAGAAGACTTTACGATGGTATACCTAAGTCAGAAGTAAATAAAATAGACCTTACTAGAAAAAAATACAAAGACGCTTTGCTAACTGAAGCCGTAGGAATAATAAGTAAAGAGTATGATCCTGCTAAACAAGGTCTTGATAAATTTATAAGTAGTAGATTAAATCTTAGAGCTAATGATTTAGCAAAAGATCTAGGTGTTCCACAAGAGTTTACTACAGAACTAGGTGCTGCTAAAGATGTAACTACACCAGAGGACAAAGTACAACAAGAAACTATTGATACTAAAAAGCTAGAAGACAGGTTGACTAGAATAGATCCTGAACTTAAAAAAGAATTAGCTGTTATAAAAAACAACATTATAAAGAAAATAGAAGCTAATCCTAATTTGTATAAAAATAAAAACTACAAGTCTTTAAAAAATTTAGTTAGTAATGAAGTTCAAAGGATGTTTGGTATTTCACCTAAAGTAGGTAACCTAACTAAAGGTGATGTTAGAAATGCTCAAATGTTTATAAACAAACATGCTGACGCTTTAGTTGCTATGTTGCCTCAAGGCTTTACTTCAGATCAAACTTCTACTGGCGTACAAAATGTTTTATTAAAAGAGTTTTACAATAAAAAATCTGTAAGAGCTAAAACAGGGCCAGGACTACAAGTACAAGTTAAAAAACCTAATATAAATGTTAATAAATTTGTAAATGTTTTTGGTATAACAGAAAGAGGCAAACCTAATCTTTATAAAAAAGAAAGTAACACTAGCGCTAGAATAAAAGCTTTAGTAGAGCAAACAGGTAAAACTATAACTAATCAAACTATTAGAGAGCATTTAGAAACAACTAACCAGCCTGTAGATTTAATAACAAGGCTAGGAGATGGTAAAAGTAAATATATGTTTTCAAAAGGTAAAGCTTTAAATAATATATTACAAAAAGATGGCGCGTTAGGCGCGGCTGTAATAGAACGTTTATTTGATCTTACTAACAATGAAATACATTATTACGGTGGTAATATGACAGCTTTAACTAAT
>MDTD01041428.1_pt1 | contig 17480 bp, 18 predicted proteins | sample 811221 | NCBI WGS metagenome assembly MDTD01 (sample SAMN05326646, study PRJNA326480) | marine metagenome | isolation source: seawater | place: Pacific Ocean: South West | collected 2011 | reverse complement strand
TCTCGTGATGTGAAGGAGTGTTTAATATATGGCGAAATATAAGAAGAGTCTCCCGTATTCATTTCAATACAATACTTCTTATTTTTAATTTCGTAATAGAAGTTAACGGGCCCTACAAATAAATTTAATTGATGAAGAAAATGCCCGTGATTGTATATAACATCAGGGTTGTTAGGATTAGAGTCTTTTACATGTCTTGTTTGAGCTATCCATTCTGGATAAAAAAATGATAAATGAGATTTTGCAGTATCTCTATATTCATAATATTTAGAAAATCTTTTCTTTGAATTTAATCTTTTGAAAAACCTAGTATTTTTTTTAGATCTATTTTTGGGATAAAATAAAATTCCATTAACTGTATCTTTTTTTTCTATAATTAAGTCTGAGATATCAACTGGATATATTTTAGAAAAAACTTCTAGAAATTCAAAAAGAAGATTGATGGTGAATTTTCCAGATAAAATCTTATTAATTTTTTCTAATGGAAAATTTGTCTCATCTGCAACTGAGGTAGAAGTTCTTTTGAGATCATTGAATTCACTTTTAAGTCTTAGCGCGGTTTGAGTTTTGTTCATCAACTAATAAATAAAGAATAATTTACTAATATCGGTTTTTTAGGTTAATATCAAACAAATTTTTTTTGTTAATGTTCGATTTTGTTAATAGATTATTAGAGTTCATCAAATTCAATTCCAAGTGTCATAAATATATATTTTATTCCGAAGGCTCTTTTTATATTGAACATTATAAGGAATTTATTCAAAGATTGTCCTTAAAAAAAGAACTAGTTTTTCTCACATCAGATCCTAAAGATAGTTTTTTTTGTAAAAAAAAAAATATAAAGCATATATTTATAGGCAATTCTTTTTTTAAATTTTTGTATTTAAGCACATTAAATTGTAATTTTTTTATTACAACTTTAACAGATATAGGGACTAATTTATTAAAATCATCTAGGTGTAAAAGCTATGTATACTTTTTTCACTCGCTTGCAAGTGTACATAAAATTTATAAATTTAATGCTTTCAAACATTATGATTATATATTCTGTTGTGGACCCTATCAGAAAAAGGAAATTAGGTTATGTGAAAAAAAATTTAATTTTAAAAAAAAAAAATTAATTGATATTGGTTATTTTTATCTAGATTTTCTAAATAAAAATATAAATAAAAATAGAAAAATTAGAAATACATTGTTATTCGCTCCATCTTGGAACTATAAAAATGAAAACTTATTTAATAATTATGGTTATGAAATAATTTCCACTCTCATCAAAAAAAGATACAAAGTTATATTTCGTCCTCACCCAGAAATTTTAAAAAGAGATAGCTTAAGTTTCAAAAACATATTAAGTAAATTTAAAAAAAATAAAAATTTTGAAATTGATCTTGAGGATACTGCAAAAAATTCAATGGAAAGATCAGAGATTTTAATAACTGATAATTCGACTATAGCTATTGAGTTTTTGTTTGTTCTTAAAAGAACAACTTTATATATCAATTTTGCAGATAAAATTCACAATGAAAAATTTCATGAGATAAAGATTGAACCTTTTGAAACTCAAATAAAAAAAAAATTTGGTTCAGAAATTTCAATAAAACAAATCAAAAATATTAATATTCAGATCCAAAAAGTCTTAAAAAGAAAAATCAATAATGGTTTATTAGATAAATTTATAAATAAAAATGTTTATAATTTAAAAAAGTCAGTACACTATGCCTGCAATTTTTTTGAAAAAAAAGATTAAATATTATTTATTTGATCGTTATTAATTCTGGGTAATTCCATTACATCGAAATCACTACCTAGTTCAATAGTTTCATTTTTAGTAGTAAACCCAGAAATTGCATTATATTTTTTACATATTTCTTTAACCTTTTTATTAAATGTTCCATAAGGATAGCAGGCAATCCAGTCGCTAAGGTTTTTATTAAATTTTCGGATAAAATTAAGACTATTTACTATGTCTATTTCTAATTCTTTTCTTGATAAAGTAGTTAGGTGATAATGGTTTATACTATGTGGAAACAATACCATATTATTTAAATGCATGAATTTTAGGTCATCTTCATTAAGATAAAATTCTTCAACATATTCAAGTTCGTCACTGGTAACATTTTTTTGAAAAAAATAATAAATTATTTTCTCCCTTTCGTTAATGGGTAAAAAAATCTGAAGCATATTTTTTATATACCTTGTAGAAGCATCATTAAATTGATCAGAACAAAAATTGTTTTTTTTAAATATTTTTAATTCATCTATTAGTCCATTTTGTAAGTAATAATCATCGATCTTTTTTACTATTGCACTTTTATCTTTTGTATTTATTAAGATTTCATGAATTGCATGTGCATGTAATACTTTTTTTTCTAACACAGGCCTGCCTGGAATAAAAAAAATTCCAGAAATTTTTTTTTTTCTTAAAATTGGTGCTGCAAATTTCATATGATCTTTCGTCCCATCATCGAATGTTAATAGAAGAGGAGTTTTTTTAAAATTAAAATTTTTTTCATTAATAATTTCTTTAAATTCACTGTAGTCTATTATTGAAAAATTTTTTTCTAAATAATCTATTTGCTCTTCAAATTCTTTTTCTGTTAGATTAAATGGTGATTTTTTGAACTCAATTTTTCTTTGAACAATTCTGTGGTACATCATTATAACTAGTTTTTTCATTCGTATAACTTAGTATAGTTGTTTAAAAATTTTTGATGTTCAATTGAAAAATATCCAGTAAAAATTTTGTTACTTGGATCATTACTAACTACGGTTGAACCAATGGAAATTTTTGAGTTGTTACCAACTTTCAAATTATTTGAAATAGTAGAATTAGGCCCTAAATAACAGTTTTTTCCAATTACTACATTTCCACAAATTGTAGAGGAAGCACAAATTTGAGTATTTTTACCTATTCTAACACCATGCGAGATCATAACATTCGAACCAATTTTAACAGACTCACTAATTTTGGAACTTGTATTAAACACGGGTTTTAATATTATAGATCCTGCCTGAATATCTACATTATCATTTATAATTGTGTTTCCTAAATGAGGTATAATTAACTGTTTGTCTTTTATATTTCTTACCTCGAATCCGTCTTCACCTAGAATTACGTTTGAATAAATTTTGCAATTTTTTTTTATAATTGTACCTCTTAAAATAGTACAATTTGGCCCGATAATTGAATTTTCCCCAACTTCTACCCCGTAATTATCTATAAAAACTGATTCATGAACATTTGCATTTGGATGTACTTTAGTTCTTGCAATATTTTTATTTTTAATTTCAAATAACTTTAAATGTAATTCGTAAAATACTTCGTAAGAGTTATTAGTAATTATGAATGATTTTTTTTCTTTTTGTTCTCTAGAAATTTTTTGAAAAATCTTATCTGAAATTAATATGCATGAAATTTTTTTATCTTCAAATATTCTGTCAACATATGTTTCATCAAAAAGAGGAACCAATTGCTTAGTCCCGTCCCAGCCACATAATGCAAATGTATTAAAATCACCATCATTAACTACTTTTAAATTTTTATTTGGCAGAAACTCTACTAATTCGGTTAACAACATATTAAATATTAAAAGCTGCCTCAAAATATCCTGGCCATTCATTTGGATATCTTAAAAATTGCTTTTTCCAATTCTTTGGATAAGGATACAAGTTGTCTCCACTTACTTTAAATCCGTCTTTATAATTTGAGGATCTAATTTGTTTAGTATAGAAAATTCCGTTTACAATTCTATCAAAATCAGAAAAATATCGTTTAACTTGTTGATTTTTCATTTCCTGAAATGAAGCTATATTGACTAGAAAGTCTATTGTTTTGCATCTTACTTTTTCCAAATGATGGCTACCAATAAAATAAATACCACTATCCTTAAAGTCTAATTTCAAACGATTTTGTTTATAAGAGAAAATTTTTGTATCCGAGGGTAAAGTTTTAGGTAAATAATTCTGTGATATTAACAAAGATTCTGGCAAGTCTGCAGCTACATAAATAATTTTAGGGTTAATTCTAACCAGTAAATGTCCAATTCTTCCCCAACCTGCTCCTAAGTCTAAAAAAATTTTTTTTTTCGATAAAAAACTTTCATCAATTTCAGCAATCGATATAATTTGATGAATGGCATTTAATATATCCCAAGTGATAATAAGATCATCAATTATTACTTCTACATCTGGTGAAATAGAATTTTGATTTTTTTTTAATTTTCTGAGAATACCAAATTTATCTCTCTTTTTTATATTATTATAATAAAAATTACAGGCAAAATAATAGTAAACTCTATTTCCAGGAAGTTGCGAAGCAAATCTACTATTATAAAACTGTTTTTGAACATCTTTAATCCCCTCTTTATGAAAATGAAATTCGAATTCACTGGCTATTTTTTGCCATCCTTTTCCAGGACCACTTTGGTAGTGAAAACTAGATTTGAAATTATCTTCCCTCATTAAATTTAGATCCTCTTTTTGCTGAGATGATAGTTGAGAAAAAATTTTTAAAAATTCTTTTTTTATGCCAAGACGCACCAAATTTCACTCCATATAAATTCAATTTTTTTGATTTTCAAGCCAGCATCAAGCATTTCTTTCTCAAAATTTTCTTTCGTATATTCAATTTCGTGAGTATTATCTAATCTCCACTCAACCCCAATCTCTTTCTTTTTTAAAACAGTCCAATCTCTCTGAAGTATAGGGACTCTTATAAGAATTTTTTTTGGTTTTACTTGAGTTTTTAATGTTTTTAGAAAACTTACTCTATTTTTAATATGTTCTAAAACATTAGATAGAATTATAATATCAAAAGAGTTTTTATATTTAAATTTTGTAGCGTCAGCCTGTATTATTTTTATACTTGTATGTTTTGTATTTTTTTTTGCTAGTTTGAAATTTGAGTTACAGATCTCAACTCCAGTAATTTTGCAATCTACATCTTTTAAAACAGATATCGCTAAAAAAGCATTGCCGCATCCAACATCAAGCACTCTTTGGTTAGGCAAAATATTTTGACTAAAGAAACGATGATATTTCATAATTTCATGTTTGATATGCTTACCTCCTCCTATACTTGTACCTACGGAAGCTATTTCATTTTTCAAATAATTATCAAATACTAGGAGTTCTTTTAAAGCAAGCTCAAGATTCATAGAATTAACTTTGCCGCTAATAAGCCTTCTCAAAATTTTAAAAAGTAATGAATACGGAAATATTTTTGATATTATTTTAAAAAAAAAATTCATCAAGGTTTGTTAAGATATATTATACCAGATTTAAATTTTTTTAAAGATTTTTCAAATTCTTTAAATACTATTTTTGGAGAAATATAATTTATACACTTTGATTTATCTGGGCATTTTTTGGGAAAAAAATCGTGATTACATTTTCTGTTATTATATAAGATTCTGTGTAGGTTGGTATAAGATGCAAATTTTGGTGAAGTTAAACATCCCCATATTATAAGACTTTCTTTATTAACTGATGCCGACATATGCATCATTCCACCTTCTAAGCCAATAAAAATTTTAGATTTTTGTATGACAGATAAGGAATCTATAAAATTTGTCTGGCCAGTTAAATCTAAAAAATTAGAAAATTTAAATTTTTTTTTATTAATTAAATTTGTTCCGATTCTCACTAATTTTATAGATGGATAGTTTTTATTAATAAGTTCTAATAATTCATTCCAGTTTTTCATTGGCCATTCACGTACATTACCAAACCATTCTTTATTTGAAACTGGTTCAAATACTATATAGTTTTTTTCTACTAAATTAAATTTTTCCAAGATTGATATTTTTTTTCTGGGCAGCTTTTTCAAAGGCAGTGATGGCGGGTTAAGAAAATTTAATGAAAACTTATATTGTGGCCTGAATCCAGAAAGAATAGCATTAAGTAAATTTTTACTTTTAATTTTCCAGATGACACCTCCATTTTTTTTTTCTTTTCCATAACTAAATCTAGATGAATTAATATACATTAAAATAAATGTTTTTCTTCTAAAGGCGATTTGTGAAATTGAAATAAGAATTGAGTCAAATATATCGAGCAATCTAAATTTATAAAGAAAATTAACAAAAAATCTGTCAACAAATTTTACAATCCTAGCTTTTTTTATGGGCCTATTATAAAGAACAATAAATTTATTTTGTCTAAACAAATCTGAATAATTAAATTTTTCTGATTTTCCTAATAATGAAAATCTAAGAAGGTCTGAAATATTTGGACGCATAGAAATCAGAATCTTTTTTTTTGTCTCTTTGTTGATTTTTTGGAGAGCAGATATAGTTACAAGAGTTCCTCCTATTCCCATTTTAATTTTACCTAAAAAAATTAATTATCTTTTTTAATCGCAATCTACTTTTAGATTGTCCCAGAACTAATAATTCTTCATCAGAAATATCCGAATTTTTGATTTTTTTTTCATATTTTCTGAATAATTCTTTAAAGTTTAAATTATTATAAGAAGTATTAGTAATATTAACTTCTTTAACAGCTGCTAAAACACCAACTAGTGCAAATCTTCTTGGTTTGTCTTTATATTTCAAAAATGCTTCTTTTAATTTACTGATGATTCCCATTTGATTTTTTCTATATCTTCTAAATCCGAAGTGAAATGATTGAAAATTCGTTGGATTTTTACAGTGATATCCTGCAGGATATAGTTCAAGGATGTCGTTTGGTTTATAATTAAGTTCTCCTCCAATTTCTTCTACGCGATCACAAAATAATTTATCTTTCGGAATCTTAAATGATATTTTTGAGGAATAACATGTCAAACCTGCAATTAGACAATTAGTATAATAATCTTTTAAGCCTACTTGCAAGCCAGTTAAATTATTATTTTTCTTAAAAATCTTACATATTTTGTAGATAATATCATTGCTTGCAAGAATTGTATCTGCATCTAGTTTTACAAGATAATCATATTTAGATCTATTTTTATTCCAGTAATCGAAAAGGGCTTGATGAGCTTCTAACTCCTCTTTATTTTTTACAATCTTATGTTTAATAATTACGTTTTTTTGTTTTTTAACCTCTAAACAGCATTTTTTAAATTCAGACTCACCACAATACATGGTTAAAACTAAAACTTTAAATTTCATTATATTTTTTGAGAAGTAATTTTTAAAACTTTTTGTGCAATTTCATGTGCATCATTTTTTCTAATCCACCAACCACATGGTAATGAGAACTGGATTCTATTAAATTTTCTAAGACCAGGTAGAGATGTTTTGAAATTAGAAAAGCAACTATATTCGTCACATGGAATGTGTACCTTTCCAGCTTGAATATTTTCTTTATTTAAATCTCTTATTAATTCCTCACTACAAAAACGATTGTCTTTTAAAACTAATGTATAAACCCAAAATGATGGTTTAGAATACTTAGGTCTTGAAATAGGACATATTAATTTATTATTAAAAAAATATTCATCATAGATCTTAGCAATATTCCTATGACCCTCAATAATTGTGTCGATACTTTCATAATTTGCAAGACCAACGGCAGCAGTTATATTATTCATATTAAATTTGTATCCTAAATCTTCATATGAAATATCTGCTTCCTGCTGATTTTTCCAGTGACCTTTAGAATCCTTAGCTTTCTCACGATCATAGCCAAACCATTTAAGTTTTTTTGCCTTTTGAAAAGATAACAGGTTTTTACATATTAATGCTCCACCGTCACCACATGTAAAATGTTTAATAGCCTGAAAACTAAAGCAAGTAAAATCAGCGAAATTGGAAATAGGTTTTTTATCTAATTCTGCCATAAATGCGTGTGCTGAATCATGTATCAATTTTATTTTGTTTTTTTTGCAAAAATTATAGATTTTTTTTAAATCAACAGGTGGAACACCTGCCCAACTTACAAGGCAAACTGCAACAGTATTTTTATCAACTTTTTCTTTAATATGTTTTAATCTAGGCATTCCTGAATAAGAGTCTACATCACACCACTTTATATTTCCATTTAGGTTTATAATGGGAGTATTTGTAGCAATGCAAGTCATAGGTGTTGTAACAACATTTTTTCCTTTAGATAATCCAGAAAGTTTGTAAGCAACCGTTAATGCTGAAGTACAACTATTCATAAGAACAATATTTTTTGATCCAATTTTTTTCTCTAGCTTTTTTGTCAAAAGGTTCACTTCTTCACCTTCATTAATAAATCCAGAATCGAGTACCTTATCTAAATTTTTAAGTGTTTTATTTTTATTGGTAAATACTTTAAAAAGAGGAATTTTTCTCATTATCAATTCTACTTAAAATGATCTATTCTTGTCCCAACTAGTGACTTTAAATCCCAGTCAAAAATTTTTTTATCGATAAGAAGTTTATGTAGTTTTTCAAAAGTTAATGTATGATCTTTACTTGAATAAGAATAAACTCTACTTGAGTTAATTTTAGATGAAAGTGAATTTTCGAGAATATAATATTTTTTATTTTTTTTTACTCGAAAAGATTCAGTTTCAGAGATTAAAGATTCATGTATTTTTTCACCTGGTCTTATTCCAATTTCAAATATTGGTTTTTTATATTTTCTGGAAAACATTTTTGCTAAATCATAAACCTTCATTGAAGGAAGATTAGGTATCCAAGTTTCACCACTATTTGCATTTAAAGTAGCTCCATTTATTAGTTCAATACTTTCATCTAACGTCATAATAAATCTTGTCATTTGAGGATGTGTGATGGTAAAACCTTTTGTGTTTTCTGCTTGATATCTAAATAAAGGAATTATGGATCCCCGAGATTCAAGAACGTTTCCATATCTTACAGCAATAAATTTAATTTTTTTATGAAATTGTGCTTTACTTGTAATAATTCTTTCTGCAATTGATTTACACATGCCATAAACATTTGTTGGTTCACATGATTTATCAGTCGAAATCATTGTCACAACTTTTAAATTGTTCAAAATTGATTGATTTCTTTCGACGATATCTACTAAATTCTGAACTCCTATTATGTTTGTTTTAATACTTTCTGATGGATACATTTCACAAGTATCAACTTGTTTTAAAGCTGCTGCGACTATAATAATCGATGGATTAACATTAATTAACACATCTTCTATTCTTGTAATGTCTCTTAAGTCTCCAACGAAAAAGTTAATTTTTTTTGATTTAAATTCATTTTTTAGCGTCCACTGCTTTAATTCATCTCTTGAAAAAACACTAATTTCATTCGATTTTAATAACTTTCTAATTAAAGCTTGACCAAGAGACCCTGTACCACCAATAATCAATATTTTTTCATTTTTTATTAAAAATTTCATTTCTAACCTGACTCTAGCGCCTCTAGTATTGTATTCCAATCGTTTCTTAATTTTAATTTATTTACAGTATCTTTTCTTATTTTATTAATTTGATTTAAAGACAACGAGTCAATTCTTTTTACAATATTTGGTATTTCTTTTTCATTTTTGAAAGTAAAAATTGATGGTAATTCATTAATATTATAACTTTCAGCTGCATCATCAAGGTTTCTTATTACAAGACATCCTCGTGCTGCGACTGTTAAACATTTTCCCCATAAACCCTGAATTGAGTGTTTTTTTCTATTGATAGAAATTGATTCATTTTCGTTATAAATAAAAATTTTAAGATTGTGAATTTGTTGCAGGAATTTTTTAAAGTGAACTCTTGGGAAAATTTTAACAAAAATTTTTTTCTTTTTCAGCCTTTTAAAAAATTGTTCTCTATGTTCATGAATTAATCCTTGAAAACCTAAATTATGTTGTCTTTCAGAAAAAGATGGACCCACATCACATAGTGAAGGGAGAACACCCATGCGAACAAACCCTGTTGGCACATTTTCTTTTTTTTTAATATAATTACACCACCAGGATGAAGTAATTAAAAATTTTTTAACATTTAAAATACTGAAAACGTGTTTGTAAGCATTTCGTGCTACACAATTATCATGATACGCTTCCCAGGGATCTTGATCATAAAAAAATATCTGACATTTTTTAAAGTGTTTTGCAATGAAGGGTATATTGGTTTTCCAGTCTCTAAGTTTGATAAGAATGAGAACTTTATCGTTTTTTCCTGGCACACTAAGATTACAGTTTTTTAGATCATCTAAAGAAACATGATTTACCTTTGAATATTTTAAACATAGTGTTTTATAAAGTTGATGAATAAAACAATCATTCATAATCTGATTTTTATCATTGTAAAGAATATGAATATTTTTCATTATTATTCTTTTAAAATAAAGCTTTCGATAAGACTATTAGTTTCATCATAATTTTGTCCAGGGACAAGTATTCGTTCATCAAGATATTCAATATTTGTATTCGATAGACAAGAAATAATGAATCTACTCAAATTAATTGGTCCCATCTGTGGCTTAAGTAAATGGTGACATTCTTGTGGTGATTTTACAAGCATAATTGTTTCAGTTCTTTCATCAAGTGCTAATTTAGATTGTGAATATGGCGTATTTCTCCTATTCGCAATGTAACCACTTCCATGATCACTAAAAATTATAGCAATCGAGTTCGAATCAGATGTTTTAAGTTTACTTGCAAATCTTAATAAATTTTTATTTACACATTGAACAGCTTCTTTGTAATTCTGCAATCTATCTTTAGCTTGAATTTTTTTGATATCTAATACATTACAATCTTTGTCAAAATAATGTGGATCATGAGGTTGCATTAGATGTATGAAAAAAAAAATTGGTTGTTCATATGATAAAATTTCATTGAAATTTTTTTCTACAAACGAAAGATTATCAACTTTAAGATAAAAAAGATTTGGAAATAATAAATCTAAAGGAGTATTTTTGAAAATTAAATTAGATGCTTGTGTAAATCTAAAACGACTATAACTTTCCTCTACACAATTAAAATTATTTTTTTGACATGCTACATACCAATTTGATGTCATAAAAAAATTGTATGAATTATTTTTTAAATATTTTAAAAAAATTGGTAGATTAGTTTTATTTAAAACAGCTGGAAAATAGTCACTCGGTGGTGGATTATATTTATCAGAAAATTCATCTCTAAAATATTCCATATGAAAAAAACTAGCAACTGAGGATGCTGAACCTAAATAATTTGATTTTGGGTTATCTACAACTTTAAAATTGTAATTGTTCATTTGCTGAAAAAAATTATCGAGAGATAAACCAGTGAGTTTTTTTAGATTCCTGGGACCTACATAGCCATCTGGGATAATTATGTATATATTTGGCCTATTTTTGAACTTTAAATCATGAAAATTAAATGGTTGATCTGACGATTTCTCTGAGCTATCAAAATTTATATATTTTAATGTTAATGAAAAGATTGGCTGTATGATTAGAAAATAAGAAAAAATTACTGTAAAACTGGCTAACTTTTTTATATTTTTTAAATTAAAAATAAAATATACAAAAATAAAATATAAAGTTAAAAATAAAATATAGGCCCCTGTATCCATATTCAAATAGGCTGAAATAAAATTGCCTAAAGTAGAGTAGATTTGTTTAAAAAAAAAGAAAAACATACAGAGTGAGAAAAAAATAAATAAATAAAAACTTTCTCTTTCTTTGGGAAATTTCATACATAAGAGTTTAAATATTAATAGTACAAAAAATGAAAGAGATAATATTATGAGTTCGGTTTGTAGAATGGATAAAATTCCGTTCTTAAAAAATTCAATAAAATTGACATTCAAAAGATTAAGAATAGGCCAATGAAAAGATACAAAAATTGAAATAAAAAAATTTAATTCCAAAGTTTTTTTATTCATCAATTATACCCTTTAAATTATTTTCTAACATTTCTAAGTTTTCTTCGAAACTTACCCCTTTATTAGAATTAGAAAATAATCCATCATTTCTTTTTAAATCTTTAAGACCATTTTTAATAGCTTTATGAGCTAAAAATAAACATGGTGTTGAATAAATTACTAGATCAACACCTAATTCTTTAAGTTTAGAAAAGCTTAGATTTTTGGTTTTCCCACCAGAGATCATATTTACAACCAAAAAAGAGTTATTCCCAATTCTTTCTCTAGCTCTTTCTATATCTGATAAATTTTCTATACCTTCAATCATTAAAGCGTCTGCACCAGCATTTTTATAATGAACAATTCTTTCCAATCCTTCTTTAAAATTATTTGAATCTGTTCTAGCGATTATAAATAGATCATTAGTTGATGACTTTATAAGTTGAAGTCTTTTAATATAATCATCTAACGGTATAATTTCTTTTCCAGATAAGTGACCACATTTTTTTGGTCTTTTTTGATCTTCTAGAATTACTGCTGAAGTACCTATGAGTTCTAAATTTTTACATACATTTGCAGCAATTTTATCATCATTATAACCATCATCAATATCAACAATAATATGATTATTTTTGATTAGATTTCTCATTTTTTGGACAAAACTTATCATATCTGACCAACTAATAAATCCCTGATCAGGTAAACCGTAGTAGCTTGCTGAAAATCCATATCCTGAACAAAAAACACCTTCAAATTCTTTAGCTGCTATTGATGCAGAGAATTGGTCATACACACCAATAATTGGCAAGATTTGTTTTTTTAATAGTCTCTTTTTTAGATTTTTTGAATAATTATTTATCATACTTTTTAAATATTTTTTGAATAGCCATGAGCGAAGTTATTTTTGAATTTTCTGAATTTTTTAATTTTATTTTAAACTTTTCTTCTAAGGCTAAAATAATTCTTATATATGCAATGCTATCCCATTGAGTTGTATTATTCATATTTGTATCATTTTTGATTTTATGGGAACTAATTCTCAAAATCTTTGCAAGAAATTTTTTTATTTTATCTTCAACAATCATTTAAGCGACTACACAGTTCAATAACATCTTTTTTTATAACTTTTCCTCTTTCATTTTTAGGAATTTTATCTAACCAAAACCATTTGTCAGGTTGTTTCTCACTAAGAAAATTATCCTTGCAAAATTTTATTATCAGGTTTCTATTTTTTTTTGAATCATTAGAAACTTGAATTGCAGTACAAGCTACTTCACCTGTAATCTCATCTTCAAGTCCAAAAGTATACGATTCAATCACCAATGGATGCTTTTCTAGCAACAAATCAATATCTTCTGGATAAATCTTTAATCCAGACTTATTAATTTCATTTTTAATTCTTCCAGTTATTGTGAGTTCACCATTATATTTTAGTTCGCCGTAATCTCCTGTCTTAAACCAACCATTGTAAAAAGACTTTTTAGTTTCAACAATAGATTTGAAATATCCTCTCATGATAGATGGTGTATTAATTAAAATCTCTCCTTTACCTTCAAAAATAACATTGTTTGAAGCTAAAATTGCATATTTTCCACCCCAAGGTCTTCCAACTTCTCCATTTTTATTCTTTAAAAATAATTTCTTACCCCCAATCCAATTGCAAGTTTCCGTAATTCCATACATATTATAAATATTTTTTGAATTTGCCCATTTTGCGACTTGTCTCATTAAATGATTGGATAATGAAGAAGAGCCAATATGTATTCTTACATTTTTTTTTTTCGGTTTTTTTGATACTTTTAAAATTAATTTCCACATTGTTGGTACAGAGCATAAAAAGGTGATTTTTAGTTCATCAATTATTTCATTAAATCTCAGAGCATGAGTCGTAGAAAATTTATCAAGCAAATGTAATGTTGTCCCAGAATATAAACTTGTTAGACAATTTCCAATTAATCCATGTCCAAAATGTGTTGGTAAAGGACAGAGGGTATTTTTTAAAGAAAATTCTCCAATATGATATTTGTTTAAATTTATTCTTGTATAAATTGATCTAAAAGTATGTACTACACCTTTAGGCTGATTTGTTGTTCCAGATGTAAAAATAATTAAGGCATTATTATCAAAATTAACATGATTTAGAGTTATATTTTTTATTTCAATGTTTTTAAGATTTTTTGTATCAATCGAATCAATTTTCAGTTCCCTATAAAATATATTCTTGATTTCATAATCAATAATAATTTTTGATTTTGTTTTTTTTATAATATTTTTTAATTCTGATATTGTAGTTGATGGGCTGATACAAGCAGCACAAAACCCTAATTCCCAAATTGCAAAAAGAGAAGAAAAAAAAATGGCTCTTTGGTTGGATACTAAAATAATAATTTCGGATCTATTTAATTTTTTTTTAACAAGAACAGATTTTATTAGTTCTTTATGAAAACTAATTTTGCTATGGTCCCAAATTGTTCCGTCGGATTCCGATAAAATTTTTGATTTTGATGAAAAATAATTTAGCACTATTTTTTCTGAAACTTTTTAAAGTCAACTTTTTGAAAATAAAGTCTTCCCAATTTATCTTCAATATAAGCATTAGGATATGGAAATTCTCTACAACGTATCAAATTATAAAGTTCTAGGGTTGTTAAATTTGGAATAGTTTTTTTGTCAATACTTCCATCCTCTGGCTTAAATCTTTTGAGTAACACTTTTTTTTTATTATTAATCTTATTATTTTGAGATATTTTGATTTTATTTATTTCAGGATTCATTTTTATAAAATTGTTTATTAATACTAAACTTTTTCTTGAAATTTCTTCAAGGACCTGATCAAGGTTTCCTTCTAGAGATATTGGTTTTTTTGAAATTATTTTACCATTATCAATTTTGGAGTCTATTTCAAATAGTGTGATTTTACTTCTTACCAATCCATCTATTATTTGATGCTGTATGGGAGATCCACCAGCGTAATTTGGAAGATCTGAAGGATGAATTCCATAGATAGAATTTCTTTTGACAATATTTTTTGATATTATATGACTCCAACCAACAAGAAAAATTAAGTCGGGATTACATTTTTTTAAAAAATTAATAAAAGATTTTTCATTTTCTATTAATATAAATACAAACTCTTTATTAAGTTTTTTTAAATTTTCAAAAACTTTTTTACCCCAATCCCAGTTTGTTGCTATAACAACTATTTTATTTTTAATCTTCAAACGGATGCTCCTTGTGCCACCAATGCGGATGTGTTGATAATATAAAATTTTTACCAGATTCAATTATATCTTCAGGTGTATGATTTCTCCATCCTAGATGATTTGTTGACTCATTTATAAACACATTATTACTCATTAAGTTATGACCGTATGCATCATATAAAAGATTATTCTCTTTACTGATTCTTTTCCAATTTTTTTGTAAATACGGAAGACTATTATACAAGTAGTCAATATTTCTATGACAAGCAACTCCAGTAACTTTAAAGTAATTTCTAATCATTAATAATTCTTTTTTCAAAGTTAGGTCTGGTTTTAAATTTAAAATTTTTGAAGTCTCAACAAAATTTGTATGTAATCCAATTTCATGACCTTTTTTTTCAGCATTTAAAAATAAAGATAATGTATTTAAATCAAAACAATTGTAGTTGACATCATGAATTAAAAGAAAATTTGTAGATTTTATTTTCATGGAATCTTCTACCTCATGAAAAATTTTTGTCCTACTTATTTTTTGGTCAATATCATGACGCAAAATGGCTATTTTTTTTCTTTTTTTTTTTAAATCTTTAAAAAAAGATCTAAAAGTAACAAAAGTATATTTGGAATCAATAGCTTTTTTTAATATTGATTCATAATAATCTTGGGAAAAAAAATTATTTTTGCGAATATTTTTCATATTGTAATTAGGAAACCAGTGATATTTTTAACAAAATTTATAACCATTTAATACCATTTGGTGAAAATGTTTTGTAATCCAATTTTTTTTCTCTGTTGCCAATTTTTATTGCAGGATTTCCAGCTACAATTTCAAACGGTTTAACTGATTTTGTAACTACTGCTCCTGCACCTACAACCGCTCCTTTACCAATTTTTACCCCTGGGAGTATTGTTGCGTTTGTAGCAATCCATGCGTAGTCCTCAATAATTATTTTTTTTAATATAGTTTTAAGTTGCGGGTCCGATGTATTATGTTCTTGAGAAATAATAAAACTGAATCCAGAAATATTTACATTTTTTCCTATTTCGATTGTACCCTGGGATAATAGTTTTGTAGAAGGTCCAATAACTGAGTTTTCACCAAGAAAAATTTTATCAGGGTGATTGATTTTTGCTCCACACCATATAGTGGCATTTTTTTCTATTCTCATACCCAAGATTTTGTAAACTTTCATCCTCACTAAATTGAAGAACATATAACTATTTAGTTTTAAAATTATTCTGAAAATAAACAATCTTGTATTTGCGATCTTTGTTTTAATATTTTGAGGAATTATTTTTTTAAAAATTTTTAGCATCTAAATACTCTTTCTTCAAAAGTGAAAATTTTATACAATCTAAAAATCTCCCATCTCTCCAAATTGCTTCTCTAAGTCTTCCTTCATTCTTAAACCCTAACTTTTTATATAAATTTATTGCTACATAATTTGTTTCTAAGGTTTCAAGAGAAACTCTATTTATGCCAATTTTATAAATATATTGCAGTAAATAATGATAAATTTTTAAAGAAAATTTTTTACCTCTTTGTTTTGGAGTAATATCAAGACCTATGACAACTGATTTATTTTTTAAATCAAGTTGGTCTATTCTAAATATTCCTACAAAAGTCATAGAATTTTTTTCAAAAATTATAAGTCTGAAGGATTTAGAAGATTGCTCTAATGAAAAAAACCATTTAGACTGTTGAATTTTAGATACTTTCGACGGATCTGTTAAAAATTTTAATACACTGTTATCATTATGAAGGTTTCTTGCAATTTCAATTTCCTTTAACTCCAAATCTTTAATAATAAATTCATCAGTTTTCATTGGTGTTTTAAAGAATTTTTTCATTCTGGTTTTCCTACTAAATCCTCAACACATTTGTAAAAATTTTTAGAAAATTTACTTTTTCTAAATTCAAATCTGGCTGAACCTCTCTGATGACCAATGAATAAAGCATTATCAAAATGATATTCTTGATTGTATTCATATCCAGTTTTTAGTTTTCTCAATTTATTTTTTAAAGTGATATATCTCGAAACTTTAACCTTAAGTTTTTTTTCATAAATAAGCGAGGGTAATCTCCATCCAACATCTCTTACAAGTTCATATCCTAATGGTAAGTTGTAAACAGATGATAACTTCTTAGTTTGAATTTTTAAATTTTTCTCTTTATTCGGCATCCAATTCAATTTTGATAAGTCAATTCCATTTTTAATAACCATAAAAACTGCATTGGGAAGTTTTTTATAGGTTTGGTTTAAACCATTTCCCGAGGTATATCCTCCTTTTTCCTCATAATTAGTTCCTATCAGATCAAAATTTTTTAACCATTTACATATAATATCATCCCAGTAATTGCTTATAACAGCACAATCAGCATCAATAATGAGATTATGTCCCTCAAATTTATTAAAATTTCTAACAATACTATTTAAGCCACACGCATGACCATTAGAGCCATGCAAATGAATCTTTCTAAAAAGTATTGCCTTTAGAAAAACTTTCCAATCCTGAATTGTTTTTTTTCTGTATGC
>MDTD01198263.1_pt1 | contig 17483 bp, 13 predicted proteins | sample 811221 | NCBI WGS metagenome assembly MDTD01 (sample SAMN05326646, study PRJNA326480) | marine metagenome | isolation source: seawater | place: Pacific Ocean: South West | collected 2011 | reverse complement strand
GCCTCGAGCTCCTTCATCTCCGGTTCGAACTGCCACAGTCAAAAAATCTGCATACATTCCAGAAGTGATGAATGTTTTCTGTCCGTTCACAACGAATTCTTCACCATCTCGTTTAGCTACCGTTTGAATCCTAGCAACATCAGACCCGCCGCTTGGCTCGGTAATAGCTAGCGCAGCTACAGCGTCTCCAGCAAGACAAGGAATAAGAACCTTCTTCTTCATTTCATCAGAGCCGGCTCTTTGAATTGGGGGAAGCCCGATGTAATTCGAAAGCATCGACGCAACTACCCCCCCTGACCCAGCCATAGCTAGCTCCTGCATAATTACCATTCGAAGTATGGCATCACGTTGCCCATGACCCCCGAACGCTTCTTCGAATCCATCTCCGAAAAGGCCGACAGATGCTGCTTTTTTGTAGAGGTTTCTTGGTACCTCTCCTGCTTGTTCCCATTCTTGGATGTTGGGGATAATTTCGTTCTTAGCGAACTGGCGCACCACTGAACGGAACGCTTCATGATCTTCAGAATAGAACGGGGATGAAACAGTCATATTTTTAGCTTTGCATGAATTCTCTATTCTCCCAAACTGGAGAAATCCGGATTACGCTTCTCAGCGAAAGCTTGCAGAGCTTCAAGATTCGCAGGTTTACCCAGTAGCTCGGCGAATGCACCATCTTCATGTTTTCTAGCTTCATAAATCCGCTCACGTATTGGATCCATAATCAGCTTCTTTGACGCAACAAGAGAACTAATGGGTTTCGCTGCCAAAACCTGAGCATATTCCATTGTGACATCCATCAATTCATCATCCGAGCAGAGCTTAAACGCCAGCCCCATAGAAAAACATTCCTCTGCTGAAAGCCACTCAGAACTCAATAGTGTCCATACTGCATTCTGCCGGCCCATAATCGTAGGAAAAGTAAAACTACTCGCAGCTTCCGGAGCTAACGCCAAGTCAGTAAATGGACATTTCACACGGGCGCTGTGCCCCATAAATACAAGATCAGATAATCCAAGAATTGTTACACCGATCCCCAACCCAAGACCATTAACCGCACACAGCAAAGGTTTTGAAAAATCCACCAATGTGTCTGCTAAACCGGGGAATCCATGCTTACCAGGAGTGAACGAAGGGTCAGTCATCCTTTGTCCTAATTCGACAACATCAGTGCCCGACGAAAAACTGTCACCCTGACCTGTGATTACTATTACAGCAATAGTCGTATCACCTTCTGCTTCAATTAGTAACTCTGTAAGGCTGTCATACATTGCCTCGTTGAAGGCATTTTTAGCTTCCGGTCTATTTAAACGGAATAGTCGGACTCTTCCATTATTTTCAACGTCAATCATTAAGACCTACTTTCTGAGCCTGACGTGGCCATTTATCATGACCGGGTCGGTTCTCTTCTGGGACAATCCAACAATGCGTACCTTGATAAATACTTGGCATACATTTATTACAATGAATGCATGCCCCATTAGCGTCGTTGCCTTCTTCCCAACGCTTCACGAGATCCGGTTCTCGTAATAATGCTCGACCGATCGCAACAAAGTCAAAGCCTTCATCAAGCGCTAACTGCACGGTAGATAAATTATTTATACCGCCGAGAAGAACCAATGGCATTGTGACGGCCTCACGGACAAGTTTCGCTTGGTCAAGAAAGTACGCTTCTTCAAATGGGTAGTATGGCATGAACTTCTTCGCAGTTAGTTTAAAACCGGTTTTCATAATGCGACTGGGAAATATTTCTGCCATTTCGTGAACGGGAACATCTCCGCGAAAGAAGTACATCGGATTTTCAAACGAGCTTCCTCCAGTTAATTCGATAGCATCGAGCGCTCCGTCTTGCTCGAGCATTTTTGCAACCTCAACACATTCATCTACATGGAAACCAGTCTTTACTCCATCGTCCAAATTGAGTTTGGCGATAAGTGCAATATTGTCTGGGAGAACGTCTCTAACTCTCTTTGCTACTGTTCGAGCTAAACGGGCACGGTTCTCTAGTGAGCCACCCCAATTATCTTTTCTTTTATTGAGTTTGGGGCTCAGGAAATTACTTATGAGGTATCCGTGGCCAAAATGCAACTCAACACAATTGAATCCACTCGTTGCTGCTAGTTCTGCTGCCGAGACAAAGCTGGTAATAACTCCTTGGATTTGCGTCTCGTCTGCAGGTGTCGTGTTTTTAAAACGTGTTTTTGAGAAGACTTTTGATGCTGACAATGCAGGGCCTCCAACTCCTATTCCTACAGGGCCAGCATGGCCAAGTTGTATGGATGCGGCGACATCAAGATTATGCATCGCATCCACGAAACATCGTAATCCAGGGACTGCCTCTTTTCGCATAACGATTTCATTGGGTGCACCTTGTCCGTCAGGTGACACCGCACAATATGCAAGCGTTGTCATCCCTATACGCCCAGTAGCGAAAGCCTTGTGAAAATCAATCAACGCATCCGTGACCATATTGTCAATTGCCATTCCCTCAAAGGTCGCCGCTTTGATAACGCGATTACGAAGTTCAATCGGTCCAAGCTTCGTTGGGACAAAAATGGGATTAGAGTCTGTGTTCATCATTTCTCATAATCTAATCTAGTGGAGACTTCCTGATCTCTCATCTTGATCCACACCTGCCTGTGCGACAACAATAGAGAAAGACATTGAAAGGAAAATATGAGCAAGAACCCCCCCAAGCAAGTTGATTTTCATTTTGATGTTATGTGCCCTTGGGCGTATCAGACATCAAAATGGATTCGAAACGTGCGAGCACAAAATGGGCTAACCATAAACTGGAAGTTTTTTAGCCTTGAGGAAGTGAATTTGCGAGAAGGGAAAAAACACCCGTGGGAACGAGACTGGTCCTATGGATGGTCAATGATGCGAATCGGAGCAATTTTGCGTAGAGAAAGCATGGAAAGCCTTGATAGATGGTACGAAAGATCAGGTCGTGCGCTTCATGAAGAAGGGAAACGCCCCCACGAACCTGCTGTTGCCAAAGAACTCCTCGAAGAACTAGGAATGGATCCAGACATCGTTGATGTTTCTCTAGAAGATTTGACAACTCATGACGAAATCAAACAAGACCATCAACGGGTCATAGACGCAGGGGGATATGGGGTCCCGACACTTTTCTTTGGAGAACACCCACTGTATGGACCAGTTCTCATTGACCCTCCTGAAGGAGAGAAAGCTATGAAGCTTTGGGAGGCAGTTACTCTATGGCTTGAATTTCCTGATTTGTATGAAATGCAAAAACCAAAGACAGATGAAGACGAAAAACGCATATTTCAGGTATTTCGACCCTATCTCGAAGCACGCGATTGGGTAAGCATCAACCGAGGGAAAGTCATTGAATTCCCTGACACAGGAAATGAAATATAGAAAGCAACCGATGGCTTCTTCCGAATTACCTCCACGTATCCCAGATTCGACCCCTAAATTCACCCACCTTGAAGATAAGGACGATGTGCCTTGGATACCTGTTCGCAGCCAACGTAACGCAGATGGTAGCGAGTCACACGTATGGGAAAAATGGGTTGCGTTCTCAGTAGATCCAATGTATCTTGCTCTTTTCGCTCAATGGGATCCTGGAATGATTGTAAGAAAACACGGGCATTTCAGTCCACATGTACTTACCGTCCTCCAGGGAGACTTTCTATGTGGTGAGCGGTTCTGTGGAGTAGGAACCCATATTGAGCTTCCACTTGGAGCTGATTTCGGCCCCTTTAGAGCAGGCCCCAAAGGAGTTACTCTCTATGAGGTAATGATGGGAGATCCACGTTCCTGGAGTGACGATCCAGATGCTATGACCAAGATCCTCGAAGAGCATGGTGTAACCCAATTACCTGATCCACCGATAGAACTACCTGCTGGTCTCAAAGATCTTCGCAAGGTGTATCAGGCTGCGAAGTCACGACAGTCAAGTTGAGAAAAATTCAATAATCTCTGAACGAAGCTCGCTTATTCCTGTTCCGGTGTTCGCACTTACCCACAGCACATCTTTTTTTTCGGACCCTAATTTCTTTACGAGGTCATCTTTTCTTGCCCCTCGTTTAGATGGGCGGACTTTATCTTCCTTAGTAGCGACATAACGATAGGGAAGATCTATATGATCAAGCCACTCAATTGTTTGTAGATCTAAGGATGTTGGACCAACGGCGCTATCAATGAGCAAGATCACAGCTCCAAGCGTGTCGCTTTGCATCAAGTACTCTTCAATCATTTGCTTCCAGCGGTCCATTTCTGATTTTGGGGCTTTAGCGAAACCGTACCCAGGAAGGTCAACAAGCCAAAAACCTGAACCTTCCGGGTCAAGTTCGTAGACATTAATTAGTTGTGTAGCACCAGGTGTTTTTGATGTTTTCGCGAGTTTTTTTCTATGTGCTAAAGCATTAATGAGAGATGATTTTCCAACATTCGACCGTCCGACAATAGCAAGCTCAAGAACACTACTTGGAAGTTGGTCAAGACGCGAAGCTGATTGGAGAAAGCGAATAGGAAGCGGATTAGACATCTTTCTAGACTAGCCGCCTCCTATGAATAGAGCGCTTGACGCTTTTGATTCCTTAAAAGATCAAAATTATTAGTTGGAGAGTTTCTATTCTCTATTTCATAAGGGCTTTCGCGAAACGTTAGAAGCGACATGCAAGATCCAATATGTAGAAATAACGCTTATATTTCTTAGCAATTTGTCATGTTATCAGTACAAAAGTACTGGAAGTAGATAGCTGAAATAGCTAAAAAACCAGGTTGATTTCAATCTAGTGAAGATCCTTGTGTTTTTACAGAATAACTTCATGAACAAAAACACAACTCTCATCACAGCCCTAACCGCCCTATTCGTTGCCTTCCTAGTATTGACAACCGCCTGTCTCCCAGCAGGAAATACAGACCTATCAAATCTAACAGAGGTAAAAGCAACATATAAGTCTCTTCTCCTCGATGACGCTGAGACACATAAGCACAATGAAGAACAAGAGATCGACACCTACGTATCGAAAGATGAAACACATCAAGAAGCTAGCGATCACGGCCACTCTCATAATGAAGTTGCGGTTGTTCCTGAAATGGGTCAAACGCAACTCGTGGTCGAAGTCGCTTCATCTAACGAAGATGCTTCACCTAACGAAGCCGGAACAACTGAAACCCAAAACAGTGAAGCAGCGGATGCTGAAATTAAACGTCTCCAACTACGACTTGAAGCTGTTCTCGCCGATACTTCCATTGAATACACCTGGGGAACATATGACCCAGACACCGCTCTCCTTCAAGAACTCCTCGGTACAACAATTGACGGCGTGTACGGAAATATGACGCAACGTCTTCATATGGCCGCACTCGCAGAGCGAGGACTTAACACTGATAATGTCCCAACAGCGCCAGTAGTTGTTCAAACCCCAGTCGTTGAAGAAAAACCAGCTCCAGTAACAGCTCCTACTAGCTGCTCTGGCATCACTTGTTTCGACGGTTACGAAGGTAAATACCAAGCGCAGGTCGAAGCTGCAGCCGCTGCATTACCAGCTGAACTGCGAACAGCCTTCGGGGGAGTCACAGTTGTGAACGGATGCCACCCATACGCAAAAGTAACCTTCGGACGATGCGTTTACGGCGTATGGGACAGTGCCGGATGGGATGCTAATGGAAACCACGGTGCCGACTGGTCTTATACTCTATGGGTTTCCAACCGAGGAGTAGAATCAGGGCGACTTACTGACATCATGGCTCACGAAGCCGGTCACGCCTACTCTTATGCAATCGCTCGTCGTTGCGTGAACATTGAAACAGGCAACACCTTCCGAGTTGACGCTCGAGAAATTTTCGGAGGAGAAGAACCATTTGCTGACGGCATCACCGCCTACTACAACGGAGCATCCGCATTCCAAAACTACCGTGGAACAGGAACCGCCCTCTCCGCAGATGAAACCGACATTCTCGAAAAAATGTTCAGTAGCTGCTAAATATTATTGGTGTCGAGCAGGAATCATAAGATATCAAGATCTTTTCGGCTCTCCCAGACAAGCCCGGCGAGAAGCGTTCGAGATTCCACACCTACCTTCTGATAAATAGTTGTTAAATTATTCCGAACCGTGCTTGAAGCTAGATGAAGAGTTTCAGAAATTTCCGCATCGCTTAGTCCATCTGCAATAAGTTCAGCAATCTCAAGCTCCCTCTTCGTTAGAAGATCTCTATCTAGAGCGCCTTGGGAACCAAGCTCAGCAGCTGCAGTACGAGCATCAGAATGCGTCAACATAGAAAAACCTTTTACAGTCGCTTCGATTGCTTCTGTTAAAGGTTCAAGATCAGAGTCTTTTTCCAAATAAGCAGAAACAGATCCACTCTCAAATGCTGCAATTAAAGACCTAGGAGATTTAACAGAGGTGAACACTACACAACGTGTGGGCAGGTCACTATCTGTTATATGACGGGCTATATCAAGACCAGACCCTTCTCCAAGACGTAGATCTAAAACAGCAATGTCAAATAATCCACTGTCAACTGCTACAACTGCTTCGGCTACTGATTCAGCTTCAACGATTTCAACATTATCTCCGAATGTTGATTCTAGGCCAGCTCGAATTCCCATTCGAACCATTGGGTGATCATCAACGAGAAGCACCTTCATCACTTTGTCTCACCTGAATGGAAAATATCTTTATGCACGCTTTTAGAGTAGATCCAACAATGTAATTTTTCTAGTTTATTTTTTCAGCAATTTCATACTCGTTGATATAGATTAGATATGAACTCGGAGTTTAGATGTATATTGTCCATTTCACCGATGCTGAACAAATACCCGCTGAAGATCGGCGAATGTTACTTGGTGGAAAAGGAGCAAGTCTTGTTGAAATGTCTTCAGACTTAGGCTTGGCTGTCCCTCCAGGGTTTGTGATAACTACCGAAGCTTTCAGAAGGTTCCAAAAGGATAAATCTCTTTCGTTTCTTGATAAGGAACTTGTCCATGCAATGGCTGTAATTGAATCTTCGACAGGGCGGTCATTTGGCAGTCCTGACAATCCTTTACTAGTTAGTGTTCGCTCAGGAGCCCCAGTCTCGATGCCCGGCATGATGGATACGATTCTGAATCTGGGTTTGAACGACCAAACTACATCAGGTCTTGAAGCGAGAAGCAACTTCAATTTTGCTGCTGAATGCACAAGCCGCTTTGAATCGATGTTCAACGAAATCGTCATTCAAAAAAATAGTACCGACACTACGCATATCCCTTCAGACGTTTGGGAACAACTTCATTTGGCTATTGAAGCTGTTTTCCACTCATGGAATAGTCCGAGAGCAATAACCTACAGAGAAGTTGAAAAAATTCCAGATCACTATGGGACGGCTGTAACCGTCCAAGCCATGGTATTTGGCAATATAGGAACTAACTCAGGAACGGGGGTTCTTTTTACTCGCAACCCTTCTACAGGTGCAGATGAACTATTCGGGGATTTTCTCCCGAACGCCCAAGGCGAAGACGTTGTTTCGGGTTCGCATCAGACTTTCGGGATAGAGGAAATGAAAGAAATCGCCCCAGACATATTTCAAGAACTCTCAGATGTAGCGAAATCCCTTGAAGTAACTACTACCGATATGTGCGACATAGAATTCACGGTTGAAGAAGGAAGGTTATGGATACTTCAAAATCGTGTCGGGAAGCGCACGCCTACGGCGGCGATACGCATAGCTGTTGAGATGGCTGAGGATCTATCATTTCCGATCAATCAGGAGGAAGCGTTGAATCGAGTTACTCCTGATCAACTCGAATCAGCGTTAGAAACGAATCAAGTTTCCTCATCTTCAGAAATACTGGCAAAAGGTTTAGGGGCTTCACCTGGAGTTGCCACTGGAAGTTTGGTCTTTTCAGCGGATGCAGCAGTAGAAGAAAGCGATAAAGGCACACATGTTCTTTTGGTCCGCCCAGAGACTTCCCCAGCTGACGTCCATGGTATGGCTGTATCGCAGGGAATAATTACCGCAACAGGCGGGTTAGCTAGCCACGCTGCCGTTGTTGCAAGAGGGTGGGGAATTCCTGCCGTCGTCGGGGTTGCAGAACTTACATTTGACGGTGATTCAGTATCATTTGGGGATCGTATTTTTTCTGTGGGGGAGGTTGTTACTCTTGATGGAACAACAGGAGAGATTTTCTATGGAAATACAGAGGTACAAACCTCAAAACTTAATCCGGAAGTAGATGTATTCCTTACTTGGCTTGAAGCAGCAGTAGAAAAATTACAAAGTGGAACTGAAAAAGATGCTTTACCAGAAGAGAAGTTACGAGTCATTCAAAATATTTATAATTTGAAGTAGATTCGCCTTCGTTCCTTACATTTATTTTTCGTCAAAGAACTCCATTATTCGTTTTGTCTAAAATAAAAAATCGTTTTAGATTTTTAAGACTATGACTAGTTTCTTTGGACCTCGAAGACGTAATAGGCGAATAAGGAACCTTCTACTCGCGGCTGTTTTAGTTGTGATGGCGTTTCTTGCATACCAATATCTCAAAAATGATGACTCTTCTGATACGACCTCTTCGGTAACTGTTCCAGAAAGTACTTCTACGATGACCTCATCTTCGGTAACTCAAACTCCGGTTGCAACGCCTACCCCAAGTGACCCTACTTATGTAATCCTCACAAGGGAATATCAATGGCTTGTTCCGAGCATAGAAGTTATGGAATTACAAGAGCTACTAGGTATAGAAGCGGATGGGCTCTATGGCCCAGGAACTCGAGAAATGCATGTGGCAGCTCTTGAAGAAAATGGGCTTTCACTCTCAGGAGTGCCTGATGAACCTTCAGGATGCAGCATTGTTATCGGGGAAGATATTTGCGGGATACAAATAGGCAATCTTATGGAAATCGCGATTCCAGCGATAACAGAAGGGCTGGGATCACCCACGCAGGAAGCTGGATGGTACACAGAATGTGAAACACAGTATCGAACTATCTACTGGGGTGCCCTCTTCGTAGACTTCACACGTTCAGAATTGGTAGAACCCAAAGTTGTCCGCTGGGGTATCCGGAACTCTTTCCAAGTTCTTAACGGATGGGAAAAAACTTTTCCCAGTATTGTTCGATTTCCTGAAAGCCTGCTTGTCGACTGGAACCCAAACGAGCCTTCTGCTCCAATATCCATAACCGATATTCCAACTCCAGGAGGCCCACTTATCGTTCCTGAACCAGATCTATTTGAAGAAGCAATCGGAGCACCCCTCCTGTACAACTTCTCAACTGACCAGTTTTCTTTACGAACAGCGGATTACGTCGTTATTTTCTCAGAATATTCAGGAAATCCACCAGGATCAGAAGAGACTGAATTTCGCTGGGAATTCACCGACACTCTAAGACTGTGTGACAGTCCAGCCGACTAAGAATCAGATCTTTCTGTTACATTTCAGTAATGCGAAACAACCGGTCATTCCGCCACTACATTGTTTCCATCTTGGTTGTCATAACGCTTTTTGGCTGCTCTGGGGAGCCTCAAAACGAGATAACAACACCAGCGGCAGATCAAAAACAAGAAGCTGAAGAACAACCTACTGAGGAGCAAACAGAAGCCGAAGAGGAAAAAGCACCAGAAATAGATACAGAAAATCTAAATCAGCCAGAGAAACGAGAATGGTTCGCCGGCGTTTACCTTCCGCGCCATTGCCCAGAAGCAGTAAACAAAGGTGGATTCGTTATTCCAACAAAAGACGAAATTTTGGAATGTAAATCCGACCACTATCTTGAAGTAAGAATGCACGCTGAGGTCGTTCGGTCGGAAAATTCATCAGAGGATCTTTATGGGGTACAGCAATACCTACGAATTTTCCAAATGATGGAACATAATCCGACAACTGGCCAGTTTGGATTATGGGGCCAGTGGATTGGGGATGACCGTGCTCGCCCGCATGGGCCATTCAATTCAATTGAAGGAGGTCTTTTTATTCATGACAAGATGGGTAGAAGCAAATTTCCAAAATACATGGCTTCAGCAGCAACTCATCTCTATAGCCCCCTAAGCGATACTGGAGGAGGGTGGGGGTTCTATGAAGCCCGAATTGATTGCTCTTTGCTTGGAAGGGTTACCCTTTCTAACACTCTAATTGTACCTCCGAACCTTATTTCTTTTGATGAAGACCAAAAGACTTTCGACAACGAAGGTGGAATTTACCTTGGAACCTCATGGGTAGGATTACCAATCTTTGGTGGGGCTGAACGAATCGATGAGCAACCGTGGTCTCTCGATAGTGGAAAGATCACGTGGACTTTCCTTTTAGATGCTGCGAACTTTTCTGGACCTGCCATTGCGTATGTTCCTGAGCACTGGTCGCGAAGAGTTGATCGATGGAACTCTTTAGAGTTTCTTGATGATCTTTTCGAATGGGATCAAAGCCTTACAGCTAATTCCCTTATCGGCTTTGTGGAAGGTACGGTTTCTCAGGAAGAACTATATGAAGTGATCGGGAATGAACCTTGGTTCCTCGCGCAACCTGATGATCCAGGCTGGGACGAAAACCCATATTGGGTTAAGGCAGAACAAACACTCGGATACTCACCTGCAAGACCCTATCTTCCGACGGGGAATGAGATGCCACCAATACCAGTCTTTTCACAAACTGACGACAACGGACGAACTTTTATTAAAATATTCCCTCCTCTTTTTCCAAAAGAAAATGAAGTAGAGCCGTTTGTTCTTAATGTCCAAACTTTTGATGTGGACTTGTACAACAATTTTGTCGATATTTTTATTGCTGGTCAGGACTTATCAACCTATGAAACATCTTTTGCAGATTTCGGAATTCCGATGCAAATCGAACGTTGGGGGGAAGAACCATGGGCAGAGATTAAATTTAGTGAATCAGAGTATGAAGAAGACGCTGATTTTTATATTGATTCACCTCTACGCCCCCGAGAAATCAGTGGAGAAGTAAATGTTTATTTTGAATGGGATGGAGCAGCTGAGGAAGAACGAGGTTGGGGGCAGTACTACGAAATGCAAGGTACTACTGTCGTTCCGGTGGAAGAAAAAGATGTCCCCCTAGAACTAGCTGAACTTGCATATGGAACGATTCCCTATACGACTTCTCTCTCTCCCCACGAACTCTCAGAAGAAGGCGGTTATAACGAATCAATTACACCGGATTATTCATGCTATGTATGCCCAAATGGCGATATCTGCGATCAGGAGATTCACCAAACTATCCTCGACGATGGGAGTATCATTTCCTACCAATGGTTTCGATTCAGAGATCAACCTTTATTCCAAGGCCTTATTCAAGATTATCCCGAGACTTACACTGAAGAATATCTAGAAGATTTGCAGCAGCTCATCGAACAAATGCATAAAGACTGGGGGTCTTCTCAGCTTTTTCTCGAACGCCCAACCACGCTAGATGAACTCCACCTCGTTGAAATCGATCATGGATTATTAGTTGAGCCTCCTCAAGGAAAAGAATTTGGCTGGGTCCCTATTGTTACTCAGGTTGAGCAGCCTGATGGTATTTGGCAAGACCGCATCGATTTTAGAGAAACCCCAATAGGGCCTGTATTACGCTGAAAGACAGTAGCGTTACTTGCAACAATCATTGGAAAAAAATTGAAACTTAACGAATCTCTACCGCAATTTATCGAAGGTTCCTCTAACGTAGCTGACGTACCTAAAAATATTTCTACGGCCCAAGACGAAAGAGGGGAAATATTATGAGCCTCCTATCTCCACTTTCGTTAGCCATGTTAGATGGGCAAGGTCCAACACTTATCGTTAAGTACCAAAGCTTAGATATTCCAGCAGAGACCAATACAGCTACAGCAGTTGTTATGAACAAAGCTTTTGTTGACGTAATGATCAAAGGTCCAATGATGGACTTGCCAATGACAGACAACTACGAAGAACTAGATGGTCAAGTAAACGTACTTGAGATGGTGACGAAAGCAGCTTCCTACTTCCCTGAAGAAGATCGAGTCAGCTTCTTACGAGCAGTAATGCACTGTGTCGATAACATTAACGAAACCGCACAATTCCAATCGCTAGGTATCCTCTACACAACCAGAGTTAACATCGTAGAAGAAAACGGCACCATCTTCGGTGTTTGGACCTTTGAAGCAGAAACATTGGACAGCTTGAAGACAGTCATGACTGACCTTCTCTCCGCACAAGCCCCAACCTTACTTCTCAGGTTTCCTGAAGGTAAAGCCGGATCGATTGACGGAAAGGTAGTTCTTATTAATGAAGGTTTCGGTCAATTATTCCTAAACGGCGTAACAGAAGGACTACCTACCCCTAAAGACTATGAAGAAGTAGGTGAAGTTGAGATTATAACTATTCGACAATCCTCCAAGTTCCTATACCCCAACGAAGACTGGGCTTCTTTCGCAAGTCAAACGAGAGAAATGTACAAGGAGGTTAAAGCATCTTCAGATATTTGGAAATTCAGAGGCGAAGTATGGAAGCGATCACTCAGTTACTTCAACGACATCAACGGCGACCTTCTTGGCATGTGGGTATACACAGTTGCAGACAAAGAAGCATTAGCTACTGACCCCAAGTACATTCACGCACGATCAGAAATTCTCAGAGAGCGAGCCGTTACAGATAAACCATTCTCACTTTACCTCCCAATCAAAGACGAACAAGGAAACGTAGTTGACCTTGAATGCATGTGGCAAAACCAAGCATGGGAAATAGCAGCCCCTAACCAAAAGTACGCATCTAAAGAAAGACTCTCCCTCGTAGCAACCGAACGACTACCACTGTTCTTAAAACTCTCGAACGAGGTCGAGCAAAAAGGTAAAGCATCAATGTCCATTGAACGAAGAGACGCTGAAGGTTCTGTGACAATAGAAGCCTCACTCTCAGGTGATGGCATATTTCATCTTGTATCCTTCACACAACCTGGATTATTCAACCAACTATTGGACCAATCCAACCCGACCTTCATCATTAAGATCAACCCAGCGGACTTCGGCAAAGAACGAGTGGTTCTTGTGAACAAAACGTATGAAGAAAACTTCTTTCCTCTCGGAATGCCTAAGCACTTCCCTCGAACCACAACATATGGAACTACAGACGTCTCAATGGAAGAATTCATGGCCGAACTGGAATCAGAAGATAGCGGCGGAGACAAGTTCAAAGATGCCAACCAAGCATTCAATGAACAAGTACTTAACCACGTTCTCGAAAGTGGGTACGAAGGAAAAATTTCTGGTTATGTATCGAACCATCTCGGAGCGTTCGAACGAACAGCAACGTTCACAACAATGGATAATGGAACAATATTCCTTACTATTGCGTTCGAACCAGTAACAGACGACATCATCATGACCGCACCAGAGTTCGCACGGAAACGTATTGAGCTTCTTGGAGAACAAGTGATGGACCTCACGAAAGCTGTCGCAGCTCACAAACCGGTTTTTGATGATCAGGGAAACCTTGTAGATCTCGAATTTATTTGGGCCAACCAAGAATTCAATAGATGGCGCCGAACAAACATTGAGCCAGGAATGATGAACTCACAAGAACGTATCCAATTTGATGAACTTCTTCCTTATTTCCAAAGAGCTATGGAAGATGGTCAATCATCACAGTTTTTCACACTCAACCCAGAAGAATCATCAAACAATATCTACGACTATCCGGGCTTATTCGAAGGCCAAGAAGGTCACATAACCCAAATTGAAGTAGAGACACTCTTCTCCCGCACTCCCGAAGGGTACATCATTGAATGGGGCGATGACATCAACGCCAAAATACAACATGGATCAGAAATGGAAATCCAAAGAAAACGAGTTGAAGACCTCGAAAAAGAAAAAGTTCAGAAACGCGAACGAGACCACTTCATCTCTGAGATCCATGACAACACACTCCAAGAACTCTTCGTCATCGGTATGGGATTACAACCTTTTCTAAAAGAAGGAGGTCCCACACCAACCGAAGAAAACATTCATGATTTCTCTCGAGCCATTGACCGAATAGCAAAAGACCTACGGGCACTCATAACCAACGAAATGGAACTCAGAGACTCCTTAGACACACAACTCCAAAATCTTGCTGGCCGATATAGTCGAATTTCCGCGTTCACCGTCCTTTTCCTAAATACATCTTCAGATGATGGAAACCTTGAGCGAATCCCACAAAACCTATGTGATGACCTTTTCAAAGCAACACAAGAAGCAGTAAGCAATGCGGTCAAACACTCCGGCGGTGATGAAATAAAAATTCAGCTCACCATGGAAGTAAACAACATTGTTTTGACAATTGAAGATAACGGAACCGGAATCGAAGACGCTTCAATACGACAATCAGGCACACGAAATATGGCGCAACGAATCGAAAAGCATCAGGGTGATTTCTCCATACAAAAATTACCAACTCAAGGGACAAGAGTATCTTTGCGAATCGACAACATATCCCTTATCAAAATCTAAAACACCTGATTTTAAAAAAGTTGACTTAGCTTTTCTGGAATAGGGTTACGTTCTCTGCATAGACTATCGACAATGAAAAAATTGTTCTATTTCCTTCTTTTTCTTGCTCTAGCAAGCTGTAGCAGCGAACAAGAAAGCAGGGAAGCTGAAACAAACCCAGAAACCACTCCTCCGATATCAACACCTGATCCCACACCAACACCCGAACCGGAACCAACGCCAACTCCCAATTCAACACCTGAACCTGACCCAACGCCAACACCGATTCCCAAACCATGGGAAGAAAAACTACTTTTAGCCGGCTGTGAAAGAGTTCCTTCTAGTGAGCATTCATGGCAATGCCCCGAAGGAACTGACCTTTCCGGAGAAGACCTTAGTTACTCAGTAATAAAGAACTCAACATTCACAAATGTAGATTTCAGTGGCGCAGATTTCAGGCACTCAAATCTTGAAACCGTTCAATTTCTTCAATCTTCTCTTGCTCAAGCAAACTTTGATTACTCAACCCTCACTGAACCAGTCTTTGATGGGAATTTGTCACAAACCACATTCCGGGAATCCAATCTTTCAACTCCCTGGTTTCGAGGCGGCGATCTTACCGGAGCTTCGTTCGAGGGGGCGAGCATTGTCGATGCGGATTTTTACTGGGCGCGACTAGTCATAACTAATTTCACTAAAGTCACAGGTAAAAATATCGATTTTTCCGGAGCGAAATTATTTATGGCAGACCTTTCGGAAGCAAAAATTGAAGGTATGAATGCCGGCTTATCTGACTTTTCAGGGTCAAAAATGATTGGGGCTACTATTTCCGATGCCGATTTTTACAGTTCAAATCTATATAGCGTGAATTTTTCCGGATCCGAGTTTCCGAATGCTGTATTTCTGTACGCTGGAATACGTTTTTCTAACCTATCTGGAGCTAATTTCTCCGGAGCTGATTTCACAGAGTCTCACCTTCGTGACCTAGTACTAAGCGGCGCACAATTTGCTGACGCTACTTTCATATGTGCATTGCTTGATCAGGAAGCAACAACGGCTATCGGTCCTTTAGCTGAAATTACAGCACCTTCCGAAGCCGAGTGTGAAGATTCTGGGATCTCTTTTGAGGAACAAGCATGGGAAACAACTCTGAAAGCATTGGGCTGCAATAAAGGACTTACGGATGAACAATTCCTGCGCTGGCAATGTCCTCCGAATACAGATTTCACTGGAAGAGATTTGAGTTACGCTAACTTGAACTTCGCTGAATTAGAGTCAGCGAACTTTACTGACCTTGATCTATTACATGCTGACTTTGTTGGGGCGAATCTATCTGGAGCTGATTTTAGTAATGTAGATTTCTCGGAACATACAACAAGTTTTGTTGGGGCGAATCTATCCGGAGCTGATTTAAGTAACGTTATTTTCCCGTGGCCTAACGACTGCTGTGGCGGCGGGTACATGGCTGGAGCTAATTTATCCGAAGCGGATCTTACCGGAGCATCTTTAGGCTCGGACCTAGTATCCGTTGACTTCTCAAATGCTGATCTCACAGGCGCTGATCTCACAGGAGCTGATCTCACAGGAGCTGATCTTACAGGCGCTGTCCTCACTGGCGCTGATTTCGCAGGAGCGAATCTTCAAGGAACCCTATTTCCAGAGGATTATGAAGTAAATACCTCAGAGTCTTCACAGATCGTCTTCGTCAGTAATAGGAATGGAAACTCTCAGATTTTTGTCGTTGGTGAAAATAGCTCTAATTTCCAAGAACTCACCAGTCCCGAGTATGAAAGTTACGACCCGGATTGGTCTTCTGATAAAAAACGGATCGTCTATATAAGTAACCAAGGAGACGGCGATGATCTATATGTCATAGACATTGATGGTAGTAATTCTCAACAGCTGACATTTAGTGAACAGCGCGAAGAAACCCCCCGTTGGTCACCTGATGGAACGAAAATAGCGTATACCGCTTCCACGGGAGAAGAAGACAAGATCTTTGTGTATGACCTATCCACCGAACGCACTACTGCAATAGAAGTACAAGATTTTTTCTTCTGGCCTCTCCGACCTGATTTCTCATGGTCCCCCGACAGTTCCCATCTCGCTTTCTACGCTGAAGATGAAGACAGCGGGGCTATAGGGCTATGGAACATAGAAGACAAAAGCTATCAATGGGTACTTGACTCAGAACTCCTCTTCGATGCCTTTCCTATTTGGTCTCCTGACGGGACAACACTATCTTCCGTCATCAGAACAGATCAGAGCGACGATCCAAATTTCCAAATTTTCACTATCTCCGCAGATGGCAGCAACTTTAAGGTCCTCGCTGAATTTGAACGAAAACCCTACGCCTTAACATGGTCACCAGATAGCCAATGGATAGCGTTTATCAAAGACCACACCCTAACAATGAGCGAAGACGCAGTCTTTGTCATCGGAGCAGATGGCCAAAACCTTCACCAAGTAACAGAAAACGACATCGTCTTCATCACCTATCTCGATTGGTCACCAGACGGCCGAAATCTTGTTTTCTCTAGCGACTTTTATGGTTCCTTGGATCTTTTCACAATCAACACAGACGGTACAAACCTCCGACGACTAACTAGTACTGACGGATGGGACATCTATCCCATTTGGAAATAATCCCTTTCCTAACAACAGCTAGACCCGAAAACTGCTGGTGCCAGCCCGTAGTGGGCTGGCACCATAGAAGAATTATCAGTGTTTAGCTGTTGTTCTTTTGTATTGCTCGGGTTGTTGTCCCGACAGTGGCGATGCCACCAACAATGATCAGGATGATCCAAAGGATGGAAAGTCCGGATTTTCCTTGTGAGTCTTTTCCTTCACTGGAAGCGAGCTCTTCTGAGTCGCCAACCTCTTTAGGATCTTCAGGGGCTACTTCTGGTTTCGCTGGTTTCCCAATTTCTTCGATAACCGGAGTATTTCCTTCGTCGTTGTTCAACGAGCTGTCATTGGTTGTATTTTCCCAAACGATGACTGGTTCGCTGTCGTCGCTGTCGTCAACTTGGACTGGTTCGCTGTCGTCGCTGTCGTCGTTGTCGTCAACTTGGACTGGTTCGCTGTCGTCGCTGTCGT
>MDTD01056973.1_pt1 | contig 17484 bp, 19 predicted proteins | sample 811221 | NCBI WGS metagenome assembly MDTD01 (sample SAMN05326646, study PRJNA326480) | marine metagenome | isolation source: seawater | place: Pacific Ocean: South West | collected 2011 | reverse complement strand
TTTGCCTTTGATCACTTCTACCAAACGGTTTTTGGCGGGGTGATAAAAATAATGCAAGCCAATGACGTTTTCGGGTCGGGTGGTTTTTTCGGCCACATCATCCACATAAAAGCTGGAGGTGTTGGTGGCCAAAATGGTGTCTTCACCACAAATGCCATCAAGTTCTTGAAAAAGCGTTTGCTTGACTTCTTTGTTTTCAAAAATCGCTTCGACCACCAATGCCGCGTTTTTGAGCGCGCCTTTGTCAGTGGTGAAGGTCATGTTGTCCAAAATGGCGTCTCGCTTGGCTTCGGTGAACACTTTGCGGGCGACCCCTTCGTTGAGGGTGTCAGAAACGCGCTGCTGGCCCATGGTCACTGCATCTTCATTGATATCCACCACCACCACTTGAAAGCCCTCTGTGGCATATTTTTGTGCGATGCCCGAGCCCATGTTGCCAGCGCCAACTACGCCGATGATCGTGTTTTTTGGGTCGATGTTTTCAGTAGCCATTTTGGACCTCTTTTTCATGAGTTATGGGGGATAGCCATACCCAAGCACTCGCAGGTTTAAAAGGGTTCTTTGGGGGTTTTTGACATAAAAAAAAACCCGGCATTTCTGCCGGGTTTCCGTGCCGATTGGCATCCCCGAGGGGATTCGAACCCCTGTTACCGCCGTGAAAGGGCGGGGTCCTAGGCCTCTAGACGACGGGGACATGCCGGTGGCTGGCCTAGTTGTGCGACTCTTACGATCCCTTTTTTGCAAAATCAAGGGCAAAAAAGAAAAAGGCGGTGGCTTTTCGCGCGTCTATGCCAATGATGCAGGGGCATACCCGGCATCGTACCGATTGAAAACCAAATCCAATCCGGGCAAAACCACCTTCAGAAGAGACAATGAAGGGGGCGCCCCCAGTGAACAGTATAATCCTAAGAGGTTGTTATTTATGAGGAAAAAGCTAAAGCAGGCAGCTTTGCTGTGGCTGTTGGCCGTGGTGGCGGTTCTTGCTGGCGCCTGGTGCCTGGAAGGCAGTTGGCCCCTGACTTTTCCCACAGGGGCAAAACTGGGGGCTTCTGTTTTATTGGTCTTTTGGGCTTTTTGGGCCAACCATCTGTTGGGCAACCGTCATGCATTGGGACGCAGTACCACATGGGTGGCCGCGGGCATGCTGCTGGGCTTTTGTGGTGATGTGGTCATGCAGCGCATCTTTTTTGAGCAACACGCTGTCTTGGTGGCCATTGGTATTTTTGGATTGGGTCATTTGGCCTACCTGCTGGCCTTTGTGCGTATGACCCCCACCCAAGCGGACGAAAAACTACCCCTCAAAATTGCAGCAGTGGCTCCTGTGTTGGGCTTGGCACTGTGGTGGTTCTTCGTGTACAGCGATCGCATGGGTCCAGTTCTCTTGGTGGGCTCCCTCATTTACAGCTTTTTAATCGTGGCCATGGCGGCTGGCGCATTCTTTTTGTGGCGCCGTAATCCGGGTTATGGCGTGGCTTTTTTGGGATCTATTTCTTTTGTGGTCAGCGATGTTTTGCTGGGCAATCAGCTGTTTCGATCGCCCGCCTTTGCGGCAGTGGGCTTGGTTATTTTTACCACCTATATTCTGGGGCAATGGGCCATCGTTTCGGCGGTGCCTCTGGCTTTTAAAGAACCCCGCTTGCGTAACATCTAGGCCACCGCAAACACCGCGAACTTGAGATAACGCATCTCGGGACACGCCAAGGGGTAAGGGTGATCTTCGGATTGTCCACGCACTTCCAACACTTGGCCGCGGCTGCGCGCATTGGAAAAAGCTTGGGTGCAAATATCCATAAAGAGGGCATGGGGGATGTGACTGGAGCAGGATGCAGCACAAAAGAGACCACCGGGTTGGGTTACTTGGATGGCATCGCTGAACAGGCGGGTATAACTCTCTACCGCCCTGGCGACGGTTTCTTGAGATGGCGCGAAGCTGGGGGGATCGACAATGGTGAGATCCCAGCGTTGATTTTGTTCTTTGGCGGCATCAAAAAAATCAAACGCGTCAGCGACCACGCCTTCGTGTGTGCCCTCTGGCAAGTTGTTGAGGGTCCAATTGCGTTCGGCAAATTCAATGGCCCCCGGGGCGAGATCGACGGTGGTCACCTGTGTGGCCCCACCCAATCCGGCGTTGATGGAAAACCCGCCCGTGTAGCCAAATACGTTGAGAACGGTTTTACCATGAGAGAGGCCGCGCACTTTGAGCCGGTTGTCTCTTTGGTCGAGGAAGAAACCGGTTTTTTGACCATTGATCACATCCACGCTGTAAAACGCGCCATTTTCTTGAATGATGGGCTCGTGGTCGGGTTGAAGGCCCACCAGGACTTCACCGGGGGCTTGCTCCTTACGTCGACGTTTAAAATACACATTGGGCAGTTGAAGCTGTTGGGCCACCCATTGGGCCACGGGGAGTTTGGGCCAAAAACCATCGGGCGCGTCACCATCCACTTGCATCACTGCCGTATCGCCGTAGATGTCGATAACCAATCCAGGCAGCCCATCGCCTTCACCATTGATCAAACGAAAACCGTTGGTTTGGGGATTGTGAATGAGATGGGCACGTCGTTTTTTTGCCGCTTCTAAGCGCTGGGTAAGCCAGTCCCCACGAAGTTCTTTTTTGTTGAGGACACAAGCGCGAAAGGCCAGTTGCCCCTTTGGATCGTAAAAACCCCAGGCCACCTCTTTGCCCTTGCGATCTTTGAGCAAGGTCCAACGCCCGGCAGGTGAATCGGGCCGGCTGGCCAGGGCGTCATCGTAGACCCAGGGGTGGCCTCTTTTGATGTTGCGCACCAAATCTTTGCGCAGGTGCAGCACCAAGGGTTTTTGCATGAGGGGTTGTGCGAGGTTCATGGGCGTTCCTTTGATTGGGTTGTACGTGACTGGTTTGCATTTGCAAAGGGAGGGGTGAAGATGCATCGCATCAGCAAACGTGTTAGTTGCAAAGGATGGATGAACTGAGCCCCGAAGAAGTAAAGACCTTACACGCTGCGCTGCTCCAGCTTCAAAAAGACTTGCAGGCGCTTTTGGACAGCACCACTGAGAGTGTTCAAACCGTGGATTTGGACCAGCCCATTGGTCGCTTGTCCCGCATGGATGCCATCCAGCAACAAAAAATGGCCAAAGCCAACCGGGCGGCCCATCAGTTGCGGGCCAAGCAGGTGGTGGTGGCTTTGTCGGCCATCGAAAAGGGCGAATATGGGTTTTGTAAACTGTGTGAAGAGCCCATTGGTTTCAAAAGGCTGAGTGCCAAGCCAGAGGCGCCTTTTTGCGTGAACTGCCAAGCCAAAAAAGAGAATTAGCCCTGAAAATAGAAGTTTAAATGGCCCGCAAGGGTTTGTAGGTTGGTGCAGGGGACCAAAAGGGCTACACTCTCAGGGTGAGAAACCAAATCAGACGAGTGTGTCACACGGGCACGGTGATGGGCATTTTGGGCCTTTGGCTCATGGGGTGTCCGCATCCATTGGCTGAGCCCCAAAATGACGACAAACCTCCAAATGCAACACCTTCATCTGCTGTGGATGCGGGTACAACGCAGGGGCCTGTGAATATCGCTGATGCTGGATTCAATGCACCCATTTTTGATGCTGGCAGCACCCAACCAACAAGCCAGGGTACAGATGCAGGGGGCATGGGGCCTGCAGACGTCATCGATGCTGGAATGCCCATGGATCACACAGACGCGGGGCCTGCGGGCTTGGTTCACGTCCGTGACGCGGGTCCAGCACCTGGGGAGGATGCGGGGTTGCCAAAAAGTTTCAACTGGGGGGATTACGATCAGTCGGTGCAAGCCTCATGGCTCGAGAACCCGCCTGCTTGCACGGACGAAGACTGGTTGGCCAAGTATTTAAAGTATCGGCAGCGATTGCGGGGCAGTGATGACCCCCTCGAACCAGGTTTTGTTTCGGTGGGGCCCGACCAGGGGCAAAGTTTGCCTGCATCTCGCCGGGACCCTGATATGAGTTGCGTGACCGGTTATTACATCGAAATCGCAGGGAGCTGTGTGCCGAACGCGCTTCCTTCTGTTCAGGGCGGGTATTTCTGGGGTGATACAACGGTACATCTTGGCTATTACCTCGCCACCTTGGCCACTGAGTACGCAGCATTTGATGTGTTGGGTTTGGACACCAGCCAAACCGTCTCCGACTTGTATTTCGCTTTGATGGCCTTCAACCGGCTCGATGAACACGCCGAAGAAACCTACGGTATGGCGCCAGAACGCAATGGTTTTTTCTTGAGAGACGACGTGCCCGGTGGTTTTTGGCAAGCGTCAGATGGCCGACATCGGTTTCCTCGGGATGACGATTTTTCGGGGTTTGGGTGCATGTTTGCGGATTACAACTGTGGGGATGTGGTCATTGATGGTGGGGATTATATCTCCCAAGATCAAGCGGTGGGCATGGCCTTTGGGTTGGCGTTTGTGCATCACTTGATTCCCGAATCGGTGTCCTATGGCGGCGAGGGGCTGCGGGACATGGCCATCGAAATGGTTCACCGAATCGTCATTAATCTACGCGACAATGACTGGAAAATCATCGACCCCAATGGAGAAACCCCTCCTGCGGCATGGGGCGGAAACGTACAAGGTTTTAGCAACCAGCTGGCCAAAGTTGCGAACCGCGTGGTGGGTGATGCCCACGGAATTGATGATTACCGTGACACCATTTCACTCACGGTGGGCACCGCAGCGTTGGCAGGGCTTGACGCCTCATGGCAAGTGCAGTTGTTTTACAATAAAGGCATGGCCCTCGAGATGGTCGCGGTGACGGATTCATGGACGGCAAATCATCTCGCCAAACGGGCCAGAGATATCAATTCGCCTCTTTACGCCTATGCGCATGCTGTTTTGAACGGCAACAGCGTCAGCGAACACATTTCAGATTGGCAAGTCTCTTCGGCCTTAACGGAAGCGCCTTGTGGGGGGCCGTGCAACAATGTTTCAGGGTGTGAACAACGTCCCGGTTGGCGTGGTTCTGACAGGTGGCGTTCTTCAGGAGGGGCCAACAGCGACGTGCACGGCCGTGATGGCGAATACAATGGGATGGACTACATGCTCATGCACAACCTGCTGGTGCTTTACCATGATGGCAAGCACACCAAACAAATTCCAAACACGGTCCCCACAACTTGCGGGAGTTTTCAAGGCCTGGATACCTTCATCACGGATGGTCCATCCCCAGGTCAGACTTACGATGGCTACGATGAGTGTTCGGTGGTAGACCAATGGCGTCATTTTTGCGGGCGCCCCTGGGCCCAGTGGCTTGAGGATGCCTATGAGGGCCGCGCCACCATTTTTACTGGGACTGGGAAATGGACGTGCAGCCCAGGCCATGCGTGCACCATTGACGTGGGGGACGAAGAAGGCACCGCTGGCGTTGATTTGTTTATTGGCACGGGTGGCGCAGACACCTTCGATGGTCATGGTGGGAATGATTGTATTTACGGGTTCGGCGAAGCCGACCATCTTGAAGGCAATCAAGGGGCTGATGAAATTCATGGCGGTTATGGAAATGATGAGATCTATGGAGAGAGTGATACCTTAAATATCGACGGCGAACCAGACACGTTGTTCGGTGAAGAAGGCAATGACTTCCTTCACGGCGGCCCATCCACGGATGTGATGTATGGTGGGCCTGGACGCGACGACCTCGAGGGCGGCCCTGATAATGACTACCTCAGTGGTGGACCTGACAATGATGTGCTCGTGGGTGAGGCGGGTCATGATATCATGGAAGGTGATGATGGCAACGACACGCTCCGGGGCAGCGAGGGGGATGATTTTCTCATGGGTGGCGATGGAGACGATAAGTTGAATGGTGATTCTGGCGATGACAATTTACGTGGTGGCGCGGGCAACGATTTTCTAAGGGGCGGATTGGGGAACGATGCCCTTTGGGCCAGTCACGGTGACGATCGGTTGTGCGGCAACGGTGGCGATGACATGCTTGACGGGTACGGTGGCGATGACACTTGTCGCGGGGGCAGCGCGATTGGGGGCGGCACCGACGATTTAAGAAGTTGTGAGCATGAAGGCACCTATTCGGAGTGTACCGAAAGCGCTTTCAACGATTGGGCCCCGTAGCCGCAATGATTTAGTACGGAAAGCTCACGCCTAAGTTGACAAACTGACGGGTGTCCAGCTCCGCCTTTAAGGCCATATCTGGCGTCAGCTGCCACGAGGCACCGATGGCCCCCGCACCGCCAGGACGAAACCCCGCTTCACCAAATTGTAGCCCAACCCGTGCTGCGGAATAGAGGGTCCATTTTCGGGTGAGATGAAAATTCCAGCGCGCGCCTACTGCGGGCATAAATGTGAAGTAGTGCCGAATCACCGAAATCCCCGACCATGCCCATTCCGCATAGAGACCCGCTTCGAGGTTGAACGAATCATTCAGGCCCGGCAAAAAGCCTTGGTCTAGTGAGGGGAAGGTGGCCCAAAACGAAAAGCCCAAGGTGTTTTCACTAAAGGTGCCGTAGACGGGGCTGTATCCAAAAGCCCCCGCCAAATCCAAACGGTTCACGCGTTTGAATACGTCTTTGGATTTAATAATGAACGGGTCAGCCTGTGGGGCTGCGGGGCTGTTGTCCTCGGGCACGCCACCTGGTGCATCACTCTCACCTGCGTCTTGGGGGGCAGAACCGGCGGTTTCGCTCACGTTGGTATCTTCTTCCCAAACCTGCGCCTGGCTTGGCAGGGCAAAAACAGTGATTGCGAACCAAAAAATCGCAGCTTTGATGCTCATGGGCGCTCCTAAACCGGGGAAAAAGTCCTCTATTGGTAGACCGGTTATGAACCGATGGGTCAAGGACCCTTGGGGCGTCGCGGTGCGCCCGGGAGCACGGCGGGGTTTTGCATAGGGTTAACCCTTTTAACTCCTTAAAATATTTATGGAAAAATAAGATGGAGACCATTATAATCCAACTAAGGAAGGCCACTATGGATCAAAGCCCAGACTCACCCTGCAATGAAACGTGCACCCTCGACCGTCAAAACGTCTGTGAGGGCTGTTTTCGCACGATTTCTGAAATCATCGGTTGGGGTCGGGCTTCGGCGGCCGAGAAAAGGGCCATTTTGGGCCGTGCGCAAGATCGCCAAAACGAACTGGTTTTGGTGGGTCAATCTGCCTCTTTAAACACACCTTAAAGATCCGAATTCTTTTTTAAACCCACGGTTTGCTCCTCTTTTTAAGATCAGGCTATGCTTTCCGAATGGGAGGTAAAGGATGAGACTTGCGATCCTTTTTTATGGTTTGAGTGTGGTGATGATTGGGGGGATGACCCCAGCCATTGCAAAAACCAAAAGTAGAACCACAGAAAAAGCGGCGCAAGCAAAGACGGCCCCTGCTGACGCTGAAAAAAAATCGAAAAAGAGCGGTTCCAAAAAACAAAAAAACAAAAAGAACAAAGCTTCAAAAGCCAAAACGAAAGCCAAGCCTGACACCAAGTCTGGCACCAAGACTGAAACGCGAGGGTGAAAACCCGATTCTGGGTGAAGATTTACGAATCGGCAGGAGATTTACCGAGACCGGTTATTTTGAAGGGGCCATGGATGAAATATTAATCTACGATCGGGTCCTGGACGACACTGAGATCGCACTGCTTTACAACGGTGCCCTCACTTGGAATGCCGACACCGAGAGCTGGTCGGGGACTTGCTCGGAATAAAAGGCCAAGCCTTGCCAGTGACCTAAACCAACGAATCCTTCAAGTCATTACAGATTTGAAAAAGTGCATCGGGAGAGGTGCATTGTTCTGATTGGTTGAGCGCCTCGTTGGTCGCCTTCGCTTTGTCCCAGGTTCCAACGGAATCACTTTTTTCCGCCAGATCGGTTAAAACATGGCATTTTGGCATGTAGCCCACTTGATACATGGCGAGGTCAATGGGAGCCTCTTCTTTGGCGCCCAACCCCGAGCCAGAAACCTGCATCAAAGGGTTGCGAATGGCCATCTCAATGATCAGTTGTGCTTTTTTGGTGAGCTGCATGCCATGGGCCATGTAACCATCGGTTATAAAGGCGGCCACTTGTTTGGGGTCGTTCAGCCATTGGTATTTTTTGTCGCACGCTGAAAAAGCCTGGGTTAACTCGGACAGAATTTCTTTGCATTGACCGTGAGTCGAATCATTGAAAGAACGTGAAGCCCATGTTTTAAAGTCTTTCAGGTAATAACTGAATTGAAAATAAGCGCCCAGGCATTCAAAGATTTCTGAAATGCTGAATTGGTCTTGGCCCATGTGCGTGGTGAGCATTGACTCGCCAGTAAAGACGGGCACTTCCAAATCGATAAATCGACCGTCCAAAGAAAAGTTGTTGCCCAAGCTTCCCAGTTTGACCCCCAGCATATTGATGGCAATGACATTTTTGATGCTCTGGATGGCGGCAGCGTAGATGCCTTCGATGATTTCATTGAGGTCAGAGGGTTCGATGATGACTTCTGCATCGTGCGGCTTTCTGTGGAGTCCATGCTTAATGGCTGCGAGCAGTTCTGCGAGAGCGATGGCATCTCCTGGGGCGTCGAAACGTGTGCCCATGAGATTGTAAATATATCTGATATTTGAAAACCGGATGAAATCACCACTTTTGACGGTTTGGGAGGTGAACGCATGGTCGAGGTGGCCAGGAACGGTGTCAAACTGGGCGTAAAGTTTTTCAGCCACTTGTTTTGAATAGGGGGTGCCTTCCATGAGAAAAAAATTACTTACTGGGTTGATGAGCTGGGAGGCCTGTTCGCCCAGAAAAATTGAGAAAATGAACTCCCTCAGGGCACCCGACGGGTAAAGCAAACCATTCGAATGCAGAAGGTTGTCCTCGGATGCCCAGGTTTTGACCACCGGGGTGCGCCCAATGCCTTTGTGGTATCGGTTTTTGTAGAAGGCACTTCTTCCAGAGCCAAGTGATGCCTCGAGGTTTGCACCAATGCCTCTTTGCAGATCGCAAAACGCAATCGTTGCAGGAGATGGAAGCTTGGTATCAGACTTGGTGCCACAGAAGTTATGGTACGCAACTTCAATGGGTTGTGAGGCGTCTTCGCTTGATGCCCAGAATTGGGGCGTCAATGAAATTTCGATGGGAACTGTCCAAGGTGCCGTTTTCAGGGGTTACTCCTCTTGGGCCACAATATGTTTGAAGCGATGCCAGCCTTGCCATGGCGCCGGGTCGGATTCGATGACCTGGGTGAACCAATCGAAACATTGCTGATTGACCTTCAGAAGTTGTTCTTTTGAGTCAGATTCCCACTCCGAGGCACCGATGACTTTGTCTACTTTGACGTCGAAGTTGCAGGGGTCTTGGCTTTTAATCCGCATGAGATAAAGTGAGGACCCGAGATTTTGGGCGATTCTCATCCCGCCGGAAGGGGCGTGGATCTTACCTTGAAATAAGGTGGCCGTTTGACGCGACCGTCGAGGAGATGTGCTGTAGTCACCCAGCAAGAACAAACCCTTGCCGCCCTTAAAATTAGCAACCATCTTTTGAGGCAAATCATCGTCGATCAAGTGAAGTTCAATGGCGTCTGGAATGATGCCTTTCTCTTTGAAAATGTCAGAGTATTCATTTTCGGTGTGGGGGATCAGAAAGGGGCGTTCAAAAAGGCTGACGAAGGGCGGAACCGCTCTGTACGGGCCATAGTGCATGGACAAGACGGTAGGTGGTGAATCTTCTGTTTTGATTTCATCGAGGGCGCGTTGACTTGCTTCACTGATGCTCATTTTGGAGTTGAGCCATTTTTTGTCGCGGCCGAACATGTAAAGCATGGAACAGAAAAACTGGTCTTTCATCATGTGCATGAATACATCTTTAGCGAGAAGGGCGCTGTTTTTAGGCAGCCCTTTGGCCAACCCAATGTTTGTCATGAGATCTTTCACGCCAAATGCAAAATCGCCTTTTTTCATGAATTCAGCGAGGTCTCGCTCTTCCCATAGCTTGAAAAAATCGATGACCTTTTCATAGTCGTATTCGTTTTCTCCTGAGGGGTATAAATTTTTAAAGAGTTCGAAGGTTTGCGCAGATCTGGAAAGGCTAAGCATGGGGAGTCCTTATAATTAGGATTAAAAGTCTTTTTGGATGGTACCTTGGAGTTCCTGTTTGATTTTAAACGAAATATTAAAGCTTAAACTGATCCGGTCAAAATCCACCGGGTTGGGGTCCACTTGATGCATGAGCCAGGCAGGAAAAATATACATCATGCCTTGCACAGGGGGGAACGCCACGTCTTGGGTGAATAGATTACGTTCTTTAAGAAGTAAGGTTCGCAATGCCACGGGCTCTCTGGGGTCACGGAACCTGATGCTTCCAAGTGATGGCATTGATTTGAGATAGTAAACACCACTGAAGTCGCAATTAGGGTGGCTGTGATACTCGTTAAAATCACCCTTGCCGTTGATATTGGCCCAGGCATGATCGAGGGTGAGGTCCATCCTGTTGAGGTCCACTTTTAAATCTTGCGCAATGGTCTGCGCTTTGTCTTGCACTGCTGATTTGAAGGTGGCGAACTCAGGTATTGTAAAGAGGTCGGCTTGAACTTTGTGCCCACGAAAAAGAGGTACCGCCGGTGATTTTGGGTGGGCTTTTGCTAAGGCGTAGGTCGACTCAAGCCATTGCTTTCTGTGCTCATCAGACATCTGGAAAGCGTAGACGGGCGTTGGGAAAAAGTCGTATCTTTTTACTGATGAGTTTGCGTTCAAGGGTGCCTCAATATTTCTTCGTGGTTTTTGGATAACAATTAAATAGCGAAATTTTCAGAGTAATAATCGTCAAAAGTAATGTTGGCCCGTTTCTCCTTGAGTTCTATAGTGGTTCTTTTTGACGCAAAAGAGAAGGGATATTTTGAACCAATTGATGTCCAGTATCTCAGCGAACGCAAGGACCTTTTTAGTAAAAAGTTTAATCTGGGTGGCGCCACTATCTGTTTTGGATAAAAGCCTGTCTGGGATAGACTGAAGCCTTTTCTAGAAGGTCGAACGGTCGAGAATTCAGTGTTATACTGGGCATCCTTATAATACTGAATTCGATGGTCTCCCATGTGTTTGAAAAAATAAGGGACATCACCCCGATCAAGTTGTTCTTGCTCACACGGCGTGAACGGGACTTGTGGCATGATGTCTTTCCGTAAGAACAAATCGTATTCGGAAGTGGCCCGCATGAGAACCCTAACTAAAGGAGGGGTCGCGGTGCTATTCAGAGCTGTCTCGAGTTCTTGGACCAGTTCTTGGTGATGTTGTGCGATAGATATGAGCCCATCAGCGAGCCCCAGCGCCAAGTGGCCAAATAACGCGGGTTCTTTGACACCATAAATGAGGGGGAAGAGTCCGTATTGACCATCAAAATCATCTTCAGGATAGGGCAATAAAGATGACTCTTCGATGGCGATGGTATTGGAGAGCACACACTCCACGTCGATCAGCTGTATGCCGCCCCGGTGCAGTTTCGTATTCTCCAGCAAAATATCGGTAATTCCTAAGGCCATAAAATAGGCAATCTGTTTGCCCACATTGAAATAGTAAAGGCTATCCCTGGGGATTTCTTCGATGCCTAGAAAGCCCTCAAACCTTTCAACATGACCGAGATGATCATTTTTTTCCTTTGAAAATCGAAGTCCCATTGCACCTCGTGCGGCAGACTCGCCTAAGGTCCTCGAAAGTAAGGGGAGGAGCGAACTCGATTCTCCCACAAGAAGCTCTTCCCAAAGCAAGTTTCTGTGTTTTTTAAAAAAAGGTTTGCCTTCAATTTCTATTTGATGCGTTTGACGTCCAAAATTATGCACATCACCAAATTGGGCGTCGAGGTCTGTAAGCTTTTTGTCTTTCATGAAAACATAAAATCTAAAAAAATAGCCCTGTTTTGCAGGGCTATTGGTGTTTGAGTGTAAAGTCGCTCACAAGCGGAGGGCTCTGTATCTAGCGGGACTCTCCATGACATGAACCTCTGGAGGGACCGCTGTCATTATTTTCTCCATGGCATGAGCCGCTCGACACGCCACTGCTGCCGCGTCTCGATACGCCTTCTCTGGCTTTTTTGCGTCGCCGGCGCCCACCTTTAGCGAATTCCATCTCTTCTTCGGTGAGATTGACAGGTGGGAACTCGTCATTTTCGACAACCTTACGAAAATCCTCTGCGGAAGAGCATGCTTTAGCAGCTTTTGCATAAAGCCTCACCGTCAGCTGCGCGTCTTCTTGCGAAATATCGACTCCGTCTGCCGCTAATTGCTCGACCTGTTGTTCTGACACTGAATGTGCGTCGTCAATGGTTTTGAACATTTCCCATAGATTCTCGATGTGTCCTTTGTCCATGTTGACCTCCCCTAAATGCCCCCAAACCGACTTTTCGCCGGTTTGGGTTTAGATGTTGCCCCTAAATGGGCCTCTTAAGATGCTTTACCGCTGAACTCAAACAAAGGCTCGTCCACTTCTTCCGAAGAGGGGTTCATCATTGCTTGAATGGCGAGCACCTCGAGGATACTCACCACCGCTGGTGGTTCGGCGATTTCATCTTCTGGCTTGATAACGATGATGTCTGGTTTATCACTCATAACAAACCTCTCTGGTTAACTGACCCCTACGCTTCACCGTGACATGAACCGTTGGATCTTGAACTGGTCTTGGTTTCACCATGGCAGGAACCGTCAGAAACACCGCTGGTGGCTCTCGCGCCTTCCTTTGGCTTCATTTTTTTCCGAGCGCCACCTTTGGCGAGTTCCATTTCGGATTCAGTCAGCTGGATTGGCGGATATTCGTCTTCTTCGAGCACCGCGCGGAATTCTTCCACAGATGAGCATGCTTTTGCGGCTTTAGCGTACAATCGCAGGGCATTTTGTGCATCATCCTTGGAAATATTGACACCATCAGCCGCGACATTTGCAAGCTGGTCGTCAGTTACCACATGGGTGTCGTCTACAGTTTTGAACATTTCCCAGAGATTTTCTACGTGTCCGCTATCCATTTTACTCATTTTTTTCTCCTTAAGTGAGCCGACTTCTGGCCGGTTCAGTAATTCTTATCAACTTAGAGCCCTCAAGTTAAGCAACGTTACAAGTAAGTTGAATAAAAGTTAAATATGCATATGAAACAGAACGTTACAGGTCGACTCGGCGTTCCTGGGCAGGGGGGCTTCATCATTTTAGCCGCCCTGTAGGATGGGCCTTTGCGCTTTGAAGAGCCACAACCATATGGTGCCCGACATTGAATCCATTTTCTGGGCTTGAGCAGCGCATGATTCGTCGATTTTAAGGACCGTGCTCACCGATGATGGCTCCAAACACCAGAACGAAGGCGGTTTAAAGGTGCGCGTTTTAGGGAGGTACCCTTGCCAGTTCAAATGCATCATCGTACGTTTAAACACCGATTTAGAGGTAGATTGAGGTGCCCGACATGGCTCATCGGTTTGAGTATGGAACATTTGAGCGCGTGTGGGACATGTTTAAAACGATGCACCACAAAGATGAAATCCCTGAGCCAGCGTTCACTGTTTTTGCTCTTTTGGGGGTGAGCAGTCCGGCAGATAGGGAAACCGTCATGCGACGCATCGCCTCCATAGCGGTTTGTTGCTCAGGGCCCGAAGAGTTTGAGGCGTATCTGCGGCAAAAAAAACTTCCAGCTCGAGCTGCTTTGTCACTGAAAGATGACATCCCGATCGATTTTAAGTTGCGCTCCATGAGCCACATGAAGATTTCAACCTGGGCGAGTGTTTAGATGGAAGATAAACCATTACTCGTGGCACCGCGAATTGTACCTGAATTTGATGAACTTCAATCTCGGTCTTTAGAGCTGCTCAAGACGGGCTACCCCATCAAAAGCGATGGTGTCTCAATCTCGTCTCAGACCAAATCGAGTTTTTTGTCCGTTCATGACAGGAGTTTACTCGCTTTGGGGGCGGCCCGGCTCAACTCTATTTGGAAGACGAATCAGTCAGGGGCGGGGTCTGGTTTAACTCAGTTCTATTTGTGTTGTTTTAGTCCAAATCATCGAGAGTTCTTTTTCTGTGACACACCAGCTCAAAGGACAGATGGCCATTTGGTTTATAAGGGGTTTTGGAACATTACGGGTGGGAGTGATGAGCCACCACCAACATGGGGAACATTAGAACAGTTTATGAATCAGCCGGCGAAAAACCATGCTGTGTTCGTTGACCCTGCGTTCGAAATAAAAAATGGGCTCACGGCGAGTCACGTCGCTGTAGATAATTACTGGTATTATTATTTTGAAGGTCATTACATTGAATCTGTCCGAGACGTTACCTGAAAAATTAGAGCGTCAATTGAGCGTTGCAGACGTTGAATTTATGCGAGGCCATGGTTCGCAAAAAAAAAGCCATGCCATGCGACAGGGTGAGCCGTGTGTTGTTTTTTCCAAAAAAATATATCGCACCAGTGAAGGTGGGTGCAAAAATGCTGAGGAGTTTTTGCTGTCTTATCGCGTGTATGCCTTGCTCTACGATACTTCTAATGGACAAATAGGGAATGTTGATTTCTCCTATCATTGGGCGAGCTTATGTCCTCATACTGGATTTAGTTTGCCACTGGAACAAGACCCTTCGGTCTCAGAGTCAGAGTCGCTCGGTGTGTTCGTGATGTCTTCAGGGCGCGTTATCCTACGCGGTCAAACTTCAATAGAGATTGGTTCGGGTGAACTTTGTTTGTTTGCCCCCACAATTTGGAAAGAGGCTGTTGGCTTAGAAGCGATCGAGGGCAGCGAGGTTATGTTTGGTGTGGTTTGGCGGCATCCATCGCCTCACCGCTTGTTTTAGGGAATATCAAATCTCATCTCAAAAATGATCTGACTTCTAAAAATACGTGATGTCTTGTTCTATACGGCTCACCGCGACATACTGGACCTATGTTTTCCCAAAGTTTTCAGTGGAGCGATGGTTGCGATGTGAGTTGGTGGCTTTTCGTTATGTTTTTGGCTGTGCTGTATCTTTGGGTCGGATTAGGGGTCGTTCTGGTCTATCACCGGGTGCTCACCCACAAAGCAGCGCAACTCAAAAAGCCTTTGCTCTATTTGTTGGTTTTGGGCGGTTTGCCCGCTGGGGTGCCCATTCAATGGGTGGGCCACCATCGGTTTCACCACGGTGTATCCGATCAGCCACAGGATGGGCACAGTCCGGTGCAGCATGGGTTTTGGCGCGCGCTCACGGGCTGGTATTTGGAAAGGCCTTCCACCGCTTTGGCGATCGTCTACGCCTTTGCGGGCCCAGGCAGGTTGTTGTTTGATGCTTGGTGGCGCCCCAGATCGTCAAAAATACACGACCACTTGGCCGCAGATATTGCCGCCGATCCATTTCTGCGGTGGGTATCGCAACCGCTGCCTTATGCGGGGGGCTTGTTGCTTCTCTTTGGCATGACTTTTGGGCTGGCCGTTGTTGGCTGGGGGCTGACCGGTGCTGCAGCCATGTATGTTTTTTATGTGTTCATGTATTGGGGGGGCGATTTGATCAATGCAGCTGGTCACGGGGAGGGGGCGCGTCACTTTCGCACTAAAGATCACAGTCGCAATCCTGGATGGTTGGCGGTAATTACTTTGGGAGATGGCTTGCACAACAGCCACCATGCTTTCCCCAACAGCATTCGCAATGATTATTGTCGCCACCAGTGGGATGGGGCCTACGGGGCGTGTCGCCTTTTTGAGAAGATGGGTTGGGCCCACCATTTGCGGGTGCCCGCGCCAGAAAAGGTGCAGCAAAAGGTATTGGATGGCATTTCGTTAAAGTCGCCGTTTGCAATTTCCGAGGGGTCTATGGTTTCAAAAATATCACTAGAAATCGTATAGCAGACCTATCCCTTAGATCTTTTTTTCGTTTTGCGACGCAAGAGAATTTCGTTGCGAGCGCGATTGACGTCGTAAAAAAAAGCCCCACTCGCTCCCCTTTTGCGAGTGGGGCACCCCCCCCATAGAAAAGAATTCATTGCTTTGCAGTTGTGGTGCAGAAGCCTTTATGTTTTGTGAACGTGTTTTAAACCCAAAAAAAACGTTACAAAAAAAATATCGCAGATCTGAAAAAAGTGTTGCTTTGATGCGTGAAAAAAAATGTAACTTTTTTTAAAAGCGTTTTTTGTAATGAAATCGGCGCTCCAACCAATTGAGTGCGTCATGGGTGTCAGGATATCTGATGAAATATTTTTCGCGAGTAGGAATGATGCTGTTCGTCATCTGCAGAAAAGAAACGCAAAAAAAACTTAACCCCACCTGCGTTGTAGGAACGGCAGATGGGGCTAAACCCAACATTTTTCTTTTTGGCCAGTAAAGGCCAACCCTTTTCAACTTTTCAGGAGTCTGTTGAAACCCATTAACCAACAGACAATGTGAGTATCGTCACATGTGGATTTGAGTTTCGTGATTTTGTAAAAAAGCGAGATCAGGGGCAATTTTCAGAGAAATCGAGCCTATTTTCACGGTATTTTTCACAGAAAAACAGACGGGCGCGTTGCGAGCATTTAGGGGTTCGCGGTACACTGAGCCTAAGGTGGGTTATGAACAAGGGCGCTACTTTTCTCTTTTTTATCAGCATGTTAGCGGTGAATCCCTCCGTGGCCCAAACCTCGATCCCTGCTGACCCGCCCACGGTCGGTGCTGATAAGCCCGCCCGCATGCTCTTGCTCGATCTGAAAGCCACCCTCATCGAAGAAGAAGTGGCCAATATTGTGACCAATATGGTGAGCTCAGAACTCAACAGGTTCAAAAACCTTGCGCTCATTACCAATACCGATGTGAAACAAATGCTGGCCCTCGAAGCTGAAAAACAAACCCTCGGTTGCGCCGATGACAGCTCTTGTTTGGCCGAAATTGCGGGGGCCATGGGGGCGCGATATGTGGTTTACGGAGATGTGGGCAAGCTGGGGTCGAACATTGTCATCACGCTCAATGTGTTTGACTCGGTCAAAGCAGAATCATCGGGGCGTGCCACTTCTACGGTGAAGGGGCTTGATGCCTTGCCTGAGAAGGTCCCTTCACTGGTACGTGAGGTGGTCGCGCAATTTGCAAAGGTACAAAAAAATGCGGTGGCCCAAACCGCGGCACCCAAAACACCACCGAAAGCGCAAAAAGTAGCCGCCGCAGAACCAACGCCCAAACCGGCACCCGACCAAACAGAGCAAGGGACTCCGTTTCCATGGCTGCGCGTGGGACTTTCTTTGGGATTGGCGGCCGTAGGGGGGGCTGCCGCTGCGCTGTATGGATGGCCGGCTTATGACACCATGGTTACGGCACAGAAAGCCTACGCCCCGGTGCGAGATGAGGACACCCAGGAAGCCGCTGATTTATATGATGCCGCCCAACTGGCCCAAAGCACATACATGGGCGGACCGGTGTTTGCCATGTTTGGGGGTGGCTTGTTGGCTTTGGCAGGTGGTGCTTACGGGTTGTATGTGACTGGCGAAGCGGTGAGCGAGGGGGAATAAAAGGGTGTTATTGGTACGTTGCGCAATGGGTTTGTTGGTGGCGGGGCTGCTCTCAGGATGCCCTGATAACTTGGGAGACCGACCTTCACCACCGCCATTCAG
>MDTD01004642.1_pt1 | contig 17484 bp, 30 predicted proteins | sample 811221 | NCBI WGS metagenome assembly MDTD01 (sample SAMN05326646, study PRJNA326480) | marine metagenome | isolation source: seawater | place: Pacific Ocean: South West | collected 2011 | reverse complement strand
TATCATATAGTAAGAGGAGCATTAGATACTTCAGGTGTTAATGAGAGAACACAAAGAAGATCGAAATATGGAGCAAAAAAACCAAAAAAATAATAGATATTAACTAATGAGAAAGAGAAGAGCTAAAAAAAGAATATTATTACCAGATCCTAGGTTTGGAAGTAGTGTAGTTACTAGATTTGTTAATAATCTAATGTTTGATGGAAAGAAGAATACTGCATTTAAAGTTTTTTATAGTGCTTTAGATACAGTGGAACAAAAGATAAATGAAGAAGAATCTTTAGCTGTTTTTGAAAAAGCTTTAGATAATGTAATGCCACATGTAGAAGTAAGAAGTAGAAGGATTGGAGGAGCTACATTTCAGATTCCTCATCCAGTAAGAGAGGATAGAAGAGTTTCTCTAGCAATGAAATGGATTATTGGTGCTGCCAGAAAAAGAAATGAAAAAACAATGGAAGCTAAGCTCTCTAGTGAATTGATAGCTGCGTATAAGGAGGAAGGTGCTGCGTATAAAAAGAAACAAGATACTCATAGAATGGCAGAGGCAAATAAAGCATTCTCACACTTTAGATTTTAATTAATTAATATGGCAAGAGATTTAACATATACTAGAAATATTGGGATTGCAGCTCATATTGATGCTGGAAAGACAACAACTACAGAAAGAATATTATATTATGGTGGAGTTTCTCATAAAATTGGCGAAGTGCATGATGGGGCAGCAACAATGGACTGGATGGAACAAGAGCAGGAAAGAGGGATTACCATTACTTCAGCAGCAACTACCTTAAATTGGCCTTACAGAGGTACTGATTATCATGTTAATATTATAGATACTCCAGGGCACGTTGACTTTACAGTTGAAGTAAACAGATCTCTTAGAGTATTAGATGGTTTAGTTTTTTTATTTTCAGCTGTTGATGGAGTTGAACCACAATCAGAAACAAATTGGAGATTAGCTGACAATTATAATGTTCCTAGGATAGGTTTTGTTAATAAGATGGATAGACAAGGAGCTGATTTTTTAAATGTATGTAAACAAGTGAAAGAATTATTAGGCTCACACGCTTTACCTCTACAAATACCTATTGGGGCAGAACATGATTTTAAAGGAGTAGTTGATTTAATTAATTTTAAAGGTATTGTATGGAATGAAGATGATCAAGGAATGACATTCAAGGAAGTAGAGATCCCTGCAGAAATTATTGATGAAGCTAGAGAGTATAGAGCTCAATTATTAGAAGCTGTAGCTGAGTTTGATGAATCTTTAATGGAAAAATATTTTGAAGATGAAGAATCATTAACTGAGCGAGAGATATTAAAAGCTTTAAGAGAGGCTACGATAACAGGTAAAGTTGTGCCTATGATGTGTGGTTCTGCCTTTAAGAATAAAGGGGTGCAGGCAATGCTTGATATGGTAATGGAGATCTTACCTTCTCCTCTTGACGTAGAAGCTATTATAGGTACTAATCCTGATACAGAGGCTGAAGAGAGCCGAAAACCTTCAGCAGAGGCTCCATTTGCCTCTTTAGCATTTAAAATTGCAACAGATCCTTATGTTGGACGATTATGCTTTACAAGAGCTTATTCAGGAGTCTTAGAACAAGGATCCTTTGTGTTGAATACTAGAACTGGAAACAAAGAGAGAATTTCTAGGATTTACCAGATGCATTCAAATAAACAAAATCAAATTGACACTTTACAAGCTGGTGATATCGCTGCATTAGTAGGATTTAAGGATATTAGAACAGGAGATACTTTATGTGCATTAAATGCTCCTATTGTTCTTGAATCTATGGATTTTCCAGATCCAGTGATAGGTATTGCGATTGAACCTAAGACTCAAAAAGATTTGGATAAATTGGGTGTTGCTTTAGGTAAATTATCAGAAGAAGATCCGACATTTACTGTAAAGACAGATGAAGATTCTGGACAGACAATTATTTCAGGTATGGGAGAGTTACATCTTGATATTATTATTGATAGATTAAAGAGAGAATTTGGAGTTGAATGTAATCAAGGAGCTCCACAGGTAGCATATAAAGAATCTATTACAACTTCTATTACACATAGAGAAGTATATAAGAAACAATCTGGTGGTCGCGGTAAATTTGCAGATATTCAGTTTGAATTATCTCCTATTGATGCTGATTTTGAAGAAGAAGGATTACAATTTATTAATGAAATAAAAGGAGGAAATATTCCAAAAGAATTTATACCTTCTGTAGAAAAAGGGTTTAAGATGGCTATGGCCAATGGTGTACTTGCTGGTTTTCCTATAAATTCTATGAAAGTTAGATTGTATGATGGATCTTTCCATGATGTAGATTCTGATCAATTATCATTTGAACTTTGTGCACAGATAGCATTCAAAGAATCAGCTAAGCAAGCAAACCCAAAGATTCTTGAGCCTATTATGAAATTAACTGTTATTACACCAGAGGAAAATATGGGGGATGTTATAGGAGATTTAAATAGAAGAAGAGGTCAAGTAGAAGGTATGGATGATAAAGGAGGAGCAAAGGTTGTTAATGCAAAAGTACCATTATCAGAGATGTTTGGATATATTACAGATTTAAGAACAATTACTTCTGGGAGAGCAACTTCAACAATGGAATTCTTTTCTTTTGTAGAAGCTCCAAAGAATATATCGGATGAAGTTATTAAAAAAATTAAGGGAGAATAAAATAGTCTAAAGTTATATGGCACAAAAAGTTAGAATAAAATTAAAGTCTTTTGATCATACATTAGTAGATCAATCAGCGGAAAAGATTGTTAAGACAGTTAAGAATTCTGGTGCGATTGTTACAGGACCTATTCCTCTTCCAACACATAAGCGGATTTATACAGTTCTTAGATCTCCTCATGTGAATAAACAATCTAGAGAACAATTTCAATTAGCAAATCATAAGAGATTAATGGATATTTATAGCTCTTCTTCTAAGACAATTGATGCATTAATGAAATTAGAGTTACCAAGTGGAGTTCATGTTGAAATAAAAGTAATTTAAAAAGAAAAAAATGCCAGGGTTAATAGGTAAAAAAATAGGAATGACATCAATATTTTCTGAGGAAGGTAAAAATATTCCATGTACAATATTAGAAGCAGGACCTTGTAAGGTAACACAAATAAAGACTATGGAGAAGGATGGTTATGATGCTATACAATTGGGATATTCAGAAAAAAGTGAAAAAAATGTTACTAAAGCATTGAAAGGTCATTTTAAGAAAGCGAATGTTTCTCCTTTAAGTAAATTAGTTGAGTTTACTAGTGATAATGAAATTACTTTAGGGGAAGAAATAAATGTAGGTATATTTGAAGAAGGGGATTATGTTACTGTTTCTGGAACATCTAAAGGAAAAGGATTTCAAGGTGTTGTTAAGCGACATAATTTTAGAGGAGTGGGAGATGCTACGCATGGCCAACATAATAGAATGCGTGCTCCAGGGTCTATTGGGGCAGCTTCTTATCCAGCTCGAGTCTTTAAAGGAATGAGAATGGCTGGTCAGATGGGTAATACTTCAGTTAAAGTAGAAAATTTAGAAATAGTAAAAGTTTTAATAGACAAGAATATTTTAGTAGTTAAAGGATCTGTACCAGGTGCTAAGAACTCATATATAACAATAGAGAAATAATGAAGTTATCTGTACATAATATAAGTGGTAAAGAAACCAAAAGGAAGGTAGATTTAAATGATGATATATTTGGAATTGAACCAAATAATCATGCCCTTTATTTGGATGTAAAACAATATTTAGCAGCACAAAGATCAGGAACACACAAATCTAAGGAAAGATCTGATGTTAAAGGGAGTCGAAGAAAGTTGAGAAAACAGAAAGGTAGTGGAGCTGCAAGGGTAGGAGATATTAAAAACCCAATATTTAGAGGAGGAGGAAGAGTTTTTGGTCCAAGACCAAGGAAGTATGGATTTAAATTAAATAAAAAGGTAAAAAGATTAGCACGTAAATCAGCATTGTCATATATGGCTAAGGATAATAATATTATTGTTTTAGAAGATTTTAATTTTGATATACCTAAAACTAGCTCATATACAGAGATATTAAGTAATTTTAATTTATTAGATGAAAAAACAGTTTTGATTCTTTCTGAACCAAAGAATAATGTATTCCTATCATCTAGGAATCTTAAAAAAGCAAGAGTAATATTAGCATCAGAATTAAATACTTATGATGTTATGAATAGTAATAAATTGATGATTATAGAGTCTTCAATTAAAGAATTAGAAAAGAATTTTTAATATTATAGGAAGATGAGTATTATACGAAAGCCAATTATAACAGAAAAGATGACAGATCAGAGTGAAACATATAATCGTTTTGCTTTTGTTGTTGATAGAAAAGCAAATAAAATTCAGATTAAAAAAGCTGTTGAAGAAATGTATGATGTTTCAGTTAACTCTGTTCGCACTATGATATGTATAGGTAAGAAAAGAACTAGGGGAACAAAATCTGGAATGATAATAGGAAGAACATCGACTTATAAGAAAGCTATTGTAACTTTAAGTGAGGGTGATTCAATTGATTTTTATAGTAATATATAATAATGAATAATGGCATTAAGAAAGTTTAAACCAACGACTCCAGGACAAAGGCATAAAGTAGCAATTACTTTTGATACAATTACTACATCTAAGCCAGAAAAATCTTTATTATTAAAAAAGAAAAGATCAGGAGGTCGGAACGACACAGGAAAGATGACCATTGAAAATATAGGAGGAGGTCATAAGAAAAGATACAGAGTTATTGATTTTAAAAGGAATAAATTTGGAATTCCTGCAAAGGTTGCTAGTATTGAATACGATCCTAATAGAACAGCTAATATTGCTTTATTACATTATACTGATGGAGAGAAAAGATATATTATTGCTCCTGAAGGATTAACAGTAGGACTAGAGGTTATTTCAGGAGTGAAGTCTCCTATTAATATTGGTAATACATTACCTTTGAGTGAATTACCTTTAGGAACACTTATTCATAATATTGAATTAAGACCAGGTCAAGGAGGTATCTTAGTAAGAAGTGCAGGATCTTTTGCTCAATTAATGGCAAGAGATGGAAAATATGCTACTATTAAGTTAGCATCAGGAGAGATTCGAAGGGTTTTAGTTAGTTGTTTAGCTACTATTGGTAGTGTTTCAAATTCTCAACATCAATTACAAGTATCAGGAAAGGCAGGAAGAAGCAGATGGAAAGGAAGAAGGCCAAATGTTAGAGCAACTGTTAAAAATCCAGTTGACCACCCTATGGGAGGAGGAGAAGGTAAGCATTCAGGAGGGTTGCCAAGAAATAAAAATGGAGTACCTGCTAAAGGATTTAAAACAAGAAATAAAAAGAAAGCTTCCAGTAAGTATATAATTGAAAGAAGAAAAAAGAGATAATTTATGGCTAGATCATTAAAAAAAGGACCATTTATTCATTATAAGTTGCAAAAAAAGATTGATGCAATGAATGAGTCAGGTAAAAATTCAGTAATTAAGACTTGGTCTAGAGCATCTATGATATCTCCAGATTTTGTTGGTAAGACTTTTGCTGTACATAATGGTAAACAATTTATTCCTGTTTTTATTACTGAAAATATGGTGGGGCATAAATTAGGAGAATTTTCCCCTACTAGAACTTATAGAGGGCATGGAGCTAATCGTAAAAAATAATTAAATGGGATCTAGAAAAAGAATAAAAGCAGAAGAGATGAAGAAAGCTAGGAAAGATGTAGCTTTTGCAAAGTTAAATAATTGCCCTACTTCTCCTAGGAAGATGAGACTGATAGCAGATCTTATTAGGGGTATGGATGCGGAAAAAGCATTAGCTGAGTTAAAGTTAAATCCTAAGGAAGCTTCTACAAGGATGGAGAAGTTATTGTTGTCTGCTTTAGCAAATTGGGAATCTAAAAATGAAGGAAAGAGAATGGATCAAGAAGATCTTTATGTTTCAGAGGTAAAAGTTGATAGTGGGAGAATGTTAAAAAGAATTCAACCAGCTCCACAAGGTAGAGCTCATAGAATTCGTAAAAGATCTAATCACGTTACTTTAGTGGTAGATAGTCGAAAAAATGATAAAAAATAATTATGGGACAAAAAACAAACCCTATAGGAAATAGATTAGGCCTTATTAGAGGATGGGATTCTAACTGGTATGGTGGTAATGATTTTGGCAATAAATTAGCAGAAGATGCTAAGATTAGAGAGTATCTTAAAGTTAGACTTTCTAAGGCTAGTGTATCTAGAATAGCTATTGAAAGAACTTTGAAGTTAGTTACAATTACTATTCATACTGCTCGTCCAGGTATTATTATTGGGAAAGGAGGACAAGAAGTGGAGACCTTAAAACAAGAAATAAGTAAGATTACAGCAAAGGATATTCAGATTAATATTTTTGAGATAAAACGACCTGAGTTAGAAGCTAATTTGGTTGCTGAAAGTATAGCAAGACAAGTTGAAGGGAGAGTTTCTTATAAGAGAGCAATTAAAATGGCAATAGCTTCTACGATGAGAATGGGGGCAGAGGGTATTAAGATTCAAATCTCTGGAAGATTAAATGGAGCTGAAATGGCTAGATCTGAGATGTTTAAAGATGGCAGAACACCATTACATACTTTTAGGGCTGATATTGATTATGCGCTTGGAGAAGCGTTAACTCAGTATGGATTGATAGGTATAAAAGTTTGGATATGTAGAGGTGAAGTTTATGGTAAACGTGATCTGATGTACCATTTTAAAAGTCCTAAAAAGAAATCAGGAGGAGGAAATCAGCCAAAAGGTAGAAGATAATAAATTATAGATAGAGAAAAAGAGTTGAATAATGTTACAGCCGAAGAAAACAAAATTTAGAAAGATGCAGAAGGGAAAGATGAAGGGGAATGCTCAAAGAGGTCATTCTTTATCTTTTGGATCTTATGGTATTAAAGCCCTTGAAGAATGTTGGATGACTGCGCGTCAGATAGAAGCTGCCCGTATAGCAGTTACTCGACATATGAAAAGGCAAGGTCAAGTGTGGATTAGAGTATTTCCAGATAAACCTGTTACAAAAAAACCTGCTGAAGTAAGAATGGGTAAAGGTAAAGGTGCTCCAGAGTATTGGGTGGCTACTATTAATCCGGGGAGAATGTTGTTTGAAGTTGATGGAGTTGATTTAGTTCTTGCAAAGGAAGCTTTGCGATTAGCTGCACAGAAACTTCCAATAAAAACAAAATTTATAATAAGAAGGGATTTACAAAATTAGATATAAAATGAAAGCACAAGTATTAACAGATATGCCTGAGAATGAATTGAGAGACCTTCTGATTTCTGAGAGAGAGAAATTAGAAAGAATGAAAATGAGTCATTCAGTTTCTCCATTAGAGAATCCTTTACAGATAAAATTTAAAAGAAGAATGATTGCTAGATTATTGACTGAAATTTCGAAAAGAAGCAAATTACAAACTAAATAAGATGGAAAGAAATTTAAGAAAAGAAAGAATAGGTGTTGTTACAAGTAATAAAATGGAGAAGTCTATTGTTGTTGCTATTGAAAGAAGAGTGAAACATGCTCTTTACGGCAAATTTGTTAAGAAAACTTCTAAGTTTATTGCTCATGATCAAGACAATACTTGTAATGAAGGAGATATAGTTAAAATTATGGAAACTCGACCACTAAGTAAGAATAAAAATTGGAGGTTAGTAGAGGTAATAGAAAGAGCTAAATAACATGATACAACAAGAATCAAGATTAAAAGTAGCTGATAATAGCGGAGCTAAAGAAATACTTTGTATTAGAGTTTTAGGAGGAACAAGAAAACGATATGCAAGTTTAGGTGATAAGATTGTAGGTACAGTTAAACAGGCTTTACCTTCAGGTAACTTAAAGAAAGGACAGGTTGTAAAAGCTGTTGTAGTACGAGCAAAGAAAGAGATAAGAAGGTCTGATGGATCATATATTAGATTTGGAGATAATGCGTGTGTTATTATTGATGAGAATGGACAAATGAAGGGGACTCGTGTTTTTGGTCCTGTCGCAAGAGAATTACGTGATAATGATTTTATGAAGGTTGTTTCGTTAGCTCCAGAAGTATTATAAAATTGAAGAAAAATGATGAAAATTAATATTAAGAAAAATGATATTGTTTTAGTTACCACTGGCAACTCTAAGGGCAAACAAGGAAAGGTTGTTAAAGTGTTTCCTAAAGAGAATAGAGCAATGGTAGAAGGTGTAAATATGATTTCAAAGCATACAAAACCAAATGCTGCAAATCCTCAAGGAGGGATTATAAAACAAGAATCAAAGATTCATATTTCTAATTTAATGCTTATAGATCCTGCTTCAGGAGAACCAACTAGAGTAGGAAGAAGAAGGGATGAGGAGTCCGGAAAGTTAGTTAGGTATTGTAAAAAAACAGGAGAATTAATAAAATAATGGAATATATACCAAGATTAAAAAAGAAGTATCAAGATGAGGTAATCAATAGCCTTAGGGGTAATTATAAATCAATTATGCAAGTTCCAAAATTGGTTAAGATTTGTCTTAATCAGGGTATAGGTAGTGCGGCTTCTGATAAAAAACAAATAGAGGCTGCTCAGCATGAAATGAGTATTATTACGGGTCAAAAGGCTGTTTTAACAAAATCAAAGAAAGATATTTCTAATTTTAAATTAAGAAAAGGGATGCCTGTTGGAGTCATGGTTACTTTAAGAGGAGATAAGATGTATGAGTTTTTAGATCGACTTATTACTTCGACCATTCCTAGGATACGTGATTTTAATGGAATTTCTGAAAAAGGTTTTGATGGACAAGGAAACTATACTCTTGGTATTAAAGAGCAAATTGCATTCTCTGAAATTAGTATTGATAAAATTAATAAGGTTACAGGAATGGATATAACATTTGTAACTAGTGCCATTTCTGATAATGAGGCGTTAGATTTATTAAAAGAATTAGGAGTTCCGTTTAAAACTAATAATCGTGTAGAACAGTTAAGAGAGGAAGAAATTAATAAAAGAAAAGAAGCAGAAAAGAAAGAGGCTGAAGAAAAAGCAAAACAGGAGAATTTAGAGACTACTTCTGTTAATGAGGATGTTTCATCAGAGGATGTTTCATCAGAGGATGTTTCATCAGAGGATGCTTCATCAGAGGATGTTTCATCAGAGGATGCTTCATCAGAGGATAATAACTTAGAAAATAAAGAATAAATATATGGCAAAAGAATCTATGAAAGCTCGTGAAGTTAAAAGAGCAAAATGTGTTGCAAAATATGCTGAGAAGAGAGCTGCTTTGAAAGCTGCAGGTGATTATGAAGGATTACAAAAATTACCTAAAAATGCTTCTCCAGTTAGAATGCATAATAGATGTAAGATTACAGGAAGGCCAAAAGGATATATGAGACAATTTGGTATTTCAAGAGTTATGTTTAGACAGATGGCTAATTTTGGTTTAATTCCTGGAGTAAAAAAAGCAAGTTGGTAATTTAAAAAAATAATAGACAAATGTTTACAGATCCAATAGCAGATTATTTAACTAGAATTAGGAATGCTCAAATGGCAGGAATAAAGGTTGTGGATATCCCTGCTTCTAATATGAAGAAAGCTATTACGCAGATTTTATATGACAAGGGTTATATCTTAAGTTTTAAATTTGAAGATACAAAGAATAATCAGGGAAATATAAAATTAGCTTTAAAATATAATAGTAAAACAAATCTTCCTGCAATTAAGAATTTAACACGAATCAGTAAACCAGGTTTAAGAAAATATGCTGACTCTAAAACATTACCAAGAGTTATAAATGGTTTAGGTATTGCTATTCTTTCTACTTCAAAGGGTGTGATTACTGATAAAGAAGCAAGAGATCTTAATGTTGGAGGTGAAGTGATCTGTCATATTTATTAAATTATAAAAGAATTAGGGAAAATGTCAAGAATTGGAAATAGTGAAATAATAATACCTGAAGGAGTGACGGTAACTCATGAGAATAGTATGATTATTGTAAAAGGAACTTTAGGAGAACTTTCACAAGATATAGATAAAATGATTAGTGTTAATATAGAAGATAATATTATTAGATTTTCTAGAAATGACGAAGATAAGGATAGTAGATCAAAACATGGTTTATATCGATCTTTAATTTCGAATATGATTGAGGGTGTCTCTAAAGGGCATACTAAGAAATTAGAACTAAGAGGAGTAGGATATAGAGCAACAACTCAGGGTAATGTTTTAGATATATCTGTAGGATATTCACATAATATTGTATTTGATATTGCTCCAGAGCTTAAAGTAACTGCTGAAACTGAAAAAGGTCAGGCACCGATAATAACTATTACAGGTTGTGATAAGCAATTAGTTGGAGCTTTTGCAGCAAGAATAAGATCAGAAAGAAAACCTGAGCCTTATAAAGGTAAAGGGATCAGATATGTTGATGAATATGTTAGAAAGAAGGCTGGAAAAACGGCAGCGAGCTAATTAAATTATTAGAATAATGATAACAAAATCAAAAAAAGAATTAAGACGTAAAAAACGATATTCTATTAGAAAGAAAATTTCAGGGACAAGTGAATGTCCAAGATTTGCTATATATAGATCAAATAAAGAGATTTATGCTCAACTGATTAATGATATGGAAGGAACTACATTAACATCTGCCTCATCAAGAGATAAATCTTTAAAAAAGAATAAGAATAAGGTAGATCAAGCAATAGAAGTAGGTAAATTAATAGCTGTAAATGCACAAAAAATTGGAATTCAATCTGTTGTGTTTGACAGGGGAGGGTTCTTGTATCATGGGAGAATTAAAGCGTTGGCAGAATCAGCCCGTGAAGCAGGATTAAAATTTTAAATATTAGATATGTTAAGATTAGCACAAGATAAAAGAGTCAAGATTTCTGCTGATATTGAGCTGAAAGATAGGCTAGTTGGCGTTCAAAGAGTTGTAAAAGTAACAAAAGGGGGTAGAGCATTTGGCTTCTCTGCTATCGTAGTAGTAGGTGATGAAAAGAATGTTGTTGGTTTAGGTTTAGGTAAATCAAAAGATGTTTCTACTGCTATTCAGAAAGCAATTGATTCAGCTAAAAAGAACTTGGTGAGAGTTCCTGTGTATAAAGGTACGATTCCTCATGAACAGACTGCTAAATTTAGTGGTTCTCAGGTATTAATAAAGCCTGCATCACATGGTACTGGAGTCAAAGCAGGAGGAGCAATGAGAGCAGTTCTTGAAAGTGCAGGCGTTAAAGATGTTTTAGCTAAGTCTAAAGGATCATCAAATCCACATAACTTAGTAAAGGCAACTCTAAAAGCTTTATTAGAATTGAGAGACCCTATGACGGTTGCAGCGCAAAGAGGTATAACAATGGAAAAGGTTTTTAATGGATAAGTTTGTTATGAATACAATAAAATTAAAGCAAGTTAGAAGTAGAATAGGAAGGCCTAAAGATCAAAAAAGAACTTTGGATGCATTAGGTCTAAAAAAGATAAACTCTGTTGTGGAACATAAATCAACACCTCAGATTTTAGGAATGATAAATAAGGTAAAACATTTAATAACTGTAATCGAAGAATAAGATATGAAATTACATGATTTAAAACCTGCAGAAGGATCGATAAAAGATAGAAAGAGAGTAGGAAGAGGAGAAGGTTCTAAAAGAGGAGGTACCTCTACTAGGGGACATAAAGGAGCCAAATCACGTTCTGGATATTCAAGAAAAATTGGTTTTGAGGGAGGTCAACAGCCTTTACAGAGAAGAGTGCCAAAATTTGGTTTTACAAATCCAAATAGAAAAGAATATAATGGTGTGAATTTAGACACATTACAGGATTTATTTGATAAGAAGAAGATAGGTAAAACAGTGACAAAGAAAGAATTAATGGATAATGGTTTGGTGCAGAAAAAAGACCTTGTTAAGATATTAGGTAGAGGATCATTAACGGCTCAACTAGATATTACAGTAGATGCATTTTCTGTTAGTGCTAAAAATGCAATTGAGAAAGTGGGAGGTTCTGCAAAAGTGATATAAAAAGGAATATGAAGAAGTTAATAGAAACAATAAGAAATATTTGGAGTATTGAAGATTTGAGGAATCGAATCTTAGTTACTTTGGGTATTTTAGCTATTTATAGATTTGGTTCTTTTGTTGTAATTCCAGGTGTAGATCCATCACAACTTGCTGCTTTACAAGATCAAACTTCTGATGGTCTTCTGGGTTTACTTAATCTATTTACTGGAGGAGCCTTCTCACAAGCTTCTATTTTTGCTTTGGGAATTATGCCTTATATATCGGCCTCTATTGTAGTTCAATTATTAGGAATGGCTATTCCTTATTTTCAAAAACTTCAGAAAGAGGGTGAAAGTGGAAGAAGAAAGATTAATAATATTACTCGATATTTAACTATATTAATTACCGGGGGTCAAGCTCCAGGTTATATCGCAAATTTGAAAGCAACATTACCTGAAACAGCTTTTTTATTGTCACCCGGCACATTTTGGATGTCTTCAATTATTATTCTGGTTACAGGAACAATGTTTGTTATGTGGTTAGGTGAGAAAATCACAGACAGAGGTATAGGTAATGGTATTTCACTTCTCATTATGATAGGTATTATTGCTAGTTTACCACAATCATTAATGCAAGAATTTGTTTCTGCATTAGGTAGTGCTGGTGGAGGTATGGTTCTGTTCTTAGTCGAGATGCTTGCACTTTTAGTCGTAATTACAGTTTCTATTTTATTAGTACAAGGGACAAGGCGAATTCCTGTACAGTATGCGAAACGAGTAATTGGAAATAAACAATATGGAGGAGTTAGACAATTTATTCCATTAAGAGTAAATGCAGCTGGTGTTATGCCTATTATTTTTGCCCAAGCAATAATGTTTGTGCCTATTACAATTGTTGGTTTTTCTGACAATGAGAGTTTACAAGGTTTAGCCAGAGTCTTAACTGATTTTGGAGGTTTTTGGTATAATTTACTTTTTTTCATAATGATTGTTATGTTTACTTATTTTTATACAGCAATGACGGTTAATCCTAATCAAATGGCTGATGACATGAAGAAAAATGGAGGTTTTATACCAGGAGTTAAGCCAGGAAGAGCAACTGCAGAATATTTAGATTCTATAATGTCTAGAATCACATTGCCAGGTTCTTTGTTTTTAGGTTTAGTCGCAATATTACCAGCATTTGCTATGGCAGGAGGAGTTAATATACAGTTTGCTCAATTTTATGGAGGAACGTCATTATTAATTTTGGTAGGAGTAATTTTAGATACATTACAACAGATTGAGAGTCATTTATTGATGCGTCATTATGATGGATTAATGGATTCAGGTAAAATAAAGGGGAAGTCTTCAGGAAGAATAATGTAATAACATGATTCACTATAAGACAGAAGAGGAAATAAGTTTAATAAGAAAAAGTTCTTTACTTGTTGCTAAGACCCATGCTGAGATAGCAGGGATGATAGAGCCAGGAATAACTACTTTAGAGATAGATAAAGTAGCAGAAGAATTTATACGAGATAATGGAGGAGTTCCAGCTTTTAAGGGTTATCAAGGATTCCCAAACACATTATGTGTTTCGCCTAATGAGCAGGTTGTACATGGGATACCTAATAATAAACCTCTTAAAGATGGAGATATATTATCAGTGGATTGTGGTGTTGTAATGAATGGATTTTATGGAGATTCTGCCTTTACTTATGAAGTTGGATTAGTAGATCTTGAAATAAAAAAATTATTAAAGGTGACAAAAGAATCTTTATATAAAGGAGTTGAGCAAGCAATATCTGGTAATACTATAGGAGATATTGGTTATGCAATACAAAGTTATGCAGAAAGTTTTGGCTATACTGTAGTTCGAGAATTGGTTGGTCATGGGATAGGTAGAAAATTACATGAGTCTCCAGAAGTGCCTAATTATGGCTTTCAAGATCATGGAGAAAGGCTAAATGAAGGATTGGTTATTGCAGTTGAACCTATGATTAATATGGGTAATAAAGAGATTATGCAACATAATGATGGATGGACAATAACAACACTTGATAAAAAACCATCTGCACATTTTGAACACACTTTAGTTGTTCGAAAAGGAAAAGCAGAAATTTTATCGAGTTTTAAGGATATAGAAAAAAAGATAAATGGCTAAACAAGCTAATATAGAATTAGACGGGACAATTACGCAAGCATTGTCAAATGCTATGTTCCGTGTTGAATTAGAAAATGGGCATGAAGTTACTGCACATATTTCTGGTAAGATGAGAAAATTTTATATTAAATTGCTTCCAGGAGATAAAGTGAAATTAGAAATGTCTCCGTATGATTTGACAAAAGGTAGAATAACATATAGATATTAATAAATATAAAGAAATGAAAGTTAGAGCATCAGTAAAGAAAAGAAGTGAAGACTGTAAGATTGTAAAGAGAAAGGGAAGAGTTTATGTAATAAACAAAAAGAATCCTAGGTATAAACAAAGACAAGGTTAAAAATGGCAAGAATTCAAGGTATTGATTTACCAAAAAACAAAAGAGGAGTTATAGGCTTAACTTATATTTATGGTGTAGGCCCTTCTATAGCAAGATCTATTTTGAAAGAAGCAAATATATTAGAAGATATCAAGGTTCAAGATTGGACAGATGAACAAGCGAATACAATTAGATCAATTATAAGTGATAAGTATACTGTAGAGGGAGAATTACGAGCAGATACTAAGATGAATATTAAAAGATTAATGGATATAGGATGTTATCGAGGGATTAGACATAGAATGGGATTGCCTTTAAGAGGTCAGAAAACTAAGAATAATGCAAGGACAAGGAAAGGAAGAAGGAAAACAGTTGCTAATAAAAAGAAATAATTATGGCTAAAACAACAAAAAAGAATGTAGTAAAGGTAGATCCTGAAGGGCAAGCTCATATTCAGGCAACTTTTAATAATATTATTATTTCTTTAACAAATAATAATGGACAAGTTATAGCATGGTCTTCAGCAGGGAAAATGGGATTTAAAGGTTCAAAAAAGAATACCCCTTATGCTGCTCAAATGGCTGCTGAAGATTGCTCAAGGGTTGCTCTTGATAAAGGGTTAAAGAGAGTTAAGGTGTTTGTAAAAGGTCCAGGTCAGGGTAGAGAATCTGCAATTCGAACAATTCATAATACAGGTATTATGGTAACTGAAATTATAGATGTTACTCCTTTGCCACATAATGGATGTCGTCCACCAAAGAAAAGAAGAGTTTAGTTAAATTAAATTAAGAATACAGTATGGCAAGATATACAGGTCCAAAATCAAGAATAGCTAGAAAATTTTCAGAGCCAATTTTCGGCCCTGATAAGGCTTTAGCTAAAAAAGCTTATCCTCCAGGTCAACATGGAGCGCAGAAGAGAAGAGGAAAACAGTCTGAATATGGAATTCAACTAATGGAGAAGCAGAAAGCAAAATTTACTTATGGTATTTTAGAGAAGCAATTTTCTAATCTTTTTAAAGAAGCTCTTAGGAGAAAAGGAGTTACAGGAGAGAATCTTTTGCAAATGTGTGAGATGCGTTTAGATAATGTAGTTTATAGACTAGGTATTGCTCCTACTAGAAGAGCTGCTCGTCAGTTAGTTACACATAAACACATTGATGTAAATGGTAATAATTGTAATATCCCTTCTTATGCATTAAAAGTTGGAGATCAAGTATCAGTGCGTGAACGATCAAAATCATTAGAAGCTATTTCTGATTCTTTAGCTACTAATGAAAATCAGATGGAGTGGTTAGAATTTAATGTAGAAACAAAATTAGGAAAAGTAACTGCTATTCCTGAGAGAATACAGATACCAGAAAATATTAAAGAGCAGTTAATAGTAGAATTATATTCTAAATAAATTAATTAAAATAAAAATAATATGTCAATTTTAGATTTTCAGAAACCCGATGAGGTAATAATGCTAGATGAGGAGCTTAATAAAGGAATTTTTGAATTCCGACCTTTAGAGCCAGGATATGGTTTGACAGTAGGAAATGCTTTAAGAAGAGTATTACTTTCTTCGCTTGAAGGATATGCTATTACATCAATTAAGATTAAAGGAGTAGATCATGAATTTTCTACTCTTAAAGGGGTTGTACAAGATGTTACAGAAATTATATTAAATTTAAAACAAGTTAGATTTAAACAGCAAATAGAATCAGTTGAAGAAGAGAAAGCTCTTTTAACAGTATCAAAATCTGATAAGATAACTGCCGCTGATATAGCAAGTAGTCTTTCTAATTTTCAAGTATTAAATCCCGAGCAACTTATCTGTGAATTAAATAATAAAGTTAACTTTGAGATGGAATTCACTATTTCTAAAGGAAGAGGGTATGTGCCAGCTGAAGAAAATCATGATGATAGTAACGCAGTTGGAACGATAGCTATTGATTCTATATTTACTCCCATCAAGAATGTAAGTTATAATATTGAAGATTACAGGGTAGGACAAAAAACAGATTTTGAGAAATTAAATATTCATATTCAGACAGATGGATCCATTGAGCCCAAAAAAGCTCTTACCGAAGCTTCTAAAATTTTGATACAGCATTTTATGCTATTTTCTGATGAAAAAATTAATTTAGAGGAGGATGTTATTGAAGATTTTGATGAGGATACTTTACATATGAGACAATTGTTAAAAACGGAGCTTACTGAGTTTGGTTTGTCAGTACGAGCATTAAATTGTTTGAAAACAGCTGAGGTATTTACATTAGGAGAATTAGTTTCTTTTAAAAAGTCAGATATGTTGAAGTTTAGGAATTTCGGAAAGAAATCTCTTTCAGAATTAGAAGAGTTGATTGAAGAGAAAGGATTGACTTTTGGATTTGACATATCAAAATATAATTTAGAAAACGAATAAAAATGCGACACGGTAAGAAATTTAATCACCTAGGAAGAAAAGCGGCACATAGAAAAGCAATGTTATCAAACATGGCTTGCTCGTTAATTAAGCATAAGAGAATCAAAACTACTCTTGCAAAAGCTAAGGCTTTAAGAATTTATGTTGAACCTTTATTGACAAAATCAAAGAAAGATACAACTCATTCAAGAAGGATAGTTTTTTCTTATTTAAAACAGAAAGAAGTTGTTAATGAATTATTTGGAGAGATATCTGTAAAAATTGCAGAAAGACCAGGAGGTTACACAAGAATTTTAAAATTAAGTAATCGATTAGGAGATAATGCTCAAATGGCATATATTGAATTAGTTGATTATAATGATGAGTATACAACAGAGAAAACAAAACGTAAAAAATCAAGAAGAGCTAGAAAGAAAACCGTTGACTTAGGTGTTTCTGATAATGAGAAAGATTTAGATTCTTCTAAAGAGGTTCCTACTGAAGAAGCTCCTGCTGAGGAAGTTCCTGCTGAGGAAGTTGCTGCTGAAGAGGCTCCTGTTGAGGAAGTTGCTGCTGAAGAAGCTCCTGTTGAGGAAGTTCCTGCTGAGGAAGTTGCTGCTGAAGAGGCTCCTGTTGAGGAAGTTGCTGCTGAAGAAG
>MDTD01197663.1_pt1 | contig 17487 bp, 20 predicted proteins | sample 811221 | NCBI WGS metagenome assembly MDTD01 (sample SAMN05326646, study PRJNA326480) | marine metagenome | isolation source: seawater | place: Pacific Ocean: South West | collected 2011 | reverse complement strand
CTGGTGCCTACTAAGAAAAGCAAAGCCAGTGCCAAAACGGCTTCCTGATGATGTAGTAAGATACTGGCCAGAAGTTTTTGAAGAAATTGATGTCCATACACTACCCTTGGAATATCTCACCTCTATAAAGGTGGCATTTAGAAAGGGTTCTGTGTGGGAAATAGATTGTAATGCTAAAAAACAGACTGGTGCTAATCTAGAAAAGTCTATATCAGATTTATTTAATACATATCAAAAAGAAATCACCCATGTTGATTTTAGGCTGAATACTGCTAAATTAAAGCGGGATGTAGAAAAAAAGACACGAGCATTTTTAAAAAACCCAACGAAAAAGAAGAAGAAGTAATCTATGTTTCGTGATAAATATATATAACAACGAATTAGGAGCATTAGATGGGTACTCTAAAAATAAAACGTGGGACAACGTCACAGAGAACAGGATTTACACCAGCACTAGCAGAGCTAGTATACGATTCAGACACTAAAGAAGTATATGTAGGTGATGGTAGTACACAGGGTGGTATCGCTGTATCTGTATCCACACAAAACCTAGAAAACCTAGGTAATGTTCAATCAGTAACTCCACTGAAAGACCAAATACTTGTATACAATGGTTCTAATTGGGCCGCAACAAATAATCCAGCATTAGACTTAAGAGGTAATATATATGCAGACGACTCCACTCTTTTAGTTGATGCAATTAACGGAAAAATAGTAGGGCCAATACAAACTGCATCTGTTACTGCAACTACACTTACTGGAACACTTACAGGTGATACTGTAGGTTCACACACAGGTTCTGTTGTTGGTAGTTTGGTAGGAACTGTTACAGGAGATGTAAAAGGATCCATATTTGCAGACGATAGTACCGTAATTGTAGATGCTAATAACAACAAAGTTATAGCTAAAGAAATACAAGCAACTACAATCAAAGGATCAGTTATCGAAGGTAACTTCAAAGGATCTTTATTCTCTGATAACAGTAGTGTATTCATTGATAGTATAAACAGTACAATTAATGCATCAGAAATAACTTCTACAGGACAAATTACTGCTGTAGGAAGAATTATTACTACAATTAATTCTGCATTAGGTGTTGGCTTTAGTCAGGCCGGCAGTTATAATAGTGCAGACCCTATGTTTATGTCAATGTCTCGATCTAGAGGCACAAGTTCAAATAAAACTGCATTATTGGCAGGTGACGATATAGGTTCTATTGCATTTTCAGATTTAAGCAAAAACGTTTCAGCAGTACAAATTAAAGGCGAAATCGATCCTGCAGGCACACCATCGGCGAATGTAGCTCCAGGTAAATTAAGTTTCCTTGTTTCAAACAATTCAGGTACACCTTTAGAAAGAGCTTCTATTGATCATCAAGGTACTTTTGTTACAGCAGGTATTCACAACGGTAGAACAACTTCGGGTACAGGTATTCCATTTTATTCATTATGTAATACTAACACGGTAGCGGATGGTCCAAGATTAATTTTAGGTAGATCCAGAGGAACTTATGACACACCACTAGCAGTAGCTTCAGGTGATGTGATGCATAGAATTACATTTAGAGGATATGACGGAGCGGCTTATCAGGATAACGCATTTATTACTGGTAGAGTAGACGGAACAGTTTCAAGTGGTATTGTACCAAGTGCAATAGATATAAAAACCACATCAGCGGCAGGTTCCTTACAAACAGTTGGAACATTTGGTAAGGGTGCATTTAAGTTGGCTGTATATGCTAACAATACTGCAAGAGATGCCGCAGTTCCAAATCCAGAAGCAGGCATGATGATCTTCAATACTACTGGTCAAAAGTTTCAGGGATATACTGGATCAGCTTGGGCCGACTTAAACTAATCAACTAGTACAGCATTATTAGTAGGTAATTCTAACTTTATAGGATTCATTTCTCCTATTTCATAGGCTTTTAAAAATCCTTTAAGTCCTTCTACATCGCCGGGCATCATCCAGTCTTTAGCATTTTCTTTTACGTAATCTAACCCTGCCCTCCAAATTGCATGTTCTTTTGAATCTTTATGGTTAGTCCAAAACCAATCATCTATTTCACTATACCAATCTTTGGTACTTTTATTAGCTTGCCAAAAATTATCAGCCCAAGTTGAATTGTAAATTAATGGACGTAAAATCCTTTCATGGTATTTTCTATGATTGCTCCAAATTTCACCTATGTTTTTAGGTTTCCAGTATCTCATGTAATTAGGATTTCCTTCTATAAACTTTTTTATTACATGGCATTGTTTTGCAATAATTGGTGCTCCTTCTGGAGACCAATAAAAATATTCTATAGCAGTATTATCATAATCTTCTACAAATTCGCTTACAGTGGCGATATTACATGCTTTATCACTAAAGCACATTTTAAATGTATTACCCTTTATATAAGTTCTAGGTTTTTCAATTCCTAATAACATGCATATCTTTTTATCTTTGTCAAATCTTTTACGTATTTCAGCCATATGTAAAAAGTTATGACGCATGAATCCACTTGGATTCATTCTTTCTCTTGTCTTTTCTATCCAGCCAGCATCTCCGTAACTATTGAATAAATTGAATAGTCCAGTGCTTAAATCTATAACACTAATTTTTGTGTTAGGAGATCTTTTGTGAAGCTCTTTTAATCGTCCTTCAGTTTGTAATTTGTATTCAGCACCTTCATTCCAGTTGTTTATTTCGTATGGATTCACAGTGGTCATATGATTTAGATCTTCCATGACATTTGTTACTACTTCGTCTATGAACAATCCCTGTCTTAAAAAAGCTTCTAAAATATTATTACTGTCTCCACCGCCACTAAAAGCTAAACAGATGTAATCATATTTTTCTCTTAGTTGTTTTGCTCTTTGAAAATATAAATCATCTAATGTTTCATGTGGTTCTATGTGCCAAGGAAAATTATCAAAAACTTCATCGTTGAAATGCCATTGTAGATCTTTTTTTGTTTGTGTAGCATGTATACAAGCATGGATTTTGGAGGTAAATATTTTGCTATCACATGTGTAATAACCAAGTTGTTTGTGCGGTATTTTCATGGAGTATCCTAAAATATTGTATTATAATTATTTAGTGATAAATAATAGTAGGAGAACAACAAATGAAAGTATACAAACGTAATTTTATGAGACCTCATACAGATGCTCCTTGGTTTACTCCAAGTGATAAATTTAAAACATGGATTAAAACTAATTACGAAGACACAGGAAAGTGTACTAAATTTCGTGAAATGAGCTACGATGATTCTAGTGAACTTACAATGACACTTGAAAGTCATTGGGATGACAGTTCAGCATCTGACATGGCAAATATTCTAGCATCAAGTGAATGGCAAGAATCTTTAGAAGAAGAAAAACAGCATAATACAGACTGGGGAATTATTCTTATTTCACAAGGCTTTGATAGCTAAAGTTTTCCTTCTTTACACTTTTTAAAACAGTATCCCAATCAGGATTGCCTTCAAATTTAGTTTGTACAATCACTCTATCCTTCGGGCCGCCACAATAAAAACTATGGAAAACATCTGTGTTGACAAGATACACATCACCATCTTCTACTTTTAATTCTTCTACAAAAGGCAAATCATGATACTCGTCTATTGGTATGTTTCTACTATGTCCTTTTCCTTGGTTACCTTTTGACATGTCGATATTTGCAACTTGATTTATAAATTCTTCATCATACCATCTCACCCAATCAGTATTGTTAGATTGTAATGAAATATTTAAGGCCAGTTTACAATTAATACCATCTTTATGTATTTTCCAACCTTTACCAACAGGACTATAAAATGCTTTCTGTATCCATTTATCATTCCAACGTTGTACTTTTAATTCTTTATTTTTCCAAATGTTATTCCACATTTGATTTAAATTGTCGTCAAATTCTATCCAATGATATCCTTTACTAGGTTCACTTTTTAAAAGAATTGCTTTCAACATTTCTTGCACTACAGCTTCATTAAGTTTTCCTAATTTATAGTAAAACATTTACTTCTCCTTGTATATATGGGGACAATATTTTTTAAATAAGTCTACCACATCAGGCATAGCTTTGCGCCAATCTGTTGACCTTTGCTTGTCAAGAATATCCATTACTCTTATGAATTCATGTAAATGTTTTTCTTCACTATGGTCTAAGTATTTTTCTAATAACTTGACTTCTGCTATAGCCCATCTGGTGTATTTTATATCATCTGAATAATTTTTTAAATTTTGTATTATTTCTTGTTTTGCTTTACGAGGATAGTTTCTTATATCTAACCAATTAGGGCCTTCCAAAAATCTAAAATTTGTTTCAATATCATATTTCTTTCCAAACTCGTAAATTCTCTGTACAGCATAAGGACTTGCCATTCCAATACATGTGCTAACATATTCTATATCCATACCATTGTTTTTTAGGGTGACAATGTTTTTTTCTATCCTATCAAAGTTTCCTGGATATCTTATGGTGTTGTACCTTTCGCCGGTATCATCTACACTGATACAAAGGAATACTTCTTTAAAATGCTTCCATTTATCTATAACCTTTTGATTAATTACACTTAGATTTGTATCATATCTTAGTTGTATGTTTTTTGCAAAGTCACCTTTGATTAGTCTATCTAAACATTGTTGCATCTGTGGAACAATCAAAGGTTCTCCACCTGTAAAATAAATGTATCTTAAATTAGGTGCCATTGAATCAAATCGATTCCACCAATCATTACCTTCCCACCAAGGTTCCATGCCTTCCATTTTTATTCTATCATGTTCGTCATAATAAAAACTAAATTCTCTTGCTTTACCTTTTCGGTACACTCCTTGATTTCTATTGTATTGCGGAGCACCATAACCTATTGCTACCCAATCTTCGTACCATTGATTACTATGTTGTGGACTACACATTATACATTTTTGATTGCAAAGATTTCCAAACCGCATATCTAAGTTTACAACTTTTGATTTTGAAGTATCTAAAGTTCCGTCAGCACTTGTAACCAAATGTGCGGCATCTACTTTGGTGTATTCAGGTACATCTCTAGTAGTTTTTCTTAAAACTCTTTGACGTTTGCTTATGCCAAGATGTGCAAATTTATCTTTGTGTTTACCAAAACCTTTTAAATTTCTTGTGCTTTCTTCACTGTCAAAACAATTTCTACATCTTTTAGGTTTTATATTTTGGCTCATTTCTTTTCTATGTTGTTTGTGAGTTTCACTGTTCATTGCTTCTTCAATGGTGTGCGTTTTCACATTCATAACCTTACCATCTTTATCTAAGGCCATGCCAAAGTCCTTATCAAAATTTGCTAAACAACATATTTTATAATCTCCTTGAGCGTCTATCTCTATCTGATTCCACGCTTCGGGACAGAAACTTTCTAAATTAAATTTCATTTTATCGGCCATAATTTTTTCACTATAGTGTTTACAGTATGTATGCCGTCAATATAATCGATACCTTTGCCTGCAAAAAGATGTCCTTGTTGCGGAGATATCATTCCCTGTTGAAGGCTGAAAGTATTGTTCATATCATCTTCCTTTAATCTTTTAAACATAATACCGTTTTGATGTTCACTTATGCGTTGTAGATCTAAACTATTATTTTTTACAAGTTGCATCTTTGAATCATGTGATATTTTACTTTCTAAAGAAGCGGCGAAAGGAGTGCCAACAGCTACTTTATCTGCACCTATATTTAAATATTTTTTTATTTCTTCATAAGTGTTAATACCGCCACTTGCTACTACTTCTATATTTTGAAAATGTTTTTTTACATAATTGATATTTTCTTCTAAATTTCCATAAGACTTAGGAGTTGTTCCGGCACCATTTTCTCCTTTTAAAATCACACCATTTATAAAATTACAATACTCTAATACTTTTATTGCACCTTTTAGCCCAACACTTTTCCAATACACAAAAGGAACTTCTAATTCTACCAAGACTTCTTTCAAACTATCTAACCTATGTTTGTAATTTTTTTCAAAGTCAGGATGTGTAAAATTTACATCTCCTAAAGGAATTATTTCTAAATGACTGTAATTAATTTGCTTAAAAATTTCCTTTAAGGTTTTTCTAATACTTTTGAAAAGTAGGCTTTTTGTGCTAATGCTTATCAGTAATTGGCTACTACCTGTTTCATTATTGTACTTTTTTACTTCATCACAAAATCCTTTGACATCAATGTTGTGAGTTTTTTTATCAATAAAATTTAAAAAACTTATGCTAGGTAATATACCTGCTCGTTGGCAAGCTATTGCCAAATTGGCATCAGATACTTGATTCATTGATGCGGCTATGATTGGGATTTTTGCTTTCATCATATTTATTTATGTGTGAATTTTATGGTGATAAGTACAATATGATCAACAAGAAACTTGGATACTATACTGTTGGAGACGTAGAATTTGACAGTAAAATTAAGGCTTGTATTTACGCTCAAACAAATAATCAAGATGTGGTTTGGCATTTCAATAATGAGATTTTTGAAAAATATTCCTGGCACATAGAACCAGAAAAAAGTTTAGATGAATTATATGATCTAAGAGCAAGACAACTGCGAGAAAGCTATGACTATATTATGTTGAGCTTTAGTGGAGGTTCAGACAGTAATCAAATTGCGGAAAGTTTTATGAGACAAGGTTTGCTGATAGATGAAATAATTGTAAACACAATGGAAAAAGCAAATTCAAAACACACTATTATAGATAAAAATAACACTGACCCTAAGAATGCCGCGGCTGAACATTATCTACAAACAATTCCAAGACTTAAGGATATAGAAAAAAGATCTCCCAAGACAAAAATCACTGTGCTAGACATGACCGATTATCTTTTCAATTCTTGGTTGTCAGCAGGAGATGCCAGTTGGATAATGGATAAGAAAGAAGGCTTGAATCCTTTGAATGTAACACGTTTCAATTATATACATTTTGATGGTGTAAGAAAACAATTTGATAAAAGCAAGAAAATTGCTCTACTATTAGGTATAGAAAAACCAAGGACATTTATCCACAGCAATAATAATTTTTATATTAGATTCAATGATAGATCATGCAATATAATTACCATAGAAAATCATATTAGTGAGTATGATAATAGTACTGTCGAATACTTTTATTGGTCACCAGAAGGTGTGGATATCCTGTGTAAACAAGCATACATAATCAAAAATTGGTTAGAACTAAATCCAAAAAAACAACCTTATTGGTTTCACAAAAATTTAACTGCTGATCTATTTAGACTAGTACACGAAAGAGAATTAAGACCTTTGCTTTATACTACTTGGAAAGATGACTATTGGCAGGCAGATAAAGCAACATTAGATTGGTATTCAGAATTTGATTCATGGTATATAGAAGGACATAAAGGAACCAAACACCATAATATTTGGAAGGAAGGTATAAATTATGTCCGAAAACATGCTAGCCGTTTTGTGAATCGAACGCATGGCTTTGACGATGGTTTGGAAACTTTTGCATACAACTACAAGTTAGGACCTATGGAGCCAGAAATAAACCCCCTTGAACTCAAGTGGAGTAAATAATATACATAGTTAACTAAAGGAGATGAATAAATGTTCGGAAAATTTACAGAAAAGCATCCGCGTACTATTGCAAAGATGGTGTCGTGGCGAGTGCTATTAACTATCTCTCATATAGTCAATGGTTTTATTGCAACAGGTAGTTTACTTGTTGGATTGAAAATCGCCGGGTGGGCGACTGTAATAAACAGTACGTTATATTGGCTACATGAACGAGCTTGGAACTATTTCAACGCCTTAAGAAAGGTAAATGAAGATAGAGCCTTTGACGATCGTGAACCAAGATCAGCTTTAAAGATGATCACTTGGAGAGTAGTCATAACGTCAAGCAACTTCTTCATTCCATTCATCGTAACAGGCAGTTGGGGTTCCGCTACAATCTTTGCAGGACTGGCAACAGCAGTAAACATGTTCTTGTACTACGCACACGAACGTATTTGGAATATTGTTCCATGGGCAAAAGCATTGCTTAATGCGGCTATTGATCCATCGTTGAACGATAAGCCAAAGCGTGGTAGAAAGAAAGCTACTGCATAATGATATGTCTTATGGATTTATTGACAATAAATTCTATATAGACTTAAAACCTTGTTCACGTTCGGTAGGCTCTGTTAGACAAGAGTTTTCCGAACGTGCTTCTTTTATAAACAATCACTACAAAAATTTAATATTAAGTTTCAGCGGGGGCATAGATAGCCAGGCAACATATCTTGCTTTCAAAGACTCAGGCATTGACATTCCTTGTGCTTTTTTACACATGCCTAAATATAACGATAATGAATATGAAAACGTAAAGAAATGTGTAGAGAAACACAATATGGATATAATAAAAATAGAGATTGATCCATACAGGGAAAAAGATAAAATTTTAAGTGAATCTGAACGCTTACAGATTCCACCTAACCAAATTTTACATTCCATTTTCTTAGAAAAACTTCCAAAAAAATATACTTTGGTTGAAGGATTTAATGGTCCTGACCCGTATGTACACAAGGGAAAACACTACATATTAGAAACAGCTAATAGTGTTGAGTATGCCCGTTTAAGGGCCTATAAACAGCGAAATAAAGCCCGTACAGTGGTGGCTTTCGAGAAAGATGAACATATACTACTCAGCATTTTAAAGGACAATATACTGACCTCTATGTGCTATTCTTGGGAATATTATGCTATAGATGGTTTGTCTTTTTTGGGTGAAGAACCTATCAGTGTAATTAATTACTGGGACCTTTTTATCAAACCAATATTCTATGGAAAGAATTGGAATAGTGACCTTATTTATTTTCCAAAATATCAAGGTTGTGAAAAAATAGATTTCATAATTAATGGCATGGAACATAGATATAGAGAAAATCAAATATTTCTTAATGTTGAAGATACTATAAAATTTTTAGAAAATGGTAAAGAAACTAAACGTCATTGGCAACGTAATCCTGTCCAGTCACCATAATATATAATTCATCTAAGGACATTTCATACTGCCTTCTGTAAGGCAATCCATTAAATTTATTGTTAAGAAATTTTTCAAACTCATTAATTAATGGATCAACTTTTTCAAACCCATGAAGTTTTTCCCTTGGTATTACATTGGGAAATTCTTCTTGCCAACCCTGTAACTTACTAGAACTATTTCCTAATTTACCAAATATTTTGTCATTAATAAGTCTATGAAACCATTCCCATTTTGTATGTGCTAACATCATTCCAGGTGTCCATCTAGCCCATAAGTGTACACACTCTCTATTATGAAGTATGTTATATCTATCTGCGGCAAAATCACTTTCTAGTTCTATTGCTTTCCATTCTGCCTTTTGTGTATAGTCATCATGTGGACGTTCCCAATACATGTCACCCATGCTTAAAAAACTTAATCCATCTACGTGATCTGCAAAGGTCATTGAAGCTAACATTCTAGGTCTATCGCATTGTGCATCTTCGGCTACCTTTTCTGCGTCATTTTCAAAAAACTTTTTGAGATTCATATCAATAATTTTATAATTTAATTTATACATTGAGCAAATAGTGACAGCTAAACTCACATCATAGAGATTTATGTCATTTTCATATCTAACAATAAACACTTTAGGCTTTTCTCCTATATCAAGAAAAGATTTAAGCATTAGTTCACTATCTAATCCACCACTAAGAAAAACGTTAAATTTTTTGTCTGGAAAATGTTCTTTAGTGCTTTTAGCGGCCAATACTGCTTCTTGGCTCAAAGGCAACACGGGGCGTTTTAATTTTTTATATACCGGAACAAGTTTTTCTTCAGCTGTTTTTGATCTTGCAAATAGAGGTCCATCATCATATTTCCAACTGCTCCAGTTGTTTTCTGAAAAGTATTTCATTTAGCTTTCCTGTATGTTTTAAAAACAATATCCCAGATAGGAAAAAATAAGGAATAATTTGATCTCCAATCCTTATGATGTACTAGATGAGTTTTTCCTGCACTGAATGGTAAAAAATGAAACTTTGGATTATGTTCTACCCATTCTTGTATGAAGGCAGTCCACACATAATAAACTCCGAATATCCACCAATGTCCAGTAAAATAACAGAATACAAGTGTAGGAATAATTTCTGTAATGATTATGTCAAGTGTACTCATCCAATCATCACTGAATAAAAAAATATTTTGCCACATCCATTTAGGCTGTTGGTTAGTAACGTATCTATGATGGTGCCAATGTACTTCTTTCAGATATGGAATATAATGACAAAGCCTGTGACACCAGTACAGTATAAATGTCCATCCAAAAAATATAGCCACGTATTCAAGCATTAATTTTTCCATTCTTCTTTAATATTCTCTGGTCTTGTAACTGTCATAGTATGTAAGCTATTTTGTAAAATACTTTTATATTTTTTGGTTGGAGACCCTTTCCAAGGTGCTCCTACACAAATTGTAACTTTTTCTTCATCACCTGGATCTAAAGAATGAGGATGTCCGCCGTCTAGAACGTATGTGTCATATTTCTTAGGAATATAAACTTTTTGTAGGGCTCTATCTAAAAAATACAATGTGTCTATTTGTCCTTTGAGTGCAATTCTAAACTTATGTTGTAGTGATCCTATCTCCGACTCTTTACAATCTAAATGTGTATTTAGAGATGTGTTCTTATCTGTTTTTAAAATAGTTACTCTACCTATAGGGTTCATAAAAGGAAAAACTTTTTCTGTTAACACATCTTTAAGTGTTTTGCATTTAAGTCCTACAACAGTAAAATTCAATCTACCTTTAGAGGTATTATTTAAAATATCACCGCCATTGAAAACAGGTAACATTTTACATCCTCTAAATTTATCGTAATACCAAAAGTTATCAGGACAATCAAGAATTTCTGCCAACATCTCTTCTTTTTCTTTTTTTATAATACCTAAATCAAATGCACAAAAAGTAAAATTCATGTAATATCCTCATAACTTTTTATATCTAGAGGCCATCTTAAAAGTAACATTATTCTTGTGTCGTTACTATGATTAGTGGCAGAATGCATAATATTAGTATTTATAATGCATGGTTTGTCAATAGTGTATGTGTTGGCTAATTTTAATTTACTTGCATCAATAGGTTTTCTAAAACCTTTTTTTACTTTCCATCTAACAATATTTTCTATGTTATTATCTTCACAAGTGTAAAAGTAAGTATAAGAGTCTTTATAGTTTGATACCGGAATATTTATTCCCCACAACATTGGAGCCTTACTTGTTCCGTCAGCATGTGGTTTTAATTCACACTTAGGCGGCATAAAATAAAATTTAGCCACAGTAGGATATATTTTAAAATTTTGCAACCATTTTTCTAAATTAGGTAATTTATAAGATGCTTGTCGTAAATTAAAATTTATACCAGTTGTATCATTGCCAACTTCGAAACACTTGCTGTATGCAAATAGTTCTTTCCGTATTTTAACAATATTTGGAACTTTTATAAATTCTACATACTCTGTCATTGTGGATCTCCATTCTTTAATTTTAAAAAATAATCATTTAAAATTTTATCTCTTTTTTCTAAAACTTTTAAAGGATGCGTTTTTAAAAATTCTTCTGTATCCATTTTTAAATTAGATGCATGTGCAAAACTAAACCAGCTTTTAGGATGTACCCTATCACCTTTTTTATTCTTAAACATAATTTCTTTAAACTCTGCAGATAATTCCTGTGCCCTTGCTTTTGTTAATCCCATGTTGTTAGTCCAATTTACTCCATCAGCTTCAAATTTGTAGCCAAAAGATTCAGGATCCATTTCCATTCTGTTTAACCAATGTGCATCCTTTTTAAAATTTGGAAACAAATGCAATTCAGTAATCATTGACCAGTCTATAGGTGAATCCTTTTCTATAGCTCTAGCACACCAATCTCTAATAGTTTCTTCAGAATCATTTGGCAATCCAAAAATTAATCCAGAATGTATATGAACTTGATCCTTCCAAACTTCTTTACATTTCCATAAGTTTTCATAGATCCGTTCTTCTGTTGCTCCTTTACCAACAGTTTTATTTGCTTTATTATTGAAACTTTCGATTCCAAAGAATGTTCCAACTAACCCGCTTTCTTTAAGTAAAGGAATAGTGTGTGGATGTGCGGCCAAAAGATCTAACCTCAAATAGGTAGCAAATTGTATCTTAAAAGGTAATTTACTGTAAACCTCATTGTATAAATATTCTAATTTTTCAACACTATCATTATGAGTGTCGTCACTATAATAATATTTTGTTACTCCATATTTTTCATAATTTTGTATAAATTCTTCTTTCAATGGTTCGGGATCTCTAATAAAGTCTAATTTCTTTTTTCCATTCAAAGGAAAACTACAATATGCACATCTGAATATGCAACCTCGAGAAATTTCAATTGGTAACGCTTCATCTGGTTCTATGTGATCTGATTGATGCCAGTTGTGTTTGTGGTTTACAAATTTGAACTTATCTCCACGTCTATCATAATTAAGTATTTCTGAACCATCATCTGTCTTTACAGTAACAGGCTTTGGTCCTTTACCTGCTAGATAATTTGTTAGTTCTAACGCCATTACGTCAGCATAGCCTTCAACATAATAATCAAAAAATTTAAAATCCTGTTGACTCCATCTCCAAGTTTTCGCTCCACCAACAACAAATTTAATATTTGGATTTATATGTCTACGCCAGTTTCTAAAAGCTTCTAAGCCTCTATTTCTCATTCCCACAGCTTCAGCGGCAGGTTGGATATAACCTATATTTGTAGTATCTCCTAATTTGACTGGTTTGCCCTCAAAAAAGGTATTGCTCCAACCTATCCATAAAGTATCTTTGGATATGTATTTTTTTATGACGTCTGTGTAAAATTCTGCACCTTTTTCTCTAATCATCCAGTGCCATCTATCTATAACTTGGACAGTATATCCATTATCCCGTAAAATAGATGCTATCTGATATGCACCTAGGGGACGATTCATGACAAATGACGTAGCATCTGCTTTGTCATAAAACATCTTGGGATTAGTCCGAGAAGTGCCGGTAAAGATAATTACCTGTGCCATTGTAGTTTAATCTACCTTGATTAACTTAACTATCCATGCTCCAACGTCAAGTTCCCACCACTTTTCACCATGGCTCCAAGAGTATGGTCTTTTGTGATGATTATTATGTAGTGTTTCGCCCCAACTAGGAAGTGCCCAAAGCCAATTGTTTATACTGTCATCCTTCGTTGCATATCTTCTATATCCGCCCCACCAGTTAGGTTTATGTCCCACGTAGTTTACAATATTACTCATTGCACCACTGATGATCATAGGAAACCAATGTAAGAAAATCATCAAATATAATCCACCTATAAGATATAAAACTAAACTCCATGCAAGTATTACTGCGAAATAATATTTGTGTAAAAACATATGGAATGGATCACCTATAAGATGTTTCATTTTCCATTTTACTCTACTGGTATCTAAATCATATTCTAGTGCAAAAGTTTTTAATCCTTGGTGTTTTGGACTGTGTGGGTCTTTATCAGTATCAGCATGTCTATGATGATTCATATGTATTGCTACCCATACTATGCTACTACCTGTATTACTTAAGGTTCCTAATAGCGTGCCTAACTTAATTATCCAAGGATGTGTTTTGTAAGATTTATGAGTCAGTTGTCTATGAAAAGTAACACTTATTCCTAGTCCTACATAAAGGAAGTATCCTAATATGGGCAATAAAAAAGTGCCCCATGTTAACCCATACGTGTAATAGCCATAAACAGTTCCTAACAATGACAATAGTATAATACCTTGTGCAACTGGCGTATTACTTTTTAAATATTTTATCATTTTTTTATTACCCCTGCTATAGCAACTACTGGATCAAATTCCCACCATTTTTCTTTAGTTGTAAATTTTGCTAAATTGTTGTGATGATTGTTGTGCCATGCATCACCAAGTATAAAAGGCCACAATATAAAGTTATTTGTGCTATCATCATTTGTTTGATGATTCCTATATCCAAATTTATGTGCGAAATAGTTAAAACAATTCTGGCTGAACTGTATTCCTAAAATAGGAATAATATACATAAAGTATAAAAGCTCAAAACTAATTAAACCTAATACAACAGCAAAACCTATTATGAAAAGTAGATAATAATTATGATACAATAAATGTTCTTTATTCATCATATCTTTTATTAAGAACACTTTTGCTTTTTCTTCACCAGTGTCATTAGGTTTAAATCCAAAAAATCTAAATCCTATTGTTTCTGGTCCGTGTGGATCGTTTTCCGTGTCAGCATGTCTGTGATGTAGTCTGTGGATATAAACCCAACCAAGAGGACTACCTCTTCCTGCCAAAATTGCTATCACAGTAAAGATTTTTCTAAGTAATTCGTTTTTAAATTTAAAATTCTTATGTGAATAATATCTATGCAAGGTTAGACTTAGGCCTAAAATGCTAAACACATAGAAAAAAGCCACAGCTAAAGCTATGTTTCCTATCGTAAAATCCACTAAAAAAATACCAGCAATAGCTATTGCAATCGCTGAATATTGAATGTAATTAAGTGTATCTGTTGTACTTTGTAAGTATTTCTGCATATAGATATTTATCTGGGCAGTGATACTTCAATTTATTGATTGGCTATTTAAAACGTATATTTTCCCAATTGGGTTCATATGTTTCGTCTATTTTATGATATAGTACCCATTGTTCTGTATGCTGTATGTTTACACTAAAAGGCACTTCAAAAACTCCATTATGAAACAATCTTGTTTCATTTCTTTTTTTTGGAACACCCATTCCTGTACGTTTAAAATAATTCATTAAACGTTTATTATAATTATTAAAAGACAATAGTACAGTTTTCAAGTTATTGCTTTTTGCCCACGCAAGGTGCTCTGGTAATAGATAATGTCCTATATACATCTTAGCCCTTAGATTAGGAACAATCCAACTTCTAATGCCTGCCATAGCAACATTGTCGTCAAAACTAGATTTTTGCACTCCTGATATAGCAACAATTTTTCTATTTAATTTGAGAACAAAAAAGTCTCCGTTACTATCTTTAAATCTATCGCTATTGTAAATTAAGTAAGGTAAAGTTTCTGGATGGTCTTGCCAATACTTATGGTACATATTCACATGAGCAGGATCGTCTACAAACGAATTTGCAAATTTACAAAATTCTAATATTTCATTAGACTGTAATTTTTTATCTACTTTATATACTTTTATATTTTGTTCAACCATGGATGTACTTCTTGTGCTTGTCCTTCTGTGTTCCATTTTTTATCCCAACTCAAAGCCCAGTTTTTTAATGAGTCTATACTTGGTTTGCCACTACCTATTATATTAGCATATTTTTTAAATTTTGTCAATCCCAATCTATCATAATCCTCTTTAGATATTGAAGATAAGCTACAATAATATGGATGCATAATTGGCACTACCATCATAGGATCTTCTTTGAAAAAATCTTTTGCATCATTTAAATAATTTATTGTCCAAGGTGTAAGTGAAAAATTTATAGTTATACTTGTATTTGGCATAGCTTTTAATTTTTCATAACTTTCTACTAGCTGATTCCAAGAAGCTCCTCTTCTAAACCATTCATATGCTTTACCATATCCGTCAACACTTAACATAATTTTCACACGTTTCCAGCTTTTCCATAGATTGAAATGAAATTTAGATAAACCATTAGTGATATAATTAAGTTCACAGTTTCCTTTATCTATTTTTTCTAACTTACGTAAAAGTTTTTTATGCATGGGGTCCATCCAAGGTTCTCCACCTGTAAATCTTATAAAATCTAATGAAGGCACTATATCCAATAGTTCATCAACTATTTTATCATCCATTTGGTACTCTTGAACATAATCTTTCTTACCGAGAAACTTCCCCCATGAACTTGACAATAAAGGACCGCAATGAGCACATACTAGCTGGCATCTATTACTCAACTTAAATTGAATTCCTTTTAATTTAGGCTCTTTGCTTAACACAGGAAATTCAGTTCTTAGACTAATAGAATTTGCTTTTTCTAATTTATTGCATTGCCAACATATCTTTCCAGGATCTTCTAAATAAGAATTTAAGTTATTTCTAAAATCATAATACTTTTCACTATTCCACGCTCCTAATATACCTGTCTTGTTTAGGTTTTCTAATTTTGCGTTAGTATTTTCCAAAGGACAACTGATTGTATATCCGTCGTTTCCTATAACCAATACGTTTTGTGGATAAACACATTTTTTTATTTCGGTAAGCATTTGTATATCTTCTGTATACCCCAAGGTATAGTTTGTGTTATAGAATAATTTTTTTCGATGATTGGAACTATCCATTCATGTCCTTGTTTTCCTTGTAATTTATCAGGAAACCATGTAAAAATATATTCCTTTGCTAAACTTTTTTGTCGATCTAAATATAATTCAATATTATATACATATTCAAGAATTCCACTATTAACTGCATAATCCCAGTTATTAGGTAATTCGTTTTGATAATCTGTGTTTAGATCTAATTTTTTATCTACCTCTGGCATATCCATTCCATCTACACACATGTAGTCTGTAGGTGAATAATATTTTAACAAGTTTGCCGCACCTCCACCTAAATCCAAAACTGATTTATTAGGCAATAAGTTTTCTGCAATGACCTTATTGCGTAAGCGCCATGGTGGACGTCTTAAATGAAGTTCGCTAATACATAGATCCATACTAATCTTCCCATGTCGTAAATATACTGATACCTAGTTTACTTTTTATATTGTGTTTTGTAAAATCACTAGCACAATGTAACTGTAAACTATCAAAAGCAATTATGCTACCAATAGTCCAAGGAAAGTAACTGTTAAAAGAAAGTCCTTGTAACCACATAGGACGTAGATGTGTAAGATGCTTTCTAATATCACTGTTTATACCTTGGGTGTCTAAACCGTCTACGTTGTTGTAATCATTTAGATATGTATTATAATACACAGGCCTATCTTTTGTATCTGTGCCTTTTACAAATTTTGCAGGGCCTCCATAATAGTATTGATTAAAAAACATTAATTTTGCTAGATTACAATCAGCACCTACAACTTTTAAAGGTATTGTAAATGCCTTATATGAATTAGGATAATCAAACTCATCATCTACATGTATTAAATGCGGTTGAGCAACATGGAAAAAATGTGCATTTCTTACCTTGAAATTTCCGTAAAGTTTCCTTAGATTATAAAGTATGTCATCTAAAATATTATCTTCTTCTTTAATAAAAACAACTTCAGGACCAGTATCTTTTTTTGTTTTCTCGCTTATTTCAAAATGGTTGATTAATTTTCCAATATCTTTTTCGCTGACAAATTTACACAACTGAGTTGGTTTGCTTTGTTTCTCTTTTATTTTTTCTATCTGTTCAATTGTACGCATTTACTTTTCTTTTTGGTATTTTACTATCTGCACTACTTACACAACTATCAGTGACACAGGGCATTGGTG
>MDTD01106339.1_pt1 | contig 17492 bp, 15 predicted proteins | sample 811221 | NCBI WGS metagenome assembly MDTD01 (sample SAMN05326646, study PRJNA326480) | marine metagenome | isolation source: seawater | place: Pacific Ocean: South West | collected 2011 | reverse complement strand
TCGAACCGCCCACAGGGGCAGCGCCGACGGGGGCCGTGCCGCTGGGCGCGGCACCGGACGCGCCACCACTCGCGGGTGGGGATGAACCACCCGAGGAGGGCACGGCGGCGGATTGACTCGTCGGCCCTGGGGCGGGGGCCGGCGTGCTCGCAGTTGCGGGGGATGCGAGAGGGGGCGGGATCTGCCGTGGAGTTGACTGGACTGGAGGGGTTGCTCCGCTCATCTTGCCGGTATCTTTCGGAGTGGCAGTCGATTTGACGGACTGTCCTCCTGAGTTGGTGCCCGGTGAAGATGCGGCGGTACTTGCTCCTGTGGCCGGGTTCGTCGGGCCACTTTTTGGCGGCGAGGACGAGCCCAAACTTCCTAGGGGATTTGAGGTGGACGGCGCTCCCGTCGACGTAAGTGCTGTACCAGAACCAGACGCGCCGGTGGTGGAGGAGATGGATGCTCCGGGAGGAGCACTTGGTGCAGAGCCTGCAGGCGAGTGTTGCGGGCCCGGTGATGGGGAGTTCTGCGTTGCCTGCTCGAGCGCTGTATTCATTGAATCGAACATGGGCGTTGACGGCTGAGAGCTGCCGCGGGCGGGCGCCTGGGGCGCGATGCGGGACATATCTTGCTTTGGCGGTGCTGCTGTAGGCGACTGACTTGCCGGGGTAGACGGCGAGCGAGTAGGTGGTGGCGGCATTTGCCACGCATTGAACGGCGGGATCTCGGAGGCTGACGAACTGACTAATGCCGCATTCAACGAGTAGGTACTTCGTACCCAGGCGCGTATCGCAGCCTCCTTCTCACCGGCATCAAGATCCGGAGAACTACGTATGCTTGCGAAGTATTGCTGTGCAGCGGTCAGGTTTTCATTAATGGCTATCTTGACTTGAGCCACGGTGTCTGCAGTCAACGTGTACCAAGCTATGGACTTTTCCAGATGGTTGTGCAGGGAACCCATCTCTGAAATGCGCTCTTGCACTGCGGCATTTCCCGCATCGGCCGCGTGACCAGACCAAACTCCACCTGCAAAAATTTCACCGCGCTGCCGCTGCCACCCGTCGATAGGTCCAATCAGTTGCGTGACAACCGACACCAACCGGTTCGATCTCAAATAGAGGTCGTCTTCGTTTAGGTCAGGCCAACCAAGAGGTTCGGTCATGTCTTCGATGTATTCACCGGGAATTTTGGTGATCGTCATCGAGCTACGCCTCAGCTGAACGGCAAGCGCCAGTTAGTGCGCCGGCCGCTGATCCAGCGACTATCTGCAAGTAGTTGTCGGCTACTGCGTATGTTGTAAGAGCGCTTGTATAGGCTCTCCGGTACTGAGCGCTTAGCGTCGCGAAGTCTTCGAATATCTGGTTTTCGCTTTGCCGGCCGAGCAGCTGCGTTGTCGTGGCGAACTCACGCATTATGGGCATTACGGCGGCGTTTATGTCGCGCTGACTAGCGTCGAGCTGACTTGAAGGGATATTCGGATCGAGAGCTCGCCAGGCTTCTGTATCGCTGCTAAACGCATCTATCGCCGGAAGCCACTCATCACAAACAGGGATGGCGGCCTGCAAGAAACGCTGAGGATGGGCCGGGTCCCCGAGTCGTTCGAGACGCGTGGGAGGGGCAGCGTCAGCAACTAACGGTGCTCGCGCTCCTGCGACCCCATGCGTTATCGCGTCGCAGATTGCCGTGACCGCCGTTGAAATGCTGATGGCGACGCGCACGAGCTGGTCGTCCCGCGCCCTGTACGTCGGTATACGGTCAACGTAGGCGCGACTGTAAGCGATAAATTGCTCGTAGAGTTCACGCATTACTCGGTGCGTCGTCCCGCGCGCGAGCTCTATGGAGAGGTCGGCGGCGCTTACCAAAGCAGCGCCGACTGCTTGATACTGGGCCCGCTCTTCGGGATTCCAATCTTCCGCGGGGACGTTAGGGTCACGCCTGCCCCACCCGCCGTCAGATGCGTGCACGAAGGCAGCGTTGATCGGTCCCCAAGCTGCACATGTCGGGTCCTCTGTGATGATGCCGACCGGCCCCCGATCATCAGCACTGGCGATGTCCGACGTGTCTGCTGAGGTGCTTGGCGGCGCCGACGCGGTGGGCTCACCAGAACCGGAGTCGTCCCTCGTCACCAGCAACGTCGCGACGACGGTCAGACCGATGACAACCACCAGCGCGATGCCACCAAGGATCCATTTCCCGCGGTTCCCTCCGCGCTGTGGCGGCGGTCCCCAAGGCGGCTGCGAACCCCACGAGGGAGGCTGCTGACCAGGTCCGGGCGGCGGTGGAGGCCATGGGCCCGAAGGCGGCATCGTCACCCGAGCTGCCCCCTGTCACGCCTGACCATTCGATTCCTCCCACATCAGCCGCACTGCACATAGCGCGGCATGGCTCAAACCAGCTTACGAGAGGCTCACGGCCACCCGAGGCACCGATTTGGCGCGAAACGCTCCTACTGCCCGTCGGGCATCTCCGCGGTGATCTCGGCGACCACCGCCACGGTGCGCTCCCGATCGGCATTGATCGAGGCCGAAGCAGCTTCGTTGGCCTTCTGCAGGGCCTCGTTGACCCGCTGCTCGACGACTTCGGCCCCCAGCCGCAGCAGCCCATCCTGGATGTAGACGTCGGTGAGCAGATGGTGCCTCGTTGAGGGGCACCTCGACGGCTCGGTGGGACCCGATGCAGTGACGGTGTCGTTGGCCGTGCAGTTCAGTTAGCCCGGTGTCGGCAACTGCGTTGAGGCGCTGCGCAGCGTCTGGAGCAATGGCCTCTAACCGGCTGCGGCCGTTCATTGTTCCGTCGTCGGGAATGTAGCCGGCGGTCGGGATGATCTTGGCGACTTTGGGATCGAAGTTCGCGAACTGCTCTTCTGTGGCGACGACGACGCGTAGCTGCTTGTCGTGGTGGCGGCACCAACCCTGGACCGCCAGGACCGGATAGGTCGACCACGTGGCTCGATCGGCCCGAGCGTGGGTCATCCTTTGACGCAACTCATCTTCATCGACATCGGGCCAGCCAGCGGGCTCTGTCATTTCGAGGATGGATTCCCCGTTAATCCGCTGAACACCCATGCTAAGCGCCCACAGCCCGACACGCTTCGGTTACGGAACCTGCCAGATATGACGCGGCGATCTGAAGAAAGTTATCGGCTGGGGCATAAGTCATCAGTGCGCTGGCGTATGCGCGCCGGTACTGTGCGCTCAGTGTCGCGATATCCTGCCACACCGCGTTGCCGGTCTGCAGTGCAAGCCGCTGGGTCTCGTCGGCAAACGAGTACATCAGCGTCGACGCTCGTGAATTAGTCTCCCGCTGGTCGGGACTGAGATCGACAGCCGGGACATTGGGGTCGACCGCACGCCAGTCCGTTGTCTCGGCAACGAATCGCTGAGCTGCCTCCAGCCATGGAGCACACATTGCGTTAGGACTGTCAAGAAAAACGCTGGGACTGGCTAGATTAATTTCCGACAGTGGTCCTAATGGGGGGGCGGCACGCGCGATCAGTGGAGATCTGGCGCCAGCGGCACCGTATGCGATGGCATCGCAAATGGCATTTAGCGATGAAGCAATAGAGATAGACACTCGGACCAGATGGTCGGCGTCCGGAGTGTACGTTTCTACTCGCGCGGCGTAAGCGCGGTTATACGCAATGAACTGCTCATAGAGCTCTCGCATCACGCGATGAGGAGTCTCGGATGCCAAAGCCGTAGAGCGATCGGCAGTGTCGCGTAGTGCGGAAGCAACTGCTGCGTATTGATTTCGTTGGTCGTTCGTCCATTCGCCCTCGGTTAGTGCAGGATCGCGCCGCTCCCACCCGTTGTTTTGTCCTTGCGCGAACGCAGCCGCGATTGGTCCCCAAGATGTACACGTCGGATCCTCAGTGATGATGCCGATTGGCCCCCGATCATCAGCACTCGCGATATCCGAGGTGTCTGCTGACGTGGTCGGCGGCGCCGACGCGGTGGGCTCACCAGAGCCCGAATCGTCCCTTGTCACCAACAACGTCGCGACGACGGTCAGACCGATCACGACCACCAGCGCGATCCCGCCCAGAATCCACTTCGCACGGTTACCACCGCGCTGCGGCGGCGGTCCCCACGGAGGCTGCGAACCCCACGAGGGAGGCTGCTGACCAGGCCCGGGCGGCGGTGGCGGCCATGGACCCGGAGGCGGCGTCGTCACTTGAACTGCCCCCTGTCACGCCTGACCATCCGATTCCTCCCAGATCAGCCGCACGGAGCACGCGCGGCATGGCTCAAACCAGCTTACGAGAGGCTCGAGACCACCCGGGACACCGATTTGACGCGAACGGCCCCTACTGCCCGTCCGGCCTCTCCGCGGTGATCTCGGCGACGACGGCGTCGATGCGCTCCCGATCGGCGTCGATCGAGGCCGAAGCAGCCTCGTTGGCCTTCTGCAGCGCTTCGTTCACCCGCTGCTCCACTACTTCGGCACCCAGCCGCAGTAGCCCGTCCTGGATGTAGACGTCCTTCAGCAGGTGATGTCCATCGAGCGTCACCTCGACGGTCTCGGTGTCATCCGAGGCGGTGAAGGTCTCATTGGCCATCTTGTCCAGCTGCTCGTCCATCAACGACTGCAGCCGCTTCGCCTGCCGCAACACAGCCGCCACCTCGGGGTGCATGTCGTCGGTCATTGCGACTCCCTCTTCGACTCATCCGTACCGCGGCGCCGCGGCCGATGCCCGATCACCGGCTCGGTGTGCGGCCGCTCCTCGGTGTAGATTTCTTCGTCCTCCGACAACTGCGGGTTGCGCTTCTTGTCGCCGCTCTCACCGCCACGCGCTCCGCCCATCATCGGAGCCATGCCGCCCATGCCACCGCCGGCCATCGCCCCGCCACCTGAGGTTCCGCCGGCCGCCGTGGTCGAGGCACCCGCCGCGGTCACTGGCGTCGGGGCCACTGTTTCGGCACCCACCGCCGGCTGCAGCGGCGACGACGGCATGCCACCGCCACCTGCTCCACCCCCGGAGCCGCCCCCACCTCCGGCAGCCGCCGGCCGCAGGCTCGGATCGGTGGGCAGCTTCGGATCGCCCTTGCCCAACCCGGGCATTCCCGATGGCGCTCCACCCGGCGCACCCCCGCTGGGCGCCGCACCCTGCGAGCCGCCCTGCCCACCGCTCGGAGACCCTCCTTGGGAGGCGCCCTGGGACGCGGCCTGACCGGCCTGCTCGGCCGCGGACATCGGCGACACGGGGGCTTCTTGGGGCATCCCTTCGGGCGGGGCCTGTCCGGCGCCACCGGGCTGTCCACCACCGGCGCCGGCACCCGCCTGACGCGCATCAGCGGCATCAGGAGCAGGCCGCCTCGCACGCCGGTGGTCCTCCGCGGTCACCGGCGTTCCGGACACCACCGGATTCGGCGGGTCATCCGGCTCGACCTGGCGGGTCTGAGCTCCGGCCGCGTACGAGGTTCGGATCTCCTCGGACGACGCTTGGAGCTCCGCCATTCGCTCGAGGTTCGCCATGACCTGTGGTGTCAGCGGCTTGCCCATGGTTTGTTCTTCGAGCTGCTGATACTCCTCCGCGATGGGCTGGTGCTCGGCGCGGGCCTTGTCGTGCTCAGAGGCAATCCGATCGGCCTCGTCGGCCAGGTTCTTCCATGACTCGGCAAGGCTGATCAACCAGTCGCGGTAGGCGTTGAACTTGCCGTAGGCCGCGTCGGCGGCCTCACCCTCCCAGTCAAGGCTGTTCACTTCGAACGCCTCTGCCGACGTCGCCAGCGACTGCCCGTTGGCCCGCCACATCGCCGCGGCGGCGCGCAACGACTCGCCGTCGTCTCCGGCGTCCAGTGCGACCTCGGCCGCGCTGACGTCCATGAATCCCTGATCGGAGGCCAACTGCCCCTTGGGAATCGGCATCGCCTCAGGCGAAGGCGATGCCGGGATGTCCACGGGTTTCGGATAGACCGTCGCACCGGGACCGGTGGGTGCTGGCCCGTCCATCGTGGCGCCGATGTCCTCACCGGACATCTGGTCGATCTGGGCGTAGGCGTCGCCGACATTGCGCAACGTCTGCGCCAACCGCTCACCTTCCTTCTGCCCGTACGCCTGCCGAGCCCACAATCCGTCGGCGTTCAGGCGAAGGTTCGTCACAGCAACACTGGCGATGACCAAAGCGTCTGCCGATATCAGCGGCGGTTGCGCGGCTTGGCTCGGCCACGACAACGCGTCGATCTGGGCGGCCTTGCCGTGCAGATCCTGCGGATCGACCTGCAGTTCCTCACCGCTCATGCGTGTCCCCCGACATCACTCAGCTCTCCAAAACCATTTGGTACCGGCTCTCCTCACGCGGATTGATCAGCCGGATCGGTAGTTGCTTGTGCCGCGGTGTGGCGATGTAGTTCTGCCGCAACATCACCTGCCCCACCCCGGCATGCGCACCGAGATAGGTGGTGGCGTTCGGCCAGACCACCTTGGGCACCTGGCCGACCCGTGCGTTGATGTAGCCGGCGAACTCGCGGAACTGCGGCGCCAGCGTGACGACCGCCCCGGCTGCCGCGGAGCGCACGACGAACTGCGTGAACAGCCGCGCATCGCCGAGGTTGATGCTGACGTCAACGTCGTCGAACGGCATGTACACCGGATAGCGGTCGGCGGTCTCACCGACGAGCACCCCGGCAGAGCCCACCGGCAACTCGTAATGCCGGTCGGTAACAGGGCTCTCGCCGAGCAGCGCGGCGCGTTGTCCGCCGTACAGACATGAAAAGCCGCGCGGGGTCGACGGATTGGCCAGCGTCGTCAGCAGGACCGTCGCGGTGGGAGCCTCGCCGGGGGCGACCCGCACCCGGGTCAGCGTGTGGTCGGCACGCGCCGACCACCACACGTCGGGACCGCCCGGCGCGACGTAGGCCGCAGTAAACGTGCTGCGCCCCTTGATCATCGACCATGTCTCGCGTTCGAAACTGATCTCGGTGGCCCGGTCGTAGTCGTCGAAACTCCGTGCCGGACGCGCGTCGACACCGTGGCTGGACAGATGGTCGGCGATGCGCGTCGTCGAGGCGACCAGGTACTGCGCCAACCCCGACACCCCCGCGTCGCGCCGTAACGCCGACTTGCGGGTCCGCTCCGGATCGGCACGCAGCACGATCCAGGTGCGACGGTTCGCCGGCGCTGGGTAGGGGCCAACAACCTGCTCATAGAGCGCCACCAACGCGGCGGGCGCGGTCTTCCCGACGCGGTAGCCCGACGACACCACGTCGGCTTCCAGATCCGGGCAGTAGGCGCTGAGCAGCTCCTCGACGAACCGGGTGTGCACGACGTCGTCGGTGAACGCCTCCCCGTTGACGATCACCGTGGGGGTGAAGGGCCGCGGAATCAGCTCGATGGCCGACACCAGGTGATCACCCTGCCAGCGCAGCGCGACGTGATCGCCGGGGATGACCGTCGCTCCGACGGCGGGCTCGGAGGGTGGCGCCGGAGGTTGACGGTGCCGGCGCCGCCAGGCGAACAGTGCTGCCACCCAGCCGGTGAGCCGGCGTCCGCGGACAGTGACCACTGCCGCCAGTCCGATGATGACCGCCAGCGTGATTCCCAGCCACATCATGTCCATCGCCGCGAACATCAGCACACTGGCCGGGATCAGCACGGCTGCCCACAGCGCATGGCCGGTGGTGAAGCGCAGGCCGAACAGCGCCAGGATCCGGTTCATCGGCGCCTCAACGCCCGTCGTGCCAGCGCCCCGACCCCCAGCGCCAGAGCCACCCCACCACCGACGACGACCACCCAGGTGATCGGTGCCCGGTCCGGCGGCGGCACATAGGCCGGCGGTGGAACTTCGTTGACCTGGTACGGAATCCGCTCCGGCCCGGCCGGGACATCCCACGTCAGCGCGGCCACCGGATCGATGACGCCGGCGCCCACCACGTTGTTGACCCCGCCGCCGGGGTGGCGCGCGGTCGCGGTGATGCGGTTGATGATCTGCGCCGGGGTGTACTCGGGGAACCGCTGCCGCAGCAGCGCCGCCAGCCCGGAGACGTACGCCGCCGAGAAGGAGGTGCCGCTGATCGGGATGGGACCGTCTTCGCCTTGCAGCGCGTTCACCGGGTTGCCGTCGTAGCCGAGGGCCACCAGGTTCTCGCCCGGGGCGGCGGCCCCGACCCAGGGGCCGTGCATCGAGAATCCGCTGGGTTGGCCGTTGGGAGCGATCGCCCCGACGGTCAGCACCAGCGGTGAGTACCAGGCCGGCGAGACGATCAACTGCACCTGCTGCCAACCCCGCGGGTCGGCGGGGACGGCCGGATCGGGTGGCGGGTTCTGGGTGCAGTCGCCGCCGGTGTTGCCCGCCGCGGCGACGACCACTGCTCCCTTGACGTTGACGGCGAAGTTGATTGCCGCGCCGACCGCGCGCTCGTCGATGCGCCGGGTCGGCTTGTAACACGCGGCTTCGCTGATGTTGATGACCTGCGCGCCCAGGTTGGCGGCATGCACGATGGCGCGGGCCAGGCTGCGCAGAGATCCCGCGGTCTGGGTGGTGTTGGGGTTGTTGGGGTCGGTGCGCGCCCCGACGGGCGAGAAACTGTCGGAGGTCTGGCGCAGCGACAGGATGCGCGCGTCCGGCGCGACGCCGACGAAGGCGTCGGTCGGGGCGGGGCGTCCCGCGATGACCGATGCGGTCAACGTGCCGTGCGCGTCGCAGTCGGACATGCCGGTTCCGGCTGCGTCGACGAAGTCGCCGCCGGGTTCGGCCGGAACCCGTGGGGAGCCGTTCACGCCGGTGTCGATGACCGCGACCGTGACACCGGCGCCGGTGGCGAACTTCTGGGCCTCGGCCAGTCGCAGGTAGTCGTTGGCCCACGGCTGGTCGGCGAAGTTCGAGTCCGGGAACACAGTCGGAGCCGCACAGATCCGGCGCTGCTCCATGGGCTGGTCCGGGCCGGTCTCGTCGGGCGGCACCGCCCCCGCATCGATGACGGGCGGTTCGATTGCACCCGCGGGTGGAGCCAGCAACAGGACCAGCGTCAGCGCGGCAACCAGCGCACCTATTCGGCGCACGCGGCGTCACCCCCCGATTCACCCGACCGGCGCCCATTGCTCTGGTGCGCCACCAGCAAACTCGCCACCCAGCTGCGGGTGGCGGTGAAACTGGAGTCGAGGGTACGTGGCGTGGGCACCAGAAAATCTTATGGGTGCCGCGCCGGGGGTCATTCCGCTTTCTGTGCCCGCCCGGCTATCCGGTCGGTGTGCACTGCCAGGTGTCGATCAGCGTGCACCGTTTCTGTTCGTACAGGTTCGGGTCCAGCAGCAGCACCGTGAAGGGCTTGCCACCGATGTCAGGGGCGATGTACTCGGACAACTCTTCGATGTAGGCGACATTGGCCGGGTCGTCCCACGCACCGTCGGCGCCGGCGAACGAGATCTCGCGGCTGGTGCCGTGTCCGGAGATCGCGACTTCGCTCGGGGCAGAGTCGTCGAAATATCTGCCGTTGACCAGAGCTTCACCAAGCTGCTGGGCATCGGCGCGGGTGGCGCCGTCGAAGTAGTAGACCACCTGGCCGTCACCGAAATCGACGTACTCCTGCCGCTCCATCAGCGCATCGGGATTGAGTCCACCGATCACGGTGACCGCGAGAAACAGCGCGATGAACGGGCCGATGGTGACCGCGGTGATGCCGAGGCCGATCAGGGCGTCGATCCCCGGTGACACGCGCGCACCCCCGGCGGCCCGATGAGCGTCGATGCGGTGGCCCTGCAGCCAGCGTCCGGCGACGTAGGCGATCACAGGCTGCGGCACGAGGAACGCCAGGGCCGGCACGGCGGCCGGCAACACGAACGCCAACCAGGCGATGACTGCCGTCGTGAGCAGCCCCCCGGTGACCACCGCCACCGCGTAGGCCTTCTGGCCCCATCTCCAGTAGTTGATCGCCAGCACCACGCTGCCGCCCAACGGCATGCCACAGAACGTGGCCAGCACGACACCGGTGATCGAGTGGATCCGGTATGGCGGTGGCGCGACGTCACCGGGCGTCGCGGGTTGCGGCGCCGACGGGTACTGCGACGGCTGAGGCTCCATGGCGGGCTCCGGCAAGCGTGATGAAACGCTGCGCACAGCCATTCTCGCGCGCGGACCGCACCGTCGTCGGCGTTTGGTCGAATCGCGCCGCCGAGACCGACGAACCCGCAGCCCGCTGTGGACGTCTCCGTCTTCACCGTCGGGGTGAGTGATACGGGACCGTCTCGACTGCCGTATCTGCCGGTCCGTCCTCGACCGCACGTGCTCCGGCCGGCCAAGCGCCCCCTACGCGTCGAGGTCCTTCTCCACCAGGTCGGCGACGGTGTTCATGGCGCCCTCGTCCTCCGACTCCACGGTGACCTCGGCGCCCTTGCCGGCGCCCAGCGTCATGATCATCAACGCCGAGCCGGCATCGACGGGCTCACCGCCGTCCATCGACAGCGTGACCGGCACTCCGGCGTTGACGACGGCCTCGGCGATGATCGCGGCGGGGCGGGCGTGCAGGCCGATGGCCGAGCCGACGACGACGTTCTTGCTGGGCATGGATTCTCCTTCGTGTTGGTGAAACTTTGTGTTGGTGAAAACGGTGAAGCGAGGTCGGGTACAGATCAGGCGTTGACGAGTTCGGGCTCGGACTTGTCGGCGGGCTTGATGAACTGCTTGGCGACGATCACCGAGGCCGCGGCGGCGGCCATGCCGGCCAGGATCGCGATGACGAAGCCGATCTTGTTCTCGATGGCGAACAGCACGAAGATGCCGCCGTGCGGGGCCCGCGAGGTGGCGCCGAACGCCATCGACAGGCCCCCGGTGACCGCGCCGCCGATCATCATCGACGGGATGACCCGCAGCGGGTCGGCCGCGGCGAACGGGATGGCGCCCTCGGAGATGAACGACGCACCGAGCAGCCAGGCCGCGCGGCCGTTCTCCCGCTCCGGCTCGCTGAACAGCTTGGGCCGCAACACGGTGGCCAGCGCCATCGCCAGCGGCGGCACCATGCCCGCCGACATCACCGCGGCCATGATCTCGAACGAGGCGGTGGTGGAGGCCGCCAGCCCGGCGGTGGCGAACGCGTACGCCGCCTTGTTCACCGGGCCGCCCAGGTCGAAGCACATCATCAGACCCAGGATGATGCCCAGGAAGATCGCCGACGTGCCGGACAGGCCGTTGAGCCAGTCGGTGAGGCTGGTGTTGACCCAGGCCAGCGGTCGGCCCACGAAGAAGAACATGATCAGACCGACGGCCAGCGAGGCGAACAGCGGCACGATCACCACCGGCATCAGACCCCGGAACCATTGCGGCACCTTCAGATTGCTGATCCACAGCGCCGCGAAGCCGGCGATCACACCACCGACGATGCCGCCGATGAAGCCGCCGCCGATGAACACCGCGAGCGCGCCGGCGGTGAAACCCGGTGCGATACCGGGCCGGTCGGCGATGGCGAAGGAGATGTAGCCGGCCAGCGCGGGCACCAGGAAGCCGAACGCCAGCCCGCCGAGCGCGAACAGCACCGCGCCCAGGTATTGCAGGAACCCACCCGGAGGCAGGTCGGTCAGCGAGTTGTTCAGCGCGATGTCGTTGCCGGTGTCGGCGATCTCGTAACCGCCGAACAGGAAGCCCAGCGCGATCAGCAGACCGCCCGCGGCGACGAACGGGATCATGTAGCTGACACCGGTCAGCAGGATCTGGCGGGTGCGGGTGCCCCAGCCGACCTTGCCGGCGGGTGCGCCCGCGGTGCTGGCGTCGGCGCCGGAGCCCTCGACCTTGGCCGCGTTCGGATTGTCCGCGGCGGCAACGGCTTCGGCGACCATCTTGGCCGGCTCGTTGATGGCGCGCTTGACGCCGGAGGCGACGACGGGCTTGCCGGCGAAGCGGCCCTTGTCCTTGACGCCGACGTCGGTGGCGAAGATGACGGCGTCGGCGTTGGCGATGGTCTCGGCGGGCAGCGGGGTGCTGCCCGAGGAGCCCTGCGTCTCGACGGTCAGCTCGACCCCGGCCTCCTTGGCCGCGGCGGCCAGCGCGTCGGCGGCCATGTAGGTGTGCGCGATGCCGGTCGGGCACGCGGTGATCGCGACCAGGTGCTTGGCGCGCTTCTGCTCGGCGGGCTTGTCGGCGGCAGCGGGTGCGGCGTCGGCCGCCGGCTTCGGGTTCACCACCCCGTCGACCAGCTCGACCACCTCGTCGGCGCTGCCGGCGTTGCGCAGCGACTCGACGAAGTCCTTGCGCACCAACGCCCGCGCCAGTGCGGTCAGCAGCTTCATGTGGTCCTGGCCGCCCGACTCGGGCGCGGCGATCAGGAACGCCAGATCGGCGGGGCCGTCCGGGGCGCCGAAGTCGACCTTGGGGGCCAGCCGGGCGAAACCGATGGTCGGGGTGTCCACGTAGGGGGAGCGGCAGTGCGGGATCGCGATGCCGCCGGGCAGCCCGGTGGCCGACTGCTCCTCGCGGGCCATCGCGGCGCCGATCAGGCCGTCGGGGTCGGAGGTGCGCCCGGCGTCGGCCAGCGCGCCGACGAGCTTGGCGATCGCGGCCTGTTTGTCGCCCTCGACGTCGGTGTCGAGCAGCACCAGATCACGGGTGATGATCGGCGGTGAGGTGGTGGAGCTGGTCATGGGAACTACTCTCGTCTCTCGGGGTCAGCGGGTGGCGGGAATCGGTGAGATCGGCGCGATCTGAACGGCATTCAGGTCCACCTGGGCGGGGGTGGGCAACGTGGTGCCCGGCAGAGCGGCGGCGGCGCTGCCGTAGGCGACGGCCATCTGCAGCCGCTGCGGCGGGACGGCGCCGCCGACTTCGGCGCGCACGTACCCGGCCAACGACGAATCACCGGCGCCGACGGTGCTGCGCGGCGTGATGGGCGGCGGGGTGGCCAGCCAGGCACCGTTGCGGTCGACCAGCACCGCGCCGGCCGCGCCGAGCGTGGCCAGCACCGCGCCGACGCCGCGGTCGATGAGCTGGCGGGCCGCTGCCACCACGGGCTCCGGATCACCTTGGGCGACAGCGTCTTCCAGTGAATCTGCGGGCAGGCCCAGCACGCTGGCCAGTTCCTGGCCGTTGGGTTTGATGAGGTCCGGGGCGCCGCGGTCCAGCGACTCGCACAGCGCGGCCAGCGGGGCGTCGGAGGTGTCGACGGCGATGCGGCAGCGGTGCGCCGCGAGCTGGGCGACGACGTCGCCGTACCAGGAGACCGGCATGCCCGGCGGCAGCGACCCCGACATCACCACCCAGTCCGCACCGTCGGCGGCGGCCAGCACGGCATCGGTCAGGGCGGTCACGGTCGGTGCGTCCAGCGTCGCGCCCGGCTCGTTGACCTTGGTGGTGGTGCCGTCGGGTTCGGTGATGGTCAGGTTGATGCGCGCGGGTTCCACCGTCGGCACCACCTGGAACGGCACGGCGATGGCCTGCAGTGCGGTGATCAGCGGGTCGTTGGCCGCGGCGGGCAGCACCGCCAGCGTGTCGACGCCGGCCAGGGTCAGCGCGCGGGCGACGTTGACACCCTTGCCACCGGCCTGGTTGGTGACCGAGGTGACCCGGTGCACGGCGCCGCGGGTCAGCTGCGCGGGCAGCGTGACCGTGCGGTCGATGCTCGGGTTGGGGGTGACGGTGACGATCACGGAGTTCCTCCTGCGCAGATGACTTCGACGCCCTGTTCGGTCAGCTCCCGGCTGGCCTCGGCGCTGATCTCGGGATCGGTGATGAGGGTGTCCACACACGAGATGGGGGCGAAGCTGACGAAATCCTCGCGCCCCACCTTCGACGAGTCGGCGGCGACGACGACGTAGTTGGCGGCGCGCACCATGGCCCGTTTGACGGCGGCCTCGTCGCTGTCGGGGGTCGACAGGCCGTGCCGCACGCTGATGCCGTTGGTGCCGAGGAACGCGATGTCGACGCGCAGCGTGTCCAGCACGCGCAGCGCCTGCTCGCCGACGGCGGCCTGCGTGACACCGCGCACCCGCCCGCCCAGCAGCTGCAGTGACACGGTCGGCATGGTGGCCAGCCGCGCGGCGATCGGCACCGAGTTGGTGACCACGACCAGTGACCGGTCGGTGGGTACCTGCGCAGCGATCCGCATGGTGGTGGTGCCGGCGTCGAGCAGCACGCTCGCCCCGGACAGCGGGAAGAACTCGGCGGCGGCCACGGCGATGGCGTCCTTGTATTCGGCGCGGGTGACGTCGCGTTCCCCGACGCCCGGCTCGACCAGGTGCAGTGCGCGGACCGGGACGGCGCCGCCGTGCACCCGCCGGACGACGCCCGCCTTGTCCAGGACGGCAAGGTCGCGGCGCACGGTCTCGGTAGTGACCTCGTAGGCCTGCGCCAGCTCGGTGACCGAGGCGCGGCCCTTGGCCATCACCAGCGACGCGATCGCCTGCTGCCGTTCCTCGGGGTACATGGGACTCCGTTTGTGTGGGTATTGATCCGTTTGGCTGTGGATATCTTTGGTTTTACTCCTGAACGTGTTGACTTGTCAACGGTTTCTTGTAACCTGGTTCACATGACTGCGACGTCTTCGCCTACATCACCGAGCGCGGCCGGCACCGTCCTGCACGGAGTGCCTGTCGTGGCCGGAGTCCAGTACGCCCCGGTGATCCGCCCCGGCGCCCCGCCGGATCTGAGCGCCGACTCCTCCGCCGAGCTCGCCGAGGGGGAGCGCGCCGACGAGGTGCAGCGCTTCACCGACGCCGCCGCCACCGTCGCCACCCGGCTGCGCGAACGCGCCGGCAACGCCAGCGGCGCCGCGTCGGAGGTGCTGGCCGCGACGGCCACGCTGGCGCAGGACCGCGGCTGGTTGGGTGCGGCCGAGAAGCGCATCAAAGACGGTGCGCCGGCGGTCGGCGCGGTCAACGCGGCGATCGACCAGTTCGTCGAGATGTTCACCAAGATGGGCGGGCTGATGGCCGAGCGGGTCACCGACCTGCGCGACATCCGCTCCCGCGTCGTCGCCGAGCTCAAAGGCCTGCCCGAACCCGGCGTGCCGGTGCCCGAAGAACCGTCGATCCTGTGCGCCGAGGACCTCGCCCCAGCCGACACCGCCGGGCTGGACCCGGCGTTGGTCGTCGCGCTGGCCACCACACTGGGCGGGCCCACCAGCCACACCGCCATCATCGCCCGCCAGCTCGGCATCCCGTGCGTCGTCGCGGTCACCGGCCTCGATGACGTCGCCGCCGGGACGATGGTCATGGTCGACGGCACTCTGGGCACCGTGACCGTCGCGCCGGAGGAATCCGCGGCGCGCGACGCGGTCGCCGCCGCAGAACAGGCCGCCGCCGAGGCCGCCCACTGGTCCGGCCCCGGCGCCACCGCCGACGGGCATGCCGTCGCGGTGCTGGCCAACGTGCAGGACGGCGCGGCGGCGCGCTCAGCGAGGGAGACCCCGGCCGAGGGCGTCGGGCTTTTCCGCACCGAGCTGTGCTTTCTCAACACCGACACCGAGCCGACCGTCGACGAACAGGCCACCATCTACGCCGAGGTGCTCGAGGCGTTCGACGGCAAGAAGGTCGTGGTGCGCACCCTCGACGCCGGCTCGGACAAGCCGCTGAAGTTCGCCGGGCACCCCGACGAGGCCAACCCGGCGCTCGGCGTGCGCGGCATCCGCATCGCCGAGAACAACCCGAACCTGCTGGCCCATCAACTCGACGCGATCGCCGAGGCGGCCGGCCGCACCGGCAACCAGCCGTGGGTGATGGCCCCGATGATCGCCACCGCCGACGAGGCGGAGCGATTCGCCGCGAAGTGCCGGGACCGGGGTCTGACGCCAGGGGTGATGATCGAGGTGCCCGCCGCCGCGCTGCTGGCCGAGAAGATCCTCGAGCACGTCGACTTCCTGTCCATCGGCACCAACGACCTGGCGCAGTACACGATGGCGGCGGACCGGATGTCGGCCGACCTGGCCACGCTGACCGACCCGTGGCAGCCGGCCGTGCTGGCGCTGGTGGCGATGACGATCCGCGCGGGTCAAGCCGCCGGTAAGCCGGTGGGGGTGTGCGGCGAGGCCGCCGCGGACCCGCTGCTGGCCTGCGTGCTCACCGGGATGGGTGTCACGTCGTTGTCGGCGGCTGCGGCGGCGGTGCGCGGGGTGGGCGCCAAGCTCGCCCAGGTCACGCTGAAGCAGTGTTCCGAGGCCGCCGAGGCGGTGTTGGCGACGGGCAGCGCCGCTGAGGCGCGAGCCGCGGCCCTTGAAGTACTGGGATAGACGGGCGACGCCGAGACGACCGGGCCACGAGGAGCAGTGTCCGCGAGCGTGCTGCCCCGGTAGTGAAAACTCGAAGTCCGCTACAGGGAATGCACGTTCGCGGCCAGGGATCAGACGGGCCCGGCCCTAGGGGTAGACCGGCGACGCCAGGTCAGACGGTCCAGCCGGTGGCCTGCGGCCACTTCTCGATATCGCGACCTTCGCATCGCAGCGTCACGAAGTCGTATCCGGCCTCGGCGGCCCGGCCCGTCGTGTCGGCGAAGACACGACGGGCCTCCTCCTCAGCGCCTCGGGTCACAGTGACCTCTCGGACGCCTTGAGTGGGGTCGCCGCGGTCGAGCAGTGTGGCGGCCGCAACCTCCCACGGCTGTGTGTTCTCGGGGGTTGTTGCGTGCGCTCCGGAAATCGTCATCTCCTCCTTTGTGCGGGGGGTACCCGGCGAGGAGGTCGACTACCGGAGGTTTCCCGGCTGCGTCAGAACCAGACTTTTCGGCCGCCGACCGGCTTGCCGACGGCGCCCAGGATCCACAGCACCACGCCGACGACTACGAGGATGCCGCCGATCGTGTAGAGGATCGACAGGCTGGTGAAATAGCCGATCAGCAGAAGGATGATGCCCAGGATGATCACGGTTGCTCCAGATCTGTTGTACGTATGCTGACTGTCGGCGGACGAATTACCTCTTCCGTCAGTTCCCAAACACGACCAGCGGTGCGGCGAGGCGCTGGATAGGGTGGCCGGGTGACGACAGTGGCCGTCCTGGGTGGGGGCGTCGGCGGACTGAGCGCGGCACACGAACTGGCCGAACGCGGGTTCGACGTGACGGTGTACGAGACGCGCGACGCCCTCGGCGGGAAGGCGCGATCGATGCCGGTGCCGGGGTCGGGCACCGACGGACGGGTGGATCTGCCCGGCGAACACGGCTTCCGGTTCTTCCCAGGCTTCTACCGTCACGTCACCGACACCATGACCCGCATCCCCAGCGGCACCGGCACGGTCTACGACCATCTCACCCGGTGCAGCGAAGTGCTGATGGCCCAGGGCGGCGGGCGCTCGGAGATCGTCACCCCGCTGGGCATTCCCCGCTCGTTCGACGAGCTCGTCACCGGGTTGCGTGGTCTGCGGGAGATCGTGTTCGACGCCGGTGTCCCGCTGCCGGAGTTCGCGTTCTTCATCGACCGCATCCTGACGTTCATGACGTCGTGCGACGAACGCCGCCTGCATCAGTTCGAGGCGATGAGTTGGTGGGATTTCGTTGCCGCCGAGGGAAAGTCGCCGGCCTACCAGAAGTTCCTGGCCACCGGGATGACCCGCACGCTGGTGGCGGCCAAGGCCGAGGACATGTCCGCGCGCACCGGCGGG
>MDTD01096080.1_pt1 | contig 17492 bp, 16 predicted proteins | sample 811221 | NCBI WGS metagenome assembly MDTD01 (sample SAMN05326646, study PRJNA326480) | marine metagenome | isolation source: seawater | place: Pacific Ocean: South West | collected 2011 | reverse complement strand
AATAAAAGGCGTGAGGCTGATGGCGTTTTCCCAGGCGGGCTCATCAAGTTTTCCGTCAATGGTCACGGCGCCATTGGCTTTGGGAATTTGGGCCGTGGGCAAGCTGGTTTTGGCACCACCCACTTTGAGGGTGGCAAACGGAATTCTGTTTTTACCATCGTGCGCGGACTTGGGGCTGACGGGAAACCGTTTTTTACCGGTATAAATACCGGTGTAGAGTTGCAAAGAATCGCCCACGAAAAAGGCCGGCACTTTTATGGTGAAGCGGTCTTCAATGTAATCACCATTTTGAATTTTTGGGTGTGACTTTTTGGCGGCCGGCAGTGCATGATCAGCGCTCACTTGATTTTGTTCGGCCCCGGGCGCCATGCCATGCACAAACACCTTTTTGCCTTTGAGCTTTTTATGGTTGGTGATTTGCCAAATGAGGACCACTTCTGCGCTCTCCCCCGCGCTGATTTCGGTGGGCGTTTTTGATCCCTTCAGTTCCAAAAATTCACCAATTTGTGCCTCCAAAAGCGACCCTTTGATGTTTTTGACCGGGTTTTCACCCTTCACCAAGGGGATCTGGCCGGTGGGGGTGTGCATCATCACCGGCGCACTGGGTTCGGGAGAGCATCCATAAGCTCCTGTTAATATGAAGAAAAAAACAAATTTAACGGTAGCGTGCATGGGCAGAAGACCTCGAAATGATGCTTTTGGGGTGCAAAATGCATGAATCATGCGCCAGGTGGCGACAGAGTGCAACCTGAGATGTTATAAGGAGTTAGGACCTTTTGAGTTGGAGACATTTTAATGATCGGGCTTGCCCGTGCTGCTGACCCCCCAAACAGCAGCCGCGTGGCCGCCTCGGGCGTGACCAGCGCTTCGGCGGTCTCAAAAGTTAGCGTACCTGCCTATCGCGTAGAGCTTTCAGACTACGTTCGCAGTGCTACGCTCGAAAAACAGCGTTTAAAAAAACGTAATCCGCGGCAATTCAAAGACAACTTCGACATCAAAAAAGAATTCACCATGCGGCAAGAGGAAGCCCTCAAAAAGACCAATGCGGGCGGGTCCACCCGAAACGCTGCGGTCATCGATGAGGTGTACCAAAAAAGACAAAAGGCCATCGCTGATGCGTCGGCCGCTTTTCGGCGCAAAAGCGATTTGCTGCAAGCGCGTTTGCAAACCCGCATGATGTACGGCCCCAACGTGGCCGGGCGACAAATTCGCCGGGTGATTGGCCCCGACGGCGGTTTGTATATGTCGCAGATATCGGTGGAGTTCGTCGCACCTTCGGCGTCTAAAAATGCACTGAGTGATTTTCAACGCGCGCACGGTTTGCGCACCAGCGCCTTAAATCCCAATTTACCCGGCGGTGTGAATTGGGGGGTGGCCTCCAAGGCGAGCCTGGCCGAGTTTGAGGCCTACAACCAACTTCGAGCCGATGCCAGAGCACGGGCCAGTTTCGTCGCCAAAGACAATATTTTTGCCGAAGAGATCAAAGCGCAAGAAGCCCAGCGCCAAGCGCGCGTGATGCCGGGCCCCAGCCTGGGTCAGCAAGAGGGCATGTTCGCCGAAGAGATCAAGCTGCGCCAAGCCAAAAGAGAAGCCGCACGCCAAGCAGAGCTGAAAGCCATCAATGCCAAATTGGCCGGCGGCGCCAATGCCGGCGATGCGGTGGTGGCCCAAACCTGGGCGGGCAAAACCGACGCCCAAGCCCTCCAATCGGAAGTGGCCTATTTGGGTTTACTCAATGGCAATATTCCCAAAAACCACAAGGCCACCAGTGTGAAGGGCGTTGCCTATAACGCCACGTATGGCCGTTTCGCCAACACCACCGTTACGGGGCCCTTTTAGTTCACTTCGGGTGACCAACCCTGCGATGAATCTGATGGCGACGCAGAGCCACTGTTAACCGGCCAAATATACAAAGCCGCTTTTTTGAGCAGTTCTTTAAACCCCTCTTTGTTCAGCGCTGAAATGGCCACCGCGTTTTCGCCTTCCCCCAGTCGTTCGGCATCTAAGGGATGCACTTGATCGCATTTGTTAAACACCAGCAGTCGGGGTTTTTCATCAAGTTTTAAATCGCGCAGCACTTTTTCAACACTTTGCATTTGTCGTTCGAGGAGCGGATCGGCCGCATCGATCACATGCAAGAGCAAGTCGGAGTCATCGAGTTCTTCGAGGGTGGCACGAAATGCGTTCACCAACGAGTCGGGGAGGTCGCGAATAAAACCCACCGTGTCGGTGATGACCACTTCGCGTTCACGGGGGAACCGCAAGCGCCTGGAGGTGGGGTCTAAGGTGGCGAAGAGTTCGTCTTTGGCGTAGACCTTTGATTGCGTGAGTTGGTTGAGCAGGGTGCTCTTGCCCGCATTGGTGTACCCCACAATGGAGATCACGGGAACGTTGCGTTTGCCCCGTTGGCTGCGGCGCAAGTTGCGTTGTTTGGAGAGTTTGTCGATGTCTTTTTCTAAACGGGCCAACCGATCTCGGGCTCTTCGGCGATCCACTTCAAGCTTGGTTTCGCCAGGGCCCTGGCCGCCAATGCCGCCTGCCAACCGCGACAGGCCTTCTTGCTTTTTGGCCAACCGCGGCAGGGCGTATTTGAGCTGGGCCAACTCTACTTGTAGCTTACCTGCCTGAGAGGTGGCCCGCCGCGCAAAAATATCTAAGATCAGCATGGTGCGGTCGAGCACTTTAAGGTCGGTCATGTCGGTGATGGCATTGAGCTGCGAGGGGGACAGGTCGCGATCAAAAATAAGAATCTCAGCACCCAGGTGCAGCGCTTGCAAACAAATCTCTTCGAGTTTTCCTTTGCCCACGATGCTGCGTGGATCAATTTTGCGCCGCCGTTGTACGATCACGTCGGCCACACTCACATTGGCGGTTTCACACAGCTCTTCCAGTTCACTCAACGAGGCTTCCCAAACACTTTTGGCGGTGGTGTATACGCCCACCAAGACGGCAATCCCTCGGTCGCTTTTGAGCTTTTCGGCTTCGCGTACCCGTTGAAAAGCTTTTTGCAGTTGGTCTTCAAGATCTTCCACAAAGAATAAAAAGTCCAAATCCAACGCTTCAAAGTTGGGATAAAAATCTTCGTGGACGCGTGCGCCCGTGCGCCCTTTCTGAGCTGGCATCACGTGGCCAAAGGCCAGCCGGCCCGGGGCCCCATCTCGTTTGGCCTCCAGTTGCAGCACGCCATCCAGTTGTAGTTTTTCTAAGTCAGTAATTAAATCGGATTCGAGCCCGTAGCTTTTACGGCCACGGTACGCCCCTCCAGGATGTGACACGATCAAGCGAAGGCCCCGCAAGCGTTGTTCACCCGCACGGAGTCTGCCGATGTCGGGCAGGTATAAACGTAAGGAATCGCCGAGAATTACATGGGTGACATCGCCGCGACGATCCACCAACAAACCCAAAACCCGACGCAAAGAGGCGCACAGGTCGTTCATTTCACGGGCGAGGGCGCGCGTGACCACCTCGTGGGGGGCCATCTTACGGGTGTAGAGCCGTTCGAGGTTTTTGATTTGCTCCGCTTTGAGCCCTTGAATTTTTCCGTGCAGCGTTTTGATGGGAGAGGTCCTTTAGGAGTGTGAAGCGCCAGAGGGGTGGGCGAATAAGGGGTTGATGGGGCCATCGCCTTGTCCGCAGGCATAACCCGAAAAGATGGCTTTTTGCACGAAGGCATGGGCGTGCATGACCGCTTGCGGCAGTTCATGGCCCAAGGTGAGGGCTGCGGTGATGGCCGCCGAAAGCACGCAGCCTGTGCCGTGGGTGTTCGAGGTGTGTTGGCGGTTGGCCTTCATCTCAAAATAGTGGGTGCCGTCGTAGAGCACATCCACAGGGTCACCGTTGAGGTGGCCGCCTTTGAGCAAGACGTTGGTGGCGCCCATGTCAACCAGGCGCGCACAAGCATCTTTTTGTTGTTGTGGTGTGTTCAGGCTGAGGCCACACAAAGCTTCGGCTTCGGGCAAGTTGGGCGTGAGCAAATACACCTGGGGCAGCAGTTGTGCTTTCATGGCCTGAACGCCCGGCTCAGAAAGCAAGGCGGCCCCGGTGCTGCTTTGAATGACTGGATCATAAACGATGCGTGGTTGATGCTGGGTCAGGGATTGGGCCACCTGGCTGACCACATCTTCATTGGCGAGCATGCCGATCTTACAGTGGGCGGCGGGCATATCGCTGAACAAGGTGTTGAGTTGTTGTTGGATCATGTGGCCCGGAATGGGATGGGTGCCGTCACAGGTCAAAGAGTTTTGAGCGGTGACCGCCGTGATCACCGCCGTGCCATGCACGCCCCAAGCCGCAAAGGTTTTGAGGTCGGCATACACCCCGGCGCCCCCACTGGAATCTGCGCCAGCGATGGTGAGGGCAATGGGTTTTGGTTTTTCAACAGACATGAAAAAAGGGTGCCCTGTTCGGGAAGCGGGCTCAAGTGGGGATGTAACGATTATAGGCGGTATCGCCACACAAAAATCAGGCTCAACAGTAAGCCCAGCAAGGCCAACAAACTGTAGGGAAGCTGTTTGGGCCAGTTTAAATGAATTTGGTTTGGAACCCGGTTGGTATCGAGGCAGAGGCTGTCTTCACAAGCTGTGAGGGGGATGGACGCACCGGTGGCGCTTTGGGCTTGCCACAAGGGGTAGTACAGAAAAGGCAATTGTTTTGTGGCCCCTTCGCCTTGATAGGTGAGGTGCATTTCAAAGGGGGAGACCGCATCGATTTTCCAGTGCCCCTGGGCTGAAGCGGTGTGGCCATAACAATGGTACAGGGGGGTTTGACCCAAGGGTTGCCATTGGGCGTGACTGAAAAAATAAATACGGGCCCGTTCAGAGAACACGCACGCCTTGGTGACCCGACTTTGAGTCAAACGGCTTTCGAAGGCCGCCATGTTGCTTTCGGACAGGACTTCTCCGTTAAAGGTACTCGAGTTCAAGTAATGGTCTCGGTAGATCATGAAAGGATGGGGATCGTCGCCGGCATGGGCAAAAATGGGCACGCCCAACAGGTCGGAAAGCATCCCGGTCCAATGGTGCTGTGCACCGCAAGTCTCGAAAGCCCCCATGCCTTGAGAGGGATTCACGTGAGAGCAATTTTCCATCAACAGGACATCCTGGCTGTCGATCCACTGAACCATTTTCGGATCGATCTCTTTGGGGCTATTCAAGGTGAAGAGCTCTGTGGTGCTGGGCGGACGGACCAAGACCAGGCCCACTAAACAAAGCAGGCTCCCCACGGGCAGCAAAACATATCGCACTTTTTCTTGGGTGCGCTCGAGGGCAAAGTAAAAGGCGCATAAATACAACAAGCCCGAGACCACCGGCAGCCACGACACCACCCTTTGAAAAAGAATGCGCAGGCCCGGGACGAAGCCAAGGGCAACGCCGCACCACGAAAAAACACCCAGTGCCAACAAAAGCCCAAGATTTGGAGGCTCGGGTTCGTGACGGTTGATAACATGTGTGAGGGCCAAGAGCCCCAGGGGCAGCAACACCAAATAAAAGGTGGCGCCGGATAAGGCGAAAGAGCCCCAAAGGCTGAGGGTGTCGGTGAGTGTGGCCGGAACCTCCGCGCGGTGACCGGTGAGTTGAACGGCATGGGCCCACACCAGCTGGGCGAACGTATCGGGTTGCTCAGAGGTAAAGAGGTAATCGTTGTTGATGGTGTCGGCGAGGGCCAAGAAATTAAAAATCCAGGGCACGCTCATCAGAAGAAAACACAGACTCGCCTGCAGGATGGGCGTTTGCGCATCACGCCAGCGGCCCTCTTTGTGTAAATGGTAAATGAGGACCAGGCCAGCCGGAACGAGAATGCCCACCAAAGAGGCCACGTGGGTGTACATTAATGCGGCCGCTAAAAAGGTTGCCGGGAAGAGCGCACGTTTGTCGCCCCGGTAAAACAAAACCAAGAAGTACAGCAACCACATGTTGGCGCTTAAGGCGATGACATAAGGGACCATGCCGACGTTGATATAATCGGTGAGTCCTAATCCCAAGGCGGTCATGAGTGCAAAAGACAATGCGATCCAGCGGGAGAGTTGCAGTTCATCGAGAAGTAAAAACGCGCCAATGGAAAACAAAACGGTGGCCACCACCAACAGCAATGAAAAACCAAGGGTTGGACCAAAGAACAAATAGAAGGGCAGGTAAAAAACAAAACCTGTTCGCAAAAACAAAAACCCGGGCATGCCACCGTGAATAAAAGGGGCCACCCCAAAGGGTGAACCGTGATCTAAAAACCATTGGGTTTGTTTGAGGGTGAACCAGTAAAATTTGGCGTAGTCGCCTTCGATGAGGATTTGATCGTAGTTGGAAAAGGGCAGCCAAAGGGTGGTCATGGACCAGCTCAAAATACCCACAAAGAGCAGGCACAGCTTTTTGCCGGAGGGGCTTTCAAAGATTTTGACCAGGTCTTGGGGTTGCCGATTCATGGTAATTGCGTTCCTTGGGGACCACCTCAGCATACTGTTTTCGCTTTAAATTCAAAGCTTTTCGCCCTTTTTGGGGCCGCAGCGCCCGGTGAGCGGCAAGTCATTGAAAAACCGTCGTTTTGGGGTTGCTTTGTGGGCCGAGTCGGCTAATATCGGCGCTCGTTTCGGGGCATAGCTCAGCTTGGTAGAGCGCCTGGTTTGGGTCCAGGAGGTCGCATGTTCAAATCGTGTTGCCCCGACCAATACCCGCCAAAGCAAAAAGCCGCGGCGGGTTTTTTTTGATCTGACATCATTTTTTCCAGCGTGATGTCGTGAGCGCCCTTAGCTCAGCTGGATAGAGCAACGGCCTTCTAAGCCGTAGGTCGAACGTTCGAATCGTTCAGGGCGTGCCAAGTAAAAGCACTTCGTTTTTCACCCCTTGTCATTTTGTGATGAGGGGTTTTTGTTTTTGTGGGCTCGATTGAGGTAACTTAGCCCTAATAAAATACATTTTTGGTTTGGGGAAAAGATGACTCGCTTTATTTTTTGTATGCTGCTTTTTTCTGGCCTGGCCACCCAAGCTATGGCCGAAGAAAAACCTAAAATTTTAATTTTAAAACTGAGCAGTCAAACTGTTGAGAAAGAAACGCTCAAGAGCCTCGATGCTGTATTGGAAGTTGAAGTCAGTAAATACAACAATTTTGACTCTCTATCTACCAATGACGTGAAACAGTTGTTGGAACTGGAAAAAGAAAAACAATTGGCAGGTTGTTTTGATGACAGTTGCTTGGGGGAGTTGGCCGGCGCTTTGGGCGCACGATTTTTAATCTTTGGTGATGTCGGCAAACTTGGAAGTAAGTTGATGGTGACTTTAAGTCTGTTCGATGCAGAAAAAGCCCAAAGCTCCAGCCGTGTTTTGTTGCAGGGGGCAGATGTAGATGCTCTGGCTCAAACTTTTCCTCAAGGAGTTGAAGATCTTTTAAAGCAAGGCATCGAGAAAATTGATTTGCAAAAAAACTCTAGCCTCTCACCAGCGGTCTATTATTCTGGTCTTGGTTTAACCGGCGCTGCAGCAGCAGGAGCAATGGTTGCTGCTGGGATGATATTTTATTACCAAGCAGAGAAGGATCAGCTTGTGTTAGAAGCAGAAGAGAGTGGTGATATAATTGATGGCGAAACCTTAGATCCCATAACTAAGGGTGGGACCAGATCTTTGGTGGCTTCAGTGGGTCTCGCCTCAACCGCGCTTGCTTTGGGCTTGGTTTCTTGGTTTATAATTTAGCCACTCATTTATTTTGAAGATGAAAATAAAAATGAAGGCAAGGAATAGAGTTAAAGCCCCACGCCACTCCTCTATAGTTAAAACGCCTTGGCGATTTGCTCCCTCAAACAATAAAGAGCCAAGTCAGGCAGGCACTTCTGACCAGCAACAATGTTCTAAATTAATCGTCACTGTCATAACGCCAACCTCGAAAAAAAGCCTCTGAAGTTTCATTGAGAAATTGGGAGTAAACGCGCCACCCTGTTTGTTTTGCTTCAGGGCGCGATGTTTTATACCGTGGCGTCCAAGCAGGCAACAACATGAAACGCAAACACAGTCATCGACCCCTCACCAAAACGAAAAATCCCGAGCCCAACAAAGACACTACCGATTGGGTCATTTGGGCGGCATGGGCAGATCGCGTGACTTTTGAAGACATACAGGCACAAACCGGTCTTTCGGAATCGGACGTGATCGCGGTGATGCGACGCAATCTCAAGCCTTCTTCTTTCAGGCTTTGGCGGAAACGCGCTGCTTCTACAAGTATCAAGCATCGAAAAAAGTTTGAGGCGGCCCGACGCCGACTGCGTGAACCGAGCTTCCGAGAGATGGCTGATGAAGCTTATACGGATGCGCTATAGTCATTAAGCCACACCACTTAAACGCCTATTCAATTGTTATGATGAGGCGCTTAGGAACGCGTCCCCTGTCTTTTGTGTTTTCCGTCTTGATGCATAGAAACGATGCATGCAAAAGATATGCGGGAAACTGATGCAAGAGATGAAAACGAAGAGCAGCGAAATATTTTTTTCAAATGATGCCTGAGGGTTGAGGAAGAAAAACAGAAACAAGGCGAGTGCCCCAACGTTGAAAGGCAGCGCGTTTTTAAATAGCGCGACATTGTCTTGCCCCAGCGACGCTCTGAGATGGGACCACCCTTGGTAGCTGTGGTGGAAAATGAAGTAAGTTCCAAACGCGATCACCAAGGGCAACCATTGCGCGAATAATAGGTAACAGACTAAAGAGAACCACTGCGCGCGCTTAAAAAGGAGGGCTAAAGCAAAAGACACGCCGATGGCACTCATGTAAACCAGCGAAACATCGAGCGAGAGGCCTACGACGTTGACGTCCAATAAATAGAGAATGTTTTGCGTTTCTGTGGGGTGAGAGGAAAAAAGGGCAATAAAAAACAAGGCGCCCCACAGCAGGCCAATAAAAGGCGTTTTGATGTTCCACTCTACCACATCGGTTTCCCCAAAATGCCAAGCGGAATAAAGGACGAAACCCAGCAATGCAATGGTGGGTGACAGGACCCAAAGCATATACACAGACGACATTAAGGCCAAATACTTTAAAATAAAAGACAGCGTGATGCGCTTCGTATTTGATAACGCCTCAGTCATATGATCCATAGCACCGTGTGGAATACCGACGATGAGAAGACCTGTCGCCAGCAGGCCATACATCACTGGTTCGGCGATTTGTGGAACGAAGAGGTCGAGCACAAAATAGAGTAGAAGAGAGCCAAATAAAAGCAAGGACGGTTTTTGTTTGCGAACCCAAAAAGTAAAACAAGAACGCAGAAAAATAGAAACAGGCAACTTGTAAAACATTCTGGCGTCTTCCCAAATCGATGTTTTCTCGTCAAGAAACTTGAGGATGTATGCCGTATCCCTCACTTGAAACAAACGCTGGAAAATAGGTTTCCCTTGGTGGGGCCATAGGGCCAAAATCAAAATTAGTAAGCGATCGTAAAAACGAAAGCGTGATTCTTCTTTTTTTGCGCTTTCATTTTGGCAAATAGATTTGGCGTGCGCGTACATTTTTTTGAAGGCGTAACCCGTACTCGGCTTTACCTTGTTGGCTCGCGTTCCTAACGGAATAACGCCTGGAAGTGGTTTTGGTGGTTTTAAATCCGTAAACATCGGAATCACGCCGCGCTCGATGTCTTTCAGTTTGTACGGCCCAAACTTTTCTTCAATATATCGGTGGAGAACAGGGGCAGCATTATTTTCGGAAATGGCTTGAGTTCCAAATCGAGTTAACTCAACCAGTGCGGTATGCTCAGAGAAAGGGAGGACGTAAACAAACTGGGTGTGGTTTTGTTGCGGTACATTGAAGTCCATGAGCGTGCAAGCATCAGGGTTGAGCGCTTTGTCATCCAATGTAATCTTGTACCCAACGAACGACTGCAAGATGTTTTGGTCTTCGGGTAATGCCTTATCAAAGTGTGGCGGACGCGAATCAAAAACGGTTTGGGCCTTGTAGGTGCCAGACTCTGAGACAACAAAAGGTTGTTGGGCCGAACCCACCTCTAAGACAGCTTCGTTTAAAAAAATGGCTCGATGTTGCGTCAATATTCTTTTGGTAGCGTTATAAAGCTCGAGACTGTTGATGTGATAGTACTTCAAGTCGCCCATTTCCTGGGGGGGATGACTGTCGGTGCTGATTTTTGACCAGCAGTGTGAGGCCATGGCGGAGAAATCTTGAGTGATTTCTTCGGTATCTTTTGACCAAAAACAGTAGGTTTTATCGTTTACGATTTTTGTGGACGGATCGATAACCAGGATCTTTTTGTTGTTTAAAAGACCTTTGCGTTTTAGCTCGTGAACGAGAATACACGAGCTAGCGCCCAAGCCAGCGAATATGTAATCATTTCCCATTTGGTGTCCACTTGTGATTGGCCATACTCTGCCCAGTATAGAAACAACAACCGATCTGGTCTTTTTGTTCGATTAAAAACGAAGTGCCCTCATAAGAACCCTTAAACGCCTGAATTTATGAGTTAAGTGGCCTTTTTTGTTAGCCCGGGGCTGTTTCAGATTCGGTTCGCCTCAATTAAGGTTTGAATTCACACCGCTCGTTGCCCCGTCTCGTTCTTATAAATCAAACCCATGCTGCGCACCCTTGAAACTCGCTAGAGCTAAGACACGTTTTCCGCGGAATTATCAATTTGGGGCGAAGGCGCGCTGAAGCGGGATTAAAAGGAAACAACCGAACCCACAGAAGCTCAGGCGTACGCGCAAAAGTTAAAAGAAGTCATCTAAGAGCTTGAAAAGGACACTTGAAAGAACCGAAACGAAGATTGGCGGCACTATATTTTAAAGCATCTGATACACTGTTGTGCCCAATGCTTTTCTGGGCGGTTTCATTTGTTCTCAGAAGCCGAGAGAAAGTGAAGGATTTTTTTCGTGGCCTTTGTTATCTCAAAAAGCGAATCAAGCTCTCAACAAATTGGTGGACCACTATGAACTTATTTTTTCAACTTCAGATTTTACTGTCAGGCATCATTGCTGGTTGGATTATTTTTCAAACCGCATTTGTGGCGCCGACCGTTTTTACCAAGCTCGAAGATGCCGAAAAAGCACTTGTACTGCGTGCCATTTTTCCAAAGCTATTCAAGGCACTCGCGGTTGCTGGTTTGCTGCATCTCGGACTCGGCTTGTTAGCGCAAACTACAGTCTCCAGCGCTGCGTTTAAAATGTTTCCGCTCATTGTTGGCGCATATACTTTTCTTTCAAGTTTCCTCTGTAATGCCATCGTGCCAGCGACAAATGCAGCGCGGGATCGCAATGATACCAAAAGGTTTGCGCAGTTACACAGGGTGAGTGTTTTGTTAACCATGCTCACATTGTTGTTACATTTAGGTTGGATGTTTGTGACGAACGCCTCGGTCTAAACTTTTAGGACGCCCGTTAAACGGGGACATACGGGGGCGTCTCACCAAAAAACGCCGGTATTCCATTGCGACAAAGCACCGATTTAAAGTAGGGTGGCCACCATGAAAATGAGCCGGTTAAGTAAATATAAAAAAGTGCTGACTTTTATCGTTGCGACGATGGCGCTCACCCGGCTGATCGCGTGGCTTGCCAAGTTTTAAAGGCTGGGACGCTGAACAATAAAAATACAGAGCGAACAACAAACTTTGTGTGAAAAAAAGGGTACACGATGGTACGGTGAGCGAGGGGGAATGTTTATGCGGCTTTTTGTATTTATTGTACTTCATATTTTTTTGTTTTGGGGCCCTAACAGTCACGCCCAAAAAGCAAAATCAGATAAAACAACACAATATCTTGATGGTTACGGCAAGCCCATTGTCGTTGATGGCGCTTGGCTGAAAAGCATCTGCACGTATTCACAAAAAGAAGGCGACTATTTTTGCGACGAGAAAAAGTTGCCCGCAAAAAAACGGACGGTCTCAAAGAAGGCACCCGAACCAACAAATCTTTCAAGCCCTGAGACTCAAGGAGTGGTTGACGCTGAAACAGGTGATCCGTCCACTTGGGTGCCCGTTAGTTTAGAGGTAAAACAAAAGGTATTGAAAGAATCATTTTCAAGGCTTCCCAAGCCGAAAGCGCCGGAGGTTAATTTGAAAAAACCAATAAAACCCAAAATTAAACAGCCGGCCAGCGGGCTCCTCTTGGGCGGCGCGGCCGGTGTTGCCGTGGCATTGGCTTTTGGTACTTATGCTGCAGTCAATGGCTATCAGAGGTGGAATTCGGTGGGTGTGGGAATTGGTTATGCGGTAGGCTGGCTATTGTATCCGGTTGGGTTTGTGCCAGGCACCATTGTTGGCTTAACAATTGAAAAAGTGAAACGAGACGATAATCAAAAGTTGCTCGATCAATACAATGATGAAATGAAGTTCTATGAAAAAAAGACCAAGCACCGAATCAGAAAAAACGAGCGGTACCACCATTTAAGACAAACGATTTATGGTGAAGCTCCCGCAGAGCCGGTACAGCAACCCAAGAACCAAGAATAGAAATTTGATACACAGCGTATGAGTGGCTACGCTCGAAACCCATCAAGGACTCCCATGAAACATTTATCATTTTTAATTTGCTTGTTTGCTTTATTATTCACCGGTTGCCCCGGCGAGGCCCTGGTGGGTGATGCCTGTGAAGGCCATGACGACTGTGGTGAAGGGCTGTCCTGTGTGGATGAGGTTTGTGCCGACAAGGGTTCTAGCGATGGCAATAGCGATGGCAATAGCGATGGCAATAGCGATGGCAATGGGGACGGTTCCTCTGATGGGAGCCCCGATGGCGCTGCGCACACCGATGCAGGTTCCACCGACGGCACAACCGACGGCGCCGCTGCCAGCGATGCGGGTTCCAGCGATGGCTCTGCTCCCGCTGATGCGGGGTCCGGTGACGGCAGCAGCGATGGCACGGCCGCAACGGATGCGGGTTCCAGCGACGGCAGCACTGACGGTGCAGCAGCGGTGGATGCCGGCAGTGATGAAGAGATGACCATGGTGGATGCCGGTGGTGCCGCCGCACCCGTTGCCGATGGCGGTACGGCAGAGCCAGCGGCAGAGGTGTTGTGCAACAACGCTCAAGATGACGATGAAGACGGCCAAGTGGATTGCGGCGATCCCGATTGCGCCGCAGATCCAGCTTGTACTGAGGTGGGCCAATGCACCAATGCCATGGACGATGATGCAGATGGCTTCATCGATTGCGCCGATTCTGATTGTGCCGCCGATCCCGCTTGTGCCATCGAGGAATGCGCCAATGGCATGGATGACGATGAAGATGGGCACGTCGATTGCGCGGACCCAGACTGTGACGCTGATCTGGCCTGTCTCGAAGATGTGAGCACCGATGCCGGACCGGGTGAGCCGCTTAGCGCTGATGCCGGGGTGGCGGTCGCCAATTGCAGCAGCGCCGATGTGTTGGCCCTGGTGATGGGCGGCGACGCGGTTAATGACACCATCGAAGGTTGTTATACCACTTGCATGGTAGATTTGAGCACGCCCACTTGCGTTTCAAACTGTGTGGAAACCGGAACTGATTTGAGCGCCACTTGTTCGGGTTGCTTTGGCGAGCTCGGCGTGTGCATGAATGCCCATTGCCTGGTTGAGTGCGGGATGGATCCGGGAAGTGACACCTGCGAAACCTGCCTCGAAGCGAATTGCAGCGATGGTTTTGCGGATTGTGCAGGCATCGATCTGCCTTAATGGTGCCCATGAAAACCCCATCTGCTGAAACCATAGGCTTGGAGCATCGAGCTCAATGAAGATCTTCAAAAAAGCATTGATGGCCGTGGCGGGACTCGTGGTCCTGTTGTTCGTTGCCGGTGAGTGTGTGCGTTATGCCATCCACCATAAAAAAACGCCCTCCGAATGTGAAAAGCAAGCCCTTCAAAGTGCCGAGCGCGAATGTGAAAAACTTCGCGCCGACGATAACGCTTATTCTGACTGCATGCTCGATCGGCTCAAAAGGGGGTATCAAGCGTGCGAGTAGCGATTTAAGACTTTGCAGGCGGTGCCTTATTGAAGCCCAAAGCGCTTTCATGGTAGCTTTTCTTTGATGCCCCACCTAAAGCGCAGGATCCCCATCTCATGAAGAATCATTTTGTAATTGCTTTGTTTCTCGTTTGCATGGCTGCATGTGGCGATACGGTCACCTCCCCAGACGATCCACCAGGGCTCAACCCGGATGAAACAAAGTGTCAGGCGCCCGACTATTCCGTCACCCTTGGTGAGGCCTGTGATGAAGTGCTCAGAGATTGCGGCAATGCCATCTGCACCTCACCGTTGATTTGTGTGAACTTGGTTTGCGTGTCACCCACAGACGCAGGAGCGGGTTCGGGGGAGTAGCGGTGAGCGTATTGGCTTTAAACGATGTGGCACGAGCGCGAAAAGGCCTTTCTTAGGGATTCGGACACGGGTTCGCTATTTTATTGGGCATTTTTTGACCGGATGTTAGGTATACATCAAAGGTGAAAAGTCGATGAAAATCTATTTGTGGATTTGTGTTCTAATCAACGGCGGTATTGGTGTGTTGTCCCTCTTAGCGCCCCTCAATTTTTTGGGAACGGTCAATATCGGTGTCACTGCGCCCAGCGGTATTATTGAGTTAAGGGCCATGTACGGCGGCCTCCAGGTGGGACTCGCTCTCTTTGTGACTTGGTGTCTTCAAGACATCAAGCGTTGGGACAGCGGGGTCATCCTGATGGTGCTAATCCTCCTTGGTTTGGGTATCACGCGTCTCATCAATTGGCTCGTGGCCATGCCGGAAGGCTTCACGCACCCCATGCTCTTCGCGATTGAATTCAGCGGCGCGGCCATTGGTTTTTACGTTAGGCAAGTTGAAATGAAATCCCGTCACCAAGAAGGCGGTCACACGCCTGGAACAGATGCATGAGCGACCCTGAAGACAATGTAATTCATCTGGCCAAACATCGCCCGCAGCCCAGTGGGAGAGACATGAATTGGCGCCCTTGCCCCACTTGCGAGGGGCAAATGCGATTCACGGGGCTTCCTGATTTTTCGGGTCCTATTTACTACCGAATCTACAAGTGCGCCCGCTGCGGGTTTGTTAGGCAAGATGTTGAAGAATAACCATACATTCTGAACCAGAGATTCACCGCTGCTTTTCAATAAAATAGCCAGTAATATTCGTTTTCAATCAAATTTTCGATTAAGCTCCTGATGCATTGGAGATCGTCGTTCGTGAAAATCGCCCGAATTATAGTTGCATCAATATTCTTGAGTTGTTTCTCGTCTTTAGGCGTGTTCGCCAGTGATACACCTTCTCGCATGCTCATGATGGACATCAAAGCCACCTTGGTCGACGAAAAAATAGTCGGCTTGGTGAACAACATGGTGTCCACCGAACTGGCCAAACAAAAGGGTGTCGAGTTGCTCACCGGGGCCGACATGCGTCAAATGGTGGCGCTTGAAATCGAAAAACAATCCATGGGCTGCACCGATGACAGCTCTTGTTTGTCCGAGTTGGCCGGGGCCATCGGCGCCCGTTATGTGGTGTTTGGTGAAATGGGCAAGTTGGGTTCGTTTTTTCTGCTCACCCTGAATTTGTTCGACTCCCAAACGGCCAAGTCGGTGGCCCGCGATACCTTAAAAGTCAAATCCATCGATGCCCTGGTGGATCAAGTGCCTGCCCTCATTGCAGGGCTCATGGCATCGGCCCGCGAAAGCGGGGGCTTGGTTTTGACCGATCCCAAGGTGCACCCCAGAAAGCCGGTGTTCATGCGAGACGTGGTTTTGAAAGACGGCCGTTTGTTCGGGTTTGCCATGGGGCACCCCAAACTGGGTGATGGCCCCATGCGTTCCTCGGTTCTTAAAAGCATGACCTACGACGACCAAGGCACCGCCACGGCAAAATCTAAAAACACCACGTATATCATCGAGGCGTCGGGCTGGCGCGTCAAGCCAGATGGGCACCCCCACAAAGGTTCTGGTACAACCATCGAACATGTGAAGCTCAAAAAAGAACCGAATAAAAAATGAATTGGGTGACCCATGGAACATTATAGAAAACTCGAACGCATGTATGACGCTGCCCCCATTAACCACTGGTTCAAACCTGAGCTAACGGTCAGTGAAGGTGCGGCAGAGCTTCGGATGGTCACGCGCGAAGATTTTCACCACGCAGCCGGGGCGGTGCATGGCTCGGTGTATTTTAAAGCTTTAGATGATGCCACGTATTTTGCCGTGAACTCGGTGGTGCCCGATAATTTTGTTTTAACCGCTCGCTTTGAAATTGATTTGCTCAAGCCGATCAGTCTGGGCACCTTGGTGGCCAAGGCCAAAGTCACCGGTGAAGACGAGCGGCGCATTTATGCCACGGGTGAACTCTTCAATGAGCAAGGCGTATTGTTGGCAGTGGGCAAAGGCGCTTTTGCCCGCAGCAAGATTCCCCTCACACCGGATGTGCATTACCAGTAAGGTTTAGAAAACTTCTAAATATCAATGGCTTATGTGGTTAAGGCGCCGGTGGACTTTTCCGTCAAAGCGGGTAATGTTGCCTGAAATTGTTTTCACCAAGAGGTTCGCGATGTCTTTTCGTTTCAAATTGTCTGCTCCTTTACTCATTTTGACCACCGCTTGTGGCGGTTTGACTCCAGCCGGGGAAGAAGAGGTCAAAGAAACAGTCGCCTTAAACAACACCTTAACCCAAGTGACTGCTTTAGAGAGCGAGGCCGACTGCCCCAACGGCGGGGTGACCTTAGAACACGGCATCGATGTGGACGGTGATGCAACGCTGAGCGAAGACGAAATCACGCATACTTACGTGATTTGCCACGGCACCAACGGGCAAGATGCCGACGTGTCAGACTTGACTTCGGAGCTTGAAGCTTTACGCGGTGAGCTTGAAGCACTCAAGACAGCGGTCGATCTCAACACGGCGAAAGAAGGTCTGACCGAAGCGCAAGCCACCCAGTTGGCGGCCAACACCGCCGCCCTCAACGACATCGGCAACCACACCGCTTTTGATGGGTGGGATAAATCGGTGGCGGATGATTCGGCCTATCTCACCGAGGAGACCGACCCCGTTGCCTCGGCCGCCGGTTACTTGACCAGCTACACCGAGACCGACCCTGTTGCTTCCGCGGCTGGTTATCTCACTGAAGAGTCCGATCCGTTAGCCACGACAGCCTTAATCGACCTTGGGAACAATGCTGCTTTTGATGGTTGGGACAAAGATGTTTCGGATGATGTTTCGGGCACGTCTGGGTTGACCTCAGAACAAGCGGCGGACCTTGATCAAGTGCCGTTGATTGAATCGCGCCTGAGTATTTTAGCGGGTGACATGTACAGTAACTACGATTCGGCAGACTTCGATTGGGAGCTTTTGCGAGAGTTTAATTATTTGGTTACCGAAACCGACCCGGTTGCCTCGGCCGCCGGTTATCTTACCGAAGAGACCGACCCTGTAGCTTCCGCCGCCGGTTACTTGACCAGTTACACCGAGACCGACCCTGTTGCTTCCGCGGCCGGTTACCTGACCAGTTACACCGAGACCGACCCTGTTGCTTCCGCTGCCGGTTACTTGACCAGTTACACCGAGACCGACCCCGTTGCTT
>MDTD01187707.1_pt1 | contig 17496 bp, 16 predicted proteins | sample 811221 | NCBI WGS metagenome assembly MDTD01 (sample SAMN05326646, study PRJNA326480) | marine metagenome | isolation source: seawater | place: Pacific Ocean: South West | collected 2011 | reverse complement strand
TTTTTGCCCTTTAAAAATTTATAAGGACTATAAAATCAAAATCAATCCGTAAATTTGCGCTATGAAAATATTTAAGTTTTTGTTTGTTTGTACGATTCTTTTCTCTTGCTCAAAACCTAAACTCGGTGAGATAGGCAACTATCAGGTTGCTTTAGGAGAAGTTAAGGCTGATTTTCATGTTTTAATGTGGGAACAAAATATCAGAGTTAACAAAACAAAAGTTTACACAACATATTCCAATGGTGCCTTGCATACTGCTCGTGGTGTTTTATCGGGTAAGGTTCTTCATGGTGATTACAAGGAAGTTAGCTTATCGGGTACATTATTAAAAGTAGGTACTTATCGAAAGGGGTTAAAGGATGGTTATTGGGCTTTTTACAAGGAGGACGGCTCGTTAATTAATGATTTAACTTATTCAAAAGGCGATACGGTCTCAGCTGTTAAATTTTATAACCAGGATGGTTCTGTAAAAAGTAAAATCCTTTCTTTAAAAATGAAAAAGAAGGCAGATAAGTGCGCTGAAAAATGTTCAAAAAGAGAGGCTTGTATAGCAAAAAAAGAGTCGTTGAAAGAATCTAAAGACTCTGAAGATAAAGGTGATGAGACTGGTCATAAAAACAAAAGGTTCAATTTAAGCAAGTTGAAATTCAAATTCAAGAAGAGTAAGAAGGATTCTATTTCTGATTCTTCTCCTACAGAATAATGAAAAGTTTTTGGTGGCGTAGGAAGTTAAAAGCGAATGCGCTTTACATTGTTGTAAGTATTTCCATCGTAGTGGGTATCCTGCTTTTAGGTTTACTTACTTTGTCGGGAGTATTTTCTCAAGCCGAGACTCAGTTTTTAATTCAGAATAAATTAATACTAAACGTCAAAAGCGGTTTGGAGTTTTGCCTGGCTTCACCAGAACTTCCGGATGATAAGGTAATTGATTTGTTTCAAGAAGAAAAGGATTCGTTGCGAATTAAATCCAGACCGTATGGGATTTTAACAGATGTTGAATTAACGGCGTTTCATGCCGAAGACTCAATTTCAAAAGAGGTTTTATTGGGCAATAAATCCACTCGTAAATCTAAAACGGCTCTTTACCTTGCAAATTCAAATAAGGCTTTGGGGCTTTGTGGAAGAGTGAAGCTAAATGGTAATGTTTTTGTTCCGGAACGAGGTATTGAACGGTCGTACATTGAGGGGCAGAACTTTGTTGGAACAAGGCTTTTTGAGGGGGTTAAAAAAACGGCAAAATCCAGTTTACCGGCCATGCACCCACAAATTATGAGAAATATTTCAGATGTGTATGCCGTAAACAACGGTTCTGTTTATCGTGATGATCTGGATACAATTGTATCTGAATCCTCAACTCTTGTGCTTAAGGCTGAAGAAGGAGTCTTTTTGAATAATGTAGTAAAGGGAAAGGTTATGATTGTATCTTCCGATTTCATTCGTGTAAGCTCCAGAGCTGAGTTGGAAAATGTGATTTTAAAGGCTCCCGTTGTTGTTTTCGAAAATGGGTTTGAGGGTAGTGTTCAGGTTTTTGCTCGTGACAGTATAGTGGTAAGTGAAGATTGTTATTTAAAATATCCCTCTGCATTGGTGCTAAAATCACCTTCAAAGCCGGGTTACTCTCCAAAAATAGTATTGGAATCGGGTTCGAAACTGGCAGGAAACATCATTCTTCAACAAGCGTCCTTTAATCTTCGAAACAATGGAATGGTTACTCTTAATAATGAAGTTGTTGTAAATGGAACAGTTTACAGTGAGGGATATACTCAACTTAGGTCTTGTATGGTTCAGGGAGAGGTGTATACGAAGAAATTGTTTTTAAAAACACGATCATCGATATATGAAAACACGCTGCTAAATGTTGTGATTGACCCTTCGAAAAAAGATAAGTATATGATTGATTTGGGAATTCAAAATTCAGAGAGAAGTTGGATTTATATAAAGTAAAAATAAAAGCAAGTAGTATGCCTCAGGTTGTAACAGCCATGGCCTTATTGGGAATAATCATCAGTATTGCTATGCTTGTATTTGGCAACGTTCTTCATCAATCCACAAGTCTTGAAGATAAAAGAATCGCTATGTTAATGGATGCAGAAATTAACCGTGTGATTGAATCACGCGATTATTCTGAAAATACTATTGATTATGATGATTTTATAATTGAGGTTGAGATATCCGATCACATTTCCAATCAAAACCTGAAGGTTATTTATTTTTCGGCTTTCGCTGCCAATAAGGAAGTTGCTTTTTTAGAAAAACGAATTTTGTTAAACATCAATGCCGAAGATGAAGAATAAATTAAACGCCTTTACGTTAATTGATGTGCTTAGTGCGATGCTTATTTCATCCATTATCATTGGCGCCGCTCTTTATTTTTTTCTTTTTGTTCAGGAAAACCAAAATGAATTTAAAAACACAAGTAATAGTAAATACAAAATTGAATTGGCGTACGAAACATTGAATCGTTTATTTCTGAAAGCTGACAACATTGAACATGAGGGAAGTGAAATAACCTTTACAGAAGACGATAGAAATTTTACGGCAACATTAGAAAGTGACCTGTTGATTTTATATACAGGTAAATCAGATTCTTTAAACTGGGATTTAATAGATGTTAAAACCTCCAGAATTAAAGGAAAAAACACTTTAAAATCGATAAGAATTGAATTTAACTTTGACACGAAAGCTTTTGAATGGTATTTTTACAAAAATTTTGGAAAATCAACCCAAATCGAAATAGTTGAGCGTTAGTATTAAAAATATAGCACAACCCAAGTCTCAGAGTAATTTAAAGGAATTTCTGAATAAGGACATTCAGATTGGAGCCCAGTTTAATCTCAAGAAAAAACAATCATTGTTTAATGATTTGTATTTACTCTTTCATTCTGGACTGGATATGAAAAGAGTTCTCGAACTTGTAGTAAATGAGCAAAAAAATAAAAAGGACAAAGCATTACTTGAGCGTGTATATAAAAAGGTTGTTTCCGGAATCAGCTTATCACAGGCTTTAAGTGAAGAAAAGGATTTTACTGAATACGAAGTTTACAGTATTAAAATAGGGGAAGAGTCGGGACAATTGTCTGAGGTTTTGTTTCATTTGAAAAATTATTTTCACAAACGTATTGAGCAAAAACGCTTGGTAACTTCTGCGCTTTCGTATCCGATTACTATTTTGGGAATTGCTGTTGCTGCTGTTACCTTTATGATTGGTTTTGTAGTGCCAACATTTGCCGATACGTTCAAGTCTTTCGGTGCGGAACTCCCTCCTGTAACCAGATGGCTTGTTCAATTAAGCGACGATTTTGGCTTTTATGCTATTGTTTTTTCTTTGATTTTAATTATAACCTTTGTTGGTTATCAATTGGTGAAAAGTACCGATGTTGTAAAGATGTGGAAAGACAGGATTCTTCTTGGTATTCCATTTACAGGTAAAATTTATCATTTAGGTAAACTCACTCAGTTTTGTGAAAATATGCGTTTGCTTATTGGAGCAAAAACATCTTTGATTGAAGCGCTTAATTTAACCGGAAGAATGTCCAGTTTTTATCCGATTCAATCCAATATTAACAGAATAAGCTTTGATGTTACCAATGGAGTCAGTTTGAGTAATAGCTTAAGTAAGTTTAAAACCTTTCCGTCAAGAATGATTTATTTGATTGCTGTAGGGGAAGAGGTAAATAAACTGGAGGATATTTTTGGACAATTGAGTGAACTGTATGGAAATGAGCTTGAACACAAGTCGAAAATTTTAGGAAATGTGCTTGAACCTGTTCTTTTGCTTTTCATCGCCTGTTTAGTGGGGTTTATTGTAATTGCACTTTACATGCCTATGTTCTCATTATCGGAATTGATTTAATTTAATATTTTTGTGTTATGAAAATGAAAAATCTAAATAAAAAAACAAAGCTTAAAGCGTTCTCAATGAACGAAGTTTTAATTGTATTGGTTATTGTTGGTATACTCTCATCAATTGCTATAGCGAGTTATGATGGTCTTATTATTGAAGCTTACAGAAAAGAAGCGGAGACTAATTTAGAGATTATAAAAACCCATCAAAATAAGTATTACATGACAGAACGTGAATATTCAAATGAGCTGGAAAAAATAAAGTTCAAACATCCCACCAAAAAAGCTGAAGGAGGAAATTCAAATTGGACGTATTCAATACTTGAAGCAGGTAAAACCAGTTTTATTGCTCAAGCTGTTTCTGATAAAGATTACGATGGAGATGGTGTTTTCGAAGTTATTGAGATTAATCAAATAGGAAAAATCAACATCAAAATAGAAGATTAATTGTTCCTGATTCCCCAAATACTACTTTTCGGCGTAACTGCCTACCAGGACTTTAAGGATAGGGCTATATCCTGGTATTTGCCAGTACTGATTTTTTCAGTTGGTTTAATTGGTGCTTATGTAAACGGTGTGGTTTTATGGAAGGATTATATCGCCTCATTGTGTTTTGTGGTTTTCCAAATTGCAGGACTTTATGGATATCTGGCACTAAAGAAAAAGTCAATTAAAATCAATTTAACGGGCGAATTCCTGGGGTTGGGGGATCTTTTATTCTTTGCAGCGATAATTCCATTTTTTTCCTTTAAAGAGTATGTTGTTTTACTCATCACGGGTATGTTGTTAAGCTTGTTGGCTCAAAAGCTTGTTCAGATTTTTTATCGTTCGGATTCAATTCCTTTGGCGGGATGGTTGAGTGTATTTTACGGACTGTATATGTTGATAACGTTTTAATGGAAATATACTCCACCATATCTTCTGATGCTATTCAGACAATTTCAAAAGCTACCGCCTGGGAGCATAAGATTGTCCCGTTTAATGTAACGGATAAGTACATTGATATTTATTGTTCAGAAGAGGCAGTGGAATTTGCCGAGGAGCAGGAACTTTTAACGGGTCAGTCGGTTAATTTCAATTTTGTTGAAGAGGCTCAGCTGGATGACTTACTAGGTAAGTTTTATCCTAAAAATCAAGATGAAAGAGCCAAGGTAAAGGTATACGATAAGGAGGGCGATGAATTTTTAGATGTTTTAATTGAAGAGGCCAAAGAGCTGAACAGTTCGGACATACACATTGAAGCTTATGAAGAGGTAGGTCGGGTAAGAATACGTATTGATGGTAAGCTTATTGAACGCTATCAAATTGCTCCAGATTTATATCCTACTTTAATCAACAAAATTAAAATCAAAGCCCATCTTGATATTGCTGAAAAAAGATTGCCTCAAGATGGAAGAATTGAATACAACGATAACGGAATTAAAGTTGATATACGGGTAAGTATTTTACCTACACTGTATGGTGAAAAGGTGGTTATGCGACTACTTAACAATGACGCTACCGATATTGAAATTTCCAGTTTAGGTTTTACCAAGGGAGAACTGGAGCGTTATATGGAGGGGGTTAAACAGCCTAATGGTATTCTTTTAATTAGTGGTCCAACAGGTTCGGGTAAAACAACTACGCTATACGCTACATTAAAGCTTTTAAATAAGAAGGATACCAATGTTGTTACGATTGAAGATCCTATTGAATATACGCTTGAAGGGATTAACCAAGTACAACTGAAAGAGGACATTGGTCTGGACTTTAAAGCTGCGCTTAAGTCTTTTCTTCGTCAGGATCCTGATGTTATTATGTTGGGTGAGATTCGTGATGCCGAAACGGCAAACATGGCCATTCGAGCTGCTTTAACGGGACACCTGGTATTGAGCACAATTCATACAAATTCTGCCTGGGGAACGATTGGCAGGTTGATTGATATGGGAGTACCTCCTTTCTTGATTTCCAGCACATTAAGCACCAGTGTTGCTCAAAGACTTGTTAGGAAATTATGCAATTCGTGTAAGAAAGAGATCAACTCGGAACCAAAGAATTTACCAAAAACGTATTCTCCCCCTTTTAAAATTGGAAAATATTATGAGGCAGGAGGGTGTGAGGCATGTCACTATACAGGTTACAAGGGTAGACAGGCTGTTTACGAGGTTATTTCACTGGACAAAGATCTCGGAGAGTTGATAAAAAATGGTATCTTTGACGCCTCAAAAGAATTGAAAGAAAGAGAAATTAAATCGCTTAGCGAAAATGCTTACCAAATGTTAGCCAATGGGTTAACTACTTTGGAAGAGGTTTATCCAATTTTAATAAATGGTTAAAAAAGTAAAATATTGTTTGACGATTCTTTTGTTCGTTTGCACGTTGGTAAACGGTCAAAATCGCTTTGAAATTTTAGCATCAAAGCTCGACGATGCTTCGGTGAGCCAGCAGGGCTTAAACAACACCGTTGATATTTCAGTAAACAACTATACGATTCAGGAAATTATCCGTGCAATAGCAAGTGAGAATAATTTGAATGTTAGTATTGAAGCTAAATTAAATGTTCGTCCATCTTATAATTTTTCAGGAGCTAAAGTTAAGGAGGTGTTTTTGTTGCTTTGTAAAGAACACAACTTAACATTGGAATGGACGGGTCAGATTATTTCATTTAAAACATTTGTTCCTCAGAAAAAAGCGGCATTGAATATACCTCCTAAACCAATAAACCTGGTTTACAATACTGCTGATTCAACGGTTTCGGGCAATTTATTTAACGATACTCTTTACAATGTAGTGGCTAAGCTCTCAAAGTTGTCGAAGATAAATATCGATGTTGTTCCCAGTTTAAGAAATCAAAAGGTATCAATGGTTATTGTTAATCAAAAGTTTACAGATGTTTTAAATCGTTTGTCTGGTGAAAACGAGGTCTTAAAAAAACAAGACAATTTTTATCAAATCAAAAAGAAGGAAAAGGAAATTGATTACAGTCAAAATGGGTCCTCTTTTAAAAATAATAATGGTTATAAAAACAAAAAGAAGAAAAAGAACTATAACAAGGGAAAGCAGTTCAACAATAGTAATGAATTTTCTGTTGAGCTTTCTATGGACTCACTGATTTCCGTAGATGCAACGGAAAGTGATTTGAAAGAGTTAATCATGGCGGTTTGTGCAGAATCGGGTAAAAACTACTTTTTATTTGATGAACCAAAAGGGTCTATTTCATTAAAAACAAACAACTTAAGTTTTGAAGAAACTTTATCCTATTTACTAAATACTTCCGATTTTACGTATAAAAAAATCGATAGTGTATACATTATTGGAGACCGTAAAAAGGAAAAGTTTCGACATACTGAAACCTATCAATTCCAATACAGAACAATTGAAGGTATTCCTGATTTTATTCCTTCTGACTTAAAGGAAGGTGTCGATATTCAGGAGAGTGTTGAGCTAAATGCTTTGATTTTAAGTGGAGCTCTGCCGCAAATAAATGAATTGAAGCGATTTTTTAATGCGCTGGACAAAGTTGTTCCAATGGTTTTAATTGAGGTTATGATAGTTAACATCGACCGAAGAAAAACAATTAGTACAGGTATTGGACTGGGTTACGATAACACTGTAACGACGAACTCAGTTGGAGTTAACAGTAATCCTGATCAAAACAATGGTGTGGGGGTCGTTTTAAATGCAGCTACCTTAAACCGAATTGTTGAATCCATAACTAATCTCGGATTCTTCAATTTAGGAGACGTAGGAAATGGTTTCTATTTAAGTATGTCTGCTCTCGAAACCAACGGTAACGTAAAAATCGTTTCAACACCAAAATTAGCTGCATTAAATGGGCATGAAGCTGAAATGAGCATTGGGACTACAGAGTATTATAGAGAGAATTCTACTAATTATGTTGGATCTCAAATAACACAAACTGTAAATACTGTTGTTTATAAGCCTTTGAATGCAGATTTATCGGTTAGTATTAAGCCGGTTGTTTCAGGGGATGATCAAATTACCTTGGAAATTTCCGTTTCCCAATCTTCATTTACTGACCGAATCGAGGAGGGGGCTCCTCCTGGAAGCGTAAAACAAGAATTTAAAAGTATTATTCGAATGAAAAATAAGGATATGGTCGTTCTTGGTGGGTTGGAGAAAAAAACAAATGGTAGTACAAATAGTGGTGTGCCTGTGTTAAACAGAATTCCTGTACTTAAATGGTTTTTTGGTAAACAATCTAAAGAAAACAAAAAAAACGAACTTACCATTTTTATTCGTCCAACTGTAATTCAATAGCCGGTGAGTAAGCTGTTCAATAAAATAGCAACTGGTTTTTCTGGACTCAATAAACTGATTTCCGTTTCGATTAACCTTTCTGATGAGATTTCCGAACCGGAAGGGGGATGCTTTGTTTTATCCAAGGGTGAAGTAAACTTTGATTCCGATATAAAATCATTCAAGAAAGAGGACTTAACAAAGGTCCCCATTGTTCTTACTATTGAAGGGAAAGGTGTTCTGCACAAATTTGTTGAAACTTCAATCGATAGAATCAAACTGAGGAATGTCATACCCAATATAAAAGAGGAAGATTTTTACATTAACTGCACACCCAATGAAAATGGAACATGGGTGAGTATCGTTCGAAAGGATTTGGTTTCAAAAGTTTTAGAGGACAAGAATCTGTCCATAAATAATGTAATTGATTTGCATTTAGGTCCAACAGGGATTCAGTGGTTAAGTGAAATATCTGAAGATTTACCTTCTTTTATTGGTGCAAGTGAATTGATATACCGAAACAATCAATTGGAATCAATTCGAAAAAGTTCCAGCGGTCATTTAAAAAACAGGTTGATTTTTGGCGTTGATTTAGAGTTTAATAAACATCTGGCTTTCGTAGGTGCATTGGTGAGTTTTTCGCATAAAAACAGTATTCACAAAAATGAATTCTGGACGAAAAACGCCCTTAATTTAAAGGATAAAAAGGTATTCCAGAATACGGTAAAACTTACTTTGGGAATTCTTCTTTTTGTTTTTATGGGAAATATGGTTTTTAATCAGGTTCTCAACGGGAGTTACAATGAAAAAGTAGCCCTGGCTTTAAAGCATACCGATTTGCTGAATCAGGCATCAGCTTTACAAAACGAAGAGCAACTCAAAAAAGAATTCATTCAAAAACTGGGACTTGAGGTAAACCCTCAATTTGCTTTTTTTTCTGATGAAATAGGAGCTACTGTACCACAATCGATACAGTTGAATCGATTGGTTTTAAATCCGTTGAAGAAGTCGATTCGAAAAGAGAAGCTCATAGAATTTGAAAAAGAGGTTATTGAAATAAGTGGTTTTTGTAAATCCAGTCAAATTTGTAATGAATGGGTTCAGAAGCTGCGGACTTTGAAGTGGGTAAAAAAAATTGAACTTGTTGAGTTCAAGTTCAACAAAGATAATATAGGTGAATTTACAGTTGAAGTAAGTTATTAATGTTTAGTCGTTTTACATACAAACAAAAAACAGGACTCCTTATCGCTGGGGCTTTACTTTTATTATTCATAGGATATAAAATTGCGATTTCTCCTACCTTTGCGCTTTTGGGAAAAATCGATGTCCAGGAAACTAAAATAAATAAAGCTAAAACAGCAAATTCTGATATATCAAAAGCACTAAAAAGTCTTGCTCTCCTAAAAACAAAAGTGGGAAAAACATCTCCCTCTTTTGAAGAGTTTCAAAAAGAATTACTCAACTCAGTTGTTCCTTTTGCGGAAACGAAAAAAATTAAAATCAGCGAGATTAAACTTCCTCATAAAGCATCAAAAAACAACTATGAAATTCAAACGCTTCAAATTGAATGTAAAGCAAACTTTAAAGCACTTACTGAGTTGTTAAACCACATTCAAAAAGAAAACATTGGACGTGTTTGTTCTGTGAATTATGAATTAAGAAAAGATTATAAACTAAAAAGAAGGTTCCTGTACGCCACATTTTATGTTCAAAATTATTTAGCACTATGAAAAAAATTGGATTTACCCTGTTAACCATAGTATTTGCAGTAAGTTGTGCAAAGTGGATAAGCATCGATATAAGTGACGAATCGGTTGTGTTATTATCGCCTTTTGATGACCAATCGGATTCCATACAAAACAAAACGTTTGTTTGGGAGGAGTTGGAAGGAGCAACTCAATACAGGCTTCAAATAGTTTCTAAAAGTTTTGATAGTATTTATGATTTTGTCCTTGATTCCGCGGTTTCAAACACATCATTTTCAATTACACTAATTCCCAATTTTTACGAATGGCGATTAAGAGGAGAAAACAATGATTTCAATTCATTGTGGTCAACACGAAAATTGAATATTAAGGGTTCTGCGAGTTTAGAGAACCAGGAGATTACAATTAACTCTCCATCAAATGGTTTAAATACCAATAAAATGTCTCAAACGTTCAAATGGAATTCCTTAATTTCAGCTCAAGATTACTTAATAACAATTATTGATGAAGATAACGAAACCATAAAAGATGAGAAAATAGAAGAGACAGAGTATTCTTATACTTTTACCGATGAAGGACTTTATACCATTGAAATAAAGGCCTTAAATAGTATTAGTGCCTCCATAACTTCTTCAATAGAAATAAGAATTGATACAACAATGCCTTCTGATGTAACCTTAAAGTTCCCTCTTAGTGATGATACTTTAAAATCATTCCCTAAAACCTTTACATGGACCGAAGATTCGTCGAATACAGGAAGTCCCATTATGGATACTTTATGTATTGCTTCTGATTCAGCAATGAATTCCCTTGTTCTTGATACTACATTCGAAAGTACTACATCTTTTACTCTGGATACAATTAGAGCAACATCCGGAAAATTATTTTGGAAATTAAAACGAGGAGATGCTGCTGGAAATTCAAATACAAAAATGCCGAGTAAAAGTTTTCATCTTGAATAATGAAAAATAAAAAATTTACATATCTGCTTATTGGTCTTGTTGCTGTAATATGGGGTTTTTTCTTTTATACCTTATTTTCAAATAACTCGCCTCAAACCAACCAGCAAAATTCCAGTTTCGAACCCCTCGAGGCAGGTCAGGACAGTATAGTTTTTAAAGTATTGAACCTTAGTTATAAAGATCCTTTTTTAGCTCGTAAAATTGTTTCGAAAAGATACAGTAGCTATAATGATGTTGCTGCATTAAAAAGGAACACATTGCAAAAAAAAACAAAACCGGTTGTAAAAACCCCTTCTAAAGTTTTTACCTGGCCTGAAGTGGAATATGGAGGTACTTTAAATGGTTCAAAAGGTTTGTTGACTTTTAAAAAAAAGAGAATTATCGCTTCAGAGGGGCAACAGATCGATGAGTATAAAATAGTTAATATATACCCCGATTCCATTCGTATTGCTTACAAGGAGAAAACAAAAGTTTTTTTTAAGAACAGATAGGGTTATTTCTTTATTATTTCAGCTTTTTTAAAGTTGTGTTTTTGGTCGTTGAGTTCTAAATAATATATACCTGATTTTAAAGTACTCACATCTACATAATCGGACGTTCTTAGTGTTCCGCTCAAAACGATTTGCCCGAGGTGATTCATAAGCGAGTATTCACCGTTAAAATCTACGGATGTTTCTATATATATAATATTATCAGAAGGGTTTGGAAAAACAGTAAACTCAATTCCTTCAACAGTGTGTAAGCCAACATTATTTTCACTAATATAGGCATACATAGAATCCTGCATACTAATACCTCCATCAAAACAATCCTGCCCAATTTCCCAAATCATTATTCCTCCACCAGATTCATCGCAATAGTCAATTTTTTTTTGAATGGTTTCAATGCTGTTCAGGTACACTGGATTTCCTTCCTCGCTGATAAGGGTGTCGGAATAAAAAGGGTTTTGATCATCATAATATGAATCACTATAAATCGAACAAACAGTTTGATGATAGGGACCATAGTTTTCCTGCGCTGCGGCCGGAAATTCAACGGCATAAAAAGGGATTCCTCCGATAATTTTTTCGGGACTGATGTTTTTGGTTTCGGTAAAGTATTCCATATCGGTTTTCATTTTATCGAACGTGTGATCATCCACTTTAGTGGCGTAATTCCAATCACCAACGCCTCCGTAACTCATGGTCATTATGAAATCAAGTTTTTCAAGACTTTCATCATCCCAGTAGTTTACACCCCATGAACCTCCAACTCCTATGGCAGCCGAATATTCGTAGCCACCTGCATACAGGCTGTCGCCCAACTCTTGCGCAAAAGCGTTAAAGTTGGACAGTGCCAAAGCGTTTCCCTCAAGGTCGTTGTCCAGGCCATCAAAATTATACGTACGCATGTATGTCATTATTTTGTGTACAAAATCGGTACGTGATTCTTGTGTGGCAAATAGGCTTTCGTATATCAAAACGTTCTCTCCCCAAGAATAATCACCACCACCACCTATGGAAATAACTGCTTCTGTATTATGGCTATGTACTGTTGCAACAAATTGATGCATATCGTAATTGTTGTAAAAGAGATTCCCTTCTTCATCAGGGTTGGCAAAAGCAGCCATTACATGGGTAAATAAATCGTAATTAATGTCTTCCAGATGTGTCATTCTGTATGAGGGTACATATGCTACCTTTTTAAAGGTATTTGAATGAACCGAAAAGGAAAAAGAAGTAAGAAGAGTTAAAAATGATATAATTTTAATTTTCACAACTGTTAAGGATTTTAATTTTCAGGCTTCTTATAAAATTATTTTTTTTAAGTATCAATTACAAACTTATTCACTTATTGGAGCTATTTTTGACGAATGGTTTGAAATTTATTTCCGATTGAAATATTTAAAAAAACAGTTAAATAATAATATTTAAAAGCAACCGTTTCTTTGTGAGTTCGTTTTCACCAAAGTGGTTTAAGCTACAACCGTCAACCAAAAAATAAAATATGAAAAAAGGCTCCCTTTTAATCATTCTTTGTTGCTCTTTCGCACTTCAATTGATTGGACAGAAATTCACTATGAGCGGGTATTTAACAGATAAATCATCGGGTGAAGTTTTAATTGGCGCAACCATTTACAATCCTGAAACATACGACGGAACTACTACAAATGCTTTTGGTTTTTACAGTTTAACTATGGATTCAGGTCAGGTATCTGTTGTTTTCTCTTACCTGGGTTTTAAAACAGTAACAATTGATACTCTTTTTAATAAAAATCTCTCATTGAATATAGCACTTGAAGAAGGTGTTGAAATTAATGAGGTTGTAATTAATGTCGGAAAACAAAAGTCAATATCCGAAAATTCTCAAATGAGTGAAATTAATGTACCGGTCAAACAAATAAAACGAATGCCGGCTATTCTTGGTGAACCTGATTTAATTAAAACACTCCAGCTTTTACCAGGAGTTCAAAGTGGAGGAGAAGGAAGTGCAGGGTTTTATGTTCGAGGAGGAGGACCCGACCAGAACTTAATATTATTAGACGGTGCACCCATTTACAATGCCTCTCATTTGTTTGGTTTTTTTAGTACGTTTAATCCGGATGCCATAAATAATGTTAATCTTATAAAAGGAGGTTTCCCTGCAAGATACGGAGGGAGATTATCGAGTGTTCTGGACATTTCCATGAAAGAAGGAAATATGAAAAAATGGAGCGCGGAAGGAAGTATAGGTTTGATTTCGAGTAAGATTGCTGTTCAAGGTCCAATTATTAAAGATAAAATGTCCTTTATCTTTTCTGCCCGACGTACTTACTATGATATTTTAGCAGCTCCTTTTATCGCTGCAACAATGGGGGGGAATGCAACCTCGGTTTTTTATTTCTATGATTTAAATACTAAGCTGAACTATAAAATTTCAGATAAGGATCGTATTTACTTTAGTGTTTATAACGGTAGAGATAAATTTGGAGCAAAATTCAAGAGTTCTTTCGGCGATGAGGAATATATTACTCGGGCTTCAATTTGGTGGGGAAATTTAACTTCGACGCTAAGGTGGAATCATATTATAAACGAAAAGTTATTTATGAATACCAGCCTTATATATTCACAATACAAATTTAATGTGGGAAGTAGGGAGGAAATTAATTACAACGATTACTTAACAGGAAACCCTGTAAAGGAAACTTTTCAAATTGATTATTATTCGGGAATTAACGACTATGCAGGCAAGGTGGATTTTGATTGGATTCCAAAACCCAATCACCTTGTTAAGTTTGGTGCAGGAGTTACTCAACATGCCTTTGCAACCGGAATTTTAGGATTAGTCTTCGAAGACAGTTTTGAATCTCTCGATACGACCATTGGTCCGGCCCCCATAAATGCAACTGAAATATCCGCTTACATCGAGGACGATATTAAGGTAAATAATAACCTTAAATTGAACTTAGGAGCTCATTTAAGCGGACTTTATGTAAGAGATAAGTTTTTTCCCAGTATTCAACCGAGAATAAGTTCCAGATATCTTTTGAAAAACGACTGGGCTTTGAAGGGTTCATACTCACAAATGAGACAATTTATTCATTTACTTACCAACGAGCGAGCAGGGCTTCCTACTGATTTATGGGTGCCTGCAACTGACAGAGCAAAACCTGAAGACAGTTGGCAAGTTGCCCTTGGAGTTGCTAAGCCCATCAAAATTAAGGGGAATGATTTAGAGGTATCGGTAGAGGCATATTATAAAGAAATGAATAATGTGATCAGTTACAAAGAAGGAGCCAGCTTTCTGGGCCTTAATGAAGCGTGGGAGGACAAAGTTGAATCGGGATGGGGGCAAACTTATGGAAGTGAGGTGTTTGTTCAAAAAAAGGTTGGTAAACTTTCCGGGTGGTTCGGTTATACTTTATCGTGGTCAAACAGAAGGTTCAACAACATCAACCAGGGGAAAATGTATCCGTTTAAATACGACAGACGTCACGACATATCGATTGTTATGACCTACGACCTAAGTGAAAATGTCAGCGTCTCTGCAAACTGGGTTTTTGGAAGTGGTCAAGCCATTTCGCTCCCTGAGTATCAATACCTTGTTACTTCATCTTCATGGGGTGGAACTTATCCTGTTGGACAGTCAGAACACAAAAACAGTTACCGTACACCTAATTACCATCGTCTGGATATTGGAATGTCATTTAAAAAAGAAAAAAGATGGGGAGTAAGAACCTGGAATATAGGCGTATACAATGCATACAACCGATGGAATCCTTATTTTGTTTACATTGACAATTATAATGGTTCAGCGAGGCAAGTCAGTTTGTTTCCAATTATACCTTCTGTTTCCTACGGCTTTAAATTTTAAGATATGAAAAGATTAAAATACATTATTTCATCATTAGCAGCTGTTTTATTAATTTCTTGCGAAAGAACAATTGAAATTGATTTACCAGCTCATGAACCGAAACTGACAATAGACTGTCATTTAATGGCCGGGAAGGTAGCTGAAGCCAAAGTTTCACACAGTATGCACAGTATGGGTAACAGCAATAATTTTTCAGCCTTGCCAGATGCAGAGGTTGTATTGTTTGAAAACAATGTTTCTGTAGATACCTTAATTTATGTAGATGATAATACGGAAGAATGGTGGGATTACGAAATTGGAGTTTTTGTTGGGGATTACATTGTTAAATCAGGTAAAACCTACAAGGTCCAGGTTAATCAGGGAAACTATGAAACAGCCTACGGAGAAACTGTATGTCCTGGGAATTCAATTGAAATATCGGAGATTGATATGTCCGAATTATTAATAGATTCATTTCCCGATTATTGGGGAGAAGGCAATTATCAGTACTACAGAAAAGGTAAGTTGAAATTTAAAGTTTCAGGTCCTCTGGATGAAAATTTACATTATTTTTTGTCTATTACTGATCAAAATGAAGATGCACCGATGTATATGATTTCGAACGACCCCATAATTGCTGGTCAGGAATATAACATTAGTGACGGTGGGGTATATCCAAGTCAAAAACTATATTTCTCAGGTTCAAGTTTTAATTTAAATACCGTTCTAACTATAGAACTTAATCCTGAGAGCTCCTGGTATGGAGAAACTGATATAACGGATGGATTAATCATTAAACTCGAAGTTCAAAACAACGATTATTTTGAATTTATGTCAAAGTTGGATGATTATGACCAGGCTGTATATAATCCCTTTGCGGAAATGGTTTTCTTACCGAATAATATCGAAGGAGGATACGGCATTGTTTCTGCCAGAGCAGAATATGAAAAAACAACGGATTAATAGCTCAAAAAATGTTACCATAGTTTAAACTCTGATTTTAAATATGTCCTATATGGATTTTTAAAATGTGACTTTCTTAAACCAATACGTTAATCTATAAACCCCAATCGATATTTAAAAATGAAATCTACCACGAAAGTCATTGTTTTATGTTTATCCTTTTATTTCTTCTCAATTAGTGTAACAGCCCAAAATTTAGATTTATCTAATCTTGGATTAACTCAAGTTCCAGATTCCGTTTGGTCCAAAAAAGATATAGTCAGCCTCAATCTTAGTGGAAATAACATTAGGTTTATTTCGAACAAAATTGACTCATTACAAGCATTGCAAAGTATCAATTTAAAAGACAACCCAATTCAAAAACTTCCTGAAGAGTTTTTTAGTTCCAAAATCCATATTATAAATGTTTCGAATACACCATTGTATGACGACCCAGAGTTTTATAATTCTATTAAACAAAAAGAAATAACATTAGTGCTGGAAGGTGTTGATAAACTTCCAAGAGCCATTCAAAAAACGAAGTCAATTAAGCATTTACGATTCGTGAATACGAACATTAAAGACTCTGTCATTAATAACTATTCTAATATACAATCAATTGATATTCAATCTGAAAATCAAAAATTAAACAAAATCGTTTACGCATTTCCCAAACTAAGAAAATTTGGATATCAGGGTAGCGAATCTTTTGATTTGAATTTGGAGCCATTAAAAAAGCTTAGGGAATTAAGTTTGAAAGGAGTGCAGGTCAACTTAGAGCATTTGTTAAATCAAGGGGTAAAGCTTCATACCATTCGATTAATAGGAGCAGGATTAAAAGAAATCCCAAGACAATTATCACAGTTGAAAAAGTTGCAAATATTGGATGTTTCAGAAAATGAACTAGCTTCTTATATTATAAAACCAAAAGAGTTTAAAAACCTAAAACTATTGGATATAAGAGGAAGCGAAATTTCTTCAAAACAACTTAATAGAATTTACAGGAATACGACTGCCTCAGTTAAGTTTGACCCTATCAACGAGGTTATACCTGAAATCGCTCCAGAATATCAAAATAAATTTAAAGAGTATCTCCTTTCTAATGAAGATACAAGGTCTTTAGAAATAGACGAAGGACTTACTTTAAATATTCCATCAGAGAGCTTTGAATTGCTTGACGGAACAGCTTACGAAGGAATAGTGAAATTCAAGTACCGTTCCTTTAATGACCCATTTGATTTTGTTTTCAGTGGAATACCGATGTCTTTTCAAGATGAAACGGGTTGGGATTATTTTGAATCTTTAAAAATGTTCGAGATTAAGGCATATACTACTGAAGGAAAAGAGTTGAAATTAAGAGTAGGGAAATCCATAAAAGCGCGTTATACATCCCAAAATGCATCCAACTTTAAAGGATGGTATTTAGACACGAATAGAGGCGTTTGGGATGAATTGCCTTTGAAAACAGATTCAACAGTACTAATAACATCAAA
>MDTD01019151.1_pt1 | contig 17496 bp, 16 predicted proteins | sample 811221 | NCBI WGS metagenome assembly MDTD01 (sample SAMN05326646, study PRJNA326480) | marine metagenome | isolation source: seawater | place: Pacific Ocean: South West | collected 2011 | reverse complement strand
GAGTGTAGCTCAATTGGTAGAGCGCCGGTCTCCAAAACCGGAGGTTGGGGGTTCGATTCCCTCCGCTCCTGCCAAACAAAAAATTATGAAAAACCCATTAAAATTTTTTCAGGAAGTGAAACAAGAGGCTTTTAAGGTAACTTGGCCAACTGGAAAAGAGACAATGCAAGGAACCTTAATGGTAATAGCCATGGCTATAATAGCTGCATTATTTTTTTTACTTCTTGATCAGATTTTAAAGTTCTTTTTAGAATTAATTTTGAAAATAAGCATATAATGAAAAATTGGTATATAGTTCAGTCGCATTCAAGTTTTGAGAATAAGGTAGCTCAACAAATTAAAGAGGAGGCGGAAAAGGCAAAAATTTCAGAAAAAATTGAGGAAATAGTGGTTCCAACTCATGATGTTACAGAGGTTAAAAGAGGCAAAAGGATACAAAGAAAAAAAAAATTTTTTCCTGGTTATGTGCTAATTAAAAGCGAAATGGATAATAATATTTATCATATGATCAAAGGTCTAAAAAAGGTAAGTGGTTTTTTAGGTTCTAAGGGACTACCTATACCTGTATCTGATAAAGAGGTTGAAAAAATATTAGGTCAGATTAAGGACGGTGTGGCTCAACCTCAAACCGGAGTTGAATACTCAATTGGTGAAAAGGTTCAGGTTATCGATGGTCCATTTGCATCATTTAATGGAATGGTTGAGGATGTAGATGAGGATAAATCTAGATTAAAAGTGTCTGTATCTATATTTGGCAGACCAACACCAGTTGAATTAGAATACAATCAAGTTGAAAAGGTAAGTTAATGGCAAAAAAAGAAATTTCGGGATTCGTAAAGTTACAAATTAAAGGAGGGCAGGCTAATCCTGCTCCACCAGTCGGTCCTGCTTTAGGACAAAGAGGAATAAATATAATGGAATTCTGTAAAGCTTTTAATGAAAAAACTAAAGAATTTATGGGAAAACCTGTGCCGGTTGTTATTACAGTTTATAAAGACAAAAAATTTGACTTTATTATAAAATCTCCACCAGCATCTCACTTTATTAAGGAAGCTGCAAAATTAAAAGGTGGCTCAAAAGAACCAGGAAGGAATATTGTTGCTTCAATAACAAAAAAACAAGCAGAGGAAATTGCTAAGAAAAAAATGAGTGATTTGAATGCACATGATTTAAATCAAGCTACAAAAATTATAATGGGCTCTGCAAGATCGATGGGTATAGAGGTAAAAGAGTAATGTCATCAAAAAGGTACAAAAAATTACCAAAGGATACAAAAAAATTAAAACCAGAATTAATTCAAAAATTAATTCAGGATATAAAAAAAAATTGTACAACTAAATTTGATGAGTCGATTGATTTAAATTTTCAAATAAATAACAAACAAAAAAAAAATGAAATAAATTTTAGGACTATAGTAAATATGCCCGGTGGGACTGGAAAAAAAGTAAAAGTTGCAGTGATTTGTGAAGAAGGAAAGTCTAAACTTGCTAAGGAAGCTGGTGCTGAAATCGTTGGAGCTGATGATCTAATTGAGCAAATTAAAGATGGAAAGCTAAATTTTGATAAGTTGATTTGCACTCCTACTATGATGGTTAAACTTTCCAAGCTGGGGAAAATACTTGGTCCAAAGGGGTTAATGCCAAACCCAAAACTTGGAACAGTTACAGATGATGTTAAAAAAGCTGTTTCAGATTCTAAAGCAGGTCAAGTGGAGATTAGAAATGACAAAGATGGTAATATAGGTGTAAGTATAGGAAAAAAATCATTTAATGATGAAAATCTATTGAAAAATTATAATGCAATAGTCGAAACTCTTGAAAAGGAAAAATCAAACGTGTCAGTTAAAGGAGATTTAATCAAAAGCGCGTATTTAACCTCTACGATGGGAGTATCTTATAAACTTAAACTGGAGAAAGCTTTTTAATCATGATGTCTAAAGAACAAAAAAAGAATTATATATCTACAATGAAAGATCAGTTCGATAATTCTGAGGCTGTGATAGTTACGCATTATCAAGGTTTGACCATGACACAATTAGATGACTTAAGAAAAAAAATGAGAGAGCATGGAATTCAATTTAAAATCACTAAAAACAGAATTACAAAATTAGCTCTTGAAAAAACCAGGTGTAAGGATTTATCAGAATTATTCACTGGACCTACAGCGGTTGCTTTATCAAAAGATGCTATTACATCTGCAAAAATTCTTACAAAATTTTCTAAAGAAAATTCTAACTTAAAAATATTAGGTGGAATTATGGGTTCAGACATTTTGGATGTGGCAGGTGTTCAAAATGTAGCAACTTTGCCAACATTAGATGAAGCCAGAGCACAAATTGTGGGTATTTTAAGGTCTCCAGCCCAAAAATTAGCAAGTATTTTACTTGCACCAGCTTCAAAAATCGCTATTTTAGCGCTCGAAAAATCAAAAAAATAACCTTTAAATAAATATTATGGCTGACTTAAATAAAATCATAGAAGACTTATCAAGTTTAACTGTCGTAGAGGCAGCTGAACTTTCAAAACAATTAGAAGAAAAATGGGGAGTAACAGCGGCGGCAGCAGTAGCTGCAGCACCAGCTGCAGGCGCAGGAGCAGCACCAGCTGAGGAGAAAAGCGAATTTACAATCGTATTAGCTTCTGCTGGAGACAAAAAAATAAATGTAATTAAAGAAATTCGTGCGGTAACATCATTAGGCTTAAAAGAGGCTAAAGATTTAGTCGAGGGTGCACCAAAAGAAGTTAAAGCTGGAGTTAACAAAAAAGAAGCCGATGAAATTAAGGCAAAATTGGAAGCTGCTGGCGCAAAAGTAGAACTTAAGTAAACAAAAATTTAAATTATAAATTATTGATTTTTTAAATCAATAATACACTTGGAATGCAGTTATCTTTTACTGAAAAAAAAAATATTAGAAAAAACTTTGGTAAACTCAAAGAAGGTCTTTCAATCCCAAACTTAATTGAAGTTCAAAAGAATTCTTACAAGCAACTTACTGAGCTAAAGAAAGACATTGATCAAAATTTAGTAAAAGGTTTTGATAGAGTATTTAAAAGTATTTTTCCCATTGAGGATTTGAATGATAAAGCGACATTAGAATATGTTTCATATATTCTTGAAAAACCAAAGTTTGACGTAGATGAGTGTATACAAAGGGGTTTAACATATTCATCATCGTTAAAATGCACGCTTAGACTAGTTGTTTACGATATTAATCAAGAAAATAATACAAAAGAAATATTATCGGCAAAAGAGCAAGAAGTTTACATGGGTGAAGTACCCATGATGACTAATAGTGGTACTTTTATAACTAATGGTGTGCAAAGAGTTGTAGTAAACCAAATGCATAGAAGTCCAGGAGTCTTTTTCGATCATGACAAGGGAAAGTCTCATGCTAGTGGTAAATTATTATTTAACTGCAGAGTAATTCCAAACAGAGGATCTTGGTTAGACTTTGAATACGACGTAAAGGATCTTCTATACTTCAGAATAGATAGAAAAAAGAAAATTTTAGTATCAACATTGTTACTAGCTTTAGGATTTTCAAAAGACGACATTGCTAATGAGTTCTATGAAAAAGAAATTTATAACTATGATCTAAAAATAAAAAAATGGAAAACTAAATTTAATCCAGAAAATTACAAATCAAAAAATTTTTCTGAAGAGATTATTGACGCAAAAACACAAAAGGTTGTTGTTAAATCAGGAGAAAAAATAAACTTTTTAACAGCTAAAAAACTTTTTAACGATGGTTTAAAAGAAATATTTGTATCAAACGAAACTCTTTATGGAAAGTATCTTCATAAAAATATTAAGGCTGGAGAGGATGAGTTTAAAATAGGAAGTGAAATTAATGATACATTAATTCAAAAAATTTTAGAAAATGGAATTAATACTATTGTAATTTCATCAACTAATACTATTAATAAAGGTCCTTACTTACTACAAACTATTTTTAATGATAAAAATAACTCAAAAGCAGAAGCAATTACAGAAATTTATAAAGTTTTAAGACCTGGAGAACCACCAACTCCTGAGATTGCAACTCAAATATTTAATAACTTATTTTTTAGTTCAGATAGATATGATTTGTCTGACGTTGGAAGAGTCAAAATGAATTCAAGGCTTAACCTTGAGTGTTCAGACAAAATTACAATTTTAAGAAATGAGGATATTTTAGCAATTGTAAAAAACATGCTTTATTTAAGAGATGGCAAAGATGAAGTGGATGACATTGACCATCTAGCAAATAGAAGAGTTAGATCAGTTGGCGAACTTGTAGAAAATCAAGCGAGAATCGGAATTTATCGGATGGAAAGAGCTATTAAAGAAAAAATGACAACCCTCGATGTTGAGTCAGCTATGCCACAAGATTTAATAAATGCGAAACCATTAACAGTTTCTTTAAAAGATTTTTTTGCCACTTCACAACTTTCACAATTTATGGATCAAACTAATCCACTTTCAGAGATTACCCACAAAAGGAGAGTTTCTGCACTTGGTCCTGGAGGATTAACAAGAGAAAGAGCCGGGTTTGAGGTAAGAGACGTACATCCAACCCATTACGGCAGAATTTGTCCAATCGAAACACCTGAGGGACCAAATATCGGTTTAATAAACAGTCTCTCAACTTACTCCAAAATAAATAAATATGGCTTTATTGAAAGTCCATATAAAAAAGTTAATGATGGCGTAGTACAAGACAAAATTGAGTACCTATCTGCAATGGAGGAAAGCAAATTTACAATTGCTCAAGCAAATTCTAAGATAGATAAGAATAATAAATTTACAGAAGGTCTTGTATCTTGTAGACAAAATTTAAATTTTATTTTGTCGAAACCTGAGAATATCGATTATATAGACGTTTCTCCAAAACAACTTGTTTCTGTAGCTGCTTCATTAATTCCTTTTCTGGAAAATGACGATGCAAACAGAGCTTTGATGGGTTCTAATATGATGAGGCAAGCAGTTCCTTTATTAAAACCTGAATCTCCATTAGTTGGAACAGGGATTGAAAGCGATGTAGCTCTAGATTCAGGCGTTACAATTGTTGCCAAAAGAGATGGTGTAGTGGATAAAATTGATGGAAAAAGAATTGTTATTAAAGCAACTAGTGAAAGTGATTTCACAAAATCTGGCGTAGACATATACAATTTACAGAAATTCAAAAGATCCAATCAAAACACATGTATTAACCAAAAACCGCTAGTACGAGTTGGTGATAAAGTAAAATCAGGAGATATAATTGCAGATGGTCCATCAACAAAGTTAGGAGAATTAGCTTTAGGAAAAAATGTTACCGTCGCATTCATGCCTTGGCAAGGATATAATTTTGAAGACTCAATACTCATTTCAGAGAGATGTGTTACAGATGATGTTTTTACATCTGTTCATATTGAAGAGTATGAGGTTATGGCTAGAGATACGAAGCTAGGCGAAGAGGATATTACTAGAGATATACCAAATGTAAATGAGGAAGCTCTAAAAAATTTAGATGAGTCAGGAATCGTGTATATTGGTGCAGAAGTTAAACCAGGCGATATATTAGTTGGTAAAGTTACACCCAAAGGAGACTCGGCATCTGGACCTGAAGAAAAACTACTAAGATCAATTTTTGGAGAAAAAGCTATAGATGTAACTGATACATCTTTAAAAATGCCAAGTGGAAGTGGTGGAATTATAGTTGATGTAAGAGTATTTAATAGGCATGGTATTGAAAAAGATGAAAGATCAATAACAATAGAAAGAGCAGAAATAGATTCTGTTCAACAAGATAAAATTGTAGAAGAGGAAATCTTAGAAAGAAGTATTAAACAAAGAGCTGGTCAAATTTTAGAAGGCTCTGTAATAAACAAAAAAATAAAAAATATAGAAGCAGGATCAAAACTAACCACAGATCAAATCAATAATCTGCTTATTTCAGAAATTTTTAAAATAAACTTAGGTAATCAAAAAAAAGATGATGCCTTAGAAAAATTGAGTGATCAATATAACAAAGCTAAAAGTGACATACAGGAAAGATTTGAGGATAAAGTTCTGAAAATACGACAAGGTGATGAGTTGTTACCTAGTGTAATGAAAATGGTCAAAGTATTTGTTGCAATAAAGAGAAGACTTAGACCTGGTGATAAAATGTCAGGTAGGCATGGAAATAAAGGAGTTGTTAGTAAAATAGTTCCAGTAGAAGATATGCCTTATAGAGAAAATGGTAAACCAGTTGATATAGTATTAAATCCTTTAGGGGTACCTAGTCGTATGAATGTAGGTCAAATACTTGAAACTCACCTAGGATGGGCTTGTACGGAATTAGGTGAAAAATTAAAAGACCTGATTAATGAAAATCAAAAAAGATTTGAAAAAAATGAGAAAATTTCAACTTTTTTAAAATCTGTTTACGGCAAAAATTATTTTGATGAAAGCGTTGATAAGTTTAACAAGACCGAATTTAAAGATTTATGTGAAAACCTACAAAATGGAGTACCGATAGCAACACCAGTTTTTGATGGAGCAAAGGAGCAAGATGTCACAAAAATGCTAGAACTTGCATCATTACCAAATTCTGGTCAAACAGAATTATGGGATGGCAGAACTGGAGAAAAATTTGATAGAAATGTAACAGTTGGAACGATATACATGTTAAAACTACATCATTTAGTTGAAGATAAAATACATGCAAGATCAACAGGTCCTTATAGTTTAGTAACACAACAACCCCTTGGTGGAAAAGCTCAGTTAGGTGGTCAAAGATTTGGTGAAATGGAAGTTTGGGCTTTAGAAGCTTATGGTGCTTCCTATACATTGCAGGAAATTTTAACTGTAAAATCAGACGATGTTGCTGGCAGAGTAAAAGTATATGAAACTATTGTAAAAGGTGAGGAGAATTTTGAGTCAGGTATACCTGAGTCATTTAATGTTTTAGTAAAAGAAATTAAAGCGTTAGCACTAAATGTTGAATTAAATTAATTATGAAAAAAGATTTAAAAGATTTATTTAAAAGTAGCGAAATATCTGAAGCACAAAATTTTAATAGTATTAAAATAACTTTAGCAAGCCCAGAAAAAATTAAGTCTTGGACATATGGCGAAATAAAGAAACCTGAAACAATAAATTATAGAACTTTTAGACCTGAAAAAGATGGTCTATTTTGTGCGAGAATATTTGGACCAATAAAAGATTATGAGTGTTTATGTGGTAAATACAAGCGAATGAAGTTCAGAGGAATAATTTGTGAAAAATGTGGTGTCGAAGTTACTAAATCAAATGTTCGAAGAGAAAGAATGGGTCACATCAATCTTGCAACACCTGTAGCACATATTTGGTTCTTAAAGTCATTACCTAGTAGGATATCTTTAGCTATTGATATGAAATTAAAAGATGTAGAAAGAGTATTATATTTTGAGAGTTTTATAGTAGTTGAACCTGGTCTTACATCACTTAAAAAAAATCAACTTTTAAATGAAGAGGAATTAGCTAAGTATCAAGAAGAGTTTGGAGAAGAGTCTTTTACAGCAGGTATAGGTGCTGAAGCAATTTTGGAAATACTAAAATCTATTGATCTAAAGGTAGACAGAGAAAAACTTTTAAAAGATATTAAAGAAACAAAATCGAAAGTTGCAGAGGAAAGAGCAATTAAAAGATTAAAATTAATAGACTCATTTATAGAAACAGGAAATAAACCTGAATGGATGATATTAACTACAATTCCTGTAATACCTCCAGAGTTAAGACCTTTAGTACCTTTGGATGGAGGAAGATTTGCAACCTCAGATCTTAACGATCTTTATAGAAGAGTAATTAATAGAAATAATAGATTGAAAAGATTAATGGATTTAAAAGCTCCAGATATAATTATTAGAAATGAAAAACGAATGCTTCAAGAGTCGGTGGATGCACTATTCGACAATGGTAGAAGAGGTAGAGTTATAACTGGTACAGGCAAGAGACCACTCAAATCATTAGCTGAGATGCTTAAAGGCAAACAAGGTAGATTTAGACAAAATTTATTAGGAAAAAGAGTGGACTATTCTGGTAGATCAGTAATTGTAGTTGGTCCAGATCTAAAATTGCACGAATGTGGATTACCAAAAAAAATGGCTTTAGAGCTATTTAAACCATTTTTATATGCACGTTTAAATAAATTAGGTTTAGCTTCTACAATTAAACAAGCTAAAAAACTTGTGGAGAAGGAGACAAACGCTGTTTGGGATGCATTAGAATTAATTGTAAGGGAACACCCAGTCATTTTAAATAGAGCTCCAACACTTCATAGGTTAGGAGTACAAGCTTTTGAACCAAAATTAATTGAGGGAGATGCTATAGAGTTACACCCATTAACTTGTGCAGCATTTAATGCAGACTTTGATGGTGACCAAATGGCTGTTCACATACCTTTAAGTTTAGAGGCGCAGTTAGAGGCAAGAATTCTGATGATGTCTACGAATAATATTTTGAGTCCCTCAAATGGTAAACCTATTATAGTCCCTAGTCAGGATATGATTTTAGGAATCTATTATTTATCTCAACCACCTTATCAAAATGAAAAAATAGATGGTTATTTTGTAAATAATGCAGAAATTGAACAAGGCCTAGAATCTGGAAAAATAAACGTGCATTCAAGAATTGTATCTAGATTTGAGACTGTTGATGAAAAAGGCAAAACAAAATTTGAAAAACACATAAGCACTGTAGGAAGATTTTTACTCGCTAACTTGTTACCAAAAAATATAGATATAAAATTTTCTCTTATCGATAGATTATTACCAAAGAAGGTAGTTTCGGAGATAATTGATATAGTATTCAGATTTACAGGACAAAAAAGTACAGTTATTTTTTGTGATAAACTAAAGGACTTAGGTTTTAAACATGCATTTAAAGCTGGTATATCTTTCGGTAAAGATGATTTAATTATACCAGAGAATAAGGCTCAATTAATTGAAGAGACAAAAAAATTAATTACTGACTATGAAAGTCAATATTCAGAGGGATTAATCACTCGAGGTGAAAAATACAATAAAGTTGTTGACGCGTGGTCAAAATGTACCGATAGAGTTGCTGCTGAAATGATGAAAAGAATTTCTGCAACAGAGACAACTAAAGATGGTATAAAAATAAATTCAGTTTTCATGATGGCAGACTCAGGAGCAAGAGGATCGGCAGCACAAATGAAGCAGCTAGCTGGTATGAGAGGTTTGATAGCAAAACCGTCTGGTGAAATAATAGAATCGCCAATTACATCAAATTTTAAAGAAGGATTAACAGCATTGGAGTATTTTAATTCAACCCATGGCGCTAGAAAAGGGCTAGCCGATACAGCTTTAAAAACAGCGAACTCAGGATACCTTACAAGAAGATTATGCGATGTTGCTCAAGATTTGACTATCACAAAAAAATCATGTGAAAACCCAGGCTCTATTAAACTTGCTGAAATCATAGAAGGTGGAAATGTTATAGTTAGTTTATCTGAAAGAGCGCTTGGTAGAGTTGCAGCAAAGGATGTTAAAAATCCAATCACAGGGGAAGTGATTGTTAAAAAAAATACAGAAATAAACGAAGCATTGTGTGAAAAAATAGATGCTGCTGGTGTGAAATTAATTTCTGTTTATTCAGTTATTACTTGTAGCTCAAAAGAAGGAGTGTGCTCAACATGCTATGGTAGAGATTTATCTAGAGGAAAGATGGTACATGTAGGTGAAGCTATTGGAATGATATCAGCTCAGTCTATTGGTGAACCAGGTACTCAATTAACTATGAGAACTTTCCACGTTGGAGGAACCGCATCTATTAAACAAGACTCTCAAATAGTTAATAAGAACGAAGGTATTTTAAAAATTATAAATACAAATTTACTAGAGGATTCAAAAAAAAATCTTATTGTTATGGGTCGAAATACCCAATTATCAATAGAGGATGACAATGGTTTACAGGTTGCAGTTTATAAAGTTCCATACGGATCAAAACTTTTTTTTAAAAATGGAGATAAAATTAAGAAGAACTCTAAAATTTGTGAATGGGACCCATATACTACTCCAGTGATTGCTGAAAAAAGTGGTACGGTTAACTACGTTGATTTGATTGATGGAGTTACACTTTCTGAAACACTTGACGATGAAACAGGCATTGAATCTAAATCCGTGATTGACTGGAGATCGCAATCTAAAAATACAGATTTAAAACCAAGAATTACTCTTAGAGATGATAAAGGTAATGTTATTAAAAAAGCAGATGATAATGAAGCTAGATACTATTTAGTACCAGACTCGATTTTGTCAGTTAAAGACGGTCAAAAAATATTTGCAGGGGATGTTATAGCTAGATTACCAAAAGAAACTTCTAAAACTAAAGATATTACGGGTGGTTTACCTAGGGTCGCTGAATTATTTGAAGCAAGGAAAGCTAAAGATAGCGCAATCATTGCAGAAAATGATGGAAAAGTTTTATTTGGTAAAGAAGTTAGAGGTAAACAAAGAATCTCAATAGTATCTGATGGCGGTGAAACCTCAAACTATTTAATACCAAAAGGAAAACACATTAACTTTAATCAAGGTGAAAAAATAAAGAAAGGTGAGTATCTTTTAGACGGTCAACCATTACCTCATGATATTTTAAGAATATTAGGTATAGAAGAATTAACTGAGTATTTTGTTAACCAAGTTCAAGAAGTTTATCGACTGCAAGGTGTGGTAATTAATGATAAACATATAGAGACTATCTTACGTCAAATGTTAAAAAAGATAGAAGTTAAACACTCAGGAGACTCAAATCTATTACCAGGGGAAATTATTGATAGAATTAAATTTGATAACCTCAATGAAAAATTAGTATCCGAAAAGAAAAAACCTGCTGTTGGTGAACGTGTCTTAATGGGCATCACAAAAGCTTCTTTACAGACAGAATCTTTTATATCAGCTGCTTCTTTTCAGGAAACAACAAGAGTTCTTACAGATGCGGCAATTAAAGGTAAAGTTGATGTGCTCCAAGGATTAAAGGAAAATGTCATAGTGGGTAGATTAGTTCCAGCAGGTACAGGTACCATTAAAAATGACTGGAATAGAAAAGCCTTAAAAGATGATGAAAAATTTTTATCTGAGCAGGAAACCCCAGACAGTAAAGAAGCTCAAATAAATCAGTAAAAATAGGCATTTTTTGCAAGTGTTTTAAATTGACAAAACAAATTTCTATAGTATTTTGACGATATTTTTTTGGTTGGAATGTAATACCATTAAGGTGTTAAACGCTGCCACAAAATAACCTGTCAGTTATTTCAATTCAAAAAATAAATTATTTATGCCAACAATTAATCAATTGCTGAGAAAAAAAAGAAAAAGACCATCAGCAAGAGACAAGGTCCCAGCTTTAGAAAGATCACCACAAAAAAGAGGTGTGTGTGTGAAGGTTTACACTACCACCCCAAAAAAACCAAACTCAGCATTAAGAAAAGTTGCAAGAGTAAGATTGTCCAATGGTCATGAAGTAACATCATATATACCTGGAGAGGGACATAATCTTCAAGAACACTCAGTTGTATTAATAAGAGGTGGAAGAGTAAAAGACTTGCCTGGTGTACGATATCATGTACTTAGAGGAAATTTAGACACTCAAGGTGTAACAGCTAGAAAACAACAACGCTCTAAATACGGCGCTAAGAAGGGTAAATAATCTTTATGTCTAGAAAAAAAAGAGCTCCAAAAAAAATTCCTATAGTTGATCCAAAATTTAAGTCAACAATAATTCCAAAACTAATAAATAGTATAATGTATGATGGTAAAAAGACTATTGCAGAGAAAATTATTTATGATGCTATAGATAAAATAAAAACTAAATCTAAAGATGAGCCAATAACAATATTTAATGAAGCTATTAATAATATTAAGCCGACAGTAGAAGTTAGATCTAGAAGAGTAGGTGGTGCGACTTATCAAGTACCTGTTGAAGTAAAATCAAAAAGATCACAAGCGCTAGCATTGAGATGGCTTATTGATGCTTCAAGAAAAAGAAAAGATAAAAATATGTCTGACAAAATTTTTAATGAAATCTATGATGCATATCAAAATAGGGGTGCAGCAATTAAAAAAAAAGAGGATACACATAAAATGGCTGAGTCAAATAAAGCTTTTGCTCATTTTAGATGGTAAATAATTATGAGTAGAACACACACATTAGATAAATATAGGAACATAGGTATAATGGCCCATATCGATGCTGGTAAAACCACTACTACAGAAAGAATATTATATTACACAGGAAAAAGTCATAAAATTGGAGAAGTGCATGACGGGGCTGCTACAATGGATTGGATGGAGCAAGAGCAAGAAAGAGGGATAACAATTACATCAGCTGCGACTACGTGTTTTTGGAATAATCATAGAATTAACATCATAGACACACCTGGACATGTTGACTTTACAATTGAGGTTGAAAGATCTTTAAAAGTTTTAGATGGAGCTGTAGCTGTTTTTGATGGAGTTGCTGGTGTTGAGCCACAGTCAGAAACTGTATGGAGGCAAGCAGATAAATACAAAGTTCCAAGAATTTGTTTTGTAAATAAATTAGATCGTACTGGAGCAGACTTTTTTAGATGTGTCGATATGATTAAAGATAGATTAGGGGCAAAACCTTTAGTTATGCAATTACCTGTCGGAATAGAGTCCTCATTACAAGGCGTTGTTGACCTTATAAAAATGAAAGCAATTATTTGGCAAAATGAAGATTTGGGTGCTGCATGGGAAGAAAAAAATATTCCAGACGATATGAAGGAAATTTGTGATAAATACCGACAAGAACTAGTGGAAACTGCTGTAGAACAAGATGAAAAACTTATGGAAAGTTATCTTAATGGAGATGAAATAAAAGAAGATGATTTAATTAAATGTGTAAGAAAAGGATGTTTAAATTTTGATTTTGTTCCAGTATTAACTGGCTCAGCTTTCAAAAATAAAGGTGTTCAACCGTTATTAGATGCTGTTGTCAACTATTTGCCAAGCCCTAAAGATATTGGTTCCATAAAAGGTACTAAACCAGGATCTGATGAAGAAATTGAAATGAAATTTGAGGATAATGCACCTTTTTCTGCATTAGCTTTTAAAGTAGCAAACGACCCGTTTGTTGGATCTCTTACCTTTATAAGAATTTATTCTGGCACTGTTAAAACTGGGACTGGCATATATAACACCTCAAAGGATAAAGAGGAAAGAGTTGGTAGAATGCTTTTAATGCATGCCAATTCTAGAGAAGATATAAAAGAGGCTAATGCGGGTGACATTGTAGCATTAGCTGGATTAAAAAATACTATCACAGGACATACTTTAGCAAATAAAGATAAACCAGTCCTATTAGAACCAATGGAATTTCCTGATCCTGTCATTGAAATTGCAGTTGAGCCTAAAACTAAAGCAGACCAAGAAAAAATGGGCGAAGCATTAGCCAGATTAGCCAAAGAGGATCCATCTTTTAGAGTAAGTTCAGATGAGGAGTCGGGCCAAACTATTATTAAGGGTATGGGCGAATTACATTTAGATATTATAGTAGATAGAATGAAAAGAGAATTTAAAGTGGAAGCAAATGTTGGTGCTCCGCAAGTTGCCTATAGAGAGACAATTCAAAACTCAAGTGAATTTGATTACACACATAAAAAACAAAGTGGGGGCGCTGGCCAATTTGCAAGAGTAAAACTCTCAGTTGAGCCTTTAGAGCCTGGAAAAGGAAGAGAAGTTGAGAGTAAAATTAAAGGAGGAGCTATTCCAAAAGAATTTATACCAGGTGTTGAGAAAGGTGTAGAGTCAGTAGCTGATAATGGAATTTTAGCTGGCTTTCCTATGATTGATTATAAAGTAACAATACTTGATGGACTTCATCACGACGTAGACTCTAGTGTTCTTGCTTTTGAATTAGCCTCAAGACAATGTTTTAAAGAAGCTTGTTCAAGGGCAACGCTCAAATTATTAGAGCCAATGATGAGAGTTGAAGTTGTAACCCCTGAGGATTATATGGGTGATGTTATTGGAGATTTAAATAGTAGAAGGGGTCAGATAAATACACAAGAACAAAGAGGAAATGCAACCGTAATAACTGCCATGGTTCCACTAGCAAACATGTTTGGTTACATAAATTCTTTAAGATCAATGTCTCAGGGAAGAGCACAATATTCAATGTTTTTTGATCATTATGCAAAAGTGCCACAAAACGTACAAGACGAAGTAACTAAAAAAACTGGATAATATTATATGGAAAAACAAAATATAAGAATAAAACTAAGAGCTTATGATAATAAAGTTTTAGATCAATCCACAGAGGAAATTGTTAATACTGTAAAACGTACTGGAGCAAATATTAAAGGCCCAATTCCTTTACCGACAAAAATAGAAAGATATACAGTACTAAGATCACCTCATATAGATAAAAAAAGTAGGGAACAATTTGAAACAAGAACTCATAAAAGATTAATAGATATTATAGAACCAACACCACAAACAGTTGAGGCTTTAATGAAATTAGATTTAGCTTCGGGAGTAGACGTAGAAATAAAAATTTAGATTATGACTGAGATAGCTTTAATAGGAAAAAAAATAGGTATGACAAGAGAGTTCTACAAAACCGGACAATCAGTTCCTGTTACAGTTTTAAAAATGGAAAAAGCAAGAGTTATTGACGTTATAGAGCAAGACAAAAGAGGATATAAAGCAGTACAGTTAGGATTTGGTGGTATTAAAAATTCAAAACTGACTAAAGCTATGAAAGGTTTTTATTCAAAAAAAAATACAGAGCCCAAAAAAACTCTTAAAGAATTTAGAATTGAGAATTCAGAAAATTATAAACCAGGTAACGAATTTGGTATCGAAATTTTTAAAGATATTAAATTTGTAGATATAAGATCTAAGACAATAGGGAAGGGTTTTGCTGGAGCCATGAAAAGACATAATTTTGCAGGTTTAAGAGCTACACACGGAGTATCAATATCTCACAGGTCTCATGGATCCACGGGTCAAAGACAAGATCCAGGTAAAGTTTTTAAGGGAAAAAAAATGGCTGGCCATATGGGTGATAAACTTCGAACTATGCAAAATATTGAAATTATTAAATCAGATATAGATAATAATCTTTTGTATTTAAAAGGGTCAATACCGGGGTCAAAAAATACTGAGGTAATGGTTAAAAAAGCTGTTAAAAATTTAAGAAAATTAACAATGACAGAAAAAATTGAAAAATTAGAAAAATTAAAAAAAGTTCCAGAAAAGAAAAAGAAATAAAATGAAAGTCGACATGTTGAGCATTGATGGAAAAAAAGGAACAATAGAAGTTCTTGATAAAGTTTTTTCAGCCAAAATTAATAAAAAGCTTATAAGCAACGTTCTATATAAAACAAATGCTAATTATAAGGGTAGAAAAGCTAAAACAAAGCAAAAAAACGAGATTATTGGTTCGACCTCAAAAATTTATGCTCAAAAGGGTACTGGTAACGCAAGACACGCTAGTAGAAAAGCTCCAATCTTTGTCGGTGGTGGTATTGCGCATGGTCCCAAAGGTCAAAACAATTATAAAATTAGAAAATTAAATAAGAGTGAGAAAAAAAATAGTATTGCTTCACTTATAAGTGAAAAAACTAAATCAAAAAATTTGATAATTTTTAACGATTTTAAAAATGAAATAAAAAAAACTAAAGAAATGAATATTTTACTTAAAAAATTTGATGCCACCCACTCTTTGCTTATTGTAGATAAGGTGTCTATGAACAATATTTTAAAGTCATCTAGAAACATACCTAATGTAAAAGTTACGGACATTAATCATTTCAGTGCTTTTGATATCATAAAATTTAAAAAAATTATTTTTACAGAAACTTCAGTCAAGGAATTAGAAAAAAGATATGAGTAAAATACATTTATACGACAAAATTTTATCACCGATAGTTACAGAAAAATCCACAAATTTATCAGAGCAAAATAAATTGGTTTTTAAGGTACCTGACAATTCAAATAAATTAATACTTAAAAAAAATATTGAAAAAATTTTTAAAGTAAATGTAATTAAAGTTAATATTATCAATAAGCAATCTAGAAGAAAAATGACAAGAGGAAGAAAGGTTAAACTTAAAGGATATAAAAAAGCAATTATAACTCTTAAAAAGGGACAAACAATTGATTTAACAACAGGTATATAATGACATTAAAAAATTTTAAACCTTATACAAAATCTACTAGAGGAACAATACTAGTTGATAAATCCGATTTATGGAAAGGCAAACCCTACAAACCTTTAACCTCAGTAAATAATTCATCTAGGGGAAGGAACAATCAAGGAAGGATTACTTCCAGAAATCATGGAGGTGGACATAAGCAGAAATATAGAATTGTTGATTTTTATAGAAGAAAATTTAATTCAGAGGGCGAAATTGAGAGAATTGAATATGATCCAAATAGATCCTGCTACATAATGCTTGTAAAATTTGAGGATGGTGAAAGATGTTATTATTTAGCTCCACAAAAAATTAAAGTAGGTGATAAAATTAAAAATGGTTCAAACATAGAAATAAAAGTTGGAAATTGCATGCCCCTACAAGATATACCTGTTGGCATTGAAATTCATAATGTTGAATTACAGCCTGGTGCTGGTGGCAAAATTGCAAGATCAGCAGGCACGTCAGTATCAATATCAGGTGTTGATGGCAATTACTCTCTGATTAAAATGACATCGGGTGAAGTAAGAAAAATAAACTCAAGATGTATGGCAACAATTGGCGTACTTTCAAATCCTGATCAAAAAAATATTCAAATTGGAAAAGCTGGAAGATCAAGATGGTTAGGCATAAGGCCACATACAAGAGGAGTAGTAAAAAATCCGGTTGATCACCCACATGGAGGTGGAGAAGGTAAATCAGCGGGTGGTCGACATCCAGTTTCGCCAACAGGTCAATCTGCTAAAGGATTAAAAACAAGAGATAATAAAAGAACAGATAAATTTATTATTAGAAGAAGAAAGAGAAAGAAGAGATAAATTATGGCTAGATCAGTATGGAAAGGTCCTTTTGTTGAAGAAAGCTTAATAAAAAAAGTTGATAAACAAAAAAATGATCCTAATAAAAAACCTATTAAGACTTTTTCAAGAAAATCTACAATTATTCCTGATTTTGTTGGAATAAGCTTTTTAATTTATAATGGAAAAAAATTTATTCCGATTACAGTATCGGAAGATATGGTAGGACATAAATTTGGGGAATTTGCACCAACTAGACAATTTTTTGGACATACCCCTGCTGATAAAAAAGCTAAACCAGATGAGGGAGCAGCTAAACCTGCTGAGAAGAAGTAATTATGAGTAAAAAAAAGAAAAAATTAAATAACGATCCAAAACTTGTAAGATCTGTAAATAAAAATGTTAGATCTAGCACAAGAAAATTAAAACCTATTTTAAAATCAATTGTAGGAAAAAAAGTAGATGTAGCAATTAGAGATTTAGAATTTACAAGAAAAAAAGTTGCTTTAGATATCAAAAAGACAGTTCAATCAG
>MDTD01114470.1_pt1 | contig 17507 bp, 14 predicted proteins | sample 811221 | NCBI WGS metagenome assembly MDTD01 (sample SAMN05326646, study PRJNA326480) | marine metagenome | isolation source: seawater | place: Pacific Ocean: South West | collected 2011 | reverse complement strand
CGCTCCATGCGGTGCCCGACGACCTGTCTCCGGCCGTGGCGGCGCTGGCCGAGCCGATGGCGGTCTGCGTCCGCGGCGCGCGCCTGGCCGACATCCGGCCGGGCGACCGTGTGGCCATTCTCGGCGCCGGCACCATCGGCCTGCTGTCCATCCTGACGGCCCGTGCATCCGGCGCCGGTGAAATCCTAGTCTCGGGGCGCTACCCCCATCAGCGCGAGTTCGCGGCCGCGCTCGGCGCAGACGCGGTCTTCGAGGGCGCCGACGCCCTCCTCGCCGCCGTCGGCGACCGGCACGTGGACGTGGTCGTCGAGACCGTCGGCGGTCACGCCGACACGCTCGCGGAAGCCGTCCGCACCGCCCGCAGCGGCGGGCGGATCGTCATGCTGGGCGTGTTCGAAGGCGCACCCGCCCTGCCCGGCTTCGAATTCTTCCGCAAGGAACTGACCCTGCGGGCCTCGAACTGCTACGGTCGGGAATGTCATCAGGGCGACTTCGCCCTGGCCACGGATCTGGTCACCCGGCACGCCGGCGCCGTCGCGCCGCTGGTGACCCATTCGTTCAAACTGGATCAGGTCGCGGAGGCCTTCGCCGCCGCGGCCGACAAGCGAGCCCGATCAATCAAAGTACAGGTGGAACCATGAGCACGTTCAAGAAGGTCCTGGTGGCCGTCGATCTGGAGGAAACGTCGGCCAACTACGTGCTGGAGAGCGCACGCCAGATACTGCCGGACGCCCCCATCACCGTCGTCCACGTGCTGGAGCGCAGCCACTTCTACAACATGGCGGACCCGGCCTTCGCCATGGTCGACGACCTGCACCGCAAGATGGTCGGCGAGGTCGAGCGCTATCTGGACAAGCTCTGCCGGGAGCACCGGATCAAGGAGCATCACCTGCTGGAAGGCCAGCCGGCGGCGGAGATCCAGCGCTACGCCGAAGAGAGTGGCTGCGATCTGGTCGTGCTCGGCACCCACGGCCGGCACGGCATCAAGCGGCTGCTCGGCTCCACCGCCAACGCCGTGCTGCACGGCACCTCGCGCAACGTGCTGGCCGTGCGGGTGCCCGGCGAGGACGTGCAGACGCGTCCGGCCCGTGACAAGTACCGCCACATCCTGGCGGCGGTGGATCTGTCCGACGAGTCCCACCAGGTGCTCGACGTCGCCCAGATCCTCGGCGACCAGGAGCATGCGGAACTGTCCGTCGTGCACGCGATCAAGCCGTTTCATCATGCCTACGCGGGGGTGACGCCGGCGATGATCTCCGACGTCGGCGTACGCTTCGAGGAAGAGGCCGACAAGCAGGCGCGCACCCAGCTCCACAACATCGCCATGAGCCGGGGCCTCGATCCCGACGCCATGCACGTGCGCCACGGCGCGCCGCACCTGGAGATTCAGGATCTCATCGACGAGCTCGGCACCGACATGCTGGTGGTGGGCACGCATGGCAAGCACGGCGTGGAGCTGCTGCTCGGCTCGGTGGCCAATGCCGTCATCCACGGCATCACCTGCGACGTGCTGGCGGTGCGCATCAAGTAGCGATCGAACCGGCCGACCGCGGACCGGGGCGAGCGTCGCCGCCGCCCCGGCAGCCCATGACCTGGGGCGGCGTCAGTTGCCCCGCGAGTGGGGCGGCGTCAGTTGCCCCGCGAGAACGTGCTGCGCGCCATGGCGCCGGAGAACAGCCGCACCAGCCAGCGCGGCTGATACTGCACCCAGCTCACCATCGCCTGATTGAGCAGGCCGGGTACGCGGACGACCTCGCCCGCCATGCACGCCCGGTAGCCTTCCAGGGCCACGTCGCGCGCGCTGGCGGCGAACGGCCCGGCGAGGTCCAGCCCCTGGACCTGGGACACCATCTCCGTCCGGGTGAGTCCGGGGCACAGCGCCGTCACGGTCACGCCGGTGCCGCGCAGGTCCTCCGAGAGCCCTTCGGTGAAGGACAGCACGAACGCCTTGGTCGCGGCGTACAGGGACATGCCGGGCACGGCCTGGAACGCGGTGACGGATGCGACGTTGAGGATGCGGCCACGGCCGCGGGCGATCATGTCGGGCAGCACGCCCTGGGTGAGCTCGGTGAGCGCGCGCAGGTTCACCTGCAGCATCTCGCGCACCTGGTCCCGGGACAGGGACTGGAACGGCCCGGTGGCGGCGATGCCGGCGTTGTTCACCAGCACGTCGATCTCCAGTCCCGCTTCCTTCACGGCCGCGAGCAGCCTGGCCGGTCCCTTGGCCTTGCTCAGGTCGACCGGCACCACCTTCACGCGGCAGCCGGACGGCAGCCCCGCGGCGAGGTCGGCCAGCCGGTCCTCGCGCCGGGCGGTGACGACCAGATCGAAACCGTTGGCGGCGAACACCCGGGCCAGCTCGTAGCCGATGCCCGACGACGCGCCGGTGATGAGAGCCGTAGGCCGTTCCATGAATCGTCTCCTCAGAGTCCCTCGGACGGGTTCGTGTCAGCGCCGGCGCCCTGCCGGTTCGTCCCCTGGCGGGAGCCGAGCCCCAATTCGCGCGAACTGCCCGGATCGCCAACGAAAAAAGGGCCTGCCGTTCCTCAGAATGGCAGGCCCTTCCAGATCGCGCCAGGCGACCGCGTCAGTCGCTCGGGGCCGGCTGTCGAGCCGGCGCCCGGGCGGCGCGGCTTCAGGCGGCAGCGGCTTCGCTGACGGCCTCGGCGGCCTTCTCGCCCTCTTCCGTCGCGCCGGTGAACGCGCCACGCAGCACGGTGCCGGTCTCTTCGACGGCGCCGCGAACGATCTCGCCGCGGGCTTTCAGGTCTTCCTGCATGCCCTTCCACAGCTTCTCGTTGTAGTCGCGCTGCAGCTCGACGAAGGCGGACAGCTCGCGGACTTCCGGCAGACGCTGCAGGTAGTCCTGGTTGAGCTCCATGTACTTCTTGAAGTTGTCGGCGGATAGCTCGGTGATCTTGCGCACCGTTTCGGCATTGATTTCGAACAGCTCACGGCCGAATTGGGCGGATTTCTCGAATGCGTTCATAGCTTCGTCTCCTGTTGGGTGATTCGCCCGAAACCAGAGTGGGGCGCCACATGATTCCGTTGGTGACACGGCGACTCGCCGCGGGTCGTCCGGCTCGGCTGCATTCAGCGTCTGCCGACGGCCTTCAGTGTTCGACCGGCCCATCCATCGACCGGTTATTGCACTGCACAAACGCATTGTGCGGCACACAAAAATGGATTGCAAGCATTTTTGTGCGCCACACAATCCGGTCCGTCCGCCGGGCAGTCAACCGGTTGCTCCGCTCCGCCTCAGGCCGCCTCGGACGGCGCTTCCAGGGCATCCGCCCGGTCGCCGAGGGGCGGCAGCGGCACCTCCACGTCGCGCTCCACCGCCGGCACTGCCCGGGGCGCCTGCAGGGTGCACGCCTTGAGCTCGAGAAACGCCGCCAGCAGATCGTTGCGCAGCACGTCGCCGTCGGGCAGCGCCCGGGCGCAGGCCGTCACGCCGAAGTACATCTGGCCGGCATAGCTCTGCACGGTGATGTTGAGCCCCTGGCCGTGCGCGGGAATCGACACCGGATAGTGGGTCAGCACCTTCGCGCCCAGCGAGTAGAGCTGAGCGCGAGGGCCCGGCACGTTCGACACCAGCACGTTGCACGGCAGCCGCGGCGGCGCGACGTCGACGATGTCCGAGCCCTCCATCCAGCGCATGGCACCGCTGAACAGCGCCGGCATGCCGGGCAGCGCCACGTCGGCGTCGTAGCTGCCGGACACGTCGCTGACGAAACCCTTGGCCTGAATGCTGGAGCGGCCGATCTTCAGCAGCCGCTTCACCGGGTCCGCCTCCTCGGTGGCGAGGCTCACCAGCATCATCGTGACCTGGTTGTTGCTGGTGGTGTCGCCGGGTTTGCGCAGGGACACCGGGCAGCCCGCGATCAGCGCCCGCTCCGGCAGGTCGGCCCGACGCGCCAGATAGCGCCGCAGCGCCCCGGCGCAGATCGCCAGGAACACATCGTTGACGCTGGTCCCGGTGGCCTTGCCGATCCGCCGCACGTCCGCCAGCGGCAGCTCGCCGGTGACGAACGTCCGATCACGATCCACGGCCCGATTGAAGCGGGTGACGGGGGCGCCCTCGACCACGGCGCCGAGCCCGCGGGTGCCGTCCACGGCGCGCTGCCACAGGCGCCGGGCGGTCTCCGCATGGCCGAGCACTGCCGACGCCTGGCGGACCTGGAACTTGGCGAGGTTCTCGAACGCCCCGCTCAGCAGGCTCAGGGCGTCGAAGCGTGAGGGCCGGCGCCAGAAGTCCGCCGGCGGCGGCGCAACGGTCCGGGGCTCCGGGGTGACGTCCATGATGGCTTCGATCGCGGCCTGACCGGACACGCCGTCCAGGCAGGCGTGGTGCACCCGGTTGTAGTAGGCGATCCGGCCGCCCTCGAGCCCGGTGAGCACCCACAGCTCCCACAGCGGCTTGGACCGGTCCAGCGGCTGCGCGTGAAGCTCCGCGATCTTCGCCTCGAACTCCGCGCGGCCGCCCGGCGAGGCGACCTCCGCCTGCAGCACGTGGCGGTCGATGTCGAAGTCGGCGTCGCGCACCCACACCGGGTGGTCGAGCTGGAAGGGCACGAACTGCAGCTTGTTCGTGAAGTAGGACACCAGATGAATCCGGTCGAGCAGCAGTTGCTTGAGATCGGCGACGAACCGGGCCGTGTCGACCCCGTCCGGCAGTTCCAGCACCTGGACCGAGGCGATGTGCTGGGGAGAGCGGGGGGTTTCGTTGTACAGGAAACCGGCATCCAGACCAGCAAGCTTATACACGTGACGAGACTCCTTGACGTCAGACGTCGATGGCGGATTTGGCGACCCCGATCCGTCGGGCCGTGGCGGGCGCACCCGAGGGACCAACGATGCAGCGATGAGCGAGCAACGCTCATGCCAACCATCGTAAACGCTCAACTTGTTGTTATAACTCGATTTTTTCGAACGGGAACAGCGGGCGGCAGCCCTCCTCGGGTGCACGGCGGACGCTGTCCGCACGGCTTTGGTGCACTGCACCCTCGGCGGCGCGCATTCTACCCAGCGCCGATGACGGATCAATGACTTTTTGTGCACTGCACGCCGCCCGGGCGCCACCCCGGCGGGCCGTCCCGCACTGCACCACAAATTGTTTGACCCGCTCAGGTTTCTTCGTAACACTCCGGCAACACTTCTTCCGGCCGTCCGTGTGTATCAGGAACTCGACGTCGAGACGCACCGAGCGCCCGGGCCCAGCACGCTGGACGCCATGACGGAGCTGCCCAGGGTGTTCCTCGAGGCCTCCGCGCTGGCCTACCTCTGGCCCCTGCTCGCCCGGTCACCGCGCGGCGACGGCCATCCCGTGCTGGTGCTGCCCGGATTCACCGCCGGCGACGAGTCCACCGGCATTCTGCGCCGCTTTCTTGCCCGTCTGGGCTACGACGCCCGCCCCTGGGGGCTGGGCCAGAACACCGGCACGCCGGCCCTCCAGGAGCAGCTCTACGCCGCGTTCGAACGCCTCGCCCGGGATGCCGGCGCGCCGATCTCGCTCGTCGGCCAGAGCCTGGGCGGCGTCTACGCCCGGGAACTGGCCAGGCGCTTTCCCGAGTCGGTGCGCCAGGTGATCACCCTGGGCAGCCCGTTCGCCTCGCGCAGCCCGTCCACCACCAACGCCCTGGTGAGCCGCCTGTTCCAGTATCTGTCGGGCATGAGCCAGGACGAGATGCGCGACTACATGCTCGGTTTCGCCGCGGCGCCGCCGCCGGTGCCGAGCACGGCCATCTATTCCAAGGCCGACGGTGTGGTGCACTGGTCCTCGTGCCTGGAGTACGCCGGGGACCGATCCGAGAACATCGAGGTTCTGGGCAGCCACTCGGGCATGGCCATGAATCCGCTGGTGCTCCACGTCATCGCGGATCGGCTCGCTCAGCCGGCAGCGGGCTGGCGCCCGTTCCAGCGCCGCGCCGGGTGCCGGTCGCTGCTGTATCCGACGCCGGAGCCGACCACCGATCCAGCCGCCATGAAGGGAGGGGAAACCGCGTGCGCGAACTGAAGAAGTATCCGAACAGACGCCTCTACGATCTGACCGAGAGCCACTACGTCACCGTCGAGGACGTCCGCCGGATGATCCTCGCCGGCGACAGCATCAAGGTCGTCGACAGCAAGGACGGCTCCGACATCACGCGCACGATTCTGCTGCAGATACTCTCCGAGCAGGAGGCGGAAGGACACGAGCCGGTGCTCACCAATCGCGCCATCGAGCAGATCATCCGCTTCTACGGCAACAATGCGGGCAACGTCGTCTCCCGCTACATCGAGCAGAGCATCCTCACCTTCCTGGAGCATCAGGACCAGTTCCGCCGGCGCATGCGCGAGATGAGCGACCTCAACCCGTTCAATTTCATGCGTCAGGCGATGGAACGGGCCTTCCCCGATCCGCGGCGTGCCGGCGGCCCCGCCGGCGGCCGGTCAGGCAGCGGCGCGAGCGGCGCCGCCCACGGCCCGGAGCGCGGCGCCCAGGACCCGGGCAAGGACGACGCCTGACCCGTCCGCCGTGCACACCCGCGCGGCGACCTGTCAGCGGGCAGCGGCACGGCCGCCCCGAACCTCCGAATCCAGACCACCTTCCCCGGAACCGGCGCGGACCGGCATCGGCCGCGCGTCGTCCAGCGCCGGCAGATACAGGGTGAACGTGCTGCCGTGATCCGGCGTGGACCGCAGGTCGATGGCGCCGCCGTGGCTCTGGATGATGCCGTAGACCAGCGCCAGCCCCATGCCGGTGCCCTCGCCGGGCCCCTTGGTGGTGAAGAACGGATCGAACACCCGCTGCTGCAGCTCGAGGCTCATGCCGGGGCCCGTGTCCGCCATCTCCACGCACACGTAGCTGCCCTTCTGCAGAATGCCGTGGGAGACCACCGTGCCGCGCTCGACCTCCCGGCGCTCGACCCGCATCGACAAACGCCCCGGCTGTGGGCCGATGGCGTCCCGGGCGTTGGCGCCGAGGTTCATGAGCACCTGCTGGAGCTGCCCCTCGTTGCCGTGCACGTCGAGGGTCGCGCCCGGCTCCACCTTGACGTCGAGCAGCACGGAGCTCGGCAGTGAGGTCTTCAGGAAGCTGGCGGATTCGTCCGCCAGAGCGCCCAGGTCGACCCGGCCCATCGCCTGGCTGGCGCCGCGGCGGCTGAAGGCGAGAATCTGGCCCACCAGCTCGCGGGCGCGATGCCCCGCCCGCATGATCTGGCGCAGGCTGTCCCGCGGGTCGCCGATGCCGCTCTCGATGAGCTCGGCGTTGCCCAGCATCACGGTGAGGATGTTGTTGAAGTCGTGGGCGATGCCGCCGGCCAGGCTGCCGAGGGCCTCCATCTTGTGAGCCTGGCGCCGCTCCTCCTCGGCGGCCAGCCGCGCGCTGACGTCGCGGATCACCAGCACGTAGCCCAGGTGCTCCTCGTCGTCGGTCAGCACCGGCGTGCCGGCCCACTCACCGGGAAAGCGGCGCTCACCCTCCCCCAGGAAGTCCAGCACCCGTGCGCGGGTGGACGTCGCGCCGACGACGGGGAAGCGGGCCCCCACCGTCAACGCCCGGGTGTCGCGGCCGACGATGCGCGCGGGCTCGTAGCCGAAGGTGTTGCGGAACCCCTGGGCGTTGGTGGCGATGATCACCGAGTCCACGTCGGTGACCACGATCGCGTCGGGAATGCTGTTGATCACGGATTCGAACAGCGTCTTCTGGCGGGACAGCTCCGCGGACCGGGCCGTCAGCGCCTGCTCGGCCCGCTGCCGCTGCCGCAGCAGGCGCCACAGGGTGACGATCAGGGCGAGCTGCAGAACGATGACCACCAGCGCCAGAACGAACTCCCACAGGTAGTTCAGATAGCCGGGCGCCGCGTCGTTGATCCGTTCGGCGCCGTCCGGTATCCGCTCGGGCGAGAGCCCGAAGTGGCGCAGCGCCGCGACGTCGAACGCGGTCCGCAGCGACGGGGTCCCGGCGGGCACCAGCCCGTCGCCGCGCGCAGCAATGGCGAGCGCCATGCGCGCCGCCTGATCACCGTAGGCCCTGGCGCTGGTCATGACGCCGCCCACGGCGCCGGCGCCGAGCATGCTGTCGTAGGCGGCGAACAGCGGCGCCGCGGACACGTCGAGCAGGCGCGGCAGCACGTCCGGCACGGTGCGGTAGATGCCGCCGGCCGGATCCCCCTCGTAGGTCAGCAGCAGGGCGGCGGTGCCGGGCGGCGGCCGGGCCAGCCGCGCGGACAGCTCGTCGAGACTCAACCCGTGCAGGAACTCCACCGCCGGTCCGGCGTCGAGGCCGGCCACGGCTGCTCGGGCATGATCCAGGTAGATCCGGTCCATGACCTGGGAGCCGGTGATGATCCACACCCGCTCGAGGTCCGGCACCAGGTCGGCCATGGCCCGCACGGTTCCACCGATGGCGTCGACGATGGCGGTCGGCAGCACCGCCGAGTCGGCGCGGCCGTCGAGCTCCGCCCGCACCTGCCGTCCGGGAATGACGTAGAGCCTGGGAACGCCGGGATAGATGCTGTCGCCGTGCTCGAGCAGAAACCGGGACGCGGGGCCCTGCACCGCAACGACCACGTCGAGGGGATCACTCTGCTGCTGGTAGCGCAGCAGCCGCACCATGTTGTCCCGCCCTTCGGCTCCGCCCTGCATCAGGGCCAGGAACTCCATGGATACGGCAACGGCCGGCTGCCGGTCGCGCAGCGGCGGATGCCTCAGGAACGCCTCGCTGAACTGCTGCGGCCACACGCCCACGTCGCCGCTGCCGAACAGCACGCCGATGCGCAGGCGCGCATCCGCCGCCGACCCCGGGGTCGCGGCCCACGCAGGGACGGTGGCGCCCAGCAGCAGCCAGGCAGCCACCATCACTCCGATTGCTGCGCGGAGACTCTCCGTCACCGAGCCCATCCATGGCTTCGATCCAGAAAGTGTAGTGCAGGGGTCGGATTCAGAGGTCCGCGGGAGAGAACGCCACGTCGGTCAGCCGCAGCGCACCGGCCAGGCGGACCGGCGCCCGGGTGATCAGGCGGTGGCCCGTGGCCGTGTGGACGTCGCGAAAATGCCGCTGCAGCGGGCAGGTGCCCAGCACCGAGGTTCCGCCGCCGGCGTTGTAGACGATGTCTACGGCCTCGCAGCACCACGCGGCCGCCTGGGTGGCCGCCAGGCGGAGCTGGCGGCGGTCCTCGAGGCCGGCCTCGGCGCCTCCGGCCACCCGGTCGTGGACCTCGCGCACCACGTCGAACAGGTAGCGGCGCGCGCCCTCCACCAGCGCCTCCGCCCGGCCGAGGTCGAGCTGCACCAGCGAGGATTCGTTGATGGTGGTGCGGCCCCAGGCCGGCACCTTGCTGCAGGCGAGTTCGGTGAAGTCGTCCAGCGCGCGGCGGGCGATGCCCAGGGGCACCGCCGCCACCGCCGCGGCGAACAGCCCGAAGAACGGCATCCGGTAGAGCGCGCCGTCGAGCCGCGGCGGGCTCGCCCCGAGCAGGATCCAGCGCCCCTCGGGCACGAAGGCCCGGTCGACCTCGAAGTCGCCGCTGCCGGTGCCGCGCAGGCCGGAGGCGTCCCAGTTGCCGTGCAGGCGCACCTGATCGGCCTCGAACAGCGCGATGTGCACCGCCGGGTGGCCCGCCGCCGTCTTCTCGATGCCGTCTCCGTCGGCCACCATGGTGCCGCCGCAGATCCAGTCGCAGTGGGCGGTGCCTGAGCCCCACGCCCACCGGCCGGTCACCTCGATGCCGCCGTCCACGCGCCGGGCCTTCGCCGTCGGCGCGGTGGCCCCAGCCACGATCGGCGTGGGCGACGGACCGAACACGGTCTGCGCCCACTCGTCCGGCAGCGAGGCGGCGATCAGCGCCGTGGTGCCGTAGATCATGGTCAGCCATCCCGCCGCGCTGTCGCCGTAGCTGACGGCTTCGATCAGCCGCAGCACGTCGACGGCGTGGCGCTCGCGGCCGCCGTACCGGCGCGGCACCGTCGCTTCGAACAGGCCCGCGGCGCGCATCCGCTGAACCAGGTCGCCCGGCACCTCGCCGGCAGCCTCGATCTCTCCGCTGCGCTCGCCGAGCTCGGTCTGCAACGCCTGGGCCGCGGTGAGCTCGATCGCCTCGAAAGAGGACTCCTGCTGCGTCATCCCGACCTCCCTCACTCCCCGGCGACCGGCTGACGCCAGGCGTCCCGGTAGAACAGGTCCGCCACCGGCCGCCGCGCGATCGGCCCGTAGCCGCCACCCACCGGGTAACCCAGCGGCAGCGCCGCCGCCGTGTACCAGTCGTCGGGCACCTGCAGCAGCGCCTTCACCTCCGCTTCGTCCTGGCACAGCAGGGTCGTCAGCACGCTGCCGACACCTTCCGCGCGGCAGGCGAGCAGGAAGTTCTGCACCGCGGGATAGACCGAGCCGCCGCCCACCACCGACACGCGATCCAGGCCGGCGTCCGTCACCGCCATGCGGTCCGGATTGAAACAGACGACGGCAATGACGGGACACTCGCCGAAGTGGCGCCCCAGGTGATCGCCGGCGGCGATGGTGCGCTCCTCCTTCGCCTGCTCGTCGGCCGGCGCCGCGGCGATGCGCTTGCGGTACATGGCGGCGAACGTCTCCCAGCGACGCGCGTAGAGCTCGCCGAGACGGGTCCGCAGGGCCGCATCGGACACCATGACCATCCGCCAGGGCTGCAGGTTGCCGCCGCTCGGCGCCCACACCGCCGCCTGCATGATCCGCTCCAGGACGTCTCCCGGAATGGGGTCCGGCCGCAGCCGCCGGATCGCCCGCTGGGTGCTCATCAGCTCGTACAGAGTGCCAGCCGCCTGCTCCGCCATGATCTCTCCCCGTCAGTGCTTCGGCATGATGACATGGCCACGGACCACGATCACCCGCCCCCGGCGCCGGCGCCGAGGCAGGTCACGTAGGGGCCGTGACGGGTGGCGATGCGGTCCGGGTCCCGGGGGGCGCGATGGCCCACCAGCAGCCGGTGGCGGGCCTCGACGCCGGCCAGCAGGTCCCGGCCGAGGTCCAGGGCCGCCTTCGCCCGCGCGGTGGTGAAGTCGGTCAGCACCGCGCTGGCGAGCTCGCGCTCGCCGGCCGCCAGCAGGACCTGCGCCGTCTTCTCGATGCGCTCGCGCTCGTTCAGGCTGGCGTCCTCGAAGGCAGTCAGGGCGGCCGTGACCTCTTCCAGGAACCGGTCCGGCGCATCGCAGGTGTAGTACATCAGCCGTTTGAACAGCCGTCCGGCGAACGCGCTCGCTTCCTGCACGGCGAAGTCCGGCGTGACGAAGCCGCTGGCCTGATCCCGGGTGAGATAGCGGTGCTTGCCGTACTCGGGCAGCGCCCGGGTGCCGCCGATCCAGTACGGCACGAACGGCGCCGTGACGGCGCCGGTCGGCGCCACCCAGAGCAGGCCGAGGGCCGGGTCGGCCAGGCCCCCGCGCAGACGCGCCACCTGACCGTAGCCGTTGGTGTCGCTCGAAACCCTCGGGTCCCGCACGGCGTTCATCATGTCGCGGACCGTGACGCCCCGGGCCCGCCCGACCGCCAGGAGTTCCGCCTCGAAGGCCCGGACCGTGGCCGAGCGCCCTGCCCCGTCGCCATAGACGGCGTTGACGTCGAAGGGCTCCCCGGCGGCGCGGTCGTACCAGCCCTGCGCCTCCGCGAACGACACGAAGTTCGGCGAACCCATGAAATCGGGATGGTTCTGGAAGTCCGGCGGAATCTCCATGACGTAGCCGGGATAGGACATCCGCGCCTCGTCCGGCCCGAGGCGCTCGGCGATCCACAGGCCCTGGCCGCCGGCGAAGTTGACCACGACCCAGCCCTCCCGGGCGTCGGCGAACAGATGGGAATTGCCGCCGTAGGTGGAAAAGCCGTGGCGGTCGATCAGCTCACCGACGATCTCCACGGCCTCCCGGGCCGAGCGCGCGCGCTCCATCACGATCCGCGACAGATCACTGTAGTTGGGACCGCGCTGGGGGTTGGGCGTCATCGCCGCCAGCTCCGGTCGGGACGGCGACCAGATGTCCCGGGCCGCCACGCCGTGCTCGTTCAGACCGCCGTTGGTGAGCGGCGGCGGAAAGCCCTCGAAGTCGCTGTAGTTCATGGTGAGGAACCGGGCCGTCTCGGCGACCTGGGGAATCTCAATGAACTCGCCGGGGTAGATCGCCCGCCCGTCGACGCCGACGCGGATCGTGCTCCCCGGCGCGTGCCGGCGCCGCGGCACGATCTCGAGCCAGTGGCTGGACACCTCGTCGCCGGTGCCGCCGACCAGCACGCTGCCGTCGGCGGTCAATTCGCGCCCGACGTAGATGCCGTAGCTCGCGTGGCCCGCCCCTGCGGGCAGCACCAGCAGCCCCAGCAATCCGATCATCCGCCACACCACGGCACGCCTCCCCCGCAATCAGGGCTTGATCGTACCGTGATCCCCCTCCAATACTGCAACCCGCCGGCCCTGGCCGGCACGGCCGTACCGAGAAAACCCGGAGAGACACGTGACCCCCGACTGGAACGACTACTACACCCCCGAGGCCGCCGAACGCATCCGACGATTCGCCGAGACCCAGGAGACGCCCTTCCTGGTGGTGGATCGCGCCACGGTCGGCGAGGCCTACGACGAGCTCGCCGCGGCGTTTCCGTTCGCCGGCATCTATTACGCCGTGAAGGCCAACCCGGCCCCGGAGATCATCGAGCTGCTGCGTGACCGCGGGGCGAACTTCGACATCGCCTCCATCTACGAGCTCGACCGCGTGCTCGGCCTCGGCGTGACGCCGGATCGGGTGAGCTACGGCAACACCATCAAGAAGGCCCGGGACGTGCGCTACTTCTACGAGCGCGGCGTCACCCTGTTCGCCACCGACGCGGAGGCCGACCTGCGCAACATCGCCAAGGCGGCGCCGGGCGCCCGGGTGTACGTGCGCATCCTGACCGAAGGCACCCAGACCGCGGACTGGCCGCTGTCGCGCAAGTTCGGCTGCCAGACCGACATGGCGATGGACCTGCTGATCCTGGCCCGGGACCTGGGCCTGGTGCCCTACGGGGTGTCCTTTCACGTCGGCTCCCAGCAGCGCGACATCGGCGCCTGGGACGCCGCCATCGCCAAGGTCAAGGTGATCTTCGAGCGGCTGCGCGACGAGGACGGCATCGAGCTGAAGATGATCAACCTCGGCGGCGGCTTTCCGGCAAACTACCTTACGAAAACCCACACCCTGAAGACCTACGCCGAGGAGATCACCCGCTACCTGCGGGACGACTTCGGCGACACCCTCCCGGAGATCGTGCTGGAGCCCGGCCGGTCCCTGCTGGCCAACGCCGGCGTGCTGGTGAGCGAAGTGGTGCTGATCTCCCGCAAGAGCCGGACGGGCCTGCACCGGTGGGTGTACGTGGACGTCGGCAAGTTCTCGGGCCTGATCGAGACCCTGGGAGAGGCCATCAAGTTTCCCGTCCACACCGACAAGCAGGGGGAGCTCGAGGACGCCGTGATCGCCGGCCCCACCTGCGACAGCGCGGACATCCTCTACGAGGACCACAAGTATCCGCTGCCCCTCAATCTGGCCATCGGCGACCGGCTCTACTGGTTCTCCACCGGGGCCTACACGACCAGCTACAGCGCCATCGAGTTCAACGGCTTCCCGCCCCTGAAGGCCTACTACGTGTAGGCCGGGGCGATGCCGTCAGGGGCATCGGGAGGAAATGGAGGCGCGGGTCGGAATCGAACCGGCGTACACGGAGTTGCAGTCCGCTGCATAACCACTCTGCCACCGCGCCGAGAGCCTGCCGGCAGGGTGCCGGCGGGACGCCGCGGGCCACAGGCCCCCGGCGTCGAAGGGCCGGAATTCTAACGGGGATTCCAGGCGAGTGCGACCCCGTTCGCGGTCGCTTCAGCGCTGCTCGAAACCGCTGCGCAGCGTCGGCCACGCGGCCCGCAGATACAGCACCATGGTCCACAGGGTGAGCAGCGCCGCGGCGTAGAGCATGACGATGCCGGCCATCACCCAGGGGCTGTCGAGCCCCGGCGGATTGGCCAGCAGCACCAGGATCGCCACCATCTGCAGCGTGGTCTTGACCCGGCCGATCCAGGTGACGTTGACCACCCCGCGGCGGTTCATCTCCGCCATCCACTCCCGCAGGGCGCTGATGACGATCTCGCGGCCGATGATCACCGTGCCGGGCAGCGTCACCCACAGGGTGGCGTGGTGCCCGATCAGAATGGCGAGCGCGCTCACCACGATGAGCTTGTCCGCCACCGGGTCGAGGAACGCGCCGAACGGCGTGGTCTGGTCGAGCCGCCGCGCCAGGTAGCCGTCCAGCCAGTCGGTGAACGCGGCCAGGGCGAACAGGCCGGCGGCATAGACGTAGGTGCCCGGCCCCGGGATCACGTAGATCAGCACGAAGAACGGGATCAGCAGGATCCGCGACAGCGTGAGCAGATTGGGCAGGTTCATGGGGTCATTGTAGCGGCAGGGGTCAGTCGGCGTGGAGGGCGCCGTAGATGTCCTGGGCCAGCTTGCGGCTGATGCCGGGCACCTTGGCGATTTCCTCCACGCTCGCACCCTTGAGCGCCGCCACGGCGCCGAAGTGGCTGAGCAGCTCGCGCCGGCGCTTCGGCCCCACCCCGGCGATGTCGTCGAGCTCCGAGCGGCGCCGCGCCTTCTGGCGGCGCTGGCGGTGGCCGGTGATGGCGAAGCGGTGGGCCTCGTCGCGGATCTGCTGCAGCAGCATGAAGGCGTCGCCCTGGGGCGGCAGGCGGATCTCGGCGCCGCCCAGGATGAATTTCTCCAGCCCCGGCTTGCGGCTCGGACCCTTGGCGATGCCGAGCACGGTGACGTCGTCCACCTGCAGCTCGTCGAGCACGGCTTCGGCCCGGCCGATCTGCCCGGGACCGCCGTCGATGACCAGCACGTCCGGCAGCTTGCCCTCGCCCTGCTTCAGCCGCGTGTAGCGGCGGCGCAGCGCCTGCTCCATGGCGCCGTAGTCGTCACCGGCGGTCACGCCGTCGATGTTGAAGCGCCGGTAGTCGGACTTCAGTGGCCCGTTGCTGTCGAACACCACGCAGGACGCCACGGTGGCCTCGCCCATGGTGTGGCTGATGTCGAAGCATTCGAGCCGGCCCGGCACGTCGTCGAGGCCGAGGGCCTCCTGCAGCGCCACCAGCCGGGCATAGACGTTGCGCTTGTCCGCCAGGTAGGCGTTCAGACTGTGGGACGCGTTCTCCCGGGCCAGCGCCAGCCAGCGGGCGCGCTGGGAACGCACCTGGTGGACGACCTCGACCTTGCGGCCGCTGCGTTCGGTGAGGGCGGCGCCCAGCACCGCGGCGTCCCCGATGCCGGGCGAGGTCAGCACCGTGCGCGGCAGGTCGCGCTCCGGCCCGCCGAGATAGTACTGGGACAGAAAGGCCTCCAGCAGGCCGTCCGGCGGCAGCGCCAGCTCGTTCTTCGGGAACCAGGTGCGCTGGCCGAGAATGCGCCCCGAGCGGACGAACAGCGCCTGCACGCAGGAGACCCCGGACGTCTCCGCCACGGCGAACACGTCGACGTCGCCCTCCTCCGCGTGCACGTACTGGTTTTCCTGAACCCGCCGCAGGCGCGCGATCTGATCCCGGAACTTGGCGGCCCGCTCGAAGTCGAGCTCGTCGGCCGCCGCCTGCATCTTCTGCTTGAACACTTCGAGGACGGCGTTGCTGCGCCCCTCCAGGAACATCACCGCGAGCTCGACGTCCTCCCGGTAATCCCCGGGCTCGACCAGCCCGACGCACGGGCCGCTGCAGCGCTGGATCTGGTACTGCAGGCAGGGCCGCGAGCGGTTGCGGAAGAAGCTGTCGTCACAGTGACGCAGCCGGAACAGCTTCTGCAGGATGTTGAGGCTCTCGCGCACCGCCCCCGCGGAGGGAAACGGCCCGAAATAGCGGCCCGTCTTCTTCTTCGCCCCCCGGTGAAAGGTGAGCCGGGGGTAATCCGTGTGATCGGTGAGGTAGATGAACGGGTAGGACTTGTCGTCCCGCAGTACGACATTGTAAGGCGGCCGCTCGCTCTTGATCAGGCTCTGCTCGAGCAGCAGCGCTTCGGTCTCGCTGCTGGTGACGGTGATCTGCACGTCGGCGATGCGGCTGACCAGCGCGATGGTCTTGGCCGTCAGGCCGGAGGCCCGGAAATAGCTGGTCACCCGCGCCTTGAGGTTACGCGCCTTGCCGACGTAGAGCGCCGCGCCGTCCGCGTCGAGCATGCGATACACGCCCGGCTTCTGCGGCAGCGTCTTCAGGAAGGCTTCGGCGTCGAACGCGGCGGGGCTCATGGCGGCACACTATAGGCGGCGCCGTGGCGGTGATCCACCGGCCGGGTCAGCCGAGCAGCCGCGCGGCCCGCAGCGCCACGCGATCGAGCATGTCCCGGGTCAGACGGCCGGTATTGGTGTTCTGCCGGCTGGGGTGATAAGTGTCGAGCAGGGTGAGACCGGGCGCGATCTCGCGCTCGGCGCCGTGGGCGAATCCGGCCGGGGGACGCCCGGCCGCCCGGATCACCGCGTCGTGGGCGATGCGGCCCAGCGCCAGCACGCAGCGGCGTCTGCGAACGCCGGGCCGCCACAGCTCGCGCAGTTCGTGATTCAGATAGCCGAGGCAGTTCGCGATCTCCGACGCCGTGGGCCGGTTGGCCGGCGGCAGGCAGCGCACCGCGTTGGTGATGCGCGCGTTCACCAGCCGGGCGGTGTTGGCATCCGCGGTGGTGGCGAAACCAGCCCGGTACAGGGACTCGAACAGAAACGCGCCGCTGGCGTCACCCGTGAACGGACGGCCGGTCCGGTTGGCGCCGTGCATGCCGGGGGCCAGACCCACGATCAGCAGCCGGGCCGACTTCGCCCCCCAGGGGGCTACCGGCGCGGCGTGGTAGGCCGGATGGTCGCGGCGGATCGCCGCGAGATGATCGGCCAGCCGGGGACAGGCCCGGCACGCTGCCAGGGCGCCATAGCGGAGCGGCGGCTCGATCGCGGCCAGCGCCTGGGCACCTGATGTCACGTTCGCCTCCAGCGGCCATGGGACGGGAGGCGATTCAGGCAGATGGCGCGGCCGGAGTCAAAGGGCCCTCAGCCGACCGGCTCCGCCACCGCCGGCGCCGTCTCCAGGCGTGGCGCCTGCACCATGCCGTGGCGCACCGCCATCAGCGCCAGCTCGACGTCGCTGCGCACGTTCAGCTTCTCGAAGATCCGGTACCGGTAGCTGTTCACGGTCTTGGGCGACAGATGAAGACTGTTGGAGATGTCGTTCACCCGGTGGCAGTTCACCACCATCATCATGATCTGCATCTCGCGGTTGGAGAGCTGGTCGAACGGCCCGGAACCCTCGTCTTCGAAGCTGCTCACGGCCAGCGCCTGGGCGACGTCGGCGCTCAGATAGCGCTTGCCCACGAAGGCGCGCTTGATCGCCGTGCCGAGCTCTGCGGCGGAGGCACCCTTGGTGACGTAGCCGACGGCGCCGGCCCGCAGCGCCTGGAGCGGAAACGGCGCCTGGTCGGAAGCGCTCAGCACCACCACCCGCGCGCCGAGCTCGAGCTGG
>MDTD01176553.1_pt1 | contig 17508 bp, 14 predicted proteins | sample 811221 | NCBI WGS metagenome assembly MDTD01 (sample SAMN05326646, study PRJNA326480) | marine metagenome | isolation source: seawater | place: Pacific Ocean: South West | collected 2011 | reverse complement strand
TGTAAAATAATTCTCTGGAGTTATAACCAACCGAAGAGATTATTTTTGTGTTTTTTTTTATTTTAGTTAGTAAAATATTTATTAAATCATATCTAGAAATTTTATTTTTATTAAAATTGTTTTTTAAAACCTTAGAAAAAGTATTTGGATTTATAATAAAAGCTATTCTTAAGGATTTTTTTTTGGCAATATCAATTAATTTTTTAGCTTTTAACAAATCATTATCAGATTTAATTTCAATATATTTTATTTCATATTGCCTAAGAATTGCAGGTAAAGATTTTCCTTGAATAACATGTTGATTTTCATCTTTAACTTTTGGTGCTCCTCTTCTCCCAATTAGTAATATCAGAGGAATATTATAAACGTATTTACTCATAAGATTAGTTATTGGATCGGTAGCGTTACCCAAACCAGAATTTTGAAGATAAATAAGAGGAATTTTTTTTGTAGAAAGATAATGACCAATGCCTAATGAGACTGCGACACCTTCATTCGGTGCAGTGAAGTTTTTAATATTTTTTCTTAAAGAAAGTTCATTACAAAACTCATTTGTACAGCTATCTGGGACACCACTAAAAAAATTTATTTTATTTTTTAAAAGTAAGTTAACAAATTTTTTCGTATTGATCATCTTAGTTTGGTTTTACACTTAAAATATCTTTTACTGAGGTTATATTTTTTTCAGCCTCATAAGATCTTTCATTATGTAAAATTGATAAAGCTGTTTTTTTCATAGCCATATATGATGCTCTTAACATATGATTAGCATAAATGACGACACTAAAATTATTTTTAATTAAATTTTTTTCGTAGGTTTTTGAATATGTAGAGGGGACACAAACTAAAGGTTTAAAAAATTTACTTTTCTTAAATTTTTTTGAAAATTGAAAAATCTCTTTTGCATTATTATTTTTACTGTGTATTAAGATCAAATCTGCCCCGCTTTTTGAGTATTCTTCTGCTCTTTTTAATGCATCATTTAAACCTTTATTTAAAATTAAGCTCTCAATTCTAGAAATTATTAAAAAATCTTTAGATTTTCTAGTTTGTGAAATTTTTTTTATCTTTTTTTTAAAAAATGGGATTGAGTCTTGTTTTGAGCCTTTTTGATTTTTATACAAAGAATTTATCTTAATGCCTACTTTATCTTCAATTACGATCGCAGAAACTCCTTGTCTTTCTAGCGATGGAATTAAATAATCCAAATGTTCAATATTTCCTCCATTATCCGCATCGAATAATATTGGTTTATTTGTACAAGACATTAAATCCGTTAAACTATTCACTCTTGTCTCTAATGACACAGATTGATTATCTGGTTTGGCTCTAATCAAAGACTCAGTTAAGCTAGATGACCAAAATGCATCAAAAGATTTATTTTTTTTATTGCTGTGAGTTTTTATTGTTTCGGCAATAGTGCCTGCCAAAGAACTATGTGTTTCTAAAACTCTAACAAGAGTTTTGGTCTCTAATAACCTCTTTAGTAAATTAACTCTATTGTTTTTTTTGTTGAATAAATTTATTTGAATTTTGTTTTTGATTGAGCTGGAGGAAATATTTTTAGTATAAGGTATTTCAACCAATTTACCTCTTGTCTTTTTTAAAAATTTTACGACTTCTGCCCTACTTTCTTTTAAAACTCCTTTTTTCCAATCGTCTCCATGAACTACAATTTCTGGTCTCAATTTTTTTAAATTTTCAAGATAACTCATTGTTTTTTGTGGAATAATATTATGTATATACTTAAGATTATTTATAATTTTTTTTCTTTGATTAAAATTAAGAATAGGTAATTCTTTATATTCATTTATTGCGCTATCAGTTAAAAGTCCGACTGTTACTTTACCTAACTTTGACGCTTTTTTTAATATATTTATATGACCTTCATGTAAAATGTCTGCTGATAAGGCTACATAAACTTTTGCTTTCATGAAATTAATTTAATTTTTTTAAGTTCTTCAATATATTTAAATCTTTTAATGTGTCAACTTCTTTCCAGAATTTTTTCTTTATATCTAAGAAATGTATTTTGGCTGAAGAGTTTTTGATCATCAAATTAAAAACTTCCGTATAATAATCAATAAAATTATTTTTATTTTGAATTAGATATTTTTTTAAAAACTGTGAACCTTTTTTAGAAAACTTTGCTATCCCAATAAAATTTCCATCTGCTTTTTCTATAGAAACTTGATTTCCTATTTCAGAAATATTCTTATTCTTAATTTTTACTCTCATTGTATCTTTTAAAATTTTTTTTCTCATAACAGCAATTAAAATATCTTTATTCTTTTTTTTTATTAATTCTTTAATAATATCTTTATCAAAAACAATATCTGCAAATAAACATAATAATTCACCTTTTATAATTTTTTTTACTGATAATAAAGATTGTAAATTATTCGATCTAGAAAAATTACGAAAAAAAATTGTTTTTACGTTTTTTGGCTTATGTTTTTCAATTAATTTGCTTTTGTAACCGGTAATAACAAAAATTTTTTTTATTCTGTTATCATTTAATATTTTACAAATTCTCTCCAAAATGGTTTCACCGGACGAAAGTTTAATAAGGCATTTAGGTTTATTAAATTTTTTTTTTAATCTGGTTCCTTTTCCCGCAGCTAAAATTATTGCTTTCATAAGTTACAAAAAATTTTTACCCCATAATTGTAAATTTAAAAGCATCCATATTTTTTTTCCTGAGAAATCATAAAGATCGTTTTTTGAATTTAAATTGTTGATTAACTTGTTAAGTTCATCTTTTTTAAATATTTCGCTCAAAAGAGAATTCTTTTTAATGATGTTATCTTTAACAAAATCATTGTTCATCCATTGATTCATTGGAAGTGGGAAGCCAAGTTTTTTTCTACTGTAAATTTTATTTGACAAATATTTTTTCCCTAACTTCCTTAAAAGGAATTTATTTGTGTTAAGATATTCTGAATATATCTCGCTTTTAGAAAAGATAGATACAAACTTACTAAATCTAGAATTCCATTTAATTTTTGATGAAAATTTAAGACTGTTTACGAATTTTATTAAGTTATGGTTAAGAAAGGGAACGCGAGCCTCAATTGAGTTGGCCATTGTCATAATGTCCAATCTGTCCAATAAACATGGTAAATGATTTTTTTGAAAATAAAATAATACCTGATCAAAATATTTGGTATTTTCGTTTTTTGATTGCATTGAGTCAATAGACCACAAATCTTTAATGCTTTTATGATCTAAAGATTGCAATAATTGATCAGAAAGAATTGATTTTGCCTCTTTAATTGAAAACCACTTGTATTTATCTAAAAAAAAATTTAGGAAATTTTTTTCAGAGTAATCAAATTTATAATCTAAATTTAAAAGTCTTTTTATAATATTAAAATTCATATTTTTTTGTACGAAATTTCCCTTGAGAAAATCAAATGGTGAAAATTGCACTCTGGAGTATCCTCCAAAATGTTCGTCAGCGCCTTCTCCACTTAGCACAACTTTTACAATTCCTTTCATTTTTTTTGATAATGCGTACAAAGCATACTCATGAGGTATAGATAAAGGTGCGTCTTTCACTTTAATTGCATTTTCTATATTCATCATAAATTCCTTTTGTGTAACAACAATTTTGTGATGAATTGTATTATATTGTTTAGAGACTAGATCAGCATAATCTCCCTCATCATAATTTTCTTCTTCAAAACTTACGGAAAATGAATTTATCTTATCATTTGAAAATTTTGTCATCAAAGCGGTAAGGAGAGATGAGTCTAGCCCGCCAGATAAAAATACTCCAACTGGTACATCACTTATCATTTGATCTTTGACAGATTGATTAAGTTTTCTATCAAGATCCTCAATTAATTCATTGTGTGTTTTATTTTCTAAAAATGGGTTTGAAAAGCTGGGTATCTCCCAGAAATTATATTCTTTTGTTTCTGTAGAATTTAAATTTAATATTAAATATGTTCCAGGTGTAACTCTTTTAATCCTTTTAAAAAAAATATTTTTATCATCCATTGGATATCTAAAACACAGATATGAAAATAGAGCTTCCTGTGACAATTCTTTGTTAAAATCTGGTAGATTAATTATACCTTTTAATTCTGAACTAAAAATGAAATATTTTTTATCATGGTAATAATATAATGGTTTAATACCTGATCTATCTCTAAATAATAAAAGCTGGTTTAATTTTTTATCATAAATTGAAATAGCAAACATTCCATCTAATTTTTTTACAAATTCTTTGCCCCAAAAATCATAAGCTAAAGGAATTATCTCGGAGTCGCAATTAGTCTTAAATTTGTAACCGTTTGATGTCAGCTCGCTTTTTATTAGACGATAATTATAGATTTCACCATTAAAAATTGAAATAATATTTTTAAAAATTATAGGCTGATTTCCATTTTTTAAATCAATTATTGAAAGCCTGTTGAAGGCCAATGAAACATTTTCGTCTTCATAATAACCCTCATCATCTGGTCCTCTGTGAGTCATTAAACTATTTAATTTTCTGATAATTTTTTTTTTATCATGAAAATTTTTTTTGAAATCAATTATTCCTAAAATGCTGCACATAGATTGTAGGTGTAGTCTCGTTCTATTTTGTATTTCATCAAATCAGAATAGTGAAATTGTTTAAAAATGTTTTCATTTAATAATTTACTTTATATTGTAATAGTTTTTATACCAATTGATAAATCTCTCTATTCCTTTCTTTGGATGCGTATAAATTTTCAAATTAAAATCTTTGAATATTTTTTTAGAGTTTGATTTTGTATCTAATACATCACCATCTTGAATACTAAAATATTTCTTTTTAGACTTTATATTTAAGGAAATTTCCAAATATTTTATTAAGTCTTTAAGTTTAAGAGAATAATTATTACCAAGATTATAAATTTGATGTGAAACAATATTCTGCTTTAAGTTCTTCTTTAAAAAACCTTTTTTTATAATCTTATTTAAAGAGTTTACTACATCATCGATATAGGTAAAATCTCGAGAATGTTTTCCATAATTATATACATCTATAAATTCTTTTTTTATTATTTTCTTTGTAAATTTAAAATATGCCATATCTGGCCTGCCCCATGGTCCATATACTGTAAAAAATCTTAAGCCTGTAGTTGGTAAATTAAAAAGAGAACTATAAGAGTGAGCAATCACCTCATTTGATTTTTTTGTTGCTGCATAAAATTGTAGGGGATGATCTGTATTCAAATTTTCACTAAATGGAATTTTTTTACTATTACCATAAACGCTACTAGTACTAGCATATATAAAATGTTTCACTTTAAAGTTTTTGCTTATATTAATTAAATTGAAAAAACCAATTAAATTACTCTTAAGATATTTTGTAGGATCAACGATTGAGTATCTAATTCCAGCTTGAGCTGCTAAATTAATTACTATATCAAATTTATATTTTTTGAAAAATAATTCTAGTTTATTATAATTTGAAATATCTAGTTTCTTAAATTTGAAATGAAAATTACTTTTTTTTCTTTTTTTTTCAATTTCTTTTAGTCTATCTTTTTTTAGTTTTCTGCTATAATAATTATTTAAATTATCTATACCAAAAATTTTATTTTTTTTAGACAAAAGTGACTTTGTTAAATGGAAACCTATAAAACCTGCACATCCTGTAATTAAAATTTTCATTTAAATAATGTAATTGGTTTTTTTTGAGCCTTTATAAGCACACTTGAGGAAAAATTTTTATTATGAATAAAAATGCTAGTATCATCACTCTCATATGCAGAAAAAAATAATCTCAGAAAATATTTACTTTTTAATTTAGAAAATTCTAACATCGCAACCAACGCCGATAAGGATTTATTTACCTCAAAAACTAAAGATCTCTTTTTGTCTCCAAAAATTATTTTTCCGTTAGTCATACTAAACGAAGTGTTTGAACTTGTATAATTTGAAACATTTTCTATTGAGGCGCCATGATTAAAATCATCTTTTATGCTGAATGACTCTAACTCTTGACCTCCGTTATGTGTTTTAACAGTTAATTGTTTTTGATTAAATGCTAAAGGGTTAATTGTCATTTTAAACAATCTTACTATGCTATTGGGTACATTGTTTAAATTAATTTGAATTTTAACGTATCTCTTTTTTAAGTCTATAAATATATTCTTTTCAATTACTATTTTAGAATTTTTATCTTTGATTTTTGTACTCAATAAAAAAATCTTTTTGTAAAAGTATATTTGAAAGGTGCAAGGCAATAAGTCACTAAATCGAGATAAGTTCTTTTTCTTTAAAATTGAATTATTACCAGAAAAAAAATCACTACTACTTCCATAATTTTTAATTTCGCCTTGAGCTATAGTTCCCAACAAAGACTTTTGAGAAACTCCTTTATCAATAAATTCATTAATAACTAATCCTTTTTTAAAGTTAAAACTAACTAAAAAATTTTTATTATTAAAAGTGATTAAATTATTATAAATTGATATTTCTTTTATTCTTTTTATATCGTTTATCTTTCTAAATTTAATCTTATCAACTTGCTTTTTAATTTTATATTTTTTAATTATTTTTTTTAGTTTTGTTTTACATTCAAACCATTTTTTATTAGTGGTATGAGTTCTGTAGTCACTGCCCCATAATTCACAAAGTGTTCTCCATAATTTTTGATTGTTATTTTTTTTTAAATATTCATAAATTTTCCAACAGAGAGTGTTTAATAAAAGGTTATCTTTACCACATACTGACCATCTGTTTATATTATACTTTGCCTGTTTTTTTACAATTATAGGTGTCTTACAATTTGTAACTTTATAAGATTTGTTTTTTCCATTTTTTAACATTGTGGAAAAATTTATAAATTTATATTTCTGCTGAGAACTTAAAAATTTAAAAATTTCCTCGATCTTCTTCCATTCGTTAAAAACAATTTTACTTTCTGATCCAAATCTTTTTGCCCTAAAATTAAAAATCTCAGCATCGTTGGAATAAATGCAGCAATAATTATTCTTTTTGGAACTGTCTATATAGTCAATAAAATTTTTTAGAGTAATTTCACCGAATATGACTCTTTGAAATTTTTGAAATGCTATTGAATTACTCCAAATTACTTTAATCTTATTTTGATGGTCATCTTTTAAAAAGGCAGGTTCTGAGTCATTCTGAAGAAATTTTTCATCAACATTTGCTTTGGCATTTATCCAATCAATTATAATTGCATTATAAAATTTATTATAAATTTTTATCATTGAACTTGAAAAGGCTTGTTCATTAACCAAGCCTATTTTTGGAATTCTATTTAATATTTTTTTGTAAATTTGATTACCAATTTCTAAATTTTTTTTTGTAATTTCTGCAGGAACAATAGGTCCTATAATTTGAGAAAAACCCGACCCTATTAGCTCACATTTTTTTCATCTAGAAGATTTTTAAATTTAAATACCCATTTTTTGTCCAATGAATTTATTTCCAGAAGTGTTTTACCGCTAAGTTCTATTGCTATTTTAAAATCATTTTCTTCAATAATATTTAATAGTGGCCAATAACATCTTTTTAATAATTTCTTTTGATCTTTTTTTTCAACTGAAGAAAACGATGTATTTAGGTGGAATAAACTGTAAAGTTTTATCATAAATTTGCATTTGTATTTTTAATGTTCAATTTTTGAACATATTGTATTTTACTAAATTGCTCAAGGCTAGAAAGCATAATTATCATGACATAACACAAATTTTAGGTAATAAATCTAATATAATTTTAATTATACCAAAATTTTTTTGTTCTTTTCCAATTTGGCCCATAAATATTGTTTAAATGTTTTTTTAGATTATTAGGTGCATTCATAATTAGACCATTAAGGGAAATTTCTTTTGTATTTGTAAAATAATTTTTATCAACAAATCTTATAACTGGAATTTTTTTGTATCCGTTAAATGTATTAACATAAAAATCAAAACAGACCCTAGGGTGCTCAATTATTTTGGAAAGCTTTTTAGCTGTGGTTAAATAAAAATTTTTATATAAAACTTTTTTGTATTTGAACGGTACATTATATTTAATAATAAATCCCTTATTTTTAAAATATTTGAAAATTTTTCTAAAATTTTTCAATTCTACGCTTATTTCAAAGTCGGAGAATGCTGCAAATTTTTTTTCTCTTATAACACTTAACAATGCTGAATATTCACAAACATAATTAATGTTTAGTTTTTTAAATATTGATAACGTTTTTTTTAAGAGTTTTCTTGCTAACTTTTCCCTTTTTTTTGCCTCTAATCCGCTTGGTCTGACATCTACGTTGTTTAATATTTTAATTTGACTATTTTTATATCCTAATTTTTTTAATTGTTTTTTTAAAATAGGAATATCTCTTCCCACTAAAATTATATAATCAAAATACTTTTCATCTAAAAATTGTGGTTTTATAATTTTAATACCAAATAAGAGATTTTGTTTTGAAAAATTATCAAAAAAATTTAATATTTTATTTTTTTTATATAGTTTTCTATATGCCAATCTTCCATAATATCCGCATTGAAAAATGATTATTTTTTTATTTTGTAAAATCTTATTTCGAATAGACATTTTTTTTTATTTTAAAACCTATACTTTTTAAAAATTTAAAGTTATTTCCGCACTGAAAATCATGCATCATTATTGGTTTTACATATGTATTTATAAGATATTTATTGCGTGTTTTACTTATACCTATAATGTTGTTTAATATTCTGAATGTCTCTTTTTTTTCAGAACTATCTGTCCAAATATAACCTTTGGGTCTATATGAGGTAAGAGAGTCAATGACAGGGAGTTTATTTTTATTTTTTGAGGTATAATTTATTTTTTTTCTTATTATAGCTACTCTATAATTCCTTGATAAAAGCTCGTATCCTAATGTTGAATTATGAGATACGATATAATCAAATTTTGATGAGATATTATAGCTATCAATAAAATAATTTTTTTTTAACATTTTATAATTATCTCCTTGAAAAATTTTTTTATAATATTCTTTCTCATTTACATAATATTTTTTATGACGATAATTTTGCTCTACAGCAGCCCAAGGAAGTATCGATAACTTTATTTTATTTATTTGACAGAAAAGATATATATTCTTTAATGATTGGATCTGAAAATTAAACATCTTTTCTTTAAAATAATTTATGTGAGGCCTAAAACTTGAAATCAACAATAATTCTTTTTTTTTATTAAATTTTTTATTCCTTTTATAAAAATTATTCTTAATTGAGCCGGTAATCTTAAAACTAGTATTTAAAAATTGTGAGTAATATGTTTTTAGATTTTTTCCAAAAACACAGACGTAGTCAACTTTAATTTTATTCTTTTCTTTAAAATTTTTCTTTTCCAAATTCTTATTACTTCTTTGTTGGTGTTGAAAAATTATTATTTTTATTTCTGGGTAAAATTTTTTTAGGTTTAAGATAAAATAATCATAATCACTAAATGTTATGATTATTTTTGGTTTAACTTTAGCTATTACAAAAATACTATAAATTTGACTTAAATGAAGGTTTTTATAAGTAAAAAAATTTATTATTGACCATGTGAGTACATAAAAATTTACATTCGATATTGAGCTGTAAATTCGGTTTGAATGAAAAAAGGTTTTTTTTTCATCAAAAAAATTTTTGTAATATTGCCCTGTTTCTGTGTCATAAACAAGAATCTTTTTTTTTTTAAAATAAAATGGGTTAAAATTTAAATTGGAGATTAAAGTTAAGATTTTTATTAAAAAAGATTTAAATTTTATCATTTTCTAAGTTAATATTAATACAATACTTGATTCAATTTTGAATTTTATTTAAATATTTGATATTTGTTGTTCAAATTTTGAACAAAGTATACTAAATTTATGATCTTGTAAATACAGATTTGTAAAAGCTTTAAAGGTATATTTAAATAAAGTTTTTTTTTAAATTATAATTATAAATACATGAAATACAGTTTAAAATATTTGTTATTATGAAAAAAATAATAATAATTCTTCAATCAAGATCTAGTTCTAAAAGACTTCCTGGAAAAGCACTCAAAAAAATAAATAAGATTCCTATTGTTATGCTTTGCATAAAACGGCTAACAAATAAAAATCATAAATTGATAGTCGCAACATCTAAAAATAAAAGTGATGATAAATTAGTAAATTTTTTAATTGATAATAAAATTAGCTATTACAGAGGAAGTTTAAATAATGTTCTATCAAGATATGTAGAATTAGCCAAAAATTTAAATCCCTCAGATCTTATAGTAAGGGCAACAGCTGATAATATTTTTCCAGATGGTCATTTAGTAAATTTTTTAAAAAACAAAATTAAAAAGCTAAATATGGATTATATCGGAATAGATCATAAATTACATTTTTTGCCAAAAGGAGTAGGTTTAGAAATCTTTACTGCAAAAAAAATAATAAATACTAGTAAATTAAAACTTAAAAAAAAACATTTGGAACATGTTACACTCAAGATTTACGAGAACAAGAATAAATATAAAAATATATTTTTCAAAAAATTAAAACAATCTAAAGATCTCTCAAATATAAGAGTAACCATTGATACTAGGAAAGATTATTTGTTTATGAAAAAATTTTTAAAAAAAATTGATAATTTATATCAAGTACCATACTATAAATTAATTGAATTATTAAAAAATAATTTCTTATAAAGATTTTTTCGATTTTTAAATGAAATTTTTTTGGATAAATTATTAAATTTTTTTTGATATATTTTTTTGTTAAGATTTATTTTATTTAAAAAAATAACTGCGTCAATTAAATTTGAAAAGACATTTAAGCTCTCTTTTTTAAGCTTAAGTATCAACTCTTTTTTTTCTTTTCTTTGTGGAATAAATACTGAAATTGGAACTCTGTTATACAGAAGCTCAAAAAAACTAATTCCAAATAATACAAATCCTGAATTATAATTATTATAAAATTTAATATCCTTTTTATTTTCTAAGACTTTGATACTAAATTTTTTAACTTTTTTTGGTTTTGGTGAATATGGACCTACAAGCCAATGAACCTTAATTTTTTTATTCAAATATCTTTTTAAAAGAATTGGTAGTTTTTTTGTTAATTTAAAAACATCTGAGCCACCTTGGGTAATAATAGTATTGTTGCCTTTCTTCTTTTTATTTATTTTCTTATTTTTGTTTATTAAAATCTTATCCCATCCATACAAAATATTTTTAATACCTTTATATTCTTTTTGTATAATAATATTAGGAATCCATACATAGTTTAAATATTTATGGTATTTTAAATATGAGTCTACAGAATTAATACTTTTTGTTGTGTTGAGGTTAATAAGAAATTTAATCATTTTTAAACCATATTTTTTTTCGAATATTCTGCTATTATTTAAAAAAATACAATCTGCTTTCATTTTTTTTATTATTTTTTCTAATGCCAAAATTTTATTGCAAGAACTAAAATTGAAGAAACTATTCTTATTTTTATCATGGTTAAAATATACATTTTTTATTATGAACTTTTTCTTAAAATAAAATTTTATTTCTTTATTGATTATCTTTGACCTACTATAATGGCCTAGACCAACTTTGTGCCCAATATCTGAAATAATTAAAATTTTTTTCATCTAAATATTTTTTAAACCTTGATTTTAAAAATTTTAAATACCTAGAAACTAATTAAAATTTTATTTCTTTTTAAAAATCAAAATTTCTGAGTTAAAACCGTCAAAGGTTAAGTAGCCAAATGGCAAAACATTTTTTACTAATAATTTGTATTTTTTTTCAAATAGTTTTAAGTATAAATTTGTTTTAATTTGATTATTGACTCCAACAGAATTAAGTTTTGTTTTTTTTTGTTTACCTTCCCTTAAATTTCTTAATAAAATATATTTAGGTTTAAGTCTAAATATATGTCTTACATAATTTTTAAGAATAAAAGGTTCCATTTCTTGAAATGATATAAAATTAACAAATAAATCTAAGCTTCCTGTGAGATTTTCTATTTTCCAGCACGGAAAAGAGGAAAACGTTTTTAATTTATTTATGTTTAATAAATTTTTATCTTTCATTTTAAAATAATCTGTTACCTTGTTTTTTCCAAAAACTTTAGCCAGGTAATTTTCTGTAACGAGTGATAAAGGAGGTAAATCTAAATTTATATACTTTAAATTTGATACTTTAGATAATCCAAAGATATGTCCTAAAATTCCAAACCCTCCTCCAATTTCTAAAATTTTTTTTGGAACAAAATTTTTAGTTATTTTTTTTAAACAAGTAATTCCTAAAAGATAATTTAAGGATGATCTGCTATATAGCTTCCCTTCAAAATTAAATTGTTCTTTTGGTTTTCCAACATTATTTTCTGAGAAAATATGTAAAAAAGGAAGTTTATTAACATTGTCAGAGCTCCTGAAAACTCTATAATCTGCTAACGCATGATTAAATCCATTTAATTGCCTAAATAATTCGGTTGTTAATTTTGGTGAATTCTTTTTTTTTTTATTAATCATTTTTGAAAACTTATCAGCATGTTTCTCTCTTTTTAAATGATAAAGAGGAATAAAGAAGTTATTTGCTAAATTATTTGATCTAAAATTATTAATTCCTTGTTTTTTAAAAATAACAAAAAATTTTTTTATATTTTCTTTCCAAAATGAGGATGGTTGATAAATTTTTTTTTGGCTTTCAAGCTCTTTTTTAAGAATCTCTAATTTATTTTTTAAATTCATTAACTCAAAATTTTTTTTATTTTTATTTTTCAATTAAAAAATTTTCTAGCAATCTAAAGTATTTTCTCTCTCCCACGAAGTAACTGGCTTTTTTTTTATTGAAGGAGTTTGAGGCATAAAAATCTTTAATTTCTTTTTTCTTTAATTTAATATAACTGTCTATAACATTTTTTCCAAATGCCTCTAGCAAGGTTTTATTTTTTTTAAGCGATTCTATCGCTTGATTTATATCATTTGGCAACTTTTTTAAATTTGGATATTTTTTTAAATCTTCATACATATTGCAATGCAAAGGCTTTCCCGGATTGCTTGCTTTTAAAATTCCATCAAGACCGGCAGCAATAATTCCCGCCTGAAGCAGATATGGATTTGCTGAACCGTCAACTAGTCTTAATTCAAACCTGCCTTTATCCGGCACCCGGATCATATGTGTTCTATTATTTCCAGTATAAGAGATACTGCTTGGGGACCATGTCGCCCCAGATTTTGTTGCTGGTGCATTTATTCTTCTGTAGCTATTAATTGTTGGATTAAAAAAAGCTGATAATCCTTGGGCATTATTTATTATTCCGCCTAAAAAATTATAAGCAAGTTTGCTTAATCCTAGTTTATCTTTTTTATCTAAAAATTTATTATTTTTTCCCTGCCAAACAGAAACGTGCGCATGACACCCATTACCTGTTAAATTATGGAAGGGTTTTGGCATAAAAGTAGCTCTTAAACCTTTTTTTTCAGCTAAACTTTTAACCATGAATTTAAAAAAAACATGTCTATCAGCAGTTTGAAGGGGGTCGGAGTAATTCCAATTCATTTCGAATTGTCCGTTAGCATCTTCATGATCATTTTGGTATGGGCCCCAGCCCATTGAGATCATACAATCACAAATTTCTTTTATAAGATCATATCTTCTCATAAGCGAAGATTGGTCGTAACATGGTTTAGTTTGTAAATCTTTTTTATCAGCTATTGAGGATCCATCCTCTGAAATTAAAAAAAACTCACATTCAACCCCTGACTTCATTTGAAGTTTATTTTTTGATAATTTTTTAATTTGTTCTTTAAGCATAAATCTTGGTGATGCTTTTATTGGTTTATTGTCCATAAATAAGTCTGAGGCTAGCCATCCGATTTCTGAATTCCATGGAAGCTGAATTAAACTACTAGGATCAGGTACTCCGAACATGTCGCTATCTGCAGGAGTAATATCAAGCCAGGTTGCGAACCCTGCAAATCCTGCACCATTTTTTTGTATCTCAGAAATTGCCTGTGCTGGAACTAATTTTGCTCTTAATACCCCAAATAAGTCTACAAAGCTTATTAAAAAATATTTTATTCTTTTTTTTTTAGCGATTTGTGCAAGACTCTTTGGCATTATTGATCCTACTTTCTTTCAAATTTGCATTTTTTATTTTTATTTTTACCAATAGGTAACATTTTTCTTATATTTATCTGCAGAGTACTTTTTTTTAGACAGTCTGGAAAGATTATCCCTTTCAGATTTATAAGTAAGAATATGCCAGCCGATCCATACAACTATACAAATAATTATTAAAAAAGTTTCTATTGATCCAGCTCCTGGGTAAACTGCGCCAATAATTTCATCTGCTTTTAAGTGATCTTTCCAATTTGATACTGTTGCCATAATAATATCCTGTATTAATTTTTTGTGTTTAAAAATAATTTTTCGTCTTTTTTATCTGATTCCATTATTTCATAGTCCAATCCGGCAATTTCAACTGCTTCAGGTATTCTTAATTTATCAAAAATTTTAAGTAATTTAGCAGTAATGTACCCTGGTATCAAACCGCAAATAAAAAACATAATTATTGCACCAAGCAACTGACCAAGTGGATTTATTGGTGCGTAATTTGAACCATCCCACATCGTTCCTACATTATATCCGGAAGAAGGATATCCATTTAAAACAAAACCACACAATATTAAACCAATAAATCCTGAGTAGCCATGAACAGCTACCGCTCCAACAGCGTCATCAATTTTATATCTACGCTCAACCCAATGATGAAGCTTGTACGCAACTATGACCCCAACAATTCCAATCACCAATGCTTGAATGGGATGATACAAATCATTTCCAGCTGAAGCACAAATTATTCCTGCTAAACCACCCGAGTAAGTCCAAAATGGATCTCCTTTAGCGATCCAATAACCAGCTAACAACCCTCCTGATAAAGACATTAAAAAATTAAATGTTACTCCGCTTAATGTTGTGGGAGTTAGATAAATGTTTGTCGCTGTCCAAAATGTTACTTTATCCATTCCATACTCTGGTCCCAGATTAAAAATTGGAATATTACAAGCAGCATAGAACCCCCAAAACCCAGTATAAATTAGAAACAACCCAACTGTCACTAACCAAGGATTTCTTGGACCAATTTTTCTTGGTTCACCGCTAGTAGAAAATTTTCCAATTCTTGGACCTAAAACTATTAATACACCTAAAGCAAATCCTCCAGCAATTGCATGAATTACACCAGATGCATAAGCATCATGATATCCCAAAATTTTCAGCATCCATCCATCAAAATGCCAACCCCATGAAGCTCCTAAGCTCCAAAATACTGATCCAACAACGATTGCCAAAATTCCAAAAGCAAAAGTTGTTATTCTTTCAATCACTGCTCCAGAAACTATTGAGGCAGCTGTCCATGAAAAAAGTAAAAACGCTGACCAAAATACGCCGCTAATGTGGTCATTTAAATTAATTGCCATAAGATTTGAAATTGGTGAATACCATTTAGCGCTAAAAGAACTCTCATCTATTATTAATGAAACACTTTCATTTACTATAGAAGGAGCTATTCCAGGACCTGTTGGAAATGCCCAGTATATCCAGAAACCAAATAGAAACCAAGTTAAGGTGACTAAAGGTATTAATATTGTATTTTTCATAAGGGTATGTTTGTGATGTTTGTATCTAGATGCGCCAACCTCATAAATGCAAAATCCAACATGGATCAAAAACATTAAAACTACAGTTACCCAATAATAAAATTCGGTGAATAAAGTCGTTATTGCACTTAATTGATCGGTCATTTAACTTTGTAATTTTAGCTTTAATTTCGTAAATAGATTTAACTTTCTTTCAAAGGCAGATCCACGAAATCCAACTTTCTTAAGCGCAGCGGGAAAATCATTTTTTTTTAAAAAATTTGTCAATGGAGCTTTATATACTTTCTGTTTAAGTTCTGGCTTTAAATATAAAAATTCTTGAACAACAAATTTATCCAAAAGAGGAAAACGCCCTTCAATACTATTATGACTTGCTATCATATCTGCTCCCTTCAAAAAAATTTCGTTCCAACCTTCGTAAAAATTTGGCCATGGCCCAATCTGGCTTCGCCAATCATTTTTCACAGATGACCAACCTGAATTACTTGGCGGAGGATACCAAAAATCTGCATAAATTTCATCCCCCCCGTTCCCATACAAGCCAATAAAATGACCAGTTTTTCTTGCACGCTTACAAATGTAATTATGTGCCCAAATCCCCCCAATTTTCCTAAAATCTATCTCGGGAAAGGTTTTATCGGGATAAATTGGGTTGTGAAACTTTACCATCTCAACATTTGATAAAAGATCTTGCTCCATTTCCTTAGATAATTTGTTATCCAATTTAAATTCTTCAATCTCAATTCCACGAGATTCTAAAAGCTTACATCTAGCATCGTATACATTTTTATCCTCTTCTAAATTGTTCATGAAACATTTAAAGTTTATTCCTTGATTTACAAGTTCAGCGACAATAGCGCCTGAGTCATGACCGCTGCTTAAAGGAACAAATAAACCGTGTTTTAAGTTTGTCGAACGTTTTTTTATTGCATTTGAAAAAGCTTTGTTCCACGATTCGAAGTCTTCTTTAACTTGATTGCAAAAATCAAATTCAGTTACTATTGATTGTTTTACTGCCGTTAATGTTTCAAGAGAAAAAGTTATACAAGTGTTAGCTGGAACTCTTCTTATTATACCGCTAGACAGACCAAAATTTTTAACAATCCCTTTAAAAGTTGAGACTATAATTGTATCTTTTGTAACTTGGTAGTAAAGTGGTTTAGTGTTAAATGGATCAGTTACAAAAGTTAAATTGTTTTGTTTTTTATCAAAGACAACAATTGCAAATTCTCCATCTAAATCAGACCATTTATATGGCCCATTTTTTTCCAAAAATCTAACTAAAAATTCTGTATCACCATATCTTGCATTATAATTTTTAAAATCATTATAAACTTCTCCATTAAATAAAACTATATATCTATCTGTCTCAACTGGTTGTTCCATGTATCCTGTTATACTAAGTAGCGTATGTGCGGCTACGTAATTTTTTCCTACTCTTTCACCTAAATAATCAGGTCCTCTGCTATACAATGGCGCAATAAGATCCTTTTTTGTACTAGTGTACTTTTTGATAATTTCGTTATTTCGTGAAAAGGTATAAAAAATTCCGCACATATTAATTTATTAAACTGTTAAACTCTTTTCTCACTCTTTTTTTTAAAGGAAAAATTTTTTTTCGGTAGGCACTATTTATAGATGTTCTATTTATCCAAATTTTAATAATTTTATCTACTATACTCTTAGAGTTATCATTTAGTTCTATTATATTATTATTTAAATTTAGTTTGTTTAATAAAGGCTTCAAATGTCCTTTAAGAGACGTTTCAAAAAAAATTGTCTGTATTTTTTGAGATAAGGCAAACACTCCCGAATGTCGTCTATTAGTTATATGCATATCTAATTTTGAAATTATATTATTTACCTCAAAAATATTCAGTTCTTTATTAATAGAGATATATTTTAC
>MDTD01115839.1_pt1 | contig 17510 bp, 20 predicted proteins | sample 811221 | NCBI WGS metagenome assembly MDTD01 (sample SAMN05326646, study PRJNA326480) | marine metagenome | isolation source: seawater | place: Pacific Ocean: South West | collected 2011 | reverse complement strand
CAGACTCGAACTGGCACTCCCAAAAGGGCAAGGATTTTAAGTCCTTTGTGTCTACCAATTTCACCACGAGGGCACGTTGTTCTTTTTGTTGTAATTGTTAATATATTAATACACAAGAGTTTAAAATTATCTAATACTAATAATTGATTTATGGATAAAAAAAAAGGTGTAAATTTATTGATTGCTAGCTTAGTTATCTTATCAATAGCATTTTGTTCGATAATCTGGAAATCTATAAATTTAAATTTTTCGAACATTACACAAGCTAAAGGTGCGATAACTCAGTTAGAATATTCGACTGATGCTGATACCCTGAGATATATTGTCTTTATAACTATCCCGTTATTAACTTTTTTATTAAGTTACTTTTTATTAAAAAAAGAAAAAACTAGAAAAATTCCAGAATTATTCATATTTCCCAAAATAGAAAAAAATATAAATTATAAAATATTTATACCATCTACTTTTTTTTTAATTTTCATTGTACTTGAATTTTTATCTTTAAAATTACCTTCTGGCCCCATAGATACATTTCATGATGGCGAACTTTTTTCTGTTACAAAAAATTCTTTACTGCTAAATAGTTTTTTTAAGGATACTTACACTATACATGGATTCTCAGATATTTTTTATCCAATGTTTTTATGGAGAATAACTGGCTTTGAAACTATTGGATCTGGAAGATTATTTTTTTTATTCTTAATTTTAATTATAAAAATATTAAGTTTAATTTTATCTTATAAAATAATTAAGTTTTCATCAGTAAACAATAAAGGAATTTTTTATTTTTTATTTACATTAATTTTACTTACCTTTAGCGAATATCAAGTTCCAATTAATTTTTCTCTTTTTTCTTACAGGGACATTTATATAATTATTTTTTTAATATTTTTTTCCTCGATATTTTTAAGTAATCAGAAATCAAAGATTATAAATTTTTTTTTAGGAGCAATACCAACTTTTGCATTTATAATGCATATTGATACTGGTGCTTTTTTATATATCCTTCTATTTTTTCTATTGATATACTTTTTAATTAATAAAAGAATTAGAGATATTTCTGAAATTATATTTTCAATTTTGATTTCTTGGGGAATACTTTTTTTGCTATTTGGAGGGGAAGAGTTAAAAAACTTTTTGAATAATGCAATTACAATTATTCTTTCAATGGATTATTTACACGGTATAAAATATCCAGAACCTTTTTTTTCAATAAATGATAATAAAGATGGCATGAGAGCAACCCGAGGTTTGTTATTGCAGTTGACAGCTTGTTTATTTGTTTTCTATCATTTGATTAATAAAAAAAGTGAAATAACAAACGGGGGAAAAATTTTTTTTGTTTTTTTATTTTTCTTAAGTTTCATTATGTATAAGAACGCCTTAGGAAGATCGGACTCTTACCATATTAGGATGTCGAATGATTTGCCTATACTAATTAATAGCTACTTTATAATACATTTTTTGATTAAAAAAATTGAGAAAAAATTTTATTCATTTAAAATATCCCCAAAAATAACTATAGTATCTTTCTCAATTATCTTAATGACACTTTATTATCATAAAATAAATATGATAAATATTTTGAATTTAAATAATAATTATAGTCAATTCGTCAAATTACAAAATAATAACTTCATTGATGAAAATAAAAAGAAATTTATAGTAAATTTTAAAAAGATAAGTATCTCTGATAAATGTTTTCAAAATTTTACAGATGATTTAATTCTTCTCTACTTAATTGAAAAACCTAGTTGTACAAAATTTATTGCCAGTTGGTTAGCAAGTCCAAATCATTTGCAGAAAGAATACATAAAATCATTAGAAAAGACTAAACCTAATTTCATTGTTTATAATTCATTATATTTTAAAGTCGATGGTGTTCCCATGTCTGAAAGGCTATCTGATGTAAATAAATTTATATTAAAGAATTATGAATTTTATGAAAACCTAAACAGCTACGATATTTTAAAAATTAAAAATTAAATCTTCCCATTTTTTTGCATATTTTAGATTTGTCATCACTGCAGAAGGTAAAAAATTTAGCCTCTTTAACTTCGCAAAGTATTTTTTAATATCTGAAGGCCTCCCCCATCTTTCAGGGCAAACTAAACATGAATTGAATTTTGTTAACATGCCAACGTTATTTCTTTTAATTGGTAGATTCATAAAAGTATCAATCCAAATCCAACCGACTTTATTTTTTAGGTTAACTGCTGTATTTATTGATTCATACTCTGAAAATCTAATAGATAAGTATTTATTTATTTTTTTATTACTAGAAAAAATAAAAGGTATTTCAACATCCAATAAAAAAAAATTTATTTTAAATTTACTTATTATTTTGATTACATCAATCTCAATTCCAGACTCTTTAATGTTTAATATTAGAGTACCATGATTATAATTTGATAAATAATCCTCTAAAATTATTCCTTTTTTAAACGGGTCGTGGTTTAAAATAATTTTAGATTTAAAAGACCTTAGATCGATTTCAGCTCCATATTTTTTTGGTAGATCTTTCAACTTGGTTATATTATTTATTCTATGGGCAATTATTTCCATTACATTATTTTTCTTAGGTTAACCATAAATTTAACAGTTCTAAAAGTTAATTTAAATTTTAATTTTAATGATCCTCCTCCTTTAGCTTTACCAGCGTTTCTATCATACCATTTGACTGGTTCCTCTAAAATTCTGATGTTATTATTTAAAGCAATTAAAAGAAAATATATATCATAAGAGAAATCTAAAGGAGGATTTTTTAAAAATTTTAAATAACTTTTGCTAAATATTTTTGGTTGTGCATTTATATCATTAATATTTTTTCTAAATAATAGGTATGTAAAAAAAGACATTCCCGCAGTAAAAAAACTATCTAATAAACTTCTATTTATTCTTTTACCTTTAATTATTACATTGCCGTTAGATAAAATCTCTTTATTTTTCTTAAAGATTCTTATTGCGTCTATAGGGTCGAATTGTAAGTCGGCATGAAACCAACATAATACATCACCTTTTGAAGAATTAATACCTTGGTGAATTCCATCTCCGTATCCTTTATTTTTTGGTATGTTTAATATAGAAATTTTATTTTTCAAATATAACTCATTTTTTTTTAAAATTTCATGAGAATTATCATTTGAACCATTATTTACAATTATTATTTCAATTTTTTCATCATCAAATTCTTTTAAAAGAAAATCTAATTTGTTTAATAATTTATCTAAATTTTCTTCTTCGTTGTAACATGGGATAATTAAACTAATCATTTTGAATTATAATTTAAAAGCTCATGGTGAGAACCCCAGCTTATATAATTTTGAACAGTCACCTCACCTAATTTATAGCCTAAGTTATTTGCTGTCTGAACTAAAGAGTCTATATAATATTCATTATTTATCTTCATTTTCTTTTTAAAAACATAATTAAGTAAATCTTTAAGAATTTTCTTATTTTTAAATAAAAAGGATCCGACTACAACTCTACTTTTTTTGGAATTTTTAAAATTTTTTTTTAATGAAATTTTAAATCTATCTTTTTTGTTAATTAACCAACTAAACTGATTTTCATGCATTAAATGGTATTTTGAAGGTTTAGAGGTAAAAACTATTAAATCAATATTATTTAACTTCTTTTTAATACTATTTAAGTTTGTTTTAAAATATAGATCACATGAGTGAATTATTATTATGTCTTTATTGTTAAGTAATCCTAAGGATTTATATACTGTTGAAGCTTGACCCTCTGTTTTTTTTTTTAATAGTAAGAATTTTTTTTTCTTAATGTTCATTTTATATTTTTTTAGATTAAACTTCATACCTAACTTTCTGCTAACAACAAATATCCATTTGAACTTATTTGGAAATGATTTTGTTGCTTTTAAAAACATTGGTGTACGATCTATCCGGATTAATGGTTTTGGAGTGGAATAACCATATTTTTTAAATCTCATACCTTCACCTGCCATTGGCATTACACAAACAAAGTTTTTTATCTTATATCTATTTTGCATAAAAACTTGTGATTATTTTTTTTGATTTGATAAAGATAGACCTTATTAAGGTATTGTTTTTTTTTAATTTTAATTTTTTTGAATTCTTTGATGAAATCTGACTGATTATTCTTTGGAGATATAGATGCTATTGTAAAATGAGGCTTCCAATTTGATCGAATAAAAGGATATCCAAATGACTTGAAATTTTTATTCATTAATTTTTTTTTATAAATTGAGTTTTTTTTTAAAGCATATTTTTTAAATTCTCTTAAAATTAAATATTGTAAATTTGATAGAAAAATATTTTTTTTTATTTTAATTATGTATGTATTCTTTGTTGTAATTGGATCATTATAAAAAATATCTGTTTTATCTGTTAAATATTTTTTTTTATATTTAGATATTATCAATCTTTTATCTTTCAATATATTCAAATTTTTTTTATTTGTTTTAAAAACATATAAACTGCAATGAGGTAAATGATTAATATAAGTTTGATGTCCAAATTTTTTTCTAACAAGGCTTTTTAATTTAGATATAAAATTTTTTAAACTCAAATCAGGAATTATGAATAGTCCAATTTTAATCATACTAATTATTTAAAATTTTGTCTTCATCAATTCTATCGATGTTTGAGGTAATTAAATTTTTTTTTTTTAAAAATTGAAAAATTTTAAGATGTTCAATTTTTATCTGGTAAGCTTTTTTCATATCAAGTTTTAATATTAAAGAAATCAAAACCCTCAAGAAAAAACTGTGTGAAATAATAAGTAAATTAGTATTTTTTTTAAATCTTATCAAATATTTCAAAAAACTAATAACCCTTTTTTTAACATCATTAACGTTTTCACCATTTGGAAATTTGACATCAATTTTTTTTTTCCAGCCTTTAACAATATGGGGATATTTTTTTTTAAATAATTTTATAGACATCCCATCTGCATCTCCATAGTTTATTTCATTCACCAAACTATTGTTCATAATTTTTTTATAATTAAATAATCTTGAAGTTTGCTGAGTTCTTTTTAAATCGCTAGTAATAATATAATCATATTTTGTATTATTAATTTTTTTTCGGTTTGGGCTGATTATTTTTGGATTAGTTTTTATACCTAAAAAAATATCTTTTTTATTCATAGACGTTTTTGCATGTCTTATAAAATTTAATCTTACATATTGTTTTTTAATTTTCTCAATAAAATTATTATATTTTTTAACAAACTTGAACGCTATTTTGATAATATTTTTGTCATAGTATAATTTTTTTTTTATTTTATCTACTTTTATAGATTTAAATTTATTTAATAAACTTTTATCATTTTTTGTAATTTTTAAAAAAAAATTATCAAAACTTTTTCCAGAAACTTTTATATTTTTATTTTTTATAAATTTATATAAATTTATTATTAAAAAATTAATTACATGATAAACAAATTCACCCCTATTTCTTTGATCAATTTTAACAAGCTTTTTTTTGACCAATACTTTACCTCTCTCAAAATAATATTGACGAGTAGAAATTCGATTTTTTTTTAAATCATTTAAATACTCCCATGAATTCCTTCTTGCATTAAAAAAATCATTCAATTTAAGATTTTTAACAGAAAATATATTTTTCAACCTCCTTCCCCTGAAAATATTAGACCTTTCCCAATCATAGCAAGTAAAGGGGCTTTTGATTACGTGATCTTTATGAGAACTAATATCATAAATCATTAAATGTATTGGTAAATGTTGTTCACTATTAATTTTAACAGGACCAAATGTTGAATTAATCATTATTTTCTTTTTAAATTTTTTTTTTTTAATTTTTCGAATCAATCTTTCAAAAATATTCTTTTTTAATTTTCTACAAATTACGACTATATCTAAATCTCCTATATTATTGATGCTTCTTTTTTCTGTATAAGAACCAACTACTGTTGCGGAAATAACTTCTTTATCTTTGATTAATTCTTCAATTATACTTTCACCGATTTTCATTTTTCATATCTTGCAACAGTTTGCAATTTCATAATTTTTCTAATTGGGTGGACGCTATTAAGTACATCTGATCCTGAAACAACTTTTTCACTTATGAACTTGTTGATAATATTACTTTTAACTCCACCATCTACGCAAACTGTAAATTTATTTCTTGATTTTAATAAATTAATTTTTTCAATTAATTTCAAAGCGTTTTCATTAAATATCTGTCCTGAAACACCTGGTTTCTTAATACTTAAGATTAGTATTTGCTGAAAATCTTTAATTGTATTTTCAATATCTGGATAATCATATATTGAGTGTAATACAATCCCTGGAATTTTTTTTTTACTTTTTATCCTATTAACTACCTCATTCTTATTTTCTATTTCATTATGAAAATAAATAATGTCAGAAAAATTTAAAATATTGTCATTGATTAGATTTAGAGGATCTTTTGACATGATATGAGTTTCAACAGAGTGAGCAGGCCAATAAGCTTTCACAACCTCTAATTTTGAGAGATTGGGATCTGCTGCATCTCCATTCATAGTTCTATCTACAATGTCCACATGAATAAAATCTGGATAAGGACCAATTAAGCTATAGATCTTTTTGATATCCTCATATCCATTTGCATAAATTGCAACACCTACTTTTCTTGTTTCTTTAAAAGATAGCTTTATATGAAAAAAGTATGCCACAAGAAAAAAGCTGCCTGAAATTAAAATTCTAGCTTCCTCAAAACTGTAATTACTTAATTCTATTTGTTTTTTTAGAAATAATTGAAAGAGATAAGAACATGTTGATATTAAAAAAAAATATAAAAGAGATTTTTTTAAATAAATTTTTGGTACATTAAAATTTAATTTTATATTAAAATAAAATGCAAATAAAATTCCAAATAAAAGAGATGCGTGTAAAAAAATTTCATTTGAAGAAATATATTCGCCTATTAATCTGCGTAAATACAGCTCAAACAGTAGAGATAAAAACCCTATTACAGTATAGATAATTAAATGTTTTTTTTTATAAAAGAAAAAGTTTATGTTTCTAATAAAATCACTTCTGAAAATCATTTTTGGCCATAATATCTATCTTTACCAAATTTTCTTTCAAAGTGTTTTTTTGATATGTAAAAAGGTAATTTATTTTTTACTTTAATTTGCTCTGAAAAGTAAGCAATCTCAGCTATAAACTCCATCATTTCAGAATAATTTACAGCGCTATCATAAGTATTGCCCCAACAAAAAGGGCCATGACCAGCTACAATTACACCAGGACACTCTATAGTTTTGAATTTAAGTTTTTTTAATAGTTCTACAATTAGATAACCAGTATTCTTTTCATAATTCTTTAATTGATTTTTTTTAAGATAACTTGTAACAGGGATTTTACCTGCCCAATAGTCAGAGTGTGTTGTTCCGTAAATTGGGATTGATTTGCCTGACTGCGCCCAGGCTGTTGCATATTTTGAATGTGTATGAGATATGCTTTTTATATGATTGAAAGTTTTATATAAAATTTGATGTGTAGGTGTATCAGTTGAAGGGTTATATTTTCCAGAAACTTTTTTACCATCGCTAATTCTGATAATTGGACACTCTTTTATGTTTATCTCTTTAGGTTTCACGCCACTGGGCTTTATAACAAAATAATTCTTATCGATTTTAATACTTACGTTAGAAAATGTTTGAATACTTAGATTTTTTTCAACAAGTCTAATATTCTGTCTTTTGCATTCTTTTGAATAATTTTTATATTTTTTAATCATTATGTTATAGAATTATGACTATATATATTATTTCAATAATAATCTAATGTCTAAATTCAAGCAATATGTATGAAAAGCATCTTATTATATAACTCTGGGGGAGGATTAGGAGACTCTATACAATTATTTCCTCTGATACTGAGTCTTAAAAATCATTTTAAAAAGGCAAAATTTTTTTACCTTGGGGCTCACACAAACCATTTTAAGGGTAAATTAAAAGAGTTTAATATAAGTATTGAGACAGTTGATCTAGGATTAAAATACTTTGGTTTTAGATGGTGGCATTTATTATTTGTAAGAAAAAAAGCACTAAAACAAATAGAAAAAACTTTTGATAAATTTGATCTAATAATTGATCTCCAAACAAAACTTAGAAACTCGCTTATTCTAAAAAGAATTCCCCATAAATCTTTTTATTCTAGAACTTTAAATGGTTTATTTTCCTCAAAAAAAATTCAATCTAATTCAAAAAACCACTTAGAAAATTTGAGTTTATTTTTAGAGGAAGATGTTATTGAAATTGAATTTAAAGTTGAAAAATTATCAAAACAAATATTATTAGAGTCCAAAAGATTATTACCAGGCAGTAATTACGTTGGTTTTTCTATAACCCAAGGAAATGAATATAGAAAAAAAAGCTGGTCAATTTATAAATTTACATCTTTAGCAAATAAAATAATTTCGAAAAATAAAATTCCAGTTTTTTTTATTGAAAAAGATAAGATTGATCTTATTGAAAAAATTAAAAATCAAGTACCCTCGGCTTTATTTCCTGAATTAAATTCTAAATATAGTTGCCCGGCACTGGTTACTGCATTATCATCTAGATTAGATATCGCGGTATCTATTGATAATGGTATAATGCATATGATGGCTCTGGCTAAAATACCTTTAATTGTTTTGTTTGGACCGACAAGTTCAGAAAAATTTGCTCCTTCAAATAAATATACAAAAATACTAGACAGCAAAAAAATTCATAAAACTAAAGATATAAACTCTATTGGAGTTGATGAAGTTTTAAGCCTAATTTAAACTTTTAAAAGCTTTATATTTTTTGACCTGATTAATTTAAATATTTCTTTATTAACTTCTTTAAGTTTTTCTTTAGAAGTTGATCTCGATACTAAAGAAACACCAATTTTGCCTAGTCTAAAAAAAGGATAACTTCCAATATCTACAGATTTTTTATATTTATTTTGAATTATACCAAGTTTTTCTGAAATATTACTTTCAACAGTAAAAAGGTTTAAAGTTTTGCTATGTACCTTTGACCCTTTTATTAAATATTTTTTACAATTATCAATCATAGAATTTAAAATAGACGGTACACCTGGCAACGATAAAACATTTTTAGTTATAAAACCTGGAGCTGCGCTTGATGGATTATAAATTAATTTTGAACCAACAGGCATTTTAGCCATTTTTTTTCTTCCATCGTTAAATTTATTTTGACCGTAATAATTTTCCAATATTTTGTAAGCTTCCTTATGATAATCATATTTAAGTCTAAAAGCTTTTGAGATTGATTGTGCTGTAATATCATCATGCGTTGGTCCTATGCCTCCTGTTGTGAAGACATAATTAAATTTTTTTGATAAGACCTTTACACTTTCAATAATTTTTTTTTCAACGTCAGGTATAATTCTAACTTCATTTACTGAAATTCCACAATTAGAATTAAGCCAATTACTTATAAAGGCTATATTTCTATCTTGAGTCCTTCCAGATAAAATTTCATTGCCAATAATTAAAATAGCGGCATTTACTTTTTTGTTTTTTTTCTTCATAGATAGTTATACATGAACTTTGAAAGAAAATTAATACCAGGTCAATTTATAAAAAGATATAAACGTTTTTTTGTGGATGTAAAAATAAAAGATAATCGTGTTACGGCACACTGCCCTAATACTGGGTCTATGATGGGATTGCTTAAAGAGGGTAATAGAGTTTGGTTAACAGAATCTAACGATCCAAAAAGAAAACTTAAATACACTTTACAGATCATAGAAAATAAACAGTCGAAAATAGGTATTAATACTCATTTAACAAATAAGATTATCCTTGACGCTTTGAATAATAATTCAATCAGCAAATTAAGGAATATAGATAGTATTAAACAAGAGGTAAAATTTGGAAAAAACACAAGATTTGACTTCTTGCTATCAAAAAAAAATAAAAATATTTTTATTGAGGTAAAAAATGTTACTCTTTCAAGAATAAACGGTATCGCTGAATTTCCTGATGCAATTACAGCTAGGGGATTAAAACATATTCAAAAATTATTAGAAGCATCTCAAAAAGGTTATGATATTTATCTTATTTACGTGATTCAAAGAAACGATTGTAATAAGTTTAAAATAGCTAATGATATAGATCATCAATATTTTGAAATGTTAAAAAAAGCTGTTAAGAAAAAATTAAAAGTCCTTTGCTATGATTGTAAATTTTTATCAAAAGGAATAAAAATAAATCGGGAAATAGAATTCAACATTTAATGAGCAAAAATTTTAAAGAAAGTTTTGAAAAAACTAGAACAGCTGGGATCATAGCTGCCGGAGCACTAGACGAAGTATCGAAAATTGCTCAGCCAGGTGTAAGAACAAACGAAATAGATAAACTTTGTTACGAGTACATTAACGATCATGGAGCTTATTCGGCACCTTTATTTTATAGAGGTTTTCCAAAATCATGTTGCACATCTACAAACCATGTAGTTTGCCACGGAATACCCTCTGACAAAATTCTTAAAGAGGGAGATATAGTCAATGTTGATGTTACTGCATTAAAAGATGGCTGGCACGGTGATACTAGCAGAACTTTTGAAATTGGTGAAATTTCTGTAAAAGCTAAGAAATTAGTTAGGACAACCTACGATGCTATGATGAAAGCAATTAAGATTGTTAAAGATGATATTTATTTAGGTGATATAGGAGCAACAATACAAAAACATGTTGAAGCTGAGGGATTTTCAGTAGTTCAAGATTTCTGCGGTCATGGAATCGGTCAGGTTTTTCATAAGGAGCCTAATGTCTTACACTATGGAAAAGAAGGAACTGGAGAAAAAATTAAAGCCGGAATGATTTTTACTATAGAGCCTATGATTAATTTAGGGAATTATGAAACTAAAACCCTTAAAGATGGATGGACTGCGGTAACTAAAGATAAATCTTTATCAGCACAATTTGAACATACTATAGGAGTAACAAAAGATGGTTGTGAAATATTTACATTATCAAAAAATAAATGATTGAAAGATATTCTAGAAAAGAAATCAAAAGTATTTGGGAAGATTACAACAAATACTCTATATGGTTAGAAATTGAATTAGCAGCAGCTGAAAGTATGGAAAAATTAAAAATTATTCCAAAAGGTGTTGTAAAAAAAATAAAACGTAAAGCTAAAATTAATGTCAAAAGAATTTTAAAAATTGAAGAAAAAGTTAAACATGATGTAATCGCTTTTTTAACATCGATTGCCGAGGTAGCAGGTAAAGAAGCTCGATTTCTGCATAAAGGAATGACCTCTTCGGATGTTTTAGATACTTGTTTTAACCTCCAATTAAAACAATCCGGCGACATTTTATTAAAAGATTTAGATCAACTATTAAAATCAATTAAAAGCCAAGCCTTAAAACATAAATACACTTTATGTATCGGGCGAAGTCATGGTATTCATGCTGAACCTACTACATTTGGATTAAAAATGTTAACCTTTTATCAAGAATTTTTGAGAAATAAAAAAAGATTACAAAACTCTATTAAAGAAATTTCTACATGTGCAATTTCTGGTGCGGTAGGAACCTTTGCTAACATTGATCCCAGAGTAGAAAGTTATGTTTCAAAAAAACTTAAACTAAGTGTGGAGCCAATCTCGACACAAATTATACCAAGAGACAGACACGCTCAATTTTTTTCTACACTTGGAATTATTGCCAGTTCTATAGAGAGATTTGCGACCGAAATAAGACATCTACAAAGAACTGAAGTTTTAGAAGTTGAGGAATTTTTCGGAAAAAAACAAAAAGGATCGTCAGCAATGCCACATAAAAAAAATCCAATACTTAGCGAAAACTTAACAGGTTTAGCAAGATTGATAAGGTCAAGTGTTATTCCATCTCTTGAAAATGTTGCTTTGTGGCACGAAAGAGATATATCTCACTCTGCAGTCGAGAGAAATATTGGTCCAGATGCAACAATTACATTAGATTTTGCTTTAGCAAGATTGAACAATTTAATTAAAAATTTAAATATTTATCCAAAAAATATGCTCAAAAATTTAAATATTACAAACGGAATATTTTTTTCACAAAGAGTATTAATTGAGTTAACCACGGCTGGTTTCACTCGGGAAGAGGCATACAAGATTGTACAAAAAAATGCTTTGAGTTCATGGAAAAATAATTCATCTTTTTTAAGCAATATATTAGCTGATAAAAAAATTACGGGTAAAATACCTGTTAATAAACTAAAAAAACTATTTAATTTTAGTTATCATATCAAAAAAATTAATATAATTTTCAAACGTAGTCTAAAAAAATAGTAGCCACATGAATAAAGGAACTAAATTATACGAGGGTAAAGCTAAAATAATTTATGAGACTAAAGATAAAAATCTAGTAATTCAACATTTTAAAGATGATGCTACAGCTTTTAATAATTTAAAAAAATCAAAAATTGAAGGTAAAGGTGTTTTAAATAACAGAATTTCTGAATACATTTTATCAAATTTGGCTCAATGCGGAATCAAAACTCACCTTGTTAAAAGATTAAACATGAGAGAGCAATTAATTAGAAAAGCTGAGATATTCCCAATTGAATTTATTGTAAGAAATATAGCTACAGGTTCATTAACCAAAAGATTAGGAATACCCGAGGGTACGCTTTTAGAAAAACCGCTTTTAGAATATTGCTATAAAAAAGATGAATTAAATGATCCGCTTATTTCAAAAGAGCATATTTATTCTTTTGGTTGGGCAACTGAAAAAGAAATTGAGTCCATAGACAAAACGACCTTAAGGATCAATGATATTTTAACAGGTTTATTTAGAGCCATTGGTATAAAGCTTGTTGACTTTAAAATTGAATATGGAAAAGCTTGGAATAAAGATAAAGAAATTAAAGAGATTGTATTAGCAGATGAGATTAGTCCAGACACATGTAGACTTTGGGATTCAAAGACTGAAAAAAAATTAGATAAAGATAGATTTAGAAAAGACTTAGGCAATATTATACAAGCGTACCAAGAAGTGGCTAGAAGATTAGGTATAATGCCTGAAGAAACAAATATAAGTGAAGTTAATTTCGGAAAAACCATACCGATTAAATTCAAAAAAAAATAAATTGAAATTTTCAGTCACAGTCACTTTAAAAAAAGATGTGTTAGACCCTCAAGGTAAAGTTGTACAGAATACAGTAACTAATTTAGGTATCAAAAATTTAAAAAACATTAGACAAGGAAAATTTTTTGAAATTGAAATTGATGAAAATGATGAACTACAAGCTAATAAAAAAATTGATGAAATTTGCAAAAAACTTTTAGTAAATCTAATTATTGAAGATTATAAAATTAATAAATTATAATGAAATCATCTGTAATTATTTTCCCAGGTTCAAATTGTGATAGAGACGTTGCTGTTGCATTAGAAAAAATGCAATTTAAAAATCAGATGGTATGGCATAAAGAAACCTCCTTACCCAAATCAGATCTTATTGTGATACCAGGGGGATTTTCTTACGGAGATTACTTACGATCTGGAGCAATAGCAGGAAAATCTTTAATTATTGATGAAGTGATTAAAGCTGCAAATTCTGGTTGCTTAATTCTAGGAATTTGTAATGGATTTCAAATCTTAACCGAAACAGGATTACTTAAAGGTACACTATTAAGAAATAAAAATCTAAAATTTATTAATAAAGATGTGAATATTAAAGTAATTAATAATAAAACAAAATTTTCCTCTAAATATAAATTGAATCAGGTTCTAAAGATAAATATTGCACATAATGAGGGAAACTATTTTACTAATAACAATCACCTCGAAGAGCTTAAAAAGGAAAACTTAATAGCCTTTAAGTATTGTGATGAAGATGGAGAAATTAATGAACAATCTAATCCAAATGGCGCAAAAGAAAATATTGCAGGAATTTTTAATTCTAAAAAAAATATATTAGGGATGATGCCACACCCAGAAAGAATGATAGATAGATCAATTTCAAACACAGATGGTATAAATTTATTTTCGAGTTTACTGAGTTAATTTTATGTCAATCAATAATGAGATTTTAGAAAAACATGGTCTTAAACTAGATGAATATAAAAAAATTCAAAAATTACTTACAAGAAATCCAAATCTCCTTGAATTAGGTATTTTTTCCGCAATGTGGAATGAACATTGTTCTTACAAGTCTTCAAAAATTCACTTGAAAAATTTACCCACAAAGGGAAAACAAGTAATACAAGGTCCAGGTGAAAATGCTGGTGTTATTGATATTGGAGATGATGATGCAATTATATTTAAGATCGAAAGCCATAATCATCCATCATACATAGAACCCTATCAAGGCGCGGCCACTGGTGTGGGGGGTATTTTAAGAGATGTATTTACTATGGGTGCTAGACCAATAGCTCTTCTAAATTCAATTCACTTTGGATCGCCTTCCCACCCAAAAACGAAAACTTTATTAAACGGCGTTGTATCTGGGATAGGAGGTTACGGGAATTGTATAGGAATTCCCACAGTAGCTGGTGAAACAAAATTTAATGATACTTATAATGAAAATATATTAGTAAACGCTATGGCTGTGGGTCATGCAAAAAAAGAAAAGATTTTTTATTCGAAAGCGAAAGGGATAAATAAAGCTGTAGTTTATGTTGGGTCAAAAACAGGTAGAGACGGTATACATGGAGCTTCTATGGCCTCTGCAGAATTTGATGAGAATTCTGAGGAAAAAAAACCAACTGTACAAGTAGGTGACCCTTTTACAGAAAAATTACTTTTAGAAGCTTGTTTAGAATTAATGAGAGATGATTCTATAATTTCAATCCAAGATATGGGTGCAGCTGGTTTAACTTCATCAAGTGTAGAAATGGCCTCTAAAGGTTCATTAGGAATAGAGTTAGAATTAGATAAAGTTCCTTGTAGAGAAGAAAATATGACGCCATATGAAATCATGTTGTCAGAGAGTCAAGAAAGAATGTTGATTATTTTGGAAGATGGAAAAGAGGAAAATGCTAGAAAAATATTTGAAAAATGGGATTTGGATTTTATTGTTATAGGTAAAACTACAGATACTAAGAATTTAACTTTAAAATTTGCAGGCAAAGTTGAAGGAGAAATACCAATAGAAGCACTAGCTTCTAAAGCACCAGTGTACGACAGAAAATGGACTAAAAAAAATTTACCTACAAAAAAAATCGAAATTAAAAAATTGAAAAAGATAAAAATTGAAGACGCTTTGATTAAAATTTTATCATCACCAAATCATTCAAATAAAAGCTGGATTACTAATCAATATGATCAAATGGTAATGTGCGATACAATCCAAAAATCCGGCTCAGATGCAGCAATAGTTAGAATACATAATAAAGATAAAGCAATAGCTGTATCTGTGGACTCCTCTGCAAATTATTGTAAGTCTCATCCATTCACTGGTGGAAAACAAATTGTTTGTGAAAATTGGAGAAATTTAATTTCAGTAGGAGCAAAACCTCTAGCTATTACTAATTGTCTAAATTTTGGGAATCCTGAGAATGAAGTTATTATGGGTGAGTTTGCTGAATGTTTAAAAGGAATTAAAGAAGCTTGTAATTTTTTAAATTATCCGGTTGTTTCAGGTAATGTATCTTTTTATAACGGAACGAATAAAAAAAATATTTTTCCAACCCCAGTAATTGGTGGAGTTGGTCTGATAAATAAATTTACAAAATCTCTTAGTAGTCAATTTAAAAAAAAGAATAGTTTAATAATTTTAGTTGGAAAAACATTTGGTCATATTGGTCAAAGTTGTTTTTTAAAAGAAAATTATTCAATATTAGATGGCGCTCCTCCAGAAACAAATCTTGTTAATGAAAGAAACAATGGATTAACAGTTTTCAATTTAATTGAACAAGATTTGATACTTTCAGCTCACGACATTTCAAGCGGAGGATTGATAACTGCTTTAAGTGAAATGGCAATAAATAGTCTGATGGGAGTAAAAGTAAGCAAGCCTAAAAAGTTAACTAATTTCACTGAATATTTATTCGGGGAAGATCAAGGAAGGTATGTTATTGAAGTTGATAAAAAGGGTCAAAAAGATGTTGAAAAAATACTAAAATTAAACGATATCTTTTACGAAATTATTGGCTTTACTCAAAAAAAATATTTTGAAATAGAGGGAGAGATGAAAATAGACATTAATGACCTTTTTAAAGTTAATAACCAATGGTATAATAACTATTAATGCCTTTGCCGATAAATGAAATTAAAAAGTTAATCTTAGATGCTATACCAGATGCATCTATTGAAATTAAAGATTTAATGGGAGATAACAATCATTACTCCGCTGTAATCAAATCTGAAAAATTTAAGAACTTAAATAAAATTGATCAACATAAGCTTGTATACAAATCTTTGAAAGGCAAAATGGGTAATGAACTACACGCATTATCAATTACTACAGAGGAAAAGTAATGGGAATTAAGGATCAAATAGAGCAAATGATTAAAGAAAATGATGTGTGTCTTTTTATGAAGGGAACGCCTGATTCACCACAATGTGGATTTTCAATGGCGGTTTCTAATATTTTAAAACATTTAAAGGTTAATTTCAAAGGCGTTAATGTACTTGAAAATGAGAACTTGCGACAAGGAATTAAAGATTTCAGTGATTGGCCTACAATACCCCAGCTTTATGTTAAAGGCGACTTTATAGGAGGTTGCGATATTGTTAAAGAAATGTTCGAAAACGGTGAACTAAAAAATATTCTTGCTGAAAAAAAAATCATATAATGAAAAATTACTTATATAAAGTATTAATAGCTGGAATAGCTTTCATAGTAGTTTTTAAGTTTACAATTGGTAAAGAGATTGCGCAAATTAACCAAAAAATTAATTATTTTTCCACTGCTGACGGCAGAAAACAAATTATTAGTTCTCTTAAAAAAGAGATAAAAAAAGCTAATGAAAAAGAAAACTACTTAGATCAAGAAGAAAGAATTCTAATGCAAAATTTTATAAAAAAAATTAGAAAAGAGTTAGAAATTTCTAACTAACTACATTTAAAAATTTTTGCCAAAACTAATTTTTCATTTGAGAAATTCATATTTTTTTCTTCCTTAAAAACTAAGTTACAATTATTCGGAACTCCCTTATTGACGCCTCTTTCGATTAAAGCAACATAGAAAGGTCTTTTATTTTTCTTGTGAAGGTCTTTAAAGTCTATGTAACAATATTCTTTTCTATCAAAAGCTTTTAAGCCACTATTTCTATTTGATATAATACATATATTATTATCAAGATCTGATTGATTAAAAAAATTCGAAATAGTCTTAGTGGATACTCCCCAGTAGTCAAGTTCAAACATATCTTTTACTTTAGTAATATGAGAAAAATTATTAATCCAGATATAGTTATAAGGAAATAAAGTTATATTTTGTAAAAGAAAAAAAGATAATGATAATAAAACTAAACTATTAAATAATAATTTTGAAAAATAAAACATCATTGATAAGGATATGATGAATATTAAAGGTAATAAAAACATTACTTGTCTGATTTCATCATAAAGATTAACAT
>MDTD01189970.1_pt1 | contig 17516 bp, 7 predicted proteins | sample 811221 | NCBI WGS metagenome assembly MDTD01 (sample SAMN05326646, study PRJNA326480) | marine metagenome | isolation source: seawater | place: Pacific Ocean: South West | collected 2011 | reverse complement strand
GTTCGTATCGCTCCTCGTCTTCGTCTTCAACCTGCGCCGAGACGACTGCGCCTTCACCCGTGATGCTGTACTCAAGGTTAAACCTCCCCATCGTCGCCCCTCGTCGAACGTCCTCCACGAGTTCAAACAGCCGACTCTCCCCGTTCACCACCTCGTTCAGATCCGTCCGTCCGTTGAGGTTGACGGCGACGATGCTGTCGTCTCCGACGCCGCGTTCGCCGCCCTCTCCGCCCTCGTGTTCGTCCTCTTCGGACTCTATCACCTCCGTGATCAGGTACGTCCCGTCTACCCAGTGTTCGTATCCACAGATTCGTCTCAATCCCGGCGGCATCTGCTCGAGCTTCTCTCGCAGCGTCCGACTAAACGCGTCGTGCGACACCAACAAAAAATCGTCGCTCAACATGGCGGCGATTTCCGCCCCCGTGAAGCTCGACATGAGCGTCAATCTCGACGGCGGCGGCGTCGTAAACGCCGTCTTACACACATTACACACGTTCGATCGCGTATCTTCCGACCAATACGCCGGGTGCGTCGGCGATTGCACGACGCACATGCGTTGCCATCGCAACAAACAGTCGGCGTGAATAAAGCGTTGTCCACCTCGACACGCGCACGGGGCGATGAGTTCGAGACCCGGCACGGCGTCGTTCGCGCCCTCGAAACAGAATCGACAGCACGGCGAGTCGTCATCGGTCTCATCGTCGTTTCCACACGCACCCGCGTCATCGCTCTTCTTCCGCTCCTCCTCCTCCTCGCCCCCGCGCGTCCTTCTCGTCGTCCTTCTCGTCGTCGTCGTCGTCGTCTCGGGCACCTCTCGAGCCGTCGCCATCGTCCGCGCGCGCGCGAAGGGTGGCGAGACGTTCGATCGAACGACGACTCGATCGAACGACGACTCGATGGACGACGCACGAACGCGCGCGTCCGGGCGCGTTCGCGCGTCGATCGTCGTTCGCGAGTCACGCAATGCATGCATGAATGCATCGGCATCGGCATCGTCGTCGTCGTCGGCAGTCGGTCGGCAGTCGGTCGGTCGTCGGGTCGACTCGACGGTCGAGTCTCGACTCGACCTCGACCTCGACCTCGACCTCGTGGTGTGCGGGTGGAGGTCGCAGTGCGCGACGCGACCGAGACGGAGACGGAGACGGAGACGGAGACGGAGACGGAGTGCGAGCGCGATGGAGTACACCGATGCGCCCGTGTCCATGGGGGTGCGTGCGCGCGAATGAATCGACGCGCGAGACGGGTGACGGGATCGATGGAATGAATGGATGGATGGATGGATGGATGGATGGATGGATGGATGGATGGATGGATGACTTTGGATTTTGGAGTTTGGACTGACGACGACGACGACGACGACGACGACGCGCGCAGACGACCATCATGGCGGTTAAGTACGCGGGCGGTGTCGTGCTCGGGGCGGATTCGCGCACGAGCACGGGGACGTACGTGGCGAATAGGGCGAGCGACAAAATCACGCGGATCTGCGACAACGTGTGGATGTGTCGAAGCGGAAGCGCGGCGGACACGCAGAACGTGGCGGCGTACGTCTCTAGGTTAGCGGAAGAACACGCGGTGTCGGTGTCGAGCGCGGCGGCGGGAGCGGAGGAACGATTGACGTGCGACGTGAAACTCGTCGCCAATTTGACCAAAACAATCGCGTACGAAAACAAGGAGCGGCTGCAAGCGGGGATGATCATAGCGGGATGGGATCGAAAGCTCGGTCCGCAGGTGTACGGGATACCACTCGGTGGCGCTCTCGTTGAGGCTCCGTTCACGGTGGGCGGGAGCGGGAGCGCGTACGTGTACGGGTGGTGCGACGACACGTTTAAGGAGGACATGTCTCGCGACGAGGCGGAGACGTGGGTGACGCGCGCGATATCGCTCGCCATCGCGCGCGACGCGTCATCGGGTGGGGTCATTCGACTCGTCACTATCGATGGGAACGGGTGCGAGCGAAGGATGATTCAACCGATCGAACAACCGCCGTGCGACGACGAGTTGCCGCAAATCAAACGCGCGGCGGATGTCGAGATGACGACGTGAACGGGCGGTTGACTGCTATACAGGCAAATGTAAGTAATACACGAGCATTCCTTCGCGCTCATCTCTTCTTTCGACCTCTCGGTCTCGGCTTTGACTCCACCTTGACCCTCTCTTCGCGCTGCCGCGCGTAACTCGCTCGATTCGTCTCGATCTGTCGCTCGTACTGTTCGCGGGCCTCGCGCGCGTTTTTCACGACCATGGCTTCGACTTGTTCCGCGGTGAGATTATAACAGTGTTCATAGTACGTCTTCAGCGGCGCCACGCGGCCTCGACCTCCCCACACTCCTCTCTTCACCGCCTCCACCCTGAGCGCCTCCACGCACGCGTCGTGTCGCGCCTGAATCCCCCAATCCACTGGCGCCCTTTTCCAACAATCTCTCGGCTCGAGCTCGCACCCTCGACGCAAGAGCTCCTCCACGACGTCGAGACGACCGAATCCCACGGCGAAGTGCAACGCGGTGCGTCCGGCGGGATCTTTCGCTTCTAATTCAAACGCTCCCGAGTCCAACAATCGCATCACCTCTCGCGCGTCCCCCACTCTCGCGCATTCGTGCAACTCGGGCGCGTGAAATAACGCTCGCGCGTTCGCCCCGCGCGTCGCGCGATCGCCACCGTCGAGCGCGCACCACGACCACGCCGACGTCCAACCCTCGGGAGGATCGACCGCGTACTCTCTCACCTCAGATCTCGTCTCATTCGTCGCGTTCGTCGCGTTCGTCGTCGACGCCACCTTCATCGAAAACGCCCTCAATGTGGCGTCACATATCCGCGATGAAATGCATGCGTGCGTTTTTTTCCCGCGTGCCCGGTGGAATCGCGAATGTGAAAGCGACTGCGAATGCGCGTGGGTGTTCGATGGATCCATCCATCGTCGACGACAGAGGTCGGCGAGGCGGACGAGGACGATGGTGACGATGGTGATGAGGACGACGAGGACGACGACGACGGGGACGACGAGGACGAGGACGACGTCTCGCGAGGTGTCGCGGTGTCGTCGTCGCTCGAGAATGACGATGCGTGCGGGACGGAACGGAGACGCCTCGGCGACGACCGCCTCGGCGGCGAGCGCCTTCTTGGGGACGTGGACGCGAGACTCCAAGCACAATCAACACGTCGTCGCGTATCTCGTCGCGCACGGCGTCGGCGCGGACGCGGTCGATCGCTCGAGAGCGCCGTATGAACAGACGTGGATGCCGAGCGCGTCGGGCGTCGACGGCGAGTTTACGGTTCGCACGACGTCGCCGGGGACGGATCGAACGTTGACGTACCCGATCGGTGCGTTCGTGGAAAAATACGAGACGAGCGCGATTTTTGGTAAAGGTCCCGGGGAGGTGACGCGCGTCGCGTCGTTCGACGCGTCCACGCGCACGCACGAGGTGAAGACGGAGTCGTCGTTGGGACGCGAGACGACGACGCGCACGGTGAGCGACGACGGGAAACAGATGATGTGCGTTCGACGATTCGTCGCCAATTGCGAGGATGAGACAGATTATGAGCAATTGGAAGTGACGAGCGTCGAGCGTTTCGTTCGCGTCGCGTGAGCGCGCGACGGTAAAACACCACGTCGAGGGGGATGGAATACGAATAGTATTTTCAATACAACGTTAGAAACTCGACCCCGAGAAACTCACTCAATTCCGACGAGAGGCCCGAACGCACCGCGTCGCGCCATCCGGGCGGATTCCGCTCCTGGGCCGACTTACTTTTTCCGCGCCGCTCGCGCCTCGATGATGAGATCGGCGAGAAGTTCTCTACATCCCTGCGTGCACACGTCCAGAGGCGTCTCATGATCGTCATCCTTCGTCTCTAAATTCGATCCCGCCTCCGCGAGCACCTTTAAGCACTTCTTCTCCCCCTGCGCGCTCGCGTAGTGCGCCGCCACGCAGCCGTCGACGCACCTCGCGTCCACGTCCACCCCCAATTCCAACACGCGTTTCAACATCTTGTGTTCGCCGCTGTACGCCGCCAGATGCGCCGCCGTCCATCCATTCTTATTCACGTGCGTCACGCTCGCGGCGTCCTCTAGAAGGATGCGCTCGAACGCGTCCGCGTCCCCATCCTCGATCGCCCCGAAGAGGGACACCTGGGACGTGGACGACCCGGACGACCCGGACGACCCGGACTCGGACTCGGACTCGTCCGTGTTCGAGTCATCGCGTCGCGAGGATGCGCTCACAACCTTGCGTCTGTTTCCTCCCATCCCTCGACTCGTTCGTCCGGGCATCGTCGTCGTCGACGTCGCACACTCTCGTCGCGCGCCCTCCGCGTCGTTTTCTCGTGCACTTTTTTCCCTTCGTGTCGTTAGACTTCTGCGACGATAGTCATGGACAAAAATGAAAACGTGTCGATAACCCGATCGGGACGAATGGTACGGCACGGAATGTGTAGCGCTGTTAGTTTTTCTAGCTCCATTGGTACGAATGGCACAGCACGGAATGTTTGATATCATTACACACGCGCGCGCGACGAGGCTCAGTTCGCGAGAGACAACAAGAGCGCGGTTCCTCGTTTTATCCAGTGTTCGGGCGCCGCGCCGCCGGCGTGTAACTCGACGTAACACACGAAGCTCGGTCGCTCGCGTGTACCCGTTCGCTTGCCGTAGACGTACAGAGGACACTGATAATACGTACCGGTTTTGCTCGATTTCTTCAGATGCGTCGGCTTGAAGTGAATCACGGGCATCTCGACGACGAGTTCTGTGAGCGGCGTCGGTTCGCACAGACACTTTTCTTTCGCGTTCCACCCGGCGCCTTCGAGAAACAAGCCACGAACGTACACGCCCTCTGTGGGAGGCTCTTCTATGGACGCCTCGCACGCGTTCATCACCTCAAACGAAAACGAAAGTTCGTCGATGGGAACAAAGTTTTTGCGCGCCGTCATCTGCAAGACGGACGTCAAGAAGCACGAAGGATACGTAAATCCCGCGAGCCAAATCGTCGCTGGATACTGCGTGCTCTCGAGTTGCGACCAATCGCTGAGCTGGCGAATGCGAGTCACCAAGTCGGACGTCCACGCGGACAGCGACTTGAGCGAAGGATACGCGCGCAAAAAGAACTGTGGTACTCGGTTCTCTGCGACGGCGGCGTATAGTTCGTCCAAATCCCGCGACATCACGACGAGACCGCGAATGCCGCGATCCAGTTGACGCAACCATTCGTGCACAGAGCGTAACAGTTGATTGTACCTTTGAGTCTCTTGAATCAAATTTATGTTGAGGGGAGACAAGTTGCTCGATTTGGCGTCTCTGATTGCGTCAACATTCAATTCACTCGGAATGGCGCGTAAAATCTCTTCCACCGCTCGCAGAACCCTCGCTTCGACTCGGTCGTCATCGTTCCCGCCAGGCTTACCCGTGCGTTTACCTCCATCCGCTGAGATGCGCATCTTCGCGCACGCGCTCAAAATAGCATCGCTTGCGGTGATCATATACGATATGTCCGCGTTCGAATGCTGACCGAACGCTTCGGCGTGGTCTACGAGAGGAAGCGCATCGATAAAGTCGCGATGCGCCTTGAGCTCGTCCGTTTTCGCCGGCACGTGATATGTCGCCGCCAGCGGGCTGAGGCCGCATTCTTTCTCCGTGATGACTCTTTCGCAGAAGAATTCCGAGAGGTACGCCTCCACGACGCGTCTATCGAGTTCGTCTGTGATTCTACCACCATAATTCGCTTGTCCGATGAGGTAGCGCAACGCTTGCCAGGGAACGTCCTCGTAGCCGTCGAGGTACGACTTTAACAAGTCATCGCTGACTGCGAAATCGGTGTCGTTAAAGTCGTACGCGATGTTGAAACCAAGCATGCCGAATTTTCGTCGCTCGAGAACGACGGTGTGGAAGAACGCCAACGCGAATAGTAGTTTGCCATACTCTTCTCTTCGTGTGCACTGCCTGAATGAGTCCTCAGACACGCACGTCGCGTACAGTCTCGCAAGGTTGGCTCGGAGGCCTTTCGGAGGTTCAGTCGTCATCTTCAAACTTCGCTGCAGCAAGGCGAGCGGAAACTCCGGAGTCGGGTTTGAACTCAACCAAAGACGGAAATCTGGGTGCGGTTTTTCGATTTCAAACTCTTCTACAATTTTTTGAAGCTCTGGAAGCCAAGATATCATGAGGTGACAGTTTGCTAAGAACACCCACCCGCCTTGCTGATGAGCTCGACGAATGAACTCGGTCGCGATCGACGCTTGGCCTTGCCCGAGGGCGACGGTATACAGTTTATCGCTCATTTGGAGCGTCTCTGCGAGTTGCTTCAAATTTGACGTCGGATCGACGCCGGAACTTAGCACGAAGATGCACGGCGCCTCGCTCGTCGAATCGAGGAACACGTCGTGTAGATTGAGCACAGGTGGATCGATGAACTTCTTACCCAAAACTTGAGAAACGTACTTTCTGATGCCGTTTTCGACGCGATCGAGGCGCACAGCGCGTAGGATGATTAATTGTTGAAGCGCACTCAAGCGCGAATTCCATTCGCCGGGAAGCGGACAAGCCTCCGGTTTCGCATGCCGGTACCACGATTGCCAATCTTTCGCGTGCGACTCCTTCATTGAAAGCTTCAATCCGGAGAAGGTCTCTTTAAAGTTTTCTTCGAGAGCGACGACATTCGACCACGGCGTTTCGCTCAACCAGGCGCACGTATTGCCGACGTCGTTTCGAGCGACGTTCGCGATGCTCCCACCGTGGACGAGATATTCCCATTCAGAGAGAGGGATGGAACCGTCGGTGGCTTGAATGCGGAGGCACATTTGTAAACTGAGGAGGAGCTTGTGTGATTCAAATAGAGCGCGAGAAGTGTACCGGTACACTGCGTACGTGTGATAATCATTCAGTGCGGACAAGCGTTGTTCGACGTCGTCTGTGGTCGATCGGTTTTTTCTTCTCGACTTGACGATCGATGCGTTGAATAGACTGACGTACGCGTCCAGACTGAACTGATACATGGGATCTATGTCCGCCAAGTTGTAGAGTGTGAAATAAAGAATCGTCGCGCGAATCGCCACGGGCGCGTACGCCGATGACGCTCGTTCAATCTCTGCAGCGGTGGAGTCTGCTATTTTCAAGCTCGCCTCGACCTCTTCACTCGTAGATTTGCTTCGCGTGAGCGAATCGATGAGCTCGACGTTGTCCAACAGTGAGCCCGAGGCTTTGCTGAGTAGATCAAGTATCAAATCTTCCAATTCGGCGAGTTTTTTCTTGCCTCTCGCCACTTTCACGATGAGATCTTGCTTTTGAGCTGCGAGCTCTGGCTTTTCGCGGCGCACTACCAAGTCCCTCAGCTGCGCGTTCAAGCCTTGTTCTTTGACTGTAAAGTTTATGACGGACAGTTTCGTGCTCACTTCGGGGGTGTAGCACGGATTGCTCATCTTTGTGGTGAAATACAGTCGGAAATTCGGAGAATACTCCAAATCCTTGTCGCCGAGTTTTACTGTGATCGATCCACCCTTTTTCGTGAACGACTTTGCAACCACGTTTTCCAAAATTGGATCGATGATTTCCTTGACGTCTTGTATCAGAATCGGTAAGCCAAATTGCACTGCGTGCTCAACCTGACGAACCATGTTCGGAGCGTTGAGAGTGGTGACAATCAGCTTGTTCGGAGCTTCCAACGCCTTTATCCATTTGTTGCCTTGACCCTGAGGATCGATGAGCAGTGGCCAACGATGTCCGCGCGTGCAGATGACGCCGTTCTCAGTGCTAAACGAGTCTGCCGGCAATCCTTGTATATTCCAATCTCTCACATCCGACGAATTCGCGAGAAAGTCGGCAAAGCTGAAATCAGGCGAAAACACTATTCCCGTGTCGTTGAGTATCAACTTCCAGTTTTCTTCGACGAGCACATCACGATATTCTGATGGGAACGCACCCGCGTAACTCATAAAGGCGGCCGCGATGCACACGTCTCCTGGAAGTCTGCTCATTTGTGATTGAATGTCTTGAATCGTATCCGCCCACCTCTGTTTCTCACCAGGAAGTCCGTCAACCAAGGCTTCAGCGCGTTCGAGTTTCAACTTCAACTCAGCGAGCTCGTCCTCGAGAGATGCCTTGTTCGACGCTGATTCCTCATACTTTTCTTTCAAGTTTGCCACTTTTTGCATGACGTCAGCCAGATCAGCTTGAGTGACTGCGAGCGCTTCTTGTTTCATTCTCAGCTCGTCTTGCGCGCGTTTCAAAGTGAGACGCTTGGGCGCTATTTCCCTCGCGACGTTACCGTACGAGTACATCGCGTGCACCCACTTGCACAACCCTTTTGCCGCGTTCGACACTTTACCGATCACTTCCGGTTGGTAGTCGGGATTATTCACAAACTTTGCAATTTTTGCGAGTAAATTATCCACGAGCGCGTCTTTGTCGAATCTGAGTAATCGGTCGAGGAAGCCCGAGTCGCCGAGTTGCTTCTTGGCCTCTTCCCAAGTCGTTGGACGCTTCAAAACTGTCAAAACACCTTTCAGGCAGAGCTCGACCAAAGCTGGAGGTTTAACGTACGACTTGAGCTCGCCCATGTCCTTTTTTGTGAGAACGTTTAACGCTTCCTCCGCCTCTCGCAGAGCCGGCAACGCCTCGTCAAGCTTTAGTTGACACTCTCCCGCGATTGCGTTTGCGTTTTGCGCTTCAATTTCGATTCGTTCCGCTTCAGCACTTACGAGGATGCTTTGTTCGTCGGCGGCGCGTTTGTCTTTGATGATGATTTTCAGCAAACCTTCGCAGTCTTGTTTCGCCGCAGCCACGACGTTCGCTTTGTCAATGCACACAGCCTGCATCTCTCGTACTTGCGTTTCCGTTTCATCGAGTTTGTGCAAACCACCTTGAAGTTTTTGAATTTTCGCCGTACATTCATTTCTCTTCTCCTCGAGCAACGATCTGAACAGATTGACGAACTCGATGTAATTGGTCGGCGTGACGTACATTTTGCGCTTGATCGCGGCGAACATTTGTTCGGCGGTCGACGAAGTGGACGCATGAATTTTACCAAACACTTCGCATAATCTATTTTTAGCGTCCAAATCGTCATCCCTTAGTTTTCTTGCCGCCACCTCGAGCAGGGCTTCGACCGGCCATTCTTTGAACCAATCCAAAGTGCAACAATTGATGAGACCGGGAAACATCCTCAGTCTTTCACGATAGACGTCGCCGATTGGCGAAAAGCACAAGACGATGTGAAGATTTTTCATGACACGTTGCATGAAGAAGGCAAAGAGCTCAGCGTGAGTGACTGCGCTGTAGTTTTCGGCGCGAGCGATTTTGCGCACCTCTTCGCACACGCCACTCGTCTCGTCTCTTGAGAAGAGGCCGGGGATGTCGCCAGACGTCAGAGCGTTGTTGACATCTTCTAAAAACACTTCGTCGACTATTTGACTATCATCCAATACGAATACGGTTGGCTTTCCCGCAACACCTGTTTGCCGATAAAGCGCTTTGAGATCCTCTCTAAATTCAGTGTGATTGTAGTTCTTGGTGATTTCGATCGAAAACGTCTTCATCTCTGCGACGTACGCAGCCAACCGAGCGAGTGATTTCCGCCCACTTCCTCCGACACCGACGAGCATCGCATGTCCGCGCGGTTGGGTCAAAATACGATGAATGCGACACACGTGTAAGACCGCGTCGTCGAAGAGCACCAAATCCATCGGTGCGTTACCCGACTCTAACCCGTAGTCTTCCAACTTTTCCGTGAGACACTCCCTCAGCGCGTGCTCGTCGGAGACTGCTTCATAGGGCGGAAATTCCAAGCCCTGACGTAAGAAGGAAACGAATGGAACGGAGTCAAAGCGAGCGGTGTCATCTTTGACGGGCTCATGTTCACCATCCGCGAATACATCTTTCCAGCTAGTCCCAAAGTGCACTCGCATACTCGTGTCGAGTTGTCGCGCCAACCAGTCGAAATCAACGTCGTCCCAAAGCCTATCACCAAACACTCGTAGGTTCTCGTGAGCCCAGAGCTGAATGATTGAATCTTTCGCGTCAAAAAAATGCCGCGTCGCTCGACACACACCTTGAATCACTTTCGCCAGATCGCGAGTGTTGAACAAGTAATGGCTCTTCGACGGCGTCGGCAAGAGTTCCTGGCAGAGTGAATTGTAAACTACGATGCTCGCCTTGGCGATGCTGCTTCCCATGGATGCTATTGATTGATCGAAGTTTGCGAGTTTCTGTGAAACGATCGTTCCGTAAATGTGTTCCAACTGGGTATCAGACGGGTCCGTGATGTTTAAGACTGCAAAAATCGATAGTATTCGCTGAGAAAATTGATTTCTTCCACCACCGGGAGGAGCCATGGCGGCGAGAAGTTTCATATCATTAATGTGTGTCCGCTCCTGTTTTGATCGATCGTACCAAAACCCGTTGTCGTGCCAAAGTTTCAATAGTTCCAAGGGTGGGATGAAACCGAACTCACTCTTTTTTGGCATGTTCAAGTCGTCGATTGCGAGCACGAGTTTTTTCCCACCGGGTGGAGCGAGGTTACCTTTTGAACGTTTCTCGAGTCTGACTTCGACTGTTTCTTGAAGCGATGCCGAGCTCGTCTGTGCGCTGAATGAAACTTTGCTCGTCGTGTACTCCTCGGGCAGTTCACTCAGGCACGAGTCAATAATCATCGATTTACCAACGCCGACGTTTCCGACAACGAGCGCATTCATTCCAACGCCCAAGAGCATCTTCATGAGATGTTTGGTTCGCACGGAATCAATCGTCGGAACCATAATTTTGAAAAACGGCACGTCGCTGCCCGGTACGTTATACTTTGGTATCTTTTCTTCCCACAACACGAACTTGTGAATTTCGCAGTTGTAAAAGAAGTCGAAAACAGTCGTGTCTCCTTGGGACGACGCCGGCGTGTGAGGAAACATTTTCGAAGGCATCACCTGATGCAACATGCCGTCGAATAAGATTCGACTGGCGTGATCGATTGACCCACCGATTGACCAGATGAGACAAAATATGAACACAGCTTCGACGTCGCGGGAATCATCGACGCCGTGAGCGTCGAAGAGTTTCGTGAGCTGGCGGACGCTAGCCAACTGATCAGTCTGCACGAGCTCCTTGCATCTCGCGCGCTTCAACGTCAAAGCGACATCGATATACTTTTCGACGCATTTTGAAAGCATTGATTCAACCTCTTCGTCTACCCGCTCCCCACTCACGCGCTTGTTCTGCCAACTCTTGACGAAAGGCTTCCAACCGAGATCCTCGACGTTGAAGTAAATCATTCCCGTGCGTGAGACGGTCGCGGGTGATGCCTGCGATAAATCTTCCACCTCAAATAATATGGAGACCTGCGGAGACATCATGATACGTTCGCCAGAGAGAAGCGTGAGAAGTTTGTTGTCGTCCAAGAGCGTATTCATGCTCTCAATCGACAACGTGTCAACAGGACCATCCATCAGAATCCACTTTTGAGCCGATGATTCATCCTTGCAGACGGTGCGCATAATTTTGGCGAGAATTCCATCTGACCATTCGTGCGTCGCTGGATCGAACGATCCGTAGAGCTCATCGTTCGATAGTGCGAGTGGATTGATGGGATACACCTCCACATGTTGAAAATGTTCGCCATGCGCCCCGCTTTGCTTCAATCGTGACATGGCCTTCATCAGCATTTCTCGCGCGCACGTCTTGCCCGAACCTGTTTTCCCCACGATCATGTTTCCGTGTCGAGCGGTCTTGCAGTCGAATATTTGTATGATTTTTGATATCCACGCATCCACGGGCTGAACGTTATTCAATTCACATTCTTTGATGAGCGCCTCCTTGAGCACAGCTGAAACTCTCTCTGGCGCGTTGATTTCTGGAAATAAGTCGGTGAGAAGCGCTTTGAATATTGGAATGTCTGCGTACACGAGCTTTGGAATGATGAGCTCGCGCATGGAGTCAAACAAAATGAGCTGCTCGTCGGTGTCCGGCATCGTGCGCTTCTTCACTCCCGCCGCTCGAGAGATGGGAATGATGGAAGATCGCAGAGTGTAATCGTAATGATCTTGCTTACTCAGCTGCTGTTGACTCAGTTCCATTATAGCTACCATCTTTTTCGCCAAACACTTTGCATTCTTGAATCCTTCGCTGAACATCATGATTTCAGCAATCAAACAAAAATCGGGAACCATCATCGAGACTGGTCTGACGATTGCCTTCAGATTGTCAGGAAGCTCCGCGCGGCCTGCGTAACCGGGGTTCATCGTGACGAAAACACCACACGAAGGGATTAAGCGAATGTGCTGTCCTTCAAAGTCAAACATCTTTAGTTTCTGCTTCACAGCCGCCATCACGACGCTGATTTGTGTCGCCACGACGGACAAGACTTCAACGGTGATGCGATTAAACTCATCCAGGCATGCCCAAGCGCCGGTTTGCGCCAGTCCACTGAACATCTTTCCCGTCATTTTGTAATCCACACCATCCGAACAGTTGAACACGATCACGTACCTAGCGAGAGCTTTCCCAAAATCTTTCACCGTTTCAGTTTTCCCCGTGCCGGCGGGTCCGAGTGGATTTCCTCCGCGTCTCGTAAACATGGCCGCTCCCAACGTCATGTAGCAGCGATCGGTCAAGGGCGTCACGACGAGACGTCCATTGTTACCTTGATATTCATAGCCGTAATCGAAAACACTGAGAACTTGCTTCGCAGTGCAGTGCTTGCTTTCGCGATCCCAGTAAAACCGAAGTTGCGCCACCCAGTCAAAATCATGCGGCGACGAGCAACGGCTTTTGATGAGTTTCTCTATCACATCTCGCGCGTGCACTTCGATCGTGATCAAAGCCGTCAGCTTTTTGCGTGTGATGGAATCCAACGTCATGCGCGTCATTTCGACAAGCTTATTCAAATACTGCACCCACTTTCGTCTCAATCTCTTCAACGCTTCTTTTACATTCTCCTTGTCGCGCAGCGCTCGTTCACACTCCATTGTCCATGAAATACACCCTGCAGTGATGAGCATTTGACCCGGATTATTTAGAACCCACTTGTCTTTCTTCGTCCCCTTCGCGCGACACTGATCGACGGTTTTTGCCAAGTGTGTCTTGGTCGCCGCGTACATAGCCGCTTCCACGTCGTTCAACCATTCTTCAGGACGACCTTCTGTGCAAACTGGGCTGTCAAACTGAAGAGTTTCACCATCGGGCGACATCATCGACACTGATTCATAACGACGTCGTCCAGTCAAAGGGTCCGGCGCGAACATATCCAATTTCTTGATTCCTTCAAACATACTTTTGAAGTGTTGCTGGACGTTCTTCGGGTCCTTTGATTGTCCAAGAATTTGTAACACGTCGTCGTTGCTCAAGAAGTAAAAGCGTGGGAAAAGCTGTCGTTTCGACTCAAGATAGTTTTCAAGTGACTTTTGGATGCGCTCAAGCTTTTCGTCCATTTCTTTGAGTTCGCTGAAAAGAGAGCGATCGGGTTCTTCGCTGATATCCGGAGCCTTCATCGTCGTGCATGCGGTGATGACGTTGCAATCTTCGTGTAGTTTTCGCATGATTTCGATAAAACGCCAGTTGATATCGGTGAAAGTTTGAGTCTCATTCGGCAACTGATGCGCGATGTCTTCACTTCCGATGAATATGTTCTCTAAATACATCCAAGCGAGTTGAACTTTCAGGACCAACTCAATCGTGTCGTTGACTAAACCGAGTGTTTTCTCCCACGAAACGATTGTGCGTTCAAAGACGAGATAGAATTTGCTCGCTTTTAACGCACTTAGCGTGACCGTGTTGTCTTCGAGTTGAGTGAAAATTTCGTCGGCGCTTTTGAGTTTGTAAACATCATCCCTGCCCTCCCGGAATCGACCCGTATCAAGATTAATCGTCGTCCACGCGTTCGCGATGTCAGCTAGCGTGTTCTCAACGGCCAACTCCTTTGTCGCATCAGTGCTAGTCTCAGAGATAAATTGGGCGTGTTGATCTAATCCTAGTTGGACGACGCGGTCCAGAGTAAAGTTCTCGCTGTAGGGGTCAAAGCGCTCGCCGCATTCTTCCATGACGAGATTCCAGTGACGTTGTCGAACCGCCGGGTTCCGCATGTCAATGATGAGCGGCATTAAGCCCTTGAACGAATCCACCGTCCCCTTCAAGCTGATCCAAGCGCCCCATTCCTTCGCACTACCGCGACCAATTTTGATGATCTTCTTATTCACGGCGATGGCGCTGCTTTCCATGAGCTCGACATTGAGGTTGTCAAATTTTCCATCCTTCCATCTCTCGTAAATGTCGTTGAATTCACAAACGATTCGCCAAAGTGACTTTACTTCTTCCAAGCCTTCCTTCAATCGTTCAACTTCACAGGATGAGGGTGTGTGAATCTCGGTGAAGACAAGTAAACCACTTTTGATGGATGCGAGACGGCTATCAAATTGAGCGAGCGAGTTTTCGGCAGAGTCGATGAAGCGCTGCGCATCACCGCAAGCCACTTTCGTACACGCAGGGTGAGTGTGCACTGGCGCTGTTTTATCGAATTGTGATCTATACTCCATCGCGTCTCTTTCGTAGTCCATGACTGATGTACGAAGTTGACTTTTGAACACGTCTTTTTCAGTTTCGAGACGCGCCTCAACGGCGTCCAACTCTTTTTTGTACTCATCAAAGTTGATGTCGATGGACGACAGTAGCTCATGTTCTCTATCCGTAACGTCGACGAACTTGCTCAAAATTCTGAAGCTTTCCCTCGGACGGGCGAATGTGTCTGGAACTAAATCAACGTTTGCTTTCAAACGCAGCAAATCGCTCACCTGCGAGACGAGTTCTTCGAGGTTGGATGGCGCCAAACCGAATGGAGCGACGTTGGTCGAAAACGCGCGCTTGACTCCATCAATCTCCAGCTCCACTTTCGCTCGTAGCTGACATAGCATCTTTTGTACGCAGCTCTCTGCGCGTGAAACGAGAGTTTGCTTCAAGCGACCGTACTCTACTCTGACGAAACCAAACGTGTGACTGTGCTCTTCGCTCTTAACGTCCTCGATTGAATCTTGTAATTGTCTGATTCTTTGTTCGATGTACGCGCTATCGTCGACCGAAACGCTTTCTTCACGCCATATGTGCCCATATCGGGTTCGAAAACGTCCGGTCCATTCGTCGAGAGACTTTACGAATTCTTCGAACGACTCCTCTATGCTTTTACGAACGCAAGAAATCATTTCACCGTTTTTTCCATCAATCGCGCTTCCACCGGTTTCTCGCGACGACGCGAAAATGCTGACTACATCGAGTGTTTTATCAAAGTACGTTTGAATGGAATCCCGCACTTGTGACGTGAACGGATCAGTTTTCACGACAACTCTGCCATCTTGCGTCGCGAGATCCGTGTTCATCAACACGAGCGGTTTCCGCGGCGTGCCTCCAACCTCGGGACGTCCGAACATGGCGTGCATTTCGTACAGATTTCGTAAGACGACGGTTCGCACTGATTGTGCGATCGAATTCTCTACTTCAGTCATGTAGGCGAGCCAAGACTGAGATTCTATCTCTCCGCTTGCGTTTCGCTGTTCTCGAAGCGCCTCCGAGATGACAGTGGATATGGCTTCAACTTTACTTTGAAGCGCCATAACTTCTCGATCGTTCGAATCTTGAAATTCAACCAAAGTTCCGACGCGATCAATCTCTCTGTCCTTGACCGTGACTCGTTCAAGTTCACCGAGGGCTTCGGCGATGCGCGTACTAAAATCTCCAAACGTCCGAAGACGCTCCTCGAACGATGACAGCTTTTGTTCCGCTTGCACGGAAAAGTCGTCGACGTCGGTCGGATCAGATGCCCACGTCAGCGTTTCTGCGGCGGCATCAAAGAATAGCTGAAGCTTTCGCATGGTCGCTTCGAACACTGTTCCCAAATTTCGCTCTTCACGAATTCTGTGCTCGAGCTCGTTGTATCGCCCTACGAGAAGATTCAGACGGACCCGTTGTGTGGCGTGCAGGTCACGAAGCGGTCCAAAAGAGACATCTCGAATGTTCTCTGGAATTTCAAGACCGAGAGAAGCGAACCCAATCGCATTTTCACGCGCAGCGCTCACATCCGGGCTGTACGTTACGCGAAAACTCCCGTCGGCGTCTCTACCGAGTGAAGATTGAGCGCCCATGAGATCCATAACGTTGACGGTTTGCACGCTGTAGAACCATTCTTTGTATTTTTCTTTCATGTAAAGCTCCACTTGCGGCACGGTGATGTCGTACACAGAAAGCAAATCGGTCAATTCGGGAATCGGCGGTAATGAATCGCCATCGTTTGCCATTGTCAGCTTTCTGAAGACGTCACGCAACTCCTGTAACAAATCATTCGCCCAGTGAACCGCGCCATACATTCGAGGTAAATCACGATAAATGGTTGGCTTTTGTCTACTCGAGTCGAACTGCTGTTTGAGAGCTTGCAGTTCGGCGGCGAAGAGCGCGTACGTGCGAGAAGCGCTCGTTTTGACCGCTCGTTTCACGCTGTCGCGCCTCGCGACGTGCACCCACGTGAACTGAATGAGTTCGACTCGCTCGTCCAGACATGTTGCTCGTTCAAGACTTTCTGCGATCGATTTGCACGTCTTATTTTCCAAATTCTTGATGCGCGATTTCAACGCGGCGAAATCGTCGTGCCAGCGCAGAGTGGAGACGTCGAGCACGTCGTATTCAATCTTTTTCAAATGCCCGATCACCGCATCCGAGAACAACGATTCTACGGCCGAAAGCTGTCTCTTCAGTTCTTGTACACACGGAGAGGAAAAAGACGGTGCATCATCCTTTGCAGATACGAATTGTTCTCGCGCTTCGCACAATTCGAGGAGATCGCTGCAACGATGCGAGAACGCGTCGAGCTGTGAAAAAGCAGTCTTCAAATCGACGCAGGGTAAATTGTTTCCGTCATCCGCTGCCGCCTGCTTTTCGGAGTACACATCCTTCCACCATCCAGAGACTCGAGAACAGTTGGAAAGCACCCGCACGACGTCGTCACGCGCGACGCCCGCGACGATTGTCTCGACGACGTTTTGGGAGCTGAACTCGTTTCTACAGCACATCAAAATTTGATCAGCGATACGTTTGAGAACGTCGATAAAATGTCCCGTTATCAGTTCCCGATCCCGCTCGTCCACTCCTCGCCACGCGCTACTCACGATATCGATGATTGACCGCATGAACTCGACGCCGTGAGTCAACAACCGCGCGTCTTTCGCCGTCAACGCGTCACACTTCGGTTCTATGAGTGAAAGAACATCGTTGAAACAATCCACGAGATATATTTCGCGATCAATGAGCGTTTCGGACTCTTTAAAGTCGTCGTAAGCGTGTTGTACCCCCTTTTGATCGGCGATAATTCGTACGAGTGCGCGGACGCTCGGCGAGCGTAACTGCTCCTGAATACCTCTGAGATTCGAGGCGTGGTCGCGCCAAAAATTGAACACGCGCACCAACGGCCCGGTCTCCACTTGATCTGTGAACGAGCATGCATCGATGTCTGCGCTGCACGACAGCGCTCTTCGGATTTGGCGCGCCCAGTTCATGACGACGCTCTCCGCGT
>MDTD01016146.1_pt1 | contig 17518 bp, 13 predicted proteins | sample 811221 | NCBI WGS metagenome assembly MDTD01 (sample SAMN05326646, study PRJNA326480) | marine metagenome | isolation source: seawater | place: Pacific Ocean: South West | collected 2011 | reverse complement strand
GTCTACATTTCCTGCTTCTTTAATGCACATTTCGGCAATTCCAACGACCATAATTTTTGTTGGTAATGCAACGTTCGATCGGTATTGATGTATTTTTGACTTTCTCTTTTTCTGCACGGAAATCAGAGCTCCATTTGCCACAGCCTCGTATTTCTTTGGCGCTTCAATAATATATTCTACAGTGGCTTTGTCCGATAAATGGTCATTGCATGCAAACCAATTTTGAGCCCTTGTAGGCCAATTGTCTCCAAAAAAAGTCCGGGAACCGTATTTATTTTTACCAATAATCAGTCCGTCTTTTGGAATACCCTCGAATGATAGTTTTACTTTTTGAGTATCTGCTTTAAGCTTTTTTGATTCGATATACAAGCTGTCGTCCTGATGTCTGAATACTGTATTTTCTCCATTCATTTTCAAACTTGTGATATTCATTCCTTTTCCAGAAACATCTCTGCAGGATAAGTTAAAAACGATTTGCTGATCGGTTTTTATGTGCTTAAACTCAATTTCTTCTTGAACTTGGATTTCATCAGATACATCAGAAACATGAAGTTCGATACGGTAATGCAAAACATCAATTTGCGGTATCTGAGAAAAACCATTTACCCAGGTAATGGCTAATATAGAGAAAAGGAAGTGATGAGGTTTCATAGTGTAAAGTTACTTGAATCCTCTTTTCTTTTTAATGTTATCGTAAGCTTCTTGAATTTTCATGAACTTTTCTTGAGCTCCTTTTTGATATTCTTCACCCATGGATGCGACTTTATCAGGGTGGTGTGCAATGGCCATTTTGCGATAGGCTTTTTTAACCTCATCATCGCTTGCAGAGGCATCAACTCCTAGAATTTTATAGTCCGAGTTTACATCTCGGTAGAACATATTTTTCAGGCTTTCAAAATCAGTTTGGGATATACTTAATTTTTGAGCAATATTTTGAATTACTCTCATTTCGCTTTCTGCTACATCTCCGTCTGCTTTGGCAATACCAAACATGTAATGTACAAGCTGAACCCGCACTTCTCTTGGCATTCGTGTGCGAATGTCATTGCAAATTTGATCCAATGGGATCTGCTTGGCATCTAAAAACTGCTTTAATACTTTAAGGTGCTGAGTCGTAAATTGATTTCCAAATTGTTGAGAAAAAAATGCTTTTACATAATCGAGCTCTGCTTTCAATACTTTACCATCGGCTTTCATCACAGCAGCGGATAGAGCCATGAGCATTGTGGGTACATTTGAAGCTGATGCGCGTTGTCGGTAGTACTCAAAGGGATCTTGACCTCCGCTTCTGCTTCTTCTAGAATTGCCCTCAAAAAAAGATGCTACAAGAAAAGCCATTATGGCCAAACCTATTCGTTTGGTCGTGAGATAGACAAAAATAGCTATAAGCCACTTGTACATAAGTTCAATTCTTTAAAGCGAAAAACAGGGGCCGAAGCCCCTGTTACAAATTTAAGCGATTTGCTCAATATTTCGTTCAATAAAGCTGTCTAATGCTTCACCTTTTAAAAGTCCTTGACCCAACAAGGCCAGATCGGTAAGTTGTTTCGCCATCGCTTTTTGGTCTTTGTCTTTTTTCTTGAGTAAAGCACTTACTTTTGGATGATTTGCATTGACTACCAAATGATGCATTTCAGGGAATGCTCCATACATGGCACCGCCGCCCATGCGTTGTTGCTCCATCATTCTTCTCATAAATTCAGGCTGAGTGACAATAATAGGTGCTTCATCTTCAGACATAGATTCAAATTGAACCATAAATTTTTCTTTGTTTAAGGTCTCTTCAAATATAGGCTTGAGTTTTTCCTCGTCTTTTTTTGAAAGCTTCGAAGGGATATCTTCTGACTTCTTAATCAGCTTGTCTAATGAATCTGAGTCTACTCTGGTAAAAGTGATATTTTCGAATGTAGATTCTAACTTTTGTAGCCAATGAGACATTAAGGGTCCTGCAAGATGAAGAACGTCATAACCTCTATCTTTTGCTTTTTTCACAAAGGAGTATTGCTCCTCTTCATCACTTGTATACAAGCAGACCACTTTTTTGTCTTTATCAGTTTGAAGCGCTTTAATCTTTTCTTTGTATTCTTCAATTGTGAAGTAGTCACCATCTGTATTTTTTATAAGTGCAAAATCTTTTGCTTTTCCTGAGAATTTCTCGTCAGAGAGCATTCCATACTGAACAAATATTTGAAGGTCATTCCATTTTTCTTCAAAATCCTTTCGCTCTTTCTTGAACATTCCAGATAATTTGTCCGCTACTTTTTTTGTGATGTGTGAAGATATTTTTTTCACATTGCCATCACTTTGCAGATAAGACCTAGAAACGTTTAAAGGAATGTCTGGAGAATCAATTACCCCATGTAGGAGTGTCAAGAACTCGGGCACTATTTCTTCTACATTATCGGTAATGAATACTTGGTTTGAATACAAATTGATTTTGTTTTTTTGAATCTCCACATTTTCTTTAATTTTTGGAAAGTAAAGAATACCTGTCAGGTTAAATGGATAGTCTACATTCAAATGAATGTGGAACAATGGCTCGTCAAAAGTCATTGGATACAATTCTCTGTAAAAGGAATTGTAATCTTCTTTCTTTAGGTCCTTCGGTGCTTTTGTCCAAGCAGGAACAGTATTATTAATGTAATTAGGTACTTCAACAGAAACCCTTTTTAATTTACCATTGTCGTCTTTTTCTCCTTCCGGAGAATCAATGTATTCTGTTTTCGTCCCGAATAAAATAGAAATAGGCAAGAACTTACAATATTTACTTAAGATGCCTTCGATACGTTGTTTTTCTAAAAACTCTTTTGATTCTTTGGTTATATGCAGAACAATTTCAGTTCCTCTTTCTGTTTTATCTATCTCAGTGATGGTATATTCAGGGTCTCCATTGGATTCCCATTGCACGGCTTTTGCTCCTTTGCTGTAGGATAAGGTTTTAATCTGAACCTTATCAGCCACCATAAATGCAGAATAAAATCCAAGTCCGAAGTGACCTATGATTTGCTCTGCTCCCTCTTTACCTTCGTATTTCTTAACAAATTCTTCTGCTCCAGAAAAGGCTATTTGGTTGATGTATTTATCAATTTCATCAGCTGTCATTCCAATACCATTGTCCTTGATGGTGATGGTTTTTTTCTTTTTATCAAGAATCACCTCAACCTGAAGGTCGCCGATCTCTCCTTTGAATTCTCCATTTGATGAAAAAAACTTTAGCTTTTGAGATGCGTCTACTGCATTTGAAACCAATTCACGAAGAAATATTTCGTGATCAGAGTAGAGAAACTTTTTGATAATCGGAAAGATGTTTTCCGTTTGTACATTAATATTACCAGTTTTCATAAAAATTATTTTCATACACTATGTCAAGAGTAGTGCCAAGATGAAAAATATGACACTTTGTCGCAATACGGTCCATAATTTTGACATTTCAAGGAAATTCTGACTTCAAAAGCCTTATTTTTGCCTCTATGGCTATCATGGAGTTCTTGCTTCCTTTGCTTTTTTTGTTTGGATTGCTTTGGTCCATTTCCAAGCTTCGTTTTTTCAAGAATTCTCCTTTTTCAATACGCAGTCTTCAGTTTGCTTTTACAGTGAGGGTGGTGATGGGATTTATTCTGTTTTTGATTTATTCAAAGTATTATACGGTGCGTCAGGATGCAGATACTTTCAAGTATTTTGACGACAGCAAATACATGTATGATGCTTTTTGGTCCCATCCATTGGACTATTTTCAAATGCTTTTAGGGATTGACTGCAATACGGAATACTTCAATACCAATTACTTTGACCACATGTCAAATTGGGTCAGGTCATATGACAATGGTCTTTTTAATGATAACCGGTTGGTTATCCGTATCAATGCTTTTATGCGTATCTTTTCTTTTGGAAATTACCACGTGCATAGTCTTCTGCTGAGCTATTTTGCTTTTTTAGGTTCATTCTCTCTTGCACAGGTTTTTTACAAAGTTTCAAAAGTAAAATTGGCCAGTTATTTTGCTGTTTTTTTGGTTCCATCTGTCATTTTTTGGAGTTCTGGAATCTTAAAAGAGGCGGTCTTATTATTTGCTTTAGGTTTTTTTACTTATCATGTTTATGAATTATCTGGTCGCCACAAACGACTTCGATCCTATGCTGTTTTATTCCTAATGTCCTGTATTTTGATTGTAATGAAGTTATATGTCTTTGTGGCTTTTATTCCTCCTGTAATAGCATGGCTTGTGATTTCAAAATGGCGGCGTGGACTATGGGTATATTTTGGTGTTTATTTGATTTTTTTCGTGTTAGCTACATTGATTGGAGAATTCGACCCCAGATACGATTTTGTTAATTTAATTGTGGATAAGCAAAAGCAATTTATCGGTTTGGCGGAGTTCTATCAGGTCAATAGTGGTTTTGCTATGCAACCCCTATCTTATGATATATGGGCTATTGTAAAGGCTGGTCCTGAGGGGTTGATAAATGTACTTACCAAACCTTGGCCAAGCGAGGTAAATAGTATACTTTTTATTCCACCTTTTGTAGAAAACACTTTGATTCTTGTACTCATTTTCTTGAGCATTGTATATCGCAAATCATTGAGTCAAAAGGAATGGGATTTTGCTATCTTTTGTATCTCGTTTTGTTTTATTTTGTTCTTAGTCATTGGCTTGACCACTCCAATTACTGGGGCTTTAGTGCGTTATAAAATACCTGGTATTCCGTTTTTACTTATGGCTATATGCATATTTATTAGTCAAAATAAACTCCCTAAATTTTTATCACAAAGTAAACTTGCAAAATTTATAAGAGAGTTGATCTGAAAGTCACAAAAAAACAGTGATACAATTCGCACCACTGTTTTAAAAATATATATTTATCGCCTACTGTACGCGAATGGCCTTAGAAGTACTAGCGTTACCAATGGTCATGGTAGCGAAGTATGTTCCTTGCTCCAAAGTATTTTGGATGTTTAGGGTGTTCTCACCATTTGAAATCATGATGTTTTCATTGAACATTTCTTTTCCGTCAAGCGTGTAAATAAAAAGCGTTGCATTGGTGCTGTTTTGAATACTGGTAAAGGAAATCACGAGCTCATCCGTATTTGATTTAAAATAGGCTGAAAAAGAATTGTCAAGTATTTCTTGAGCACTTTCTGGTATTGATGCTGTTGACTCCACGATAACGGTACCAACCATTCCGTTTGCGGCATGCTGACCAACAGAGCAGTCATAGTTGTAGGTTCCTGCAATAGTGAATACGTGATTGTAAAGCACAGCATCAGAGGTTGGAGGAGATACAAAGCTCTCTGGATTTCCGTAGCTAGCTCCAGTCATGGTATTCACATCGAAATTTACGTTATGAAAACCGCCGTCATTCACCCACGTGACATTGTCACCGACATTAATGGTTAGAACTCCAGGGGTATAATAAAAGTTTCCTGAATTCACTGTGTGAGAGGTTTGAGCCGACAAGCCGAAAGAAATAAAAAGTGCGATAAAGGGTAAAATTGTTTTTTTCATAATTGTGTATTAAGTTTTGATTAAGGTATGAAATTTTGAGCGAATCCTTATTATTCTATCTTTCGCCAAATGAAATCATTGATTCCAGATCTTTGACTTTCCTCCTTTATATGTATGCGTCCATCACCTCTTTCATAAATAGTGAATGTAGGTGTTTCAACACCTTCAGGAAGTTTGGAAAGTGTTTCTTCAGGCATTTTTAGAATAAGGTCACATGAGCCACCTTTTATATCTGATTTTTGATCTACAAAATAAAAGGGTTCTATGAACCTTATATTTTTGATTGTCATCTTGTTTTCAGTCAACTCGAGGGAAGCTTTTTCACTCATTTCAAGAAATCTTTTTGGGGGGTCTTGATTGGCTTTTGATGGCTCATTTATTTTGATCTCTTTGATTGTTTTTTCTATATCTACTTTATAAATACCAGTGTATTTTTGAATACAAGTTTGAGAACAGAGAATACCTGATAGTATAAAGTAGAAAAAAATGGATAAAATTGTTTTCATTTCGTTTGTTTTAGTTTCGACCGCAAGATATTTAAAAATCGTTGAGATAAGGCATAAAAATAAAATACAGGAATTATTTTAGGCTTACCCAGATGTAGTTATCCATTTCCTTTGGCTCAACTGAATTGATGATTTGAAGCTGTCCTTCATCTTTAAGATATAAAGTGAGGTACATGTCCTGCGCTTCTTCAGGAACACCCATTTCACTCATATCTAGTAATAAGTCACATTCTCCGTTTTCTTTGACAGAATTCCGGGAGGTGTAGGGGATGGTTGTCACATTTCCATACATGTTAAGGGTTATCGATTCGCTATCAAATATCAAGCGAGTCTTATGTATGGTTTGTGCAAAATCTTTATTTAAAACCCCTTCTTTTGCGTATGCCGTTTCTTCAAAAAAAGGCATTGTAGCCTCAATGTCTACATGGTAGATACCGATGTATGATTCGATACAGTTTTGAGAAAAAGCGCTAAACCCTAAAAATAAAGCGCAAATAAGAAAGGTGTTTTTCATCTTAAAAATGGAATGACTTACAAGATAAAAAATAAAAACAAAAACCCTCTGATAGATTCAGAGGGTTTTGGAGGTCTCGAGCGGATTCGAACCGCTGTACTCGGTTTTGCAGACCGATGCCTAAGCCACTCGGCCACGAGACCCTTGCAAGTGAAGAGCAAAAATAATAAATTCCGTAAGACAGTGAAAAAACCCACCTTGTTTTGATAAGCTTTTTATAGGTAAATCTTCCTGATTGATGGACAAAAACAAAATAAATACCAGATTTTACTTCTTGGTTTCGGTTGTTTTTTCAGTTTCTTCAAGAGATCTGTCGTAAAGAAATTTAGCAGAAGATTCACTTGTAGTCCAAGGTGGTATTGTCCGTATATAAACATAATTTTCAGACGCCTAAACTTAGTGCTTTACCAATTTATGTGCTTGCTTATTTTGACCATCGAAAAACCAAACATAGTATACACCAGGTTTTAGACTTCTCGTATCGATAATAAGGGACTCCGAATTTTTCATTATTGAATCTAATTCTTCTCCGATACTGTTGAAAATTCTGACTATTCCATTTGCACCAGAATACATTTCAACTTCGTCATTACAAGGGTTAGGTGAAATCATGAAATTCAAAATAATCTCATTTACAGAAGAACAATTTTCTACAGTAATGCTTTGTTCGACACTTGAAATACAACCCAAGTTGTCATAGGAATAACTTAAACTGTGCACACCTAATCCCGCGATAGCAGGATTAAACATTGCTCCCTGAACTCCCGTTCCAGTAAAGAGTCCTCCAGTTGGAGAGGCATTAAGCTCAATACTAGAAACTGTATCACAAATAAACTCTTCGGAAAGGGTGAAGCTGATATCGGCGTAAGTGCTTATGTTGAGCTCTATTGAAACAGAGTCTGGACAAATCCCATTGGTTTCATGAGTAATCGTGTAAGACCCTATATCAGAATTATCAATATGAATAGCGCCACTATTAGGATCAATATCCAGTCCAGCCGTGGCAGAGAATAAACCTTGATTTTGGATCTCTGGAATGGCTATTCCATCTCCTAAACACAAGGAGAATCCACCATAGTCAAATTGCGCTGAAAGAAGAGGATTCATAACAGCATTAAGGGTATCCGAAATGCCTCCAGTACAACCGTTTTGATTGGTGTAGTTGACGTAAACGTCTCCTGAAAAATCAAGGTACAGAGTGTCGCTATTGGAAAAGATATTCCCATCGGTGATCCAATCAAAATTACCACCAACCTGGTCGGTGTATACCTCCAATAGCGATCCTTCACAAAACTCATTGGTTCCAGAAATATTTAGGCTAACCGTAGATTCTGGCATACTAAAAAATACTTCATATTCATTGAAACTACCACAAAACAAATCTGAAGTGGTTGTCGGTTGAATGACCGCAGCATATATTCCAGGACCAAGATTCATCACAATTTCATTTTGTTCACAGGAGTTGAAACCGTTGCTTTGAATCAGTTGAGGTGAAGAGCAGTTATCGATGTTGTACACATCAACGGTAACCGGGAATTCTGAAGAAAGTGTCATATTGAATGATCCTGGCTCAAAGATTTCAAAACGATACCAATCGTAATCTTTGATACCACTTTCTGCCCAACATGTTCCAAAATAAGTTTCGTTACAAGACACATTCTGATAGCTAGGACTCGAAACAAAACAACCACCATTATTATTATTTCCACATGCTTCGTCCTCTACAAAGCTATTCATACCTGGTGTGATGTCACATTGCTCAAATGCTTCTATACAAAGCGTAAATTCCATGGTATTTGGTACCCAGTCGTACCAGTCATATACGCGTATGTAGTAATTTTGACCAGAAATAAAGTTATTTAGGGTCGTGGCTTCCGTTTCACCGTCATATGTCGAGTTCAAACAAATGAGACTGTTCAAATTGGAACAGCTCCCAGAGTATATTTCAAGGACAGCATCCATTTCTGAAGATCCAATCAATTCGATAGCACTCGCATTAGAGCTTGCTGTAAATGAATACCAAACATCATTTGTGGCATAACCATCGCAGCCTGGTATTGATTGTGATGCCAGCTGAAGAGATCCTTGTTCTGGAGTACATACTGTATCATTATTTAGTGTAATGGCATTCTCACATTCATCATTAGGAGGTGAATTTAAGGTGGAAAAATAGGTAAATGAATCGATGCCAATATAATTCGAAAAGTTTCCTCCAGGGCCACCGTTTGTTACGTAATATCTAAAACCTAATCTTCCATTTGTGGGACCAGTTAGACCTGAAATTGAAACTGTATATTGCGTCCAGTTGTTTGGATACCCTGTTGAAGTTAATGACGGGTTAATCGTTAAAAGCACATTACTGAACGTACCCACGTCCTCTTCAGAAAAGCCAACATTTAAATTGTTTCCATCTTCACTCAGCCTTAGCTCTAGACGATCAGGGAAAACAGGTGTGCCATCAATATGCCTTGTATAAAAGGTTATGATGTCGCCATTATTGAAGGTTCTAGACGGGCTTATGGCCCAGTTACTCAAGGTTACAGGATTGGATGCGGAAGAACTTTGATAACCCACTCCGAGATAAGAATCTATGGCTCCTTCATGAGCATCAAATTGGTTGCCCTGATGCCAGCTTTGATTTGCTGAAGTACTGTTGTTTTGAAAATACCAATCACTCAATGTATTGATGTCATCAAAACCCTCCAAAAATGTTTGACTCAAACCATTGTTGGTGATATACAACAGAAGTAAAATCAAAGTAAATTTGAAGTGCATAGATTTTTATTTCGTTATTTCGATGAATTCAGATTTTGAAACCGCTCCATTTGCGTTCACCAATCTCATAAAATAGCTTCCAGAATCCAAACTTGAAAGGTCAATTGTAGTTTCTTTAAGCATACATTCAACGGACATTACTCCTTGTCCTATCAAATTATAAAGTTCAATTTTTTTAATCAGTTCTTCCGATTGAATGGTCAATTCATTTTGCGCTGGATTTGGATAAAATTGAAAAGGAACATTTGTGTTTTCGGCAATACTCGAAGATGTGCATTCCTCGTCAATAGGGTTACCTTCACAATCGTTTATAGGATACAAATAGGCCATTTCAAGTGCTTCGTTCTCGGGTTGCAATTCGGCGTTATCACATCCCATTTGTTTCACCAGAAAGTCACGAATGAAATTGACGGTAATATTCATGATTTGTGCATCATTAATATATGGAACATGACCTTCCCCAGGGAAGGTATAGAAGTATTCTTCTAAACCAATAGCACATGCTCTTTCATGTAGCATTCTGCTACCATCCAAATACATGAGTGGTGTTCCAGGATCCACAATTCCTCTGTTATAAGTAACCACGCCATCGTTGGTTCCATGAATTGAACATAAAGGCACATCATCAGCCTCAATCCAACTGTATCTGGCAAGTGCTCCACAACCGTTAATAACTCCTTGAACATTTGATGAATATCCGGGGTTTCCACTTGTACCTTCAAGGCCTCCCATATCAGAGATGGTTTGATCATTGAGATAGTCTGCTATTTTGCATACATCGTCCAAATAAGCCATATGCAAAGAAGTGATTGCACCTGCTGAACTTCCTCCTATGAATATCTTGTTTGTATCAATTTTGTATTGATTTGCGGTTTGTTTGTCTTTATAAAAATATCTCACAGCACCACGTAAATCCTGTACTGCCCTAACCACAGCTTTAACTGCATTTGCCGAGTCAAAGGGGAAAAATCCTAAACGGTAATCAATAGAGGCACAAGCATATCCTTTCAGTGCAAATCGTTCTGAAAACTCGACCATATCTGGATCTGTTTTGGATCCACCTATAAAACTGCCTCCGTGAACCCATATAATTAAAGGACGTTCAGGTTCTGTATCTCCTTCAGGTTCGTAAAAATCCATTGTAAGCTGTGTAGTCCCTCCGAACCAATTTGTATTGGATCCATAGTTGATGTTGGATGTTTTTACAAAATCCGAAAATACATCACTGGCATATCTTCCTTCATCACAAGGGGTTTGTGCGAAAAGCGATAAAAAAATCATTGAAAAAAAAGAACTAATTAAAAAAGGTTTCATAATTATCATTTAGTTTAAGGGAAAAACGCAGCATCCAGACTCGTAGCATTAATCATCGGATAGGAAGCGTTGTATTGTTTATTAATTGCAGTTAAAAATTCATTGGCAAAAAGTGCATTGGTTCTTGTATTCAATCGAATACCATCAAGTCCATAGGCGCCGCCAGAAATAATTTCATTACTTAATTCAATTCCATTGTAAGGTAAAACATCTCTTATTTGATTAAAAAAGTCCTCAGATTCAACCAATGCCAAATTAAATTCAGCGGCCAAAGAACGAATTGTATTATTGATACCGTTCAATCGGGCTCTAATTTCCACTTGCTCTTCATGGGTAAGTACGAATTCATCTCGAAAGGGGAAAAGCGTCCCCATTTTATAGCACTTCACGGAATCTAATGGTACGCTCAGCAAAATCAATTCGCCCTCCTCAATCGGACGCACGCCAAACATATTGGCGTCGGGATCATTAATCATGAAGGGGTTGTTGCCTTCGTAAAAGTAGAACTCTAAAGGATTGTATATGCTGTTCAGTATCGCGTTATTGGCAGAATCTAAAACCAGGTCATTCCATCTTACAGTAGTAAAATAAGGACTGCTGGTAATATCAGGAATGGTAGAAATGACTCCCTTTGCCCCGTTTTGAGTGAGGTTTTGAAGTAGATTTCTATAGTCATTTTCAAAGTTCGTTACGTTAGGAAGGCTATCGTCTTTCGCGCCTGATTTGATGTAGGGCATGAAATCATCTAAGCCGATAAAGACAGAAAAAATACTCGGGCTTAATTCCATGACATCAGACAATACAGTTGTCGTTTGAGAAGATGCCATACGACCAAAGAAAGGGTTTTGATTCGCATAATCTTCATTAAACATATCAACCAATTTAAGATTAGGAATGGACATGTTATTGAAAGGAGCTCCTGTGTATATATTATTTAATACAGAAGCGTCTCCGTTATTGGATTCACGAACAGGAGATAATGAGGTTTCGTTATTACAGTCTGTCTTATAACCTAATATCAATCGAGAAAGACCAGTTGAACTCATGCCAACGGAATGTTCTGTGGTAAATGCTTGTTTGAAATTTGAGTTTTGAACTTGACTGATGCTTTTATGAATATAGGCCGAAATGCTATTTTCTTGCCCGTATTTAAAAAGTGCATCATCTGTGTAGCCTGATGCAAAAGTTCCTCCAACCATCAAAAAACGCTCTGGATTTGTTGATCCCGAATTAATTTCAGGAGCTTCATATTTAGGTTTACATGAGAAACATGTGACCATCAATAAACCAATAAAAAAGTGAGTCTTTGATAGCATCATTACCATTTATAAATTAGACCAATTCCTCCAGCAATTGCTTTTGTTTCGAAGGTTCCACTGAGTCCTGTTTCTGTATTGTGACCTGTTCGGGTCATCTGGGTGTAGTAAAAGGTGGCATCCATAGAAAAATGATCTCCGAATTCATAACCTAATCCTGCGGTTATATATCCACGATCATTATCAGGCGTTTCGGGTGTTATATATCCATTTTGGACAGGAGAGAAACCGAATCCACCACCCATTCGAATGCATAAATTATTGGTGAAAGTATAACTTACTCCCCCTCGAAATGCAAAAGTGCTTTCATACATTCTTGGGGATTTTGTGTCTTCCAAAGAAGAGGTGTTTACTGCATAATCAAAGGCCAAAGTATCATAGGCGTTCCAACCGACTCTGTTGATATCCAATACAAATGTAAGTTGCTCAGTGGCTTGATAAGCGGCACCCAGAGTGAGTACCTTTGGAAGGGGTAGGGATCCCGAAAACCTGCCATCAGGAAAATTTTCATCAAGCCCTTCGGGAACCTCAAAAACTGCAGAACCATCATCTACGCTCATTTGAATTTCAGATCTGTAATTGAGTCCAAGCGATAGTTTTTTTGTTAAATCATAATGAATTCCAATGTTGTAACCAAAGCCTAGTGCTGATCCAGAAAGACTTGCACTTGCAAAATCACCACTTTCATATTGAACTGGTATATCTTTTTCGAGGATAACATTTCCTGTACTTATAACAAAGCCAGCTCCAATACCAATTACATCTGCAATACGATAAGATAACGTGGGTTGAATGAAAATAGCTTGTAATTGAAGTTTAGTCAATGCAAATCTTCCAATCCAATCGTCTTTATAGGTAATCGTACTTCCAAAAGGTGTGTATGCTGCCAATCCCAACTTGAGTTTGGCATGGTCTTTTAACTGAAATAATCCGTAGGCGGAAAAGGGTGTGCCTATTGGGGAGTTAGAGCGGTAGCCTTGTCCAGTTGTTGAATCTGTAAAAAGGGTGTTTCCCAATATAGGGGTTACGGCTAAGTTGATTGAATTTTCATTTGAAAAAGCAACAGAACCTGGGTTAAAAAACAAACTTGCCCCATCCATAAGAATGGCCGTTCCAGCCAATCCCATTCCCTGCTGTTTCTGTCCTTGAAAATTAACTTGATATCCTTGAGAAAACGAAAATTCACTCATCAACAGAGCTAAAAAAGCAATCGGCACCGAAAATAATGTTCTCATGGAATTAAATATGACCTAAATATATCAATATAATCACAATATCTGAAGCATTTGAAAAACGAAAGCCCTACTCCAAACATTGGAAATATGAGAGGATATATATTTCTATTTAGATCTCTATTCTGTTTTCCAATTCAATTTCTGAATCAAGATAGCTTTGAACAATGTCAATGGCATTGTCAATGACATCACTTAACGCTACGATATAGGTTCCCTCTTCAGCAAGTGAAATAGCATGTTTTATGGCCTCCACTTCAAGTGAAATTACTTCATGTGTTACCGATGAATCTCCTGCCGTTAGGCCTTCCATGATGAGGCCAATAATCTCATTTTCTGAACGACCTCTTAGATGTTTTTCCTGACGAATGATAATATGGTCAAACATTCGAGCTGCAATTTTTGCACATTCTCTAATGTCCTCGTCGCGACGATCACCTACTCCGGAAATAATTCCAATTTTTCTTGTTGCCTCTACGCTACTGAGATAGTCTTCTATACCCAAGTAACTTGTCGGATTGTGTGCAAAGTCAATTAGAACTTTAAACTTGGAAAACTCGAAAATATTCATTCTTCCCGGTGTCTGAGCGGCACTTGGAATAAACGTAGCCAAGGACAATTTGATACCCTCGGTTTTGAAGCCATATAGATAGGCTGATAAAGTTGCAGCCAAAACATTTGCAATCATGAATTTAGCTTTCCCATTCATGGTAAGTGGAATATGAGTAGCTCGTTCTACTCTGATTTTCCAGTCTCCTTTTTTTATGGTGATATAACCGTTTTCATAGATTGCGGCAATTCCTCCATCAGCACAATGCTCGACAATAGCTGGGCAGTTTTCATCTAGGCTAAATAAAGCCACATTGCACGGAAGGTATTTGGCAATCTCAAGACAATGTTGGTCTTCTCCATTTAGAACGGCCCATCCGTCTTTTTTGACGCTTTCTACAACTACAGATTTTACCCTTGCTAAATCTTTTAAGTCATGGATGTCACTTAAGCCAAGGTGATCTTCTTGAATATTTGTTATGACACCAATATCACATACTTTAAAGCCTAGTCCTGAACGCAGAATGCCGCCTCTTGCAGTTTCCAAAACAGCAAATTCCACATTCGGATCTTTCAATACGTATTCAGCACTGATTGGTCCAGTCGTATCACCTTTTTCCATCATGTGATTTTGAATGTAAATTCCATCAGAGGTCGTAAAACCAACTTTGTAATTGTTGTTTTTAACAATATGAGCAATTAAACGAGTAGTTGTCGTTTTTCCATTAGTACCTGTTACTGAAATGATTGGGATTCTTGACGGTTTTCCTGGAGGATATAGCATATCAATAACTGGTGCGGCAACATTTCTAGGAAGTCCTTCTGAGGGAGCCAAGTGCATTCTAAACCCAGGGGCTGCATTGACCTCCAATATAACTCCACCATTTTCTTTCAATGATTGTGTTAGGTTGGGTGCCATAATGTCAATTCCGCAGATGTCTAACCCAATCACACGAGAAATGCGTTCGGCAATAAATACGTTTTCAGGGTGCATTAAATCTGTTACATCTACAGATGTTCCTCCCGTGCTGAGATTCGCCGTTGATTTCAAGTAAAGTGTTTCACCTTCAGGAAGCACAGAGTCCAGTGTGTAACCTGCATTATCGATGAGTCTTTTCGTACTTCTGTCAATCGTGATCTCTGTCAGAACGTTTTCATGTCCATATCCTCTTCTTGGATCCTCATTGGTAATATCTATCAATTTTTGAATAGTATGCTTTCCATTACCGATAACATGTGCAGGAACACGCTGAGCAGCAGCTATGACCTCGTTATTGATGACCAGAACTCTAAAATCAAACCCTGTAATGAATTTTTCTACAATAACGCGCCTAGAGTATTCTTTGGCGTGTTTAAGTCCCTTCATGGCATCCTCCCACTTGGTTACGTTGATTGAGGCTCCTTTTCCATGATTTCCATCTAGGGGTTTAATAACAATGGGATATCCTATATCATCAATCGTTTCTTGAAGGTCTTCTTCGTCATAACATATATCTCCTTTTGCCACTGGCACAGAAGCGTCATTAAGCAATTTTTTTGTTTGTTCTTTATTGCAAGCAATATCAACAGCAATGTTACTTGTTTTACATGTGATTGTTGCTTGAAATCGCATTTGATTCACACCTGCTCCCAATTGAATAAGGGAGTTTCTACCCAATCTTAAGTAGGGGATACCTCGAGAAACAGCCTCTTCAACAATACTTCCGGTACTAGGTCCAAGACGGACATCCTCACGGATTTCTTTCATTTTCTGAATATCGTCAGTGAGGTCGTATTTTTCACCTGCAACTAATGCCTCTGCTATTTTTACCGATGCTTTTGCCGCATAGACACCAACTTTTTCTTCCAGATAATTGAAAACAACATTATAAACCCCCGGAGTTTTTGTTTCCCGGGTTCTGCCGAAACCAACATCCATTCCTGCAAGCGTTTGAATCTCAAGAGCAATATGTTCAATGACGTGTCCCATCCACGTTCCACGATCGATACGCTGAAAAAAGCCTCCGCGACATCCTTCAGAACAACGGTGCTCGATCAGAGTGGGTAGTAATTCTTCTATTCTTTCTCTAAATCCTTCAATCTTATCCGTTGGACGCTCCTCTAATTCCTCTAAATCCAGACGCATCTGAATGAGTTTTGTTCTTCGAATGCTCCAAATATTTGGACCTCTCAGTGCTTGAATTTTAATTATTTCCATGGCAAAAATGAATTAATTTAAAAATTATTTTTCCTAAAATTTTCGGCAAAGGTACAACAAGCTTTTGATTTTTAGCCTTTTATTTTTCCTTTGTCTAAACTGAATGTAAATTGACTGCCTACATTAAGGCTGCTTTTCACAACTATTTTTTGCTGGTGTGAATCGATAATATGCTTTACTATTGCAAGACCCAAACCTGTTCCTCCTTCATGACGATTTCGGCTTTTTTCCACACGATAAAAGCGTTCAAATAGTCTTGGGAAATGAATATTGTCAATACCGATTCCATTGTCTGCAATTTCTATGGTTACAAGTTCGTCAACAGTAAAAATTGATATGGTCGTTTTTCCTCCTTGGTTTCCGTAAGATATAGAATTGTTCAATAAATTGGTAATAACTTGAGCTATTCTTTTGCGATCAGCTTGAACATAAATCACATCCGTCTCATTTTTTAGTTGAATTTTGATCTCCTTATCTTTTGCTTTTAGTTCTATGGTTTCAATACATTCATAAGCTAACTTTACAATATCGAAGGGTTTCAACTCCATTTTTAAAGCATCAATCTCAAGCTTTGTAATTTGATCTAAATCCTCAAGTATACTTACCATTCGATCGGTGGATGTAGAGGCTCTTTCCAAAAACCTTCGATTGATTGATTCGTCTTCTAAGCCCCCTTCAAGAAGGGTCAGGATGTATCCTTGAATCGAGAAAACAGGTGTTTTCATTTCGTGTGCTAAATTCCCTAGAAATTCTCGCCGAAATGTTTCTTGTTCTTTTAGTTTGACAATCTCCTCATCCTGCTTTTGTTGCCAGTATTGAACATCTTTTTCTGCATTTTCAATCAAACTATCGAGTGATTCGGTTTCATATGTTTTTGACTTATCGTCTGTTTTTGTTTGAATAGCCCTATACAATAATGAAAGTCTATGCTGAACAAACTTTTTTAAGAGAAGGTTAAAAACGACAAAAACGAATATAGCTCCGATAATGGGTATCAGAAAAAAAAGTGTTGAATCTACTTTTGAAATAAAAAGATGTACAAAAAGCGTAAATGTAAAACTGAAAGCCATTGTTGCGAGGCTTCCGTACAAAACAAGTAAACTAGGTTTTGGATATTTCACGGCTTTTATCTAAAGTTTCGAATCTCTTGTATACTGCGAATATACTCATCTCCATGCTTTTATCGTAATTTTCCTTAATCAATGCCAGAGTAGACTTATTTCTATCTTGACATTTGAATATGTAGAAAAGAACATCATTACTGTTCAAATATCAACCCAAAAAAAGGGGCCGAAGCCCCTTTTATATTTTGATGTTTCACTTTAATTACTCGAAAATAATTTCCATGTGAACCCGTCTGTTTTTCTGTCTACCTTCTGCCGTATTGTTGTCAGCAATTGGAACGGTTTCTCCGAAATACTTCACGATTAAGTGTGACTCTATTACTCCATGCTCTATTAAGAAGTTTGCGACTGATTCAGCTCTTTTCTTAGAGAGTGCCATATTGGAGGCGGCATTACCTACGTTATCCGTATGTCCAGAAATTTCAAGCCTCCAGTCATCTTTTTCTTGTAACACCCGAGATAGTTCTTCAAGTGCAGGTTTCGATTTATC
>MDTD01073291.1_pt1 | contig 17520 bp, 13 predicted proteins | sample 811221 | NCBI WGS metagenome assembly MDTD01 (sample SAMN05326646, study PRJNA326480) | marine metagenome | isolation source: seawater | place: Pacific Ocean: South West | collected 2011 | reverse complement strand
TCAGGTTCGAGCCGTCGAGCGTGTACGTGCCCGGGTCGATGTTGACGAGGATCTCGGTCGCGTCCGTGTCGCTGAACTCCGACGGGATGCCGTTCGGGAAGGTGATCACGACCGGCTCGGGCGGAACGTCGATCGTGATGTTCGACGAGTTGATGTCGAAGAAGTTGAACCCGGTCGCCCGGACCATGACGCGGCCATTGTTTGTGAAGACGTCGGGCAGCGTGACGGTCTCGGAGCCGTCGTTGGGCACACCCGTTGCGAGCACGTAATCGAAGCTCGCGCCGGCGTTGGTTGAGAAGAGGATGTCGACCTGCGTCGCGCCGAGCACGGTGTTCGTGTTGGCAACGTCCCACGTGACGTCGAGCTGGCCGTCAGTGATGGTGGTCGGCGAGCTCTGGCTGGTGACGTTGAAGGGACCGGCCGAGGTGGTGACGGAGACGCTTGTGGTGTCGGTGGCCCAGCCGCCGCCGCTGGGGTTGTTGTCACGCGCGGTGACGCGCATGGTCATGGTGCGGTTGGTCATCGGGTACTTCTCACCGCGGGTGAGTGTGCCGTTGTTGAGGTCGATGAGATCCGGGAAGTAGCGTGTGGGCGAGGTGGTCGGCGGGAAGCTGCGAAAGAGCGGGCTTGAGCCGTTGTCGGGCGCGTTCGCGTCCTGCTGCGGGCCGCGGTCGTACTCCTCCCAGCAGTAGAGAACCGTGTCGCCGTCGGGATCGGAACCGGTCGCGGTGAGGAAGAAGGGCGTGCCCTGAGGGATCGAGATACTCGGGCCGGCGTCCACGATGGGCGTGTTGTTGCCCGTGGCGAAGGCGGCGTCACAGTTGTTGCCGCTGCCGGAAGTGATGTGCGCGTTGATTTGGAACTGGCTGCGGTAGTGGAAGTATGCGTCGGAGTTGTTCTGGATGTTGTCGTTACCGCAGATGCCGGCGTAACCCATGATGGTGGTTGCCGAGCCGATCTCGTATGCGGAGCTGCTGCTGCGGTTGCCGCCGGCGCAGCTGCCGCTGTCGCCGTTGAACGTGTGCGAACCGCCGAACTGGTGTCCCATCTCGTGAGCGACGTAGTCGACGTAGAACGGATCACCGATGGGCTGAGCGAGTCCCGTGACGCCGCCGCCCTTGTTGGACGTGCATATGACGCCGAGGTATGCGACGCCGCCCGCTCCGGTGCTCAGGCCGTGACCGACGTCGTAGTTGGACGACCCGATGACGGAGTTGAGTCGGCCGGTGACCTGGTTCAAGAGGCTGGAGTTATTGCTGAGCCCGTCGGTGGCGGAGTTGGTGTAGACGACCTGATCGTTGTTGGCGACGAGGTTGAACTTCACGCCGACCTCGTCCTCGTAGATGCCGGTGACGCGGTTGACGCAGGTCACGATGGCGGCGAGCGCCGAGGCGACCGTGCCCCCGTGGTACTGGCCGTACTCGCCTGTGCAGAGCATCGCGAGGCGGTATTCCTTGCGCGTGACCGCCGCGAGACGCGCCATGGGCGGCGTGATGCTCCGGTTGTCCTGCGCCCAGCCGTGAACGTCCGGCGAGCCGTGGATGCTTTCGTCGTGTGAGCAGGACCAGTTGTTGTCGGAACGGTCGAGATCTTTCTTGTAGTACGCGGCGTAGACCGAATCGTCGTTCTTGCTGTAGCGATCAATGTAGGCGTGCAGTCCGGCGCGGCGAACCTGCGCGTCAAAGCCCGAGGGCGTCATCGTGAGGCGCACGCGAGCGGTGTCGTCTTCGAGGCTCTGCCCCGCGTAGGTGCGGATCATCGGGTACTTCGCCTGGAGCGGGGCTTCCATCACGGGCGACTCATAGATCGCAAAGGCCTGGAAACCGCCCTCGGGCATCGGCAGGTCGATGATGACCGGCTCACGCTCGGCATCGGGTGTGCCCTCCAGCGGAGCGGCCGAGAGGAGTTCACGCATGGCGGCGGTATCGAGCACCGCGGCGTTGAACATGTTGGGACGCACCCAAGCCTCGCCGGCGGTTCTTGAAGCGGGCACATTGTCGATCAGCGCCCAGGCGCCATCGACCGAAACGCTCTGAACAGCAAACTCCGGACTCGTCGTGGCCCAGTGTGTCGTGGGCTGCGTGGGCTGCTGGCTCAACGCGGTCCCCGCAAGCACGGAAATCACGGCCAGGGATCCGATCATCCTCTTCATCTGCACGTCTCACTCCTTCGACAGAAATCCGTTCTCGGCCCACGAGATAGCCAGACCTTGCTGCAGGCATGCTGCAGTATGCGCGCCGATCGCCGGATGACGATCGAGATCATTCCAGAAGCCGACAGCCCCCCTGCCGCTGGCTCCCTTACGGGACGTGGCCGCGAAAGTTCCAGACTTTGAAAGTCCGGAGAAGCAATCGAAGCGATATGAGCAAGATACCGGCTCCCGCAGCGTGTGAGAAGGGCCGATCCAAAATGGCCCGGGTATTCCGAGTAAATACCGACCCCTTGCGCCTTATAAGACTTGCCTATCCCAACACAAAGTCGGGCGCGTCCCTCGTGTGACGCGCCCGATCGGGAAGTCCGGATTGGTCTGAAACCGATTACTCGTCGCAGCCGGCGACCCAGGAGGCGACCCACGCCGAGAAGTCGGCGGGTTCGAGGGTGCCGTTGCGGTTGCAGTCGGCCGCGAGATCGCCGGCGTTGTAAGCCACGACCCAGGCGGTGAAGTCGGTGGGCGTCAGGATGCCGTCGCCGTTGATGTCGGCGATGCACTCGACGAGCCCGCCCTCGCATTCTTCCTGTGACTGCGCGAGCAGTACACAGGGGTCGCGGAGCTGCGGGATTCCGAGCGAGACGTAGGGGATGATGCCTTCTTCGAGGATGCGCTGGTGGAAAAAGAGCGCGATGTTTGAGAGTCCGCCCGGGCAGAGGTGGCAGTAGCTCATGATCGTGCCGTTCTCTGCGGTGGCGCACTGCCCGAACGCGCACTGGTCCACCGGCGGGTTGAGGCCGTGGGTGTGCGGAGCGCCGAAGTTATGACCCCACTCGTGCGCGGTCACAACCAGGTCCCAGTTCTGCGGGAGGTTGGACTCGATGGGCGAGGGGAAGAAGCCGTTCATGTTGCCCGAGACGGCCTGTGCCAGATTGAGGTTGCAGAACGTCGCGAGGTAGGCGATGCCCCCGCCGAGCGGCTTGCCGGAGAGGTGGTGGGCGCCGTGCCACTCGCCCGCGTAGGGCGCACCGAACTCGGTCCAGACCGCGTTCATCTCATCGAGAACGGAGGGCGTGTCGGTGCCCAGCCAGGGGTCGGCGATGCCGGGATCGGGCCAGATACGGGTGTAAACGATGTTGAGGCGCATGTTCCACGAGTTGGCGTAGATCTCGGTGACCCCGCCGACCAGCGATTCGATGTACTCAATCGTCATGTCTGACGCGACCGACGGGTCCTGCTGCATGAAGAGCTGCGAGAACTCCGTGTCCGCCTCGATGGCGACCTTGGCGACGCGGCAGGGCTGCTCGGTCACGTCGTCGTCATCGTCGTCGTCGCCGCGAGCTGCGTATTCCTGATCCGGAGGCGTGATGAGTGTGCAGGCGTAGTCGATCCAGTTGATCTGCCCTTCGGGGAGATCGGACATGTTGTAGATCGTGATGCCGGTCTGCTGCGCGAAGCTGCCGTTGGAGACGACGTACGTGGTGCCGTCGAACTCGATGATGCCGTTGCTCATGTTGGGCGAGATCGCGAGGTAGACCTTCGAGCCGGGGATGCCGACGATCGAGCCGCGGAGCGTGGCGAGGTTGGGGCGAGCGATCGGGACGTCGCCGTCCTCGGTCCCGCGGACGAGAACCGCCTGCGGATCGAACACATCGAAGTTCTCGAGCTCGAGATCGACGAAGGTCGTGCGATCGAGCGGGAAGTCGGCGATGTTCACGCGGAGGGCGTTGTTGATCGCGTCGAAGTACGTGTCATCAAATTGCAGGGGCGTCGCGATCGGGTCGATCTGACGGCTGTCGACCACGAGGGGCGAGGGCACGGTGACGATCCGCCCCTGGAGATCGAGCGTTCTTGGGAGTCGGCCCGAGCTGTCCTGTGCGACGGCTCCGCCCGTCGACATCATGAGTGCGATCCCGCACGCCGAAAGGAGTGTATTCATTCGTTCCACCTTGCTCCTGGTGTGATCCCACCGAGTCGGCCACCCCGACCCCGCCGGGCTGTAGCCGAACACATTCTAACGCGATTCCCCGGCCGATTGCACGATTCTGGCTGGTTTCCGGTCCTTGGAGGAAAAACAACGATTCCGTGCTCCTGTACGCCCCGGGAGGCGGGACGGATCCTCGCCCTGCGAGCCACCTAACGAAACAGGCCCCGGGACGTACCCCGGGGCCTGCTTGGAAAATGCCGTCGCTTGGCTGATCAGCAGCCGGCGTTGTAGTTGGCGACCCAGGCGCTGAAGTCGGCCGGGGTGCAGGAGCCATCGCTGTTCTGGTCACACTCGGGGGCGCTGGCGTTGAAGGCGGCGACCCAGGCGCTGAAGTCGGCGGGGCTCAGAATGCCGTCACCGTTGGCGTCGGCGAGGCAGCCGGGTTCCTCGCAGAGCGGGTTGCCGGTCAGATCGCAATCGGCACCCTGGCCCGAGTACTGGCCCGTGCCGTCGAGGTAGGCCAGCATCCAGGAGTTGATGTTCTGCGGGTGGAAGTTGAGGTTGACGTCTCCGGTGCCGTTGCCGCACTGGTGGCAGTAGCTCATGATCGTGCCGGGCAGCTGCGAGCAGTCACCGTTGCCACAGTTATCGATGTTGGACAGCGGCCACTGCTGATGCGTGTGCGGCGCGCCGAAGTTGTGGCCCCACTCGTGCGCGGTAACCATGAAGTCCCAGTTCTGATTGCTCTGGTCTTGGAGCGGATAGGGGAAGAAGCCGTTCAAGTTGGCCGAGAGCGCGTAGTCGTAATCTTCGTAGCAGATCGTGCCGACGTACGCGACGCCGCCGCCGAGCGAACGCCCGGAGAGGAAGTGCACACCATTGCGCTGCTCGCTGGTCATGTTGTCGTTCCAGTAATCCTGGAACTGATATAACTGGTCTGCGGTGCCGTTCTGGTTCCATGGATCGCTGGAGGTCCAGATACGGAGGAAGGTGATGTTGAGAATGACGTTGAGATCGCGCTCGTAGACCTCGCTGATAGCGCCGACGAGCATCGTTGCGTAGTCAGACGCCTGCGTGGCGTTGCCGCCGAAGAGGTCGGTGCGGAACTGCGTGTCCGTCTCGATGGCGACGTCGGCGACGCGGCAGGGTGGGTCGCCGAGGAAGGCAACGCCGCGGCTGGCAGTGGTGTTCACTTCGCGCCCGGGAACATCGATCGCATTGCAGACGAGATCCATGAAGTTGATCGCGCCGTCGGGCAGTTCCGCGGGGTTGTAGATAACGGTATCGAGATCCTGGCCCGCGGGGCCCGAGCTGATGATGTACTGCTCGCCGCCGGTGCGGATGTAGCCCAGCGTCATGCTGTCGCTGAAAGCGATGTAGGCCAGCGAGTCGTGATCGCCGGCGACGTGCCCGCCGAGCATGACCACGTCGGGCCGATCAAACGAGCCGTCCTCGTTGAGGCGGAGCGTGGCGTTGGCGTCGACGATGTCGCGGCGCTTCAGATCGAGGATCACGCTGGTCTCGGTGTCGAGCGGGAAGTTGTGGAAGATGGCGGTATCCACGCCGCGGAGCGTGGTGTGCCAATCCTGTGCGGGTGTCAGCGTGGTGACATTCTGGGTCGCCGAGGGCGAGGCCGCAAAGGGCTGGTCGACCGTGACGTGATTGGGCTGCTGTGTCGCGGCCGCCAAAAGGACGATGGACGGAACTAGAAACATCTTTCAGACTCCCTCGCAGGGCGGCCCCCCATGACCGCGGAACTCAACTCTTCTTTCTGACAAATGAAACAGGACAGTCTTTCGGGATCAGCATCCCGCGTTGTAATTGGCGACCCACGCGGAGAAGTCCGCGGGAGAACAGGCGCCGTCGGTGTTCTGGTCGCACTCGGGTGCTTGCGCGTTGAAGGCCGCGACCCAGGCCGAGAAGTCGGCCGGACTGAGCATGCCGTCGCCGTTGGTGTCGGCGATGCACGGGTCGGGCGGGATGCACGTGCCGTCGGGGATGGTGTCCCCGTCGCCGTCGCAGATGGTGCCCATGCCGAGCCAGACCGCGTCCGGGATGAGATTGCAGTTCTCTTCCGAAAGGATGAGGCAGTTGGAGCTCGTGGTGATGCAGCACGCGCCGGTCGGCTGCGGGCAGTCGGCGTCCAGGCAGGTTGTCCCGACGCCGAGGAACGTCCCGCCCAGTGCCGCAGCCTCGAGAGCCGTGACACCCTCGACACACGTGCCATCGGGCAGACACGCAGCGCCGATCGGGCACAGCGAGCCGTTGCATTCGACGTTGGCCCCCTGCCACGTGCCGCCGATGAGGTCACAGCTGTCCTCGGTTATGAAGAGGCAGTTGCCGTTGGTCAGGCAGCAGGCGCCCTCGGGGATCGGGCAGGTCGTCGTGACGCACTGTGTGCCCGCGCCCTGCCAGGCGCCGTTGATGTTGAGGCACTCGGCCTCGGTAAGATCGAAGCACTCGGCGCTGCCGTCGCAGCAGGCACCGGTCTGGTCTTCGCAGGTGAAACTGGTCCACGTGGCCTGGAGCATCCAGTCGCCGCTGGGCGTGCAGAGCGCCGGGAAGGACTGGAACGTGCTCCAGCCGGGCGGGCAGCCGAACACGCCGCAGTCGATCGCATTGATCCAGTTGCCCGTCGGCGAGGCGACGCCCGAGTTGTCGGTCATCGGGAACGCGTTCTGGTTCTGTGGCGGCGGCGTGAAGCAGCCGTTGCCCGACTGCGACTGGTGCTGGTCGATGCGGAACCCGATCGTGAACGTGTTGGTGCCGCTGTTGTTGTTTATGAAAATCTGCTCGGGATCACCCGGGTCGATGCTGAACGCGACGTTCACCGCCTGCGCAGGCCCGGGCGGGATCACGATGTGCGGCAGGATGACATCATCCGACGAATAGCTCGCAACCAGCGTCCCGGTGTTAGGCGGCCCGTCCCAGACGAGCACGGTCCACTCGGTCGTGGTCTGGATCGAGGTCCCCGCGGTGCCGATGAGCGCTTCGATGAGATCGATGCGGATAGGGAAGACGGACGCGGGCAGCGTGTACTGAGCCGCCATGACCTCGCCCTCGACGAAGCCGGCCTGAACGAGATACGTGCCGCCGGCAAAGGTCTCGCTCGCGTAGGTGTTGGCGAGCTGGCATTCCGTGCCACGGTTGGTGTTCCCGGGATCGGGCAGGCTGCTGGTGACCTCACCCAGCGAGGTAACGCCGAAGGTCTGGACCTTGTCGAGCGTCACGGGGATGGGCGTGGGCTCGGGCCCCGCCTGTGCCGTGCCTGCGCACGCGACAAGAGCCAGTGCGGTAACTGTGCGGACAGACCGAGAACGACTGGAGCGTGCCATACGCCCGACCCTCCATTGTGAACAACCAATCGGCGTGAATCCGCCGACCCCCCACCGGCAAAGCTCCAGCGTACCTGAAGCCGCCGGCGATTGGGACCCTCTTTTCAGAAGAGGTGGCCGCCTAGCTCACACGGTTATCGGCCAACGGACGGTCGATCTTGGGGGCAAAGTCCGGAATGGCTCCGAATCATTCTTGGTTTGACAGGGCTTTGGGCGGGGCTTTGCTCAATTCACGGGCAGCCGGCGTTGTAGTTGGCGATCCAAGCGCTGAAGTCGGCCGGGGTGCAGAATTCGTCGCCGTTCTGATCGCATTCCGGGGCTTGGGTGTTGAACGCCACCACCCACGCGCTGAAGTCGGCCGGGCTGAGAACCCCATCGCCGTTGGTGTCTGGGAGGCAGAAGCCGCCTTCGGACACGTCGCCTGGCCCGACGATGGTGTTCGCGGAAACAGCGATGGTGCTTCCGGCAGACCACTGGCTGGTGACCCACGTGTAGGTCGTTTCCTCGAAGAGCAGGGCGCTGATCTCGGACGTGCCGCGGGGCGCGCCGAAAGGCGAGTTGCCGTTGCCGAGGCCGTAGTCGAGCAGGTTGTTCAACGGCTGGGTCGAATCGAAACCGCCCTCATACAGAAACGTGAAGTGATCGCCGCCCGTGGAGAGCACGCTGGTGAGGTCGTACACGCCCGACTCGCTCACGGTGAACTCGAACGCGTGGTACGCGACGGGACCGAGGCCCGACACACCCGCGATGAAGTACGGCCGACTCCAGGAGTTACCGGCCTCGGGCGTGGCGTTGTAGTTGGTGGTGATGTCCTCCGCATCCGCAAGCAGATACACAACCGCGTCGTCGATGCGATAGGTCCAGTTCGAGACGGGGACGTCGCTCTGGAATTCGAACGTCCATATGCCGTTGCCGTCGACCGACGCGAGCCCGTCCGTGCCGTCCTGCAGCGGGAAGTCGGCGATAGTGACGTCGCCGCCGATCGGGTGCCAGACGAGCGGAGCGCCGCCGGCGGGGGGCGTCGAGCGGAGAATGACATCGAGCGACCAAGGACCAAGACCGTCCTTAAAGTCGCCCGTTTGCACGACGAACGTGCCCGAGAGGCCGATGCCCGTGATGGGCTCGGACACCCCGGTGAATTCGGGCATGAACGAGACGCTGGAGGTGGTCGGGACCACGAGCGGCCCCGTCGCGAAAGCGGCGACAAGCTTGTCTGAGGCGGTCGCGCTGCCCGCGAGAGCGATCGTTGCGACGGCGACAAGCGCGCGCCGTCCGGTTGTGTTCTGTGTCATGGATTACTCCGTGTGTCTCAATGATTATCTGCGACGACGGCCCGCGACAAGACCGCTCACCCCGAGCAGGGCCAGGCTCGCCGGCGCGGGAATGTTGTAGTACACCGCATCGATGTCGTGCGTGTTCACGCCGTCGGTGAAGCTGTCTTCGAGGAAGAACGGCCCCGAGTTGTCGCCCGTGATGTCGTAGAGGAAGACGCTCCCGTCCTCGAAGAAGTTGCCGCTGATCGTTTCGTCCGTGTTGGCGCTGATGAGGAAGGTGTTGTCGTCCATCCAGTGCAGGCCGTAGACATCGCCGTCGCCGTCGTCGAAGATGGCCGCCTCGGCAAGGAAGAGCGATGCGACGCCGGTGTCGGCATCGACACGGATGATGTCGCCGTCGGTGAACGTGATCGAGCCCCCGGCGTGGTTCATCGTGTTGCTCGTGCCGAGCATGCTGAAGTAGAGGTTGCCCTCGTTGTCCGTGGTGGCGGCCGAGATATCAGGCGCGGCGCTCGTGAAGGAGCTGAGCCCGATGCCCAGGTAGTTGCCCACAATGGTGCCGGTGTTGGGGTTGTATTCGATCAGGTCCGCATCGTCGAACGTTGTGCCCCCGATGTCGCCGTTGAACAGGCTCGAGACGAGGTAGTTCCCGCTCGGCAGGATGTGGAAGGCGTCGAGGTCGCCGCCGTCGATCGAGAAGAAGAGGCTCGAGGTCGTGCCCGCGGTGTCGGTCAGGATGACGTCGTTGTCGGTGTAGGGTCCGCCGTTGATCTCGGTGCCGAGGTTGTCGGCGACAGAAATGAACAGGCCGTTCTGAGCGGCTGCGGTCCCGGCGAATGCTGCGAGCGCAGCGACAACGATCGAGCGAGTGGTATACATCACAGTCTCCTTCATGTCCCATGAGGCGGGGCCTGTCGGCCACGCACGACTCCACGGTAAAGAATGAGTCTGGCCCGGGCAAGAGCTTTGTCAAAATGGACGGCTTGCCCTAGCAGCCGGCGTTGTAGTTGGCGACCCAGGCACTGAAATCAGCCGGTGTGCAGGAGCCGTCGCCGTTCTGGTCGCACGCGGGGGCCATCGCGTTGAACGCCGACACCCACGCGCTGAAGTCCGCGGGGCTCAGCACGCCGTCGCCGTTCGTGTCCGCGTCGCAGCCGGGCTGCGTCGGCGGCAGGATGACGTACTGCGACAGATCCCCGAGCTGACCATCCAGCGCATCGGGGCCGCTCGGCGTCAGGCCCACCGTTGCCAGAATCTCGGTCTCGGACAGGGGCTGGATGTTGGTGTCGTATGCCAAATTGAGAGCCGTGATGAACGCGTTGCACCAGACGCCCTGGATCGTCGTGCGCGGATGGGTGCCGTCGTTCACGAAGGCTCGATCGGGCGTGCCGTCCGTGCCTTTCTGGTTGAGCTTGATGTTCCGGCCCGCGATGACGAGATACTCATGATTCTCGCCGTGCGTGCCAAAGATCGCACGGTTGAGCGCGAGCATGTCGAGTACGGGCATCTCGCGCGCCATCGCCATCTCGACGACATGCAGGCTGAACTCGTCGTACATCGCCGAGGCGAGCTGGCGCTTGGCCGGGTCCTGGTACGCCCGCTCGACCGAGACCATCGCACCAAAGTCGAAGAGGTTGGCGACAAGCACCTTCGCGCCCGACGCGATCGCGACATCCATGATCGCCTCCGCGTTGGCGAGCTTCTGGCCGACGTGCGCGTTGATCTGATTCTGTGTCCAGTTGCCCTCGTACACATCGGCGTAAGGGCCGTGCGCCGGGCCGAAGTCGTTTCCGCCGATGAAGATGACGATGTGCGACACGCCGCGCGTCGTCGCGCCCTGGGCCACGCCCGTGTGCTGGCCCGTGCTGATCGCGTCGTCGGTTGTGGCGCTGTACCGGGCCCAGTTGTCCTCGTACATGGTGCGTCGCGGCTCGCCCCAGTCGCCCACGCCAGCCTGCGCAGCCGTCGGCCCCATGTCGATACCGCGGAGGTCCACGAGCAGTTCGGTCCAGCTCATCGCGTACGAGCCGTAGCCCTGCTCGGCGTATTCGTCCGTCAGCGAGTCTCCGATCGCACCGAGCTTGGTGATGGGTTGCGCGGCCGCCGAGATCGACAGGCCGCAGGCCGCGGCGAGAAGTCCTGCTTTCAAACACATGGCAGTCATTTTCTCACTTCCTATCAGCAGCCGGCGTTGAAATTGGCAACCCATGCGCTGAAGTCCGCGGGGGTGCAGGAACCGTCACTGTTCTGGTCGCACTCGGGCGCCGAGGCATTGAACGCAGCGACCCACGCGCTGAAGTCTGCGGGCGTCACAAGCCCGTCGCGGTTGGTGTCGGCAAGGCAGGGCGTTGTGCAGGTACCCGTGCCGCAGAAAAGCGTGGCCGCCGCCACAGGCGAGCGAGCGCCCGTCGAGTCGATGACCCACTGGTAGTACACGGTCGTCCCGTCGAGCAGCGCGTTGTCGGGGATGGGCAGGTGAGCCGTCACCGAAGCCGCCGCGCCGATGCCGGTCGTCGCCGTGAACGGCCCCTCGATACGCTCGGGCGTGATCGCGCCCATCGCCGGCGGGGTGGACGAGACATACAACGAAACCGTGGTGCCCTCGGACATGCCCGTCGTGCCCAGCTTGAAACCCGTGTTGCCAAGATTGGGCGGCGTGACCGCGACCATCGGAGGCACAAACCCCGAGCCGTTGTCACTCCCGGGCCCGATCAGCATCGGGTTCTGCGGCAACTCTGAACGCAATGTCGGCCGATCGAACGGGAAGGTCTCGTTCACCACGCGCGGATCGGTCAGGCCGTTGGCGATGAAATCCACCAGCGGCGGCACCTGCCCGGCGCCAAGACTGACGGCGTCCATGAACGGGTCAATGTTCTCCGGAAAGAGCGGACCACCGATGTAGAAACCAACGGCCAGGTTCAGTGTCGTAAATGTTCCCGCGTGCATGAAGTGCGGCTTGAGCCCCGAATTGCGAAGGCCCGGCGTCTTGAACTTGCCCCGGTCCTCGAAGAGCCCGGTCACCTCCATCCGACCCGTGTCCCATTCCACAGGACGCACCCCGATCGCGCGGAACTGGTTGTCAGAAAACAACGGCGGGGTGTGACACGAATCGCAACGCGACGTCTGGAAAATCGTCCACCCCTGCTGCTGACCGGGCGTGAGCGCGTTCGGGTTCCCCGCCACGAAATCGTCCCAGGGAGACTGGTCAGCAATCAGCGTGCGCTCATACGTGGCGATCGCGAACGCGATCCGCCTGGCGGTGATCGACGGGTCGCCGAAGGCTTCCTGAAACAGATCCGGGTACGTCGGGTGGGCCGCGATCGCAGCCGACTGGTCCGGCGTCAGGTTGGTCGCAAGCGCGAGCGGCCTGACCGATTGGAGCTTGGACGTGATCTGCGACCAGTCGCGCGCGATGTGCGCCATCTCGACATCATTCACGGGTGGCCCCGCGACCTGGCTCTCGAGCGCGCCGCCCGAGGCAATCGCGACCGCTCCCGTTTCCGGATCAATGAACTCGGAAGTCGCGCGGCCGTCCCAGAAGAGCTCATCCGCGAAGGCCGAGTTGATAACCGAGTTGGCCGAACGGCCGGTGATCTGACGCATCAGATCGAAGGTCGCGTCAACGGCAAAGTCGTCGTTGGCGTCGCTCTTGACGATGCCGAAAGAGCCCCGGATGTCGTCGAGCGTGTTCTGCTGACCATCAAGACCCGGGTTGTTGGCGATGCGCGGGTCCACGCCGCCGGCCGCCGGGATATGACAAGTCCCGCAACTCGTCGTGTTGTCGCTCGAGAGCTGCTCGTCCCAGAACAGGATCTTCCCGAGCACGCGCTTCTCTTCGCTGAACGGGTTCTCGGGCGGGAAGTTCACCGGATCAAGCTTGGCGATGCTCGGCTGGGCACCCGCAGACAAGCCGCCGGCAACCATCATGCACACACAGAGAGACCGCAGGACACCGATCGCCTTGCACGTCTGACCCATCGTTCCAACTCTCCACACACACGGCCCGCCCACACCCCCGAACGATGGCGCGACACTTATAGATTGTAAGGCGGAACCCGCCGTGTTCCGGCAAATTGCACGAGCCCATCGGTTTATCGGATCAAAATCGCCGAGTTCGGGCCGTTTTCCTGTGTGTTCGCACAACAAACCTGAGGGTCCACAGCGGTCAGCACCCCGTGTTGTAGTTGGCGACCCAAGCCGAGAAGTCCGCAGGCGAGCACACACCGTCGCCGTTCTGGTCACACTCAGGGGCCTGCGTGTTAAATGCCGCGACCCACGCGGAGAAGTCGGCCGGCGAGACAATGCCGTCGTGATTCGTATCAGCCAGGCACTCCGCGGGCTCGCCTGCCCGGACCCGCACGGTGACCGGTTCGGAAGGCAGGTACAGCCCGTTCCCATCCCACGCGACAAAGCTGATGTCGTACAGGCCTTCGAACTCAACGAAATGCAGCTGCGCATGCTGGTGCCCGCCGATGCCCACGTTGTAGCTACGCTCCGCTTGCGTCGCGCCCTGGCTGTCGGCCTGCAGCGAGAAGACGCCCGGGCCGGTGGTATGGACCCAGACCACGCGCGAGTCGGGGCCGGCCAGTCGCTCGACACCGACAATCTCAAAGTTGAAGTCGCCGCCATTGAGGCGCCCCGTCGAGAAGTAGAAGTCACTGGTCAGAACGATCTGCTGCGAGCCGTAGTACCCCGCAAACGTGCCGCTGGGGATCTGGTCATCGATCTGAATGACCGCGATCTCGCCGTTGTACAGGAGTCGCCCATCAGAGATCGAGAAAGCGGACTCGCTCCCGAGATAGCCCGCGCGGATCACGGTCTGCGAGAGCCCGGGCGTCGGGACAGAGTCCACGGTCATATGGAAATGGTCCTGCGCCGAAACATTCGCGGCGAGCAGCGCGAGAACAATGACGGTCTGTGTGCGGAGCATGGTGTATTCCTCCGAGAGTAAGTGTGTGTCAGAAAGCGCCCGCCCCGCTTTCGCGGGGACGGACGCGAGGGCTCCATCGTGATATCAGCGTCGGCGACGTGTCGCCGCGAGGCCGGCAAGCCCAACGAGTGCAGCCGAAGCCGGCGCGGGCACCGCGTTGATGCGCAGCGTGACCGGCGCCGAGTCTGCATAGACGCCGTTGGCATCCCACGCGACGAGCGTCAGGTCATAGATGCCCGTGCCGTTGATGCCCGTCACCTGCCCGTGGGGGTGGTTCCCAACGCCGACGTGGAACGAGCGATCGACGCGTGTAGCGCCGCTGAGCGAGGCCTCAATGCTGAAACCGTGGCCGCCGCCGTGATCCTCGAAACCCCACACGGCCTCGGTCGCACTCCCGCCGTCGACCGGAGCAAGGCTCACGATCTCGTAGTAGAAGTCGCCGCCGTCGAGATTCCCACTGGCCGCGTAGAAATCGCTGGTGATCGTGGCGGTGTTCCCGAACGAGTACCCGCCGTGAAAATCGTGCGTGTGGTACACGTTGATCGCACCCTGGTAATGGACATACCCGTCGCCGCCGATGCTCCAGTCGGGCTCGCTGGCGTAGTAGCCAGCTTCGATGCTGGTGGTCACGCCGTCGGTGTTGACGGACATGTGGTGATGATGCTGAGCCGAGGCCGAAAGCGCTACGCCAGCAACGATGAATGCAACTGTGTTCTTCATGACAGGATCTCTTTCTTTCAATAGAAACAAACTGTTGATGCACACCGGCTACTTCTTGCCACCCAGCGGGTTGAACAGAGGCCGGTGCTTCTCGAATTTCTCACGGACACGCTCCCAGAGCAGGGACTCCGCGTGCCCGTCGGCGAATACGAAATTGGATGATCCGTCGTGTCTCTCCACCGCCACCTGCGACGGGATCTCTTCAGCGGATTCCCACTGAATCGAATGCAGGTGATCGATGTCCCCCTCACCCGCCCACTCCACGGCATAAGCCGTCTCGGACGGATAAGGCACCTGGAAGACGCGCACGATCGCTCGCTTGCGCCCGCCAGGCAGGGTCTGCCCGGTGATCGGGTTGTAATCGATCCCGGGCGTCAGCTTCTCGAAGTGGTCGTTGGTGACATAGCTGTACGGCCGCTTCTCGAAGAACTCGTCCTCGGGGCATTCCTTGACCGCGGGGTCTAGGCCATAGCCGGCCTCCAGCACATCGAGCCACGAATCCAGCAGATTTCCCGTGGTATGGCTCGAGAGCGGGAAGTGCCCGTCGAAGTCGTTCTGGTAGAGCGTCACGGACTGCCCCATCGAACGCAGATTGGCAAGACAGCGCAGCGACCGCGCCGATGTCCGGGCCTTGCCCAGCGCGGGCAGGAGAATCCCGATCAACAACGCGATGATCGCGACGACAACCAGCAACTCGATAAGAGTGAACGCGCGCAGCGTCCCGCTCCTGCGAAGCAAACGTGACATGCCAGAGTCCCCTGCTGCGCTCGCTCAGGGCGCAGCGCAGCGGACGAACACGGTGTGAGAATCACAACGGATCTGGGGTGGGTGCGCGCAGGTCAACACCCGTGCGCACAACAATGGAACTCAGGCCATAACACGCGGCGGCGGCTCGGGCACACCGATCGGCTCTGCAGGCATCGCCTGCTCGTCGACAATGCAGAGCGCTGCGGTCGTGTTCAGCGTCATCGGCTGAATCGAAGACGTCGAAGTGAGGGTCGGGGCCTTCAGCCCGGACAACCACGCGAGTTTCTTGGCACAATCCACCGGCTTCCAGGCCGGCCCGTCGTACCCATCCTCTTCGGAAAGCGAACCCCGGCTGTCCTGATCGCCCTTAGGGGCACAGCAGCAAGCATCCCCGCCGCTGCAGGAGGCGCAGGCGCAAACCGTTACACAGGAAGCGTCGTCCTGCGGGGCTGCTGCACCGAACTGGATCATGGGCAACGCCGGCATCGCGACGAGCGCGTACCAGACGACCACAACGGCCGAGAACCAGGTTGAGCGGAACACGCCTCGCACCGATATCGCTGCCTTTCAGGCCGGGAGACCCCCGGCCGCAAGACCCCATTCTACCAAATCGGCAGACCTGTTCCTCTTGAGGTCCAGAATTCGCCTCAAAAAGGCGGACATGGACCGATCCGCGCTCAGCACCCGGCGTTGTAGTTGGCAACCCAGGCACTGAAGTCCGCCGGCGAGCACTCGCCGTCGCCGTTCTGATCGCAGGCCGACGACATGGCGTTGAACGCAGCCACCCACGCCGAGAAGTCGGCTGGGCTAAGAACGCCGTCGCCATTGGTGTCGGCCAGGCACTGGCCGACCGTTACGCTCGAGGTGTTGACGAACAGCTCGCCGTCGAGTGTGTACGCGACGGAGAAGCTGGCGGTGAGCGACGGTGCGATGCTGGCGATGCCGGCGACCACGACGGTGTTGTCAATGTTGCCGTCGGCCGAGCCAAGCCCCGGGCTGTTCGGTGTGTCGATGGTGCCCAGCGGGAAGAGCGACCAGCCCATCACTCCTGCCGTGATGGATTCGCCCGCGGCGAAGAGCGCGTTGTCGACCGAGCCGTTCAGATAATCGAGTGAGTCGTCGCCCGTGCGCCAGCCGATCGTGGCATAGGTGTCGCCCGTCACTCCGAGCGAGGCGACCTGCGAGGCATCGAGCGGAAACCAGCTGCTATTCTGCGGGTCGACGAAACAGGGCGGCGCGTCGCACACGATGGACGAATCAGTAACAGCGATCAACTCCGCCTCGGGCGCGGGCAGCTGGAAGCGGATCTCGTACTCGCGGTAGCCCGCGTCGATATCGACCTGCTCGGAGATGTCCACGGCGGTCAGTCGGTCCTCGGTGGTCAGGATCGGGAGCGTCGTGCGTGTCCCGAGCGAGTAGTTCGCGTAGCAACGGTCGAAGTTGGCGATAAAGAAGGCGTAGTCGACGGCGTCAGAAACGCCGTCGCCGTTGAAGTCGCAGTGCGGCATATTCCCGACGACACACTGTGTGAGCGCGGGAATAAAGTCGTTGGGTATGAGAACCCCGTCCTGATTGAGATCGAGCGCCGCGCAAGATAGCTGGCCCGCAGCGGTACCGGAGATCAGAACGGCTGCGGCGGTCATGAGGATGTGGCGAGGTGTCATCGGTGCGTTCTCCGACTGGTTCGTGTGGACTTCGCAGGCCAAGTTGTCATCCCCGACCCATGCGCTGAACTCATTGCGGATTCACCATACCACCTTATGGGTTGGTCTGCTACACAATAGTTCACGAAGCTGAGCACGACACACCAGGCGACGCAGTCCATGCCGGGGATAGGCCGTGCTGTTGGCCTTACAGAACACGCCCAAATTTTTCAGTGAAATCGGGACAACCTGAGATTTCGCTGCGAGCGCCAGAAACAGAGACATAGAAGCGGTGAGCACTGATGGCGAGCCGGCCCTTGGTAGATTCAGGCATTCACAGCCGAACGCCGATTGTCCCCAGAATCTGGCCCTGCTCAGCAACCGGCGTTATAGTTGGCAACCCAGGCGCTGAAATCCGCCGGCGAGCACACGCCGTCGCCGTTCTGGTCGCAGGCCGACGACATCGCGTTGAACGCAGCCACCCATGCCGAGAAATCCGCGGGCGAGACCACGCCATCGCCGTTAGTGTCGGCAAGGCACGGCAAAGCGAGATCGACGTCAAAGATGTACGCCTGTCCCTGGTTCGTGTTGATAGCACTCGACTGGCTGGCGCCGATGATCGCGGTCGTCCCATCGAGCGCGCACGACCAGCCGAAGGTCGCGTTGGCGGACGTGTCGCTCGGGACAAGCTTGGCGAGCTCGACCGGATTGGCCGGGTCGTCGAGGTTATAGAGATAGGCCGAGCCTCCGCCGGGATGGATGTCGTCGTCGGTGCGGGCGCCGACCAGCAGGGTC
>MDTD01150974.1_pt1 | contig 17522 bp, 14 predicted proteins | sample 811221 | NCBI WGS metagenome assembly MDTD01 (sample SAMN05326646, study PRJNA326480) | marine metagenome | isolation source: seawater | place: Pacific Ocean: South West | collected 2011 | reverse complement strand
ACAAATTATTTCGGTGCTTTGAGAATGATACAAAAGGTTATTCCGTCAATGCGATCAAGAAGAACTGGAGCAATAATAAATGTTTCTTCCCAAGCAGGAAGACGTCCTTTTGCATTGATGAGCCATTATTGCGCTACGAAATATGCTCTTAATGGATTATCAGAGAGTATGGCACATGAACTTGCTCGATTTAATATAAGGGTTACATTGATAGAACCAGGAACAGTCATTACACCAATTTTTGGAAAAGGTAATTCTATTCCTGAAGACGAAGAAAACTACTCTTTATTACAAGGAAGAATGATCCGACAAGTTACAAAAGGTTTAACTGAGTTGGGGTGTGAACCGGAAGTAATTGCCAAGTGTATGGTAGATTTCGTAACTACAGAAAACCCTAAACTACATTACCTCCTAGCTAGCGATGCTGTCGATAATGTTGATGTTTACCAAAAATATGGCCCTGAAACTTGGGTTGCAGATGGCGAAATTCTAGACGATGATGAATTCTTCAATGTGATGAAAGACAGATACGGTTACGAAATTGGTTAATTATCTGATCTAGGCCAGGCTATTCCAAGAAGAAGCCTCTTCCAACTGTTTGCTTAGTTCTAGCAAGAGTCGGTCCTCTCCAAGACGACCTGCAAATTGAATACCTATTGGCAAACCCTCACTGTCCGTTGAACATGGTAGAGTTATTGCTGGCGCCCCCGAAATATTTTGATACTTCGTGAACGGTAAATATTCATTTATCCTGTGCCAATGTGTTTCGCCATCTACTTCCGGTCCAAAAAAACCGATTTTTGGAGGTGTTGTACCCAAAGTTGGTGTTAGGAGGACATCAAATCCTTCTAATAATTTTTCATAATCAGAAGCGAACTTTCTAAGCCTCCAGAAAGTAATAGGCAATTTATGAAGATTTTTCCAGTGATGATTTACCAAATATTGTGGCCATTGTTCTAGCTTAGTTGCATCAAAATTTGAACTGAATTCCTTTCCCCCTCCATAACGAAGATAAAAAGCTAAATGTGTCCATAATAACCAAAAATCTGAGTCAAACTTTTCGTAAAAAGGATTAGAAATCATTTCTATATTATGACCAAGGGATTCACATTTTTTAGCTACATCGTGGACTGCCTCTACTAGAACATCATCACTTTGATTGCCATGACAATCCTCGGTTAGTACTGCAATTCGCAAATCGCTTTTGAAAGTTTCCGAAATTTCACCAATAGGGGGGTACTCTTTTGCAGGATTATTTTGTTCAATTGAGGTGTGAAAAGCCCACGTGTCTCTTACAGTTCGAGTAACAACACCATCATGGAGAATGTTAGCAGGAAAGTATCCTGGAACTTCTTTATCTTTGATTCGACCCCTAGATGCTTTGAGTCCTACAAGGCCACAACATGATGCAGGTATTCGTATTGAACCAGCACCATCATTTGCATGAGCTATTGGAATAACTCCTGCCGCTACCAAAGCAGAACTTCCTCCTGAAGAGCCACCAGTAGAATAATTTGTATTCCAAGGGTTTCTAGTAGCACCAAAGCGCAAGCTTTCTGTAGTCCCAGTTAGTCCAAACTCTGGTGTAGTAGTTGTTCCAAGATGATTGAGTCCAGTTGCAATAACCTGTTTTGCTGTTTTTGAGTATTTAGTTGAGATGTCACCCGGCAGAGTTCTACTGCCAAGATATATAGGTAGTCCAGGAACCTGGTCTGTATCTTTTATAAAAGTCGGAACTCCTTGAAAAATACCAGAAAAGGACTCTTTAGATCTTTTAAGAGCAGAATCAAAATCTTCGACAGCAATTGCATTTAAATGTGGATTAACCTGCTCAGCCCTCTCAATAGCATCTTCAGTTATTGAGTGAGGATTTAAATCACCATTTTTTATTTTTTCAGCTATACCGACCGCATCATCATGTCCAAGGGAATCATCTCTAAAGGCAATTATTTTGTTGTGCGAATTCATTATTTTGTTTTTTACTTCATTAATAAAGCCCACCTTACTTTGTAAAACCGTCATATTCAATGTTACTATCACAAGTTGATTTCTGGAGGAGAAAATAATGAGCATGCGAGTAGAAAATAGAGTTCGAGAAATGGGCAAAAATTCGCAATCTGTTAGAGAAAAATTAATAGATAGAACTCCTAAGAGTGGTGAAATGGCTCTTCGAGGTCATCCCTCTTTGGCAATGGAGGTAGTTCAAACAGTTGATATGCCACATCAGCTCTACATTGATAAAGCTGAAGGCCCTTACTTGACCGATCTGGACGGAAATCAATACATAGACCTGACATGCGGTTTTGGTCCAAATGTAGTTGGTAACAGGTTTGAACCTGTAGAAAAGGCCTTAGCAGCCCAAATAAAAAAAGGATGGCATTATGGAATTCCAGGAGCTGAACAAGCTCATCTCGCAGAATTGATCAAGGGTTCCTCATCCGCTGTGGACGAAGTTATGTTTTGTAATTCGGGCAGTGAAGCAACGATGTTTGCATTCAGAGCCGCAAGAGCAGTTTCAGGAAAAAGAGTAGTTGCCTTATTTGATGGTTCTTACCATGGAATTCATGACTACGCCTTAGTTAAGGCAGATCATCGTAGTGAACGTTCAGATCCTACAGGCGTCAGATTAGGAGCAGGAATTCCTGAAGAGATATCGCAAAATTTAGTAACCATGCTTCCAAATCGTGACTCGAATGCTTTTGACATAATAAGAAAATACAAAGATGAACTCGCATTGGTAGTAATTGAACCTGTGCAAAGTTCTAATCCTAGACTCGATAATAAAGAATTTTTACAGGGCTTAAGAGATGTTTGTACTGAGTGTGATGTCCTATTGATGTTTGATGAAGTTATAACTGGCTTCAGAATTGAGTACGGTGGCTGTCAACAATACTACGGTATAAATCCAGATATTATTACTTACGGAAAAGCAGTTGGTGGAGGAATGCCTATTGGTGTTGTCGCTGGACCTAGAAAAGTAATGAATGCATTTTCTGGCACTGATGACACACCAGCGATCTTCGCTGGAGGTACATTTAATGGCCACCCTCTGACAATGGTTGCAGGAATTACTATTCTTGAATATCTCAAGGAAAATCAAGATGAGATTTATCCTTACTTACATGAACAAGGCAACAGAATAGGAACAGAGATAAATGATTTTTGTAGTTCCAACAATATAGCTGCTCAGATGATGAATGCTGGCTCTATGATGCACCTTATTTTCAGCGGAGATCATATTGAGTCAGCTAGAGATATTGGTCGAAGTAAAGTTGAAAAAGAGTTTTATCTTCATCTTTTGGGACATAACGTAATTGTCCCAGGTATCCACCTTGCTTTCATTTCTTTTGCACATAAACCAGAAATAGTTGATCAAGTAATTGAAGCATTTAAACAATCATTCATTGATATGAGAGAAGATGGTCTCTTATGATCTAAAGTAAGTTAGCTATTCTTCTTTTACAATCAATCTATGTAATGGGCATGAATTGAGCAGCACAAAATATCCTGCTATTTTTATGCTTTCGAATTTTATAAAATCCTAAATAAACCTAAATATTGGAGAATATATGGAACATCCTTTAGAGCAGATAAGTGCTCAAGAAATAGAAAATGCAGTGAAATTATGTCGATCATTTGAAGGGTTTGATGAGAATGCTTTATTTGTAAATATTAGCTTAGTCGAGCCAGACAAAGAATTGGTAAGGACTTATAAGCAAGGTGATGAATGCCCCAGAAGTGTAAAGATTAGAGGGATAGATTCACATGAAGATGGTGGTTTTGTAGCTATAGTAGACCTTAAAAATAATATAGTCTCAAGTCTTGATAGGGTGTCTGAGAAAGCGCAAGTTACATACAGCATGGCCGAAGTTTTTATTGCTACTGACCTGACGAAGGCTGACGAGAGATATCAAGAAGCTCTAAAGAAAAGAGGCATAACTGATATGGATTTAGTTCAGATAGACCCTTGGCCAGCTGGTGGTATTGTTCATGAAAGTATTAAGTCAGGACATAGGGCTCTTAAGACTATATCTTTTTTAAGGGAAGATCAGTCAGATAATGCTTATGCTAAACCTATATCTGGAGTAATCTCTCATGTTGACCTGACTACTCAAGAAGTTACTCATGTAGAGGATCATGGTGTTGTAGAGATGCCCAAAGCACATGCTAGATATGATGCTGGCTCTCAGACCGAATTGAGAAAACAACCCAAAAAAATTGATATTACTCAGCCAGATGGACCCGGGTTTGAAGTCGAGGGGAATCTCCTTAGTTGGGAAGGATGGCAGGTCAGGGTTTCCGTGAGTCCAGATGAAGGCCCTGTGCTGCATCAATTATCTCTTGATGGTAGGCCTATACTGCACAGAGTAGCGCTCTCAGATATGGTGGTGCCCTATGGGACAGCTGATCCTATGCATAGCTGGAAAGCAGTTCATGATGGTACAGAATATGGCTTCGGTACTTTAGTTAATTCTTTAACCCTTGGTTGTGATTGTTTAGGAGAAATCCACTATATGGATGCAAATATGCTTATGTTTGATGGTTCAGTAAATACTATTGAAAGTGCTATATGTATTCATGAAGAGGATTACGGCATCCAATGGAAACATATGGATATGAATATGCTTGGTGCCAATGAAGTAAGGAGATCCAGAAGATTGGTTATCAGCTCTATTGCCACGATCGGAAATTATGATTACGGGTTATTTTGGTATTTATACTTAGATGGGACTATCCAATGCGAAGTTAAACTTACGGGTATAGTTGGCATTAGTGCATATGACGAAAAAGTTCATAGAAAGGATCAAGATTTCCGCATAACTGATGAGCTTGTTTCTCCCATTCATCAACATTTATTTTGCGTGAGATTAGATTGGGACTTGGAAGGCGGTAATAATCAATTATTTGAGTCAAATGTTGAAGCGTTACCAATCAGTGATGAAAATCCTCATGGGATGCAACTTAGCGCAGTGGCTAAACATCTTAAAACAGAAAGTGAAGCTAAACGAAATGTCTCTTCCTCATCAAGCAGAGTGTGGAAAGTTATTAATGCTAAAAAAACAAATTCCTTTGGGCTCCCTGTTGGATACAAGCTACTGCCAGGTAATACTCCTGCTTTACTAGCTCATCCGGATTCTCCTCCAGGAAAAAGGGCCTCTTTTGCTAAACACAATATATGGGCAACCCCGTTTCATAAAGATGAACAAGCAGCAGGTGGAGAATACTCCGTTATGCATACAGGAGAAGGTGGTTTAGATGATATAACTTCTTCTAATAGAGATATTAGTGAATGTGATCTAGTAACTTGGCACACATTTGGTGTCACGCATACCCCTAGACCAGAAGATTGGCCAGTAATGCCAGTTGAGTACTGTGGTTTTCACTTAATACCAGTAGGTTTCTTTGAAAAAAATCCAACTATTAATCTTCCTCCATCATGTAATGCTAAAAGTAAATCAAACAAGGACTGATTATGAAAAACTTAAAGAATAGAAAATGGACGCTAGCTAAGAGACCAGTTGGAATGGTGGGGGAGCATAATTTTTCCTTTGATGAAGAAGAAGTAAGAGATATCAAAGATGGCGAGTTTTTAATAAAGAATTTGTATCTAAGTTTTGATCCCGCACAAAGAGGATGGATGGAGGATAGGAAAAGTTATGTCCCTCCAGTCGGGATCGGAGAAGTCATGCGAGCCGGTTCCGTTGGTCAAGTAATTGAATCAAATAATCCAAACTTCAACGTAGGTGACAAAGTACAAGGTACTTTTGGTTGGCAGGAATACGCTATATCTGATGGAAAAGGAATTTTAAATGCAACTATTATCCCTGAGGGTGCATCACTTACAGCTCCTCTCAGTGTATTTGGTATAACAGGTTTAACGGCATACTTTGGCTTATTAGATGTTGGTCAAGCTAAAGAGGGAGATACCGTTTTGGTTTCTGGTGCAGCAGGCTCAACTGGATCGATAGCAGCCCAAATCGCAAAACTAAAAGGTTGTCGCGTTATTGGAGTTGCTGGAGGAGTTGAAAAATGTAAATGGTTAACTGAAGAGGCTAAAATTGATGCAGCGATAGACTATAAGGCTGCCAACATGGCAGAAGTTATTCCTGAGCTATGTCCAGAAGGAATCGATGTAATTTTTGATAATGTAGGTGGAGAATTCTTGGATACCGCTTTGATGAATATTAATCAGAGTGCACGAATAGCTATTTGTGGTGCCATCTCAGGCTATAACAATGAGACACCAGCACCTGGGCCATCCAATTACACAGCATTAATTATACAAAGAGCGAGAATGGAAGGTTTCATCGTCTTGGATTATATGAACAGATTTCCTGAAGCTGTAGCCGAATTAATGCAATGGGTCCAAGAAGGAAAAATTATATACCAAGAAGATATACAAGAAGGTATTGAAAATGCTCCTGAAACTTTACTGAGACTTTACACCGGAAAGAATAAAGGTAAACAACTACTCAAGATATCTGATCCTGATTAGTTTTTTCATAATAATAAGAAAAATTTATTTATATGAGCATTAGAGAAATAGTCAAAATGGGAAACCCTGTTCTAAGAGAAGTAGCTGAGGACTTTTCTGTTGAAGAGATTAAAAGTACCGAGACCAAAGATTTGCTTGAAGATATGTGGGATTCATTAGAGGCAGCAGGAGGAATAGGCTTGGCAGCTCCTCAAATTGGAATATCTAAACAACTAGCCATTATTAAACTATCTTCTGAATCTGATCGATACCCTGATATGGAGGACAGTGAGACCTATGTCATATTTAATCCAAAGATTTCTGTAATAGATGATAACGAGCAGGGTTTTTGGGAAGGTTGTTTAAGTATCCCTGGACTGCGAGGTTACGTAGAGAGACCTAGAAAGATTAGGGTAGATTTTTTAGATGAAAATGCTGCACAGAAGTCTATAGAAATAGAAAATTTTTTAGCTACTGTATTTCAACATGAGATTGATCATTTATATGGCACGCTCTATGTAGAAAAAATGAAGGATATTACAACTCTGACCTTCGAAGAGGAAATGGTTCTAGAAGGATGAAAATGAGAACATTAAGATTAAAAAGAGAGAAATAATGACTAACGACGAAAGATTAAAAGCTGCATGGCAAGGTCGAATATCTGGCTGTATGTTAGGAAAGCCTGTAGAAATGATCTCAATGAGAGAGGGACCAAAGGGATTAAATGACTACTTAGAAAAATCAGGATCTTTGCCTCTTCGAGATTATGTCAATTATATGGATCATGAGATGTTGAGAGGCGCTAATAAGAGATGCTGTTTAGGTATGATGGATAAAGCTGAAGTAGACGATGATATTACTTATCTTGTTTTAGCACTTATGATGTTGGAGCAGCATGGAATAGATATTAGTACGGACGACGTAGCTAGATCTTGGATTAATTTACTTCCAGTTGGAGCCACCTTTACAGCTGAAAGAGATTCTTACTTGAAGCTGATAGAAAAATCTAATATGGCCTATCAATTTGGGGGACCTAGAAGTTTTGATTTTCAAGAAATAAATGATGGAGAATACAACGATTGGATAGGAGCTCAGATAAGAATAGATATGTATGGTTGGGTATTGCCGGGAAAACCCAGATTAGCAGCTGATCTAGCCAGAAGAGACGCAATTTTATCGCATAGGGGATGCGCTGTTGAGGCATCTGCTTATATTGCCGGACTTTGCGCACTAATCCCTGTATCAAGCTCGAGGGAGGAGGCTGTCATGTCAGCCATGGAGCTTATAGATAAAAACTCAGAAGCTTATGAAGCTGTAGAGATAGGAATTAATAATAAAAATAAACCTGCTTCAAGTCTCCATGATTATTACGGCGACATGTCTCCTGTGCATAGCCTTAATAATTTAGCTGTAGTTGTATGGGCTTTTTTATCATTCCAAGACTCTTTTGATGAGGCAATTGGAGAGACTATTTGTTGCGGATGGGATACAGACTGCACTGGAGCGACTGTTGGGGGATTGCTGGGTTTAGACGGAGTAACTATACCCGCTAGTTGGACTGATCCTTGGCAAGGCAGAGTACTAACTTCCATTGCGGGAGTTGGAGAACTTGACCTCGATCATCTTGTCCAAAGAACCCTGACTTTAGTAGAGAAATTTTCCTCTTCAAGTGAGCTAATTTAAATCATATGTCTGGATCCATAGCTGTATTTGGCAGTATAAATATGGACTTGGTAATTTATAGCCAAGAGAAACCTCTTGAAGGAGAAACAATTTTTGGTAACAGCTTTCAAACCTTCCAAGGTGGTAAGGGGGCTAATCAGGCCGTTGCAGCGTCAAGATTAGGAGCCGATGTTTCTTTTGTTGGTAAAATAGGTTCAGACTTATTTGGTAAAGAGCTAAAAAGAAATCTTTCGAATGAAAATATAGATATAAGTTTTCTTGAAGAGCATGATGGGGAGTCAGGCGTAGCTTTTATAAATGTTTTTGAAGAGAAATCTGAAAATCAAATCATTGTAGTGCCAGGTGCTAATTCTTTTGTGATTTCCGATCAAGTACCTGAAGATTTTCTAAGTTTGACTGATATTTTAATTTCTCAATTTGAGGTTCCCCCAATACAAGTAGAAATATTATTCAAAAGAGCCAGCAAATACAGCTGTTTTAAGATACTTAATCCGACACCTTTCACCCCCCTCTCAAAAGATCTCGTTCAAGAAGTAGATCTATTAGTAGTAAATGAAACAGAATTGGAAAGAATGACAGGTCATAGTTTAGATGGCGATAATCTTGATTCTGTGAATTCGGCTATTAAGGAAGTAGCATTGTCAGACAGTCAGGCACTTGTTGTTACTCTGGGAGCTGGAGGGGCTTATGTTCAGAAAGGTAAAAGAAATGAACATATAGAAGGGGTGAAAGTTAATGCGGTTGACACAACAGGATCTGGAGATTGCTTTATAGGTGCCTTAGCTTCAAAATATTTAGAACAAGAAAATTTGTTTGAATCCGTAAGCTTCGCTAATAAAGCAGCTGCTATTTCAGTCACTAAAAAGGGAACTTCAGATTCCATGCCTACTAAAGATGAAGTTGTAAATCTTTTGCAAACCACTTAATCTTTGCATACGGGGGAAGAAATGAGTAAAGATTTCAATATAGAAATAGAATATAAACATGTGCCGCGGTTAGATGCCGGCTCTGATGAGAGTATCTCTTATCTTGATGAACATGGATATGTTGTTATAAAGAATGCTTTATCAACTGAAGAAGCTAAAAAAACTTTAGACCTTCTGTGGGATTATCTTGAAGCTTTGGGGACCGGAATAGATAGAAATAATCCAAGCACATGGGATGATGATAAATGGCCAACATGTGCACATGGAGGAATTATGCCTAGCTATGGAATAGGGCACTCAGAGGCGCAATGGTTTCTGCGTGGCATACCTAATGTCAAAAAAGCTTTTGCCAAGATTTGGGACACTGATGAACTGCTGACTAGCTTTGATGGGGTTTCATTATGGCGACCTTGGAATCTCAATTCTGAATGGAAGACTGAATCAGGCCAAGCCTGGTTTCATATTGACCAACATCCTATTTCCAAACCTGGTAAACAATGCATTCAAGGACTAGTGAATCTATTACCAACATCTGAGGAAATTGGCGGTAATGTAATAATCCCAGGTTCGCATAAATTTTTTGAGAACCTTCCTGAGGAATATGAAGAGAGACTAGCAAGACTACCATTAGATATTGATCATTTTCGTTTCCCTAATGACGATCCAAAACTTTCTTCTGAAAAGGCAGTGATGTGTCACATGGAGCCTGGAGATTTACTTCTTTGGGATTCAAGAACAATTCATTGCAGTAATTCGGGAACTCAACTAAGTGATGATACAAATAGCCTTATAAGAGCAGCTTCATTAATCTGCATGATGCCTAAGCATCTTTCCAGTGAAGATGTGCTAGAAAAAAGAAGAGAAGCAGTAGAGAAGCTAATTTCCACCACAAACTGGACCAATAGTTTTAGGAATGCAGATGAATTTCCTCTTATTCTCGAAGCAAAAGATAGAGATAAGTACAAATGGCCCGAAAAGCCTGTGCTAAATGACTTTCAGAAAGCTTTAATAGATTAAATGCAAAGTTTGCAAGAATATATTGCTCAGGGAATGGGCATTGCATTTTATGCAAAGAATATCCCGCAAAATAAAGCTGTTATAAGCGAATTCGGCGAAAGAACTTTTGAAGAATTAAATGGAAACAGTAACTGTTATGCCAATTTCCTTTTAGATAAAGGTTTGAAGCCTGGAGACTCAGTTGCAATTATTTGCAAGAACCGACCTGAATTCCTTGAGGCTTTATTTGGTCCTCTAAGGATAGGCTTAAGAATTACACCTATTAATTGGCACCTAACTCCTGAAGAGATAAGTTATATAGTTGAAAATTGTGAAGCAAAAGTGGTTGTTTGCGATGCAATATTTTCAGATTTTTTTAAAGAACTTCAGAAGAATCTGCCTGATGTAATTTTAATGTCCGTTGATGGAGAAAATCATTATTCTATTCCTTTCTCCAGCACGATTAGCTCCTATGATAATTCAGATATATCAGAACCAGTTGCTGGAAGATCTATGCTTTACACTTCTGGAACTACAGGTAGGCCGAAAGGCGTTTTCAGAAAAGAAAATCCTCCTCCTTCAAAAACTGAACAACTTACTCTTGATACTGCTGCTTTTGATCCAGAAACTGACTTCAGTATTTGTCCAGGGCCTGCGTATCATGCTGCTCCGTTGGGATTGAATATAAATATTTCTTTAATGGCTGGAGTAGGGGTTTACTTGTTGGATAAGTGGGATGCTGAGGAAATGCTTTCATTGATAGATAAATACAAATGCACTCATACTCATATGGTTGCTACGATGTTTCATAGAATTTTGAGATTACCTGAAGATATAAAATCTAAATATGATCTATCTTCAATGCGATGGATACTTCATGGAGCTGCTCCTTGTCCTGTTGAAGTCAAACAAGGCATGATGAATTGGATGGGACCAATTCTTTACGAGTACTATGCAGCTACGGAGGGTGGAGGCTGTTTCATTGAACCTAAAGAATGGCTTGAGAAGCCAGGAAGTGTAGGAAAAGCCAATGAGGGAACTGAAGTTAAAATATTGAATGACAATTTTCAAGAAGTAGGAACAGGCGAAGAAGGAACAATCTATTTCAGTGCGCCTTCAAAGGGACGATTTGAATACTACAAAGCAGAAGAGAAAACTTCAGGTGCTTATTGGGGAGACTATTTCACTATGGGTGATATAGGATACTGTGATGAGGATGGTTATCATTTTTTAACAGGAAGAAGTGCCGATACTATTATCTCAGGAGGAACTAATATTTATCCTCAAGAAATAGATAACGTTTTGCTGATGCATGAGAAGGTTGCTGAAGTCTGTTGCGTAGGTGTGCCCAATAAGGAATGGGGTGAAGAAATCAAGGCGGTGATTAATCTTGAGTCAGATGCAGATCAAGAAGAAGTTCTAAAAGAATTATTGGCAATGGCAGATCAGAAGCTATCTGGTTTCAAAAAGCCCAAGTCATATGAATTTTGGGAAGAAGAATTACCTCGTTTGCCTACAGGAAAGATTCAAAGGAATTTAGTAAAGAAAAGATTTTGGTAATTTACAGATTAACTAGAAACTCAATGACTCTTTCTTTAAAGATTTTATTAAAACCCTCCACATCAATATCAAGAGCCACCTCAGAGTTTGGCTTTGGTTTAAAAATCTGACCCATAATAGATTCATTAAATTCACAAACAGTCTCTCCGTCAGTAAATTCTCCTTTTGTTTCAACAGATGTGAATGCATCTTTATATTCTGCTAATTCAGGTAGAAAACATAATGCCATCGCAAGAGAATCGTACAAATGCAAGCCTTGATCAATTATTGCTTGGTTTGGGTTTATCTTTAACCAAGGATCAACCGCCTCTTGCACAAACTTACAGAAAGGATGGTTATTAGTGCCAATTTTATCTAAATCCTCTCTGCCGAATCTTGTTTTATGGCATACGTCTAATGGAACCATTCTGACTGGTATTCCAGAACTAAAAACTTTGGAAGCTGACTCTGGATCAGCCCATACGTTAAATTCTGCAGCCGGTGTTACATTACCTTGAACTGTTGCCGCTCCAGCCATCATAGTTATTTTATTTATATGCTTAAATAATTGTGGATCAATATCTAAAGCTTGAGCAATATTTGTCAGCGGTCCAATTGTTACTAATTCAATATCTCCTGAATGATCTTGGGCTGTTTCAACTATAAATTTAGGAGCACCTTTAGAATCTTCATTAATATCTAATAGAGGATTAATTTGTTCCATTTCTTTACGTTCGCTTAACCATTTCCGCCTCTCGTTCCTATTTTTATCATAAGTGCCGGGCATGCCAGTATGTACAGGTATCTCCCTATTCAATTCTTCGACCAAATATCTTGCATTGCTATAGCCTCTTTCAACTGGAACATTACCTTGCACTGTTGTAATTCCCAATATTTCAAGTTCAGGAGAATTCATTGCTAGCATTATTGCGAAACAATCTTCAGGATCCCCTCCTTTGGTACCCATGGCAGGATCAGTATCAATTATTATTTTTTTAGTCATAATTTGTTTGTTGTAATATAAATACCTTAACAAGAAAGAAAAAAAAGATGAATCAGAAAACAGATGATGTGATTATACAAACTCATTTAGGCTTGGTATCTGGAGCCAAAAAGAAAAATGGATTTTTATTCAAAGGAATACCATATGGTGCTGATACTTCTGGAGATAACCGATGGAGAGCTCCACAAGAACCAAAACCTTGGGAAGGTATTCTAGAAGCAACGGAGTTTGGCCCCCAATGTCCACAATTCAGGATGGGAGAAGGTGGCTTTAGGGGGAGTATAGCGAATGCTTACGGCGTAGATATTCCAGCAGAGGAGTCAATAAATGAATCTGAAGATTGTTTACGCTTAAATATTTATACACCCAATCCGAAGTCAGAAAAAAGTCTTCCTGTGATGTTTTGGATACATGGTGGTGCACTTAGGTATGGTTCAGGAGATCCTTATTTACCTCAAGGCATACTATCTAAAGATGTAATACTAGTAACGATCAATTATAGATTGGGAGAGTTAGGATTCTTTTCTCACCCGGCTCTTGAAGATGAAGCCCCGACGACCAACTTCGGCTTGCTTGATCAAATTAAAGCACTCGAATGGGTAAAAACTAATATTGAAAACTTTGGCGGAGATTCAAAAAATGTAACTATTTTTGGAGAATCAGCTGGAGGACTTTCTGTTGCAGCGCTTTTGGTATCACCACTTTCAAAAGGTTTATTTCATAAGGCAGTTGTTCAAAGCGGAGGATTTGCGCGGGTCGACTTGCATAGCAGAGATAAAAACGAAATGGGTATGTCTGGTGAAATGCTCGGGTTATCTTTTTGCGCAGCTTGTGGGGTTGATGAGGGTCCCGATCAACTGGAAAGAATGAGAAGTCTCCCTGTTGATACAATTATCCAAAGAGGCATAGGATTTCCTTCAACTTTGTTTGCAGATGATCACTCGATGCTATCTGGAGTTATAGAAGGTTTTGAGCAGGGTATTAATCATAAAGTTCCCACAATCATAGGCACTAATGCCGATGAGGGTACTGCTCTTTATTGGGGCAGTCCATTACCAGATGAACCTCCACCAGTAGATACCGTGGAAAAATATCAAGAGATTTTGAAGAGAAGGTTTGGAAAAAATTATGAGGTAGCCTTAGATATTTATCCCGCATCAGATTCGAATGAGATGGTTGTATCTAGCAAAAGACTTCTAGGAGATTCTCTTTTTGGAGCTCCCTCTTATTTTGCTTCAAAAGCCATGGCCGAAAGAAATGAAGAAATCTATTTTTACCATTTCACTCAAAAACCTTCTGGAAAAGTAGGTGAAGCTTTAGGGTCTTTTCATGCTTATGAAATAGGTTACGTATTTGGAGTATCTGGTCTTGGCCCCATTGAAAATGAAGAGCTCTCCAGATGCATGCTTTCTTATTGGACTAATTTTGCTAAAACGGGAAATCCTAATTCTTCAGATATTCCAGAGTGGGAAATCATGAATCCTCATGAGGACTGTTGGTACGAGTTAGGAGAAGATATGGGAAAGAAAGAAGTAAATCGTCTGAATATCTACTCCTTAATTAAAGAAATGGATTAGCCTCATTTTTCCTTTCTTGATTCATCTCGTATTGCCTTAAATTCATTGCCATCGTACCATTCTGGCCACTCACCTGAGTTGGCTAGTCTTTTTACCATGTTGCGAGTAATTTCTAGGTGGTCTTTAAAACCACTTAAGTCCCAAGAATCCTCATATTCGTCAGAAGGTTGGTGGTAGTGATATTGAGTATAGTCATTCGAAATCATACTGCCAGCTTCTATACCTCCGTCATATTTATGGATACCTCCATCTGCATATAGCATAGGAACTCCTTTTTTTGAGAAACTAATATGATCTGACCTATAAAAAAAACCCTTTTCTGGGGCTGGATCTGGAGTTATGTACATATCTAATTTAGACAGTTCTTCTTCAAGAATATCTTCTAATTCAGAAGCTCCGAAACCAACAACTACAACATCCTTTGTTTTTCCTATCGGAAGTACACCATCAAAATTATATCCAGCAACTATATTCGCTAGTTCTATAGGCGGGTATTCTCCAAAATATTGAGACCCTAGAAGCCCAGATTCTTCTGCGGTAACTGCTAGGAATAATAAGGACCTATCCAGAGTTTCATCCTTGAATGAGTCGGCTAATTCTAATATACCAGCTACCCCGGTGGCATTATCAACTGCGCCATTGTAGATTTGATCATTACTAGGAGAGTGATTTTCTCTTTTACCTAGATGATCCCAATGAGCTATCATCAAAACATATTCATCAGGGTTCTTTGATCCGACCTTTAACCCCGCAACATTGTGAGATACTGAAAAGCTTAAGTTATTTGATAACTTTGCATTCATTTCTACCCCTTTTAAAGGTACCGGCTTAAAGCTTCTCTTTAAAGCTTCTTTTTTCATTTGATCTAAATTCAACCCTGCTTGATTGAATAATCCTTCTGCGACTTCATGAGTTATCCATCCTTCTACTTTTATCCTATCCATACCTAGATTAGGACGCTTTAAGTCAATTTGTTTCCCCGACCAACTATTCTGGACAACTTTCCATGGATAGGAGGCAGGTTCAGTTTCGTGAATAATGATGAGAGCTTCAGCTCCCTGTCTAGCGGCTTCCTCAAATCTATATACCCACCTTCCATAGTAAGTCATTGCATTGCCATTAAATAAATAGGGATCTTGAGTTTTGAAACCTGGATCATTTATTAAAGCTATTAAGGTCTTACCTTTTACATCAATGCCTTCGTAATCATTCCAGTCATACTCAGGTGAAACTATTCCGTATCCAATAAATAGAACTTCACTCCCTTTTACTTCTATTTCTTCCTTTACTCTCTTAGACCAGAAAACCGTTTCTTCTCCGGGAATCAGAACTTTCTCATCATTGCCTTTATTGAATTTTAAAAATGATCTTTGTAAGTTAACTTCCATCTTTGATAAAGGAACTTCAAGCAAAAAGTCTTCCTGTATCGGCTCAAGCCCAGAACTTATAAAACTCTTTTTGATATATTGTTTTGTTAATTCACCACCTAACGTGCCTGGCTCTCTCCCTTCAAACTCGTCTGAAGATAATTCCTTGACGTGTAGGTGAATATTATTTTCATTGATATTTTCTCCATCACTGCATGAAGCTATGAAAATAGGGAAAATCATTATTAAAAGTATTTTTAAGTTCATATTTGTATATTCCTTAGGCACGTCTAATCGAAAGGCCGCCGTCAACTGGCAAGTAAACTCCATTTATATATGAAGAGGAGGGAAGACATAAATTTAATGTCGCATGAGCGACTTCCTCTGGTTCGCCATATCTCTTGAGACCTACCCTTCTTTTGGCATATATCATTTTGTCTTTTTCATTGATCCCTGAAGTCATATTCGTATTGATGGGGCCCGGACAGATACAGTTTACGGTTATGCCTTGAGGCCCTAGCTCTAGAGCTAAAGATCTGGTAAGCCCTATAACGCCATGTTTTGCTGCAGTATACGGGCTATGGAAAGGAGACGCACCAAAACCTTCAGTAGATGAAATATTTACAATACGTCCATTGTTTGACTTCAAGAGATGCGGCAGAGCAGCCCTTATCAGCTTTATTTGTCCGGTTAAAACGACATTTAGGGTATCGTCCCAATAGCTTTCATAATTCTCATCATCAACTGATGTAACAGAAGATATACCTGCATTATTTATAACAATATCTAGAGAACCGAACTCTAATATGGTCTCATCTAGACATTCCTCAATAGATTTTTTATTAGTTACATCTAAAGAAAAAGGTTTACAAATTCCACCCAGAGATTCTATTTCACCAGCAACTCTTTCCACAGCATTAAAATTAATATCTGTTGCAACTACCTTTATACCCTCGGCAGCAAAAACTTTTGCGGTAGCCTCTCCCATACCGCTACCAGCTCCTGTAATGATGGCTACTTTTCCTTTTACTGATCTTGAAAGTTTTAAAAAATTCATGGTTAAACTATTTGAGTTATTGAACTACTTATAAGATTATAGGATCAAATTTAAATTAAAAGGAAAAACTATGACGGATCAACTGGCGACATTAACTCAAGATGAAGATGTTTCAATAATTACTTTAAATGACGGTAAAGCTAATGTTTTTTCAACAGCAATGAGCAACACCATAAACACATTATTAGACCAAGTTCCAGATGATAAAGGTTGTTTGCTTATCACGGGAAGAGAAGGACTTTTTTCAGCTGGTTTTGACTTAAAAACCATTACGGGCGGTGATCCTAAAGCGGCAGTTGAGATGACTACAGCTGGTTTTAAATTATTATCAAGAATTTATAGCTTCCCTAGACCTGTAGTGGCCGCTTCTAGCGGTCATGCTATAGCTCTAGGTGCTTTTTTACTCTGTTGTGCAGATTATAGGATTGGAGCAAAAGGAAAATTTATTGTTCAAGCAAATGAGACTAGAAACGGTATGTCTATTCCGACACCAATTCTAGAAATATCTAAATCAAGAATACTAAAAAATCATTGGTATAGAGCAATTCTCACCGCCGAAGCCTATCCGATATCTGATTCAGTTGAAGCAGGTTATTTAGATGAGGTTGTTGATCCAGAAGACTTAATGACTAAAGCGCTAGAGATAGCTAAGGATCTAGCTACTTTAAGTCACCCACATTACAAATTAACCAAAGATCTTGATCAAAAAGAAGTACTTGAGAGAATTAATAATTCTATTGATGAAATGGTAAATTTTTCTTAAAAAAGAAAATAATACTTTCTTCGTCACGAGTTTTTGTTAATCTACGCATCCCTAAGTGGGGCCATAGCTCAGCTGGGAGAGCGCATCCCTTGCACGGATGAGGTCGTCGGTTCGATCCCGACTGGCTCCACCATTT